>Ga0182744_1003984_pt1 | contig 11314 bp, 10 predicted proteins | sample eDN3rd30CKraftMG_FD_128525 | JGI IMG/M metagenome (GOLD analysis project Ga0182744, IMG submission 128525) | Enriched Miracle-Growth compost microbial communities from Emeryville, California, USA - eDNA 3rd pass 30_C Kraft MG (version 2) (version 2) ...
ATCGCATCGTCGTGTTTAAAGACGGACACATCGAGCAGATCGGCACACCCGTCGAGCTCTACAGAAAGCCCGCCAACCTTTTCGTGGCCCAGTTCATCGGTTCTCCAGCCATGAACATACTCGAGGGCACCATATCGGAAGCCATGGGACGCAGTTATACTTGTCATCTTGATTGTGGGACGAAACTTGGCCTTGAAGCCAGCGATGGAACTTTCGCACTCAATGATAGAGTTAGCGTTGGAATTCGACCCGAGAATACCAGGATTGCGCACGACAAAACTGATGGCCCGGTCTTTTCTGGTGTCGTGGATCTTGTAGAGCATCTGGGCGAGGCGCAAATCCTTTATATCGACATGGCTGGTTCCGACACCAAATATCTGATCAAGACCCCTGAGGAAGCGAATGGGAGGTTATCAAATAAATTAACATTTACGGCCTCGACAAAGGACATGCATATCTTCTCCGCCAGCGGAACAGCGGTTCCGGCTCAGGTCATCTAACGATTTGAGTATTAAAATTGCGACGAATTCCTAGTAGCCGCGCGTGTCGATGGTTGCACGCATTATCAGACGAAGAGTGATTATGCCGGTGATGTGGCCCGGCGTGATCACGATGGAGTTGTACAGCTTTCCTATCACCGTCCCTGTTTTTTTTGTTGGTGATGGCACTTCCAGCACCGGTTTGTCAGCGGGCGACCGCCGGAGCGATAAAAGGTTAGGTGGTCTGAAACCGGGACGTGGGAAACGGAATATAATGTTGGCTGTATAGGGAAAAAAATGCTGCATATAGATGTGACGTGAAATCGTCACGTCTCCTCTAATCCGGTGTTGCAATCATCTTCGAGTGGTTGGGATCTAATATCCCGTTGCTGCACCAGCGACGGCTCGACTATCGATTGCGCCATAATAGCGGTTGTCGCCGCCTTTTTCGATGTCTGCCATATCCTTGCCACCGACAAGAATACCGGCTGCCTCGCCCCAGACCGGCCAGTTATGGTCCTCGCCGACCGTATAGCCCATGCCGGTCAGCAGCCTGATCGTATCCGGCGAAAGCGCGTTCGCTTCCATATAGACCCGATCAGGCAGCCACTGGTGATGAATGCGGGGCGCATCGATAGCTTCCTGAATATCCATGCCATGGTCGATAACATTCATGATCGCCTCCAGCGTGATCGTGATAATGCGCGAACCGCCGGGACTGCCAATAACCATGAACGGTTTGCCATCCTTCGATACAATGGTCGGGCTCATCGACGACAAAGGTGATTTGCGCGGTTCAATGGCATTTGCTTCGCCTTGTATGAGACCATAGAGATTGGCCACGCCCGGTTTGATGGTGAAGTCGTCCATCTCGTTGTTGAGAAGAATGCCGGTGCCTTCGGCCACCTTGGCCGTGCCGAACGATCCATTCAGCGTATAGGTCACCGCAACAGCATTGCCGTCCTTGTCCACGATGGAATAATGCGTGGTTTCGTTGGACTCCTTGAATTCAGCCGGTTTCAGCGACTCGCTGACACCTGCGCGATAAGGATCGATACGACTGCGGATTTCTGCGGCATAGGCCTTGCTGGTGAGTTTCTCGATTGGATTATCGATGAAATCAGGGTCGCCCAATGCCGTGTTGCGGTCCACATAGGCATGGCGCATCGCTTCCACCATCAAACGCGTGGTTTCCGCCGAGCCATAGCCGAGATAGGAAATCGGATAACCCTCCAGCACGTTAAGGATTTCGCAGATGATCAGCCCACCCGAAGACGGCGGTGGCGATGAAACGATGTCATAGCCGCGATAGCTGCACTTGACCGGTTCCAGCTCGCGGACTTTGTATTGCTCGAAATCGGCCTTGGCGAGAATACCGCCTTTTTCCTCGCTCGACTTGACGATCAGATCGGCGATTTCGCCCTGATAGAAGGCTGCCGGACCTTTTTCCGAAATGGCCGAAAGCGACTTTGCCAAATCTGGCTGGACAAGCTTTTCACCCAAGGAAAGCGGTTTTCCGTCTTTCAGGAAGATTCTCGCCGCTGCCGGGTCTTTCGCCAGTCTTTCATTGCCGTCGGCAAAGGAGAGAATATCGCCCAGCTCCAGCGTAAAGCCGTCCTTGGCGAGTTTTAGTGCTGGATCAATCAGCTCCTCGCGCTTGCGGGTGCCATATTTTACGCGTGCCTCCTCGAGGCCAGCCACCGTGCCTGGCACGCCGATGGCGAGATAGGTTTCAGTACTGGCGCCCTCGACCGGCTTGCCATCCTTGTCCAAATACATGGTCTTAGTGGCGGCGAGCGGCGCGCGCTCGCGAAAATCCAGAAAGGTGCTCTTGCCGTCCTTGAAGCGGATCGTCATGAATCCACCCCCGCCGAGATTACCGGCAGTCGGATAGACAACCGCCAGCGCATAGCCGACCGCGACTGCCGCATCGACGGCGTTGCCGCCGTTCTTCAGCACATCGATACCGACTTGCGAGGCAAGATGCTGGGCCGTAACCACCATGCCATTCTGGCCTTCCGCCGGGGCTGGCGATGCCGCTTGAGCCAGAGGTAGATGACTTGCAATGGCGATGACAGCGGCAAGGGAAAGCGATTTCAGTGCGTAATGCTGCATGTCTTTCCTCCCAAGAGTTCTCCCGGATGGGCATCCGGTAATATCGTCCGCAATATTGATTGCAAAAGCAAGCAGGAGAAAATTATCCTGATTGATGTTGTGAACAGGGAGTGGGCGATATCAACTGGCCAACTTTGCGGAATGACGTGGTGATTTATTGCTTCAGACTTTATTGCAATGTCTGCAATTTTCGGGGGCTGCGTCGGACTGATTAGCACCTTCCGCTCATTGCTTAGCGCTAACAATAGCTTAGAAAGACCAAAGGCTCAGGTTGCGGGTTCATTTCCCTTCAAGGCGTTTAGGGTCGTACTGATGTTGCAGAGAAACTAATGTCTGATAAACAGATGGCAGGACAGGCCCGCAGCAATTTGAGGACGCATTTGATGTGCGGCCTGAGACACGTCGCAAGCAAAGCTGTTGACGTGTCTTATATCAAAATTATAAATCCTGTAAGCGCAGCAATTAAGACTTATGCTAGACGCCAATACTCGACCGCATGGCTTCCAACCGCTCCATTGCTAAAACTCCGTCTGCAATGTTTGGCGCCGCCGTGTCCTCACCTTTCAGCGCTGGAATCACATCCGCTAGCAACGCGTGATAGCCTTTCGGATCTTCATTGGCGGCCGCCGTGAAGTTCGGTTTCCATGTCAGCGTATCGCAATCACCCGAAAGTGCAGCTTTGGGATCATCGATCTTAAAGGCCGGGTCCCGATGCCAGCGCACGTCGATGACGTCATCCACTTCAATACGCTGATGATCGCCCATAAGTTCGATACGCTCAACCGGTGTGCCACGCGACTGAATGGTCCCCATGGCGATTGTGCCGATCGCCCCGCATTCGAAATCGAACGATACGTGAATGAGAAGTCTACCTGGTTCCTTCTCAACTTTCTTGGCCGTGAGATTGCGAACGGGCGAAACGAGATGAGAAACGAGGTCCATATAGTGGACGCAGTGATGTAAAAAGAAGCCGGTATAGTCGACGTTCCCTGCAAAATAGCCGGGAGCTGTCATATAATAGCCGGTCAGCCCCAGAACGTCACCAAATTGGCCGGATCGGATGATGTTGGCGGCAATCTTGTTTCCGATGGAATAGCGCTTCATAAAGCCCAACAGGAGCGGCTTTTTGGCTTTTTCTGATGCCTTGAGAAGTTCGCGTGCACCTGCTGCCGAGCCAGACGGCGGCTTTTCCATAAAAACCGGCAGCCCGCGTTCCAGCGCTGCTTTTCCAAATGCCAGATGCTGGTCGGGGCCGACAGCCATGCCGATGGCGTCCAAACCGGGCGTATTCAGCAAGGTTTCTACGTCGCTGGTAAGCGTGCGGACGCCAAACTGTCTTCCGGCATTGGTGAGACGCGCCGCGTCTATATCACAAAGGGCCACGATCTCGACATCATAACGAACAAGCTGTGGCAGCAGCATCTGGGTTGCGTGCACACCGCAACCTATCCAACCGATTTTGAGGGTCATCGACGATATTCCGTAAGAAGAAGATGGCTTTTCATAAATGCAGTACTGGCGGCGAGGCGATCACTTTCGTCCTCATGCGGAGCACGCCATTGAGCGAAAGGAACGCCAAAGCGGTCATCCTGTCGTCGGAACGGCTCCAAGGAAATGGGCCCGGTGTAGCCGATTTCATGCAGCGCGCGACAAACCGCAACCCAGTCTGTTGCGCCGGTGCCGGGAAAGCCGCGATGATTTTCATTGGCTTGAAAGTGAACAACCAGTTCGCCCGCGAGCTTGATGGCTTCGGGTATCGAGCTTTCTTCCATATGCATATGGAAAGTATCCAGCATCAGCTTCACAGCAGGCTGATCGACTGCATCCAGCAGCTCTATAGCCTGCTGTGTAGTGCACAGAACGTCGCTCTCAAAGCGGTTGAGCGGCTCGACCGCTAGCAGGACATTGCTGCCTTCCGCATGTTGCCCGGCCGTTTTAAGAGCTTCAACACAGCTTTCCTTGCGCCGCAAACGCTCGTCTTCCGAAACAGGCTGTGGCGGACGGCCAGCAAAGACAAGCGGGTTGCCGGTTAGTGGTCCACCAACCACCTGCGCGCCCAGCGCATGAGCACAATCGACTGTATATTTAAGATAGTCGATACCGCCCTGACGGCCTTTGGCCTCGGACGACGAAATATTGCGTTCCAGATTGACACGTGCCGCGAGAACGACACCAAGCCCGGCATCATCTAGCGCCTTGCGCGTCTCTTTCAGATCAAGCTCGCCGGGTTCTGGAACCAGCAATTCGACGAAATCGAAACCATGCTCTCGCATCTTAGAGAACAGGGGGAAGTGCTCGGCCGTGAAGGGCCGCGCATATTGCATTGAAATCAACCCGATGGGGTTCATGGTCTTTCCTCGATTGGATGAAGAACGCGTAGAGTTGGAAGGCATCAGCCTTTGACCGCCCCTTGTGTGAGGCCGCCGATGAGCCGTTTTTGAACGAGTAAAAAAAGAACCGTTGCAGGCATCGCGCCGACAACTGCGCCTGCGGCCAGCAAACCCCATTCAATCTGGTATTCGCCAATCAGTGTCTGAATGGCGACGGTAACGGGACGCACATTGCGCCCCCCAAGCGTCAGCGCATAGAGATACTCGTTCCAGGCCGTGATGAAGATGTATATTCCGGTGGAAATGATGCCTGGCATCATGAGAGGCAGGACCACACGCCGGAGAGCCGCAAGCCGTGAGCAGCCGTCGATCATGGCCGCTTCGTCGAGGCTTTTCGGAATGGCTGCTACATAGCTTGTCAGCATCCAGACCGAGAACGGGATGGCGACCGTGGCGTTTGCCAGAATGAGCCCGAAATAGGTGTCCAGAATGCCATATTTCCGCATCAGCACGAACAGTGGAAGGATCAGTAACACGATGGGAAACATGTTGATCAGCAGAAACTGCATCATGAACAGTTTGCGTCCGATAAAGCGGAAGCGGGATAGCGCATAGGCTGCGGTTACGGAAACAGCGAGACCAAGGACCACTGTGCCGACAGCGATAACAAGACTGTCGAGCATATTCTTATAGAACTGCGCCTTGTTGAAAAGGCGTTCGTAATTATCAAGGCTCCAGCCTGACGGAGACAATGATACGCCGCCAGAAGACAGCTGGTCAGTCGGCGTCAGCGACGTTAGAACCATCCAGGCGAATGGTGCGAGGGCAAAGAGGACGATGCAGGCAACCGGCAAGTCGGTTGTCAAAATACGTCTGAGGGTGCTTTGACGTTTCATTTTTCAACCTCACGCATTGTGCGGCCAAGATAAAGAACCACGATCACACCAAGCAGCAGTGTGAAGGTAACGGCAATTGCGGTGCCATATCCAAAATCCAGATTTTGCCGCGCTTTTACAAACCCATAGAGAGGCAGCGTGTAGGTCGAATAGCCAGGGCCACCGCCCGTCATGACGAAGATAACGTCCATCGAATTGGCGACCCATATGACGCGCAGCAAACCTGCCGTTGCGAGAACAGGAGCGATGCCCGGGAGCGTTACATTCACAAACTGACGCCACGGCGACGCACCGTCGATAGACGCCGCCTCATACTGGCTTTTGGGAATTCCCTGTAGTCCGGCAAGGATCATGATTGCGAAGAATGGAAAGCCTTGCCAGGTCAGTGTTGCGATGATGGCAAAGAGCGCAATGTTTGGATCGGCGAGCCATGGAACAGCATGGCTTATGACCGACACATTGAGCAGTATCTCATTGAGAACACCAGTATTCGGATCATATATCCAACGCCACATCAATGCGATAACGACGCTGGGCAGGGCCCATGGAATGATGACCAAGGCGCGCGCCAGACCACGCCAGGGAAATTCCCTGTTGAGTAGCAGAGCGGTCGCCAAACCTAGTGCCATCTGAAGTGGAACCGTCAAGCCGATCCAGATGCAAGTGTTCCAGAATGCTGCCCAGAACACCGGATCTTGTAGCAGCTTGACGTAATTACCGATCCCTACAAAGGCTGTGGCTTTCGGCTTGAACAGCACGAGGTCATAGAAGCTCGTCCAGACGGCCTGAAGCATCGGCAGGAAAACGATCACCAAAGTGACGATCACGGCAGGGCTCAAGAGCCAATAGGGCAGCAGCGTTTTCTGTCTTCGACGAAGGGCTTTCGGTGCGCTGACAGAGGAGGGAACGGCGGACATAGGCTATCTATCCATGCTCATAATCTTGAGTGGCTTGCGAAAAAGACTTTTGACGAGACGATGTGGCGACGCTTCCGAAAGAGCGTCGCCACGAATAGGGGCTAGTTCTGGAACAGCTTGTCCAGTTCCTGCATCATCTGCTCGGATGTGATCTGCCCCGTCAGCGCCCGCTGCATTGCGGTCTGCCATGCCGTATTGACGAACTCCGAGGTACCTTCATTCTGCGGCAGAACATGCGCGAATGGCAGCGAAGCGACCGTGGCGTCGACGAATCGGCGTTCATGCAGCTTCCAGTCTTTAGAGCCGCTTTTTGTAACGGTCATCTGGCCCGTGGCGCTATTGAAGGCAATGTTGTTCTCGCCTTCTGCAAGGAAGGAGATCCATTTCCATGCGGCGTCCTTCACCGTCGAGGACGAGAAGATCGCGAGAGATTCATCTCCATAGGAAGTCCAACGATTATTTGCGCATTCAGGCACCGGTACAGCGGACACCTTGTCTCCAAGGGCGGCGACAAGATCCTTGGAAGAGCCGATGTGATGAATGGTCATAGCAGTTTTACCGCTTTTGAAAGCAGCGATGATTTCCTGGAAACCATCGTTTGGCGCGGACGGAGGAATGACTTTATCCTTCTGCAAAAGATCAATCATCCACTGATTGGCCGAGGTTGCGGAAGGTGTCGTCAGACCTCCCGGTTTCAACTCAGCCCCCTGCGAGAACACGAAGGCGCCCCATTGATCCCAGCCACCCTTGCCGCCGCGAAGACCGAAGCCATAACGGTTGGGAGCATCGGTCAACTTGATCGCAGCATTACGGAAATCTTCGCAGGTTTTAGGCGGTTCCAGCCCGGCTTCCTTGAAGAGATCAGCACGATAATAGAGATAGAGGACTACATACTGAATAGGCAAGTAATATTGGGTGCCATCCGCTGCTTTGTTCAGTTCAAGCAGGTTGTCGAGCAGATCGCTCTTTCCTGCCCAGCTATCGATGCGCTCGCCCAGTGGTTCCAGCGCGCCCATCTCGGTCAGCCGAGGCTGTGCGAACAGCTTGACCATAGCAGCGTCGGGCGCACTGCCGCCGACAATCGAAGTATAGAGATTGTCGTAATAGCTATTCCAGGGAATGTTCTCAGCTTCGATCTTGATGTCGGGATTAGCTTCTTCGAACTTGGCGACCAGTTGCGACATCGGATTTTCCGGATTGTCGAAATGATACCAGAAACGGACGGTTTCAGCGGCTTGCGCCGATACAGTCAGCGCAGCAGCAAATGCCGCACTGAGCATCAGAGATTTCAACATGTTATTCCTCCCATTTAATGTTGTGGCCTCTCCCGATCAGGCCATGCGGCTCAATGCCTGAGCTGCGTCCTCCAACGCTGCTTCGGCTGCCGTGAGTTCATTTGTGTATTGCAAGAAGCCGTGCACGACGCCTTCGTTAATAGCGAATTCGTCTTTACGACCGATCTTCAGAAGACGTTCATGCAGCGAGACCGTATCGGAGTAGAGGGGATCTATACCGGCGGCTGTGAGGTAGAGCGGCGGAAGACGTCCAAGCACCGTATCGTCGGCCTGAAGCGGGCAGGCAAGTGGATTGGACGCGATGTCATTCGAAGCCGCGTACCAGCCCCAGTAACGCTTCATTTTATCAGTCGTCAGCCCAGGGCCGTTCCTGAAAACCCGATAGGACGGTGTTTCGAAATCCATGGCATAATTGCCATAAAAAAGCAGAGCGCCTTGAGGAAGCGGCCTATCGCATTCAACCTCGTTTAGCATCGCGGCAAGTGAAAGGTTCGCTCCGGCTGAATCACCTGCGATGTAGACAGGTCCACCTAATCCGTCGATTTCGCCGTCCAGCAATGCTCGCAGTGTGCCGATGACGTCGTGAAGGCCAGCAGGGAAGGGATTTTCAGGAGCGAGTCTGTAATCCGGCAGAGCCACGGTCATTCGTGTCTTTTCGGCAAGAACCCGCGCAAAGCGTTCGTGGGTGCTCGGGCTGCAGAACGCAAAGCCACCGCCATGAATAAACAGAATGGTCCCCGGTCGCCGCGTTTCCGGTTCGAGGATCAGAAGAGGCGTCTCGTTCGAGCCAACGGACGAGTCGGCGGCGACGCGGATCGACCGCATATCATGCATTCTGGGAAGATTGACGTTCCAGCGCCTATTGTTCTTTTCGGTTTGCGCACGGCCTTCAGCGGGAGGAAGCGTCATCGGATCTGGAGCCGCCGACAATTCATCCGCCAGCTTTTCGAGCAGTTCCTGCATTTCCGGTTGGAGTTCACGATTGAGAGCAAGGGCTGTCATGGGCGCGCCTCATCTGGGAAAACTGCCGGGCCAAGATCGACAATCGTTGCAATATGGTGCCCCATAGCCAATTGAGCCGCGGCCGCGTCTCCTGCTTCGATGGCGTCGATGATTGAACAATGTCGTAGTGCCGTTCCGCGCAGATCGCGCTCGCTTCGGCTCTGCGAAATCTTGAAGCGGTGATTGTGCACCAGGCAGCGGTGGAGGATGGGATTGAGAGCTGGAAGATCTGCTTCCTCGAATATGCGCCGGTGAAAATCGCGGTCGATCGCCGCAAGGCGATATTCGTCTTCTTCTTCAGCAGTCTTCAACATATTATCCAGCATGATCCGAAGATCGTCGATCAGATGCTTCGATTGGCGGGCCATGACACGCAAAATTCCATTGCATTCTATCGAGTTGCGAAGCCGGAACATCTCCACGGCTTCGTCGGGAGTGCACAGGGAAACCTGCGTGCCTCGGTGTCCTTGCCGCAGAACGAGCCCCTCTTCCTGCAGCTGAAGCAGCGCTTCTCGAACAGGGCCCTGGCTGCACCGAAAATGTGCCGCTATTTCCAATTCCGTAAGATTGGCGCCTGCGGGCAGAGTCCCAAGCATTATATCTTGCTTAAGCGCTTCAAACACGACCGCCGCTTTCGGAGGTCTGCTTTGAACGAGTTTCGATGAAAAATAAGCCACGCCGATAATCGCGCCTTCTTGCGTTTTAACTCAGTTATCATTATTGATAATAATATTAATAAATGACGTCAAGCGGAAACTCTGGGAAGGAGAGGGTATGATTGCCATCGCATTGGAGCGAATCCAGAAATCCTATGGCACCCATAAGGTGATCCAGGATCTGGATATTCAGATTGAGAGCGGTGAATTCGTTGTCTTGGTCGGTCCCTCCGGTTGCGGCAAATCAACTTTGCTTAGAATGATCGCTGGCCTTGAGGAAATATCCGGCGGCGAACTGAAATTCGGCGACACCGTGGTCAACGACCATTCGCCATCGGAACGCAATATCGCGATGGTATTCCAGGATTATGCGCTCTATCCCCATATGAGCGTCGAAGAGAATATGGCCTTCGGGCTCAAGATGCGGGGCGCGAATGATAATGACCTGTCGTCGCGTATCAACGCGGTGGCGGAGACTCTTAAGATTGGGGAGTTTCTTGCGCGACGACCAGCGCAATTGTCAGGCGGTCAGCGTCAGCGTGTCGCAATGGGGCGAGCAATCGTCAGGCAACCAAATGCTTTTCTGTTCGATGAGCCGTTATCAAATCTTGATGCCGCATTGCGTGTCGAAATGCGGCTGGAAATTGCGAAGCTGCACAGAACCATCAAGGCTACGACTGTCTATGTGACGCATGATCAGGTTGAGGCGATGACCTTGGCCGACCGTATCGTGGTTATGAACCGCGGAAATGTCGAGCAGATCGGAAAGCCGCTTGATATTTATCGCAATCCTGCCAGCCTCTTCGTCGCGCAGTTTATCGGCAGTCCAACAATGAACGCCATTCATGGTGTGTTGAGAAAGGAGACTAATAAAGGCATTATATTCGAATATAATGCAAAAGCCATCATGCTTGGTGTAGGTGGACAAACGTTTTCTTATCCTGATCATGTCACCCTGGGGCTTCGTCCAGAAGATCTAAAGCTGTGCCTTCCAGATGAAGCCTGGTTTACGGGCGAATTGGCGGTCGTGGAGCGACTGGGTAGTCAAATATTTGGCTATTTAGAAATAGGTCAGCCAAAGATGTTAACGGTCGAGTTTCCACGGGACAGTGAACTGGAAGTGGGAGCGATTGTGCACGTTGCTGGTGATCAGAATCGGATGCATTTGTTCGACGGCAACTCCGGCAAACGGATTTAACTAAAAATTCTGAGGACTAAGGGTGCTTTGGCGGCCCGCATCTAGACTAATGTTGGGACTGCGATGTTCTTGCCATTTTGACGTGGTAGGGCCTAACTCCTCATGAGGAGCGCTGCTGACATGTTCGCGACGAAGCAGATAGCAGGAGCAGAGTTCTAGATTTTTGGTCCCCCTGATGCGCAATTCGTTACGGATGTGAGAGATCGCAACCAGGCCTTCGAAAGGCTATCGCAGCCGCAAAAAACACCGCTGCTCCACTACTTTATTTCCGTTTAACGTCTCACCTGCGTTATAAGAGTGATGGTGGTCTGCCCCCTGAAAAGTGATCCTTCATGAAGTATGGCTTATGAGCCTCAGAAGGACATTGAAATGGCAGCGAAAAGACACAAGGCAGAAGAGATAGTCACGAAGCTCCGTCAGGTTGAC
>Ga0182744_1003985_pt1 | contig 11311 bp, 10 predicted proteins | sample eDN3rd30CKraftMG_FD_128525 | JGI IMG/M metagenome (GOLD analysis project Ga0182744, IMG submission 128525) | Enriched Miracle-Growth compost microbial communities from Emeryville, California, USA - eDNA 3rd pass 30_C Kraft MG (version 2) (version 2) ...
CCGGGTGACGTGGCCCATCTTGCGGCCCGGGCGGGCTTCAGCCTTGCCATAGAGGTGGAGGCTGGCGCCTGGCTCGGCCAGGATTGCCCGCCAGGCGTCGATATCGTCGCCGATCAGATTGGTCATGGTCGCCCGGCCCAGCCGCGAGGTGTCGCCCAGCGGCCAGCCACAGACGGCGCGGACATGCTGCTGGAACTGGGAGGTGCGGGCGCCTTCGATGGTCCAGTGGCCGGAATTGTGCACCCGCGGCGCGGTCTCGTTGACCAGCAGCGTCTCGCCATCGGCCAGCACGAACATTTCGACGGTCAGCACGCCGACATATTCCAGCGCGTCGGCGATGGCGCGCGCGGCGGCGACGGCCTTCTGCCGCAACGGTCCTGGAACCGCGGCGGGGACGGTGGTGACGTCGAGGATATGGTGACGGTGAACGTTCTCGCAGACGTCGAAGGCGGCGAATTCGCCTGTGGCGCTGCGGGCCGAGATCACGGAAATCTCGCGATCGAACGGCACGAAGCCCTCGAGAATCGCCGGCGCCTGGCCGATGGCGGCGAAAGCGGCGGCGGCGCTGTCGCCGTCGTTGATACGGACCTGGCCCTTGCCGTCATAACCGAAGCGGCGGGTTTTCAGGATCGCCGGCCGGCCCAGTTTTTCCAGCGCGGCCTCAAGGTCGGCGACGCCATCGACGCGGGCGAACGGCGCCACGCCGACGCCAAGGCTGGCGACGAAGGTTTTTTCCGCCAGCCGGTCCTGCGAGGTCTTCAGCGCCTTCAGGCCGGGAGCCAGGGGCTTGCGCGCCATCAGGAAGGCGACGGTCGCGGCCGGGATGTTCTCGAATTCATAGGTGATGACATCAACGCGGGCGCAGAAATCCGCGAGCGCCGCCTCGTCGTCCCAGGCGGCCTGGATGTGGCTGGCGGCGACCTCGAAGGCCGGACTGCCGGCGTCCGGGCAATAAACGCATGCCTTCAGACCGTAGCCGGCGGCGGCGATGGCCATCATCCGGCCGAGCTGGCCGCCGCCAAGAATGCCAATGGTTGCGCCTGGTTGCAGCATCACGTTTCAGGTCTCTCCGGTGCGCGCCGTCGCGCACGGCCGCTGTCAGGGGGCGGGCGTCAGTCGTCCGTGGGGAATTGCGCGACGCTGGCGGTCTGGCTGGCGCGCCACGCGTCCAGGCGGTCGGCGAGGGCGGCGTCATTCAGGGCGAGCACGGCGGCGGCGAGCAATGCGGCGTTGATGGCGCCGGCCTTGCCGATGGCCAGGGCGCCGACCGGCACGCCGCCCGGCATTTGCACGATGGAGAGCAGGCTGTCCTGGCCGGAGAGGGTCTTTGATTCGACTGGCACGCCGAACACGGGCAGGGGCGTCAGCGCGGCCGTCATGCCAGGCAGGTGGGCGGCGCCGCCAGCGCCGGCGATGATGACCCTGAAGCCGGCGTCGCGGGCGCCGCGGGCGAAGTCATAAAGACGCTCCGGGGTGCGGTGGGCCGAGACGATGCGGCTTTCATGGTCGACGCCCAGCGCCGCCAGCGTTTCCGAGGCGTGTCGCATGGTCGCCCAGTCGGACTGGCTGCCCATGATGATGGCGACGGGAACCGTCGCGTCAGCGCCCTTTTTCGGGGACCTGTCGCCCGTGCTTCTGGCCATTAAAATCTCTCACGCAGAAAAAGGGCTGTTATCGGGAGGCAGGGCGGCGCGCAAGTCTTTTCAGGCGAACGGTCTTGCGGCGGGGGCGAACCGTCAGGCGATGATGTCGGGGGTGAGTTCATCCTGCAGACGCCGGATGCGGTCCTTTAGCAGGAGTTTGCGCTTTTTCAGCCGTTGCAGCTGCAGCAGGTCGACGCTGCCGGCTTCGCTCAGGGCGACGATGGCCGCGTCGAGGTCGCGGTGCTCCTGGCGCAGGCGCGCCAGCTCGGCGCCGAGCCGGTCAGCGAGGTCCTCCGTGGCGGCGTTCGCGGCCCGGCCGGCAAGGGCGAGCGCCGCGGGTTCGGAGCCTGGCTCGTTGGACTCGATCATCATGCATCCAGATCGTTACTGCGGGCATTGGTGACGGAGCTGGCGGGCAAGCTGCAGGCAAGCGCCAGCCTGGGGCGAGGCAGGTTTGATGCTGTCGCGCCGGGCAGATTTTCCGTCCCGGATTATGCGGTCCAGCGTCCTGGAGAGCAAGATGTCACAATCTCGTGATGCGCCGCGTCGCCGGTTTGGGCGCGCCTGTCGCGATCCGCAAACGGGCCGGGCGCGAACCGGGGGAAACGCCACGAAACTGTCCCGCGTCGCAATGCGCTCAGGGATGGAGCCCGCAGATCGATGTATCCAGTCGCCCGAATGGGGGGCCTTCCAATGGCCATCTTCAGCATGTCACACTTCCGTCGTCCGCAACGACGAAAGGATACGCCATGAGCGTGCAGTCCCATCTGTCCGAACTGGAAAAGCGTCATCGCGCTGTCGAACGGGAACTGGAAGTCGCACGGAGGCAACCTGCGACGCCTGATGTCGCCCTCAGCGAGCTCAAGCGGAAAAAGCTGCAACTGAAGGACGAGATCACGCGCTTGCGCCAGCAGGTGGATGCTCCGCTTGCGGCGTCCTCCCTGCACTAGCAGGCCCCCGCGCTGTCGCGGCCGGTTCGCAAATGGGCCAGACATATGGGCCGACAGGAACGCCGCGCAAGCATCGCGTCGGGTTCTGGTGATCTTTCAAGTCTGGGGTTCGGCGGACAGCGCCGCGCCCTTTTTTGTTGCCCGGCTGGCGCGAAGCAGGTTCTCGCGCCCAGGCTGCGCAGGGACGGCCGCGCAGCGCCTGCGGCGTGATGCGGCGGCCGGGGGCTGGCCATTGGCCGGCGCCTCGACGACCCTGGGGCCTGCCTATCTGGGGCCTGGCTATCTGGCGACCGGTGGCCGCGCCTGGTCCGGCCGCTTGCCGTGAGGCCCCCGCTGGGTTTCGCTGTTACGGCAGGTTGCGGGCTTTCTCGCGCAGCTGGAATTTTTGCAGCTTGCCGGTTGAGGTCTTCGGGATCTCGGCGAAGACAATGGTCCGGGGAACCTTGTAGCGGGCCAGGTTCTGGCGGCACCAGTCCAGCAGTTCCTCCACCGTCGCCGTCTTGCCCGGCTTCAGCTCGACGAAGGCGCAGGGGGTTTCGCCCATTTGTCGTCAGGCTTCGCCACCACGGCGACGCTGCCAACGGCGGGGTGCTTGTAGAGCGCGTCCTCCACCTCGATCGACGAAATGTTCTCGCCGCCGGAGATGATGATGTCCTTGGAGCGATCCTTGAGCTGGATGTATCCGTCAGGATGCATGACGCCGAGATCGCCCGTGTGGAACCAGCCGCCGGCGAAGGCCTTCTGCGTGGCCGCCGGGTTCTTCAGATAACCCTTCATGATGACGTTGCCGCGCATCATCACCTCGCCGAGGCTTTCGCCATCGGCGGGCATGGGCTCCATGGTGTCGGGATGCAGCACCGCGAGGCCGTCCAGCACCGGATAGGGCACGCCCTGGCGGGACTTCTTCGCCGCCTGCTCCGCCGCCGGCAGGGCGTTCCATTCCTCATGCCATTCATTGACGACGGCGGGGCCGTAGCTCTCGGTGAGGCCATAGACGTGGGTGACCTCGAAGCCGGCGGCGGCCATGCCGGCCAGCACCGCCTCGGGCGGTGGCGCGGCGGCGGTGGTGAAGGACACCTTGTGGCTGAAGGCGCGCTTCTCGTCGTCGGGCGCGTTCAGCAGGGTGGCCATGACGATCGGCGCGCCGCACAGATGGGTGACGCCGTGATCGGCGATGGCGGCGTAAATGGCGCCGGCGCGCACCTGACGCAGGCAGACATGGGTTCCGGCCACGACCGACACCGTCCACGGGAAGCACCAGCCGTTGCAATGGAACATCGGCAGCGTCCACAGATACACCGGATGCTTCTGCATGCCGCAGCTGATGACGTTGCCCATGGCCAGCAGCGCCGCGCCACGGTGGTGGTAGACCACGCCCTTGGGATCGCCAGTGGTGCCGGAGGTGTAGTTGAGCGAGATGGCGTCCCATTCGTCATCCGGGTGGGCCCAGGAGAAATCCGCGTCGCCAGCGCGGATGAACGCCTCATAGTCCTGCGGCCCAAGATGGTCGCCGCGTCCATCGAACTCCGGGTCATCGACGTCGATGACCAGCGGCGAAACCTTCGCCAGTTGCAGCGCCTCCTTCACCACCGCGGAAAATTCGCGGTCGGTGATCAGCACCTTCGTTTCCGCGTGGTCCAGCGTGAAGGCGAGGATGGCGGCGTCGAGGCGCGTGTTGAGGGTGTTGAGCACCGCGCCGCACATGGGGACGCCGTAGTGGCACTCCACCATTTCGGGCGTGTTGGTCAGCATCACCGAGACGGTGTCCAGGCGGCCGACGCCGGCCTGGCGCAGGGCCGAGGCGAGGCGGCGGCTGCGGGCGTAAAGCTCGCGGTAACTGCGGCGCAGGCCGCCATGGATGACGGCGGTGTGATCCGGGAATGTCGCCGCGGCCCGCGCCAGATAGGTCAGCGGCGTCAGCGGCTGGAAGTTCGCCGGAACGCGGTCGAGATCGCGAGCGTACATCGACGTCATGGCAGCAGGTCTCCGGAAGGCAGCGTTTTCTGGCGGAATGGACACCTTTCGGCGCGCGCTGGCAATCCGGCGAAGGTCGAAACGGAAAAATGTTTTCCGGCGCAAGGCGCGGATCATCGCCGCCAGGCGTCTCGCCCTGATCCTGGGGGGCGTCATGCACAGGTTGAGGGTGCGCTGGCGCACGGCTGGCGATATGATCGGGGTGGTTCGCGCCAGCGGCGACGCCGGCACGCCCGGTACAGACGGGCTCCGGGAGGTCGGAAACACGCTGCGGGCGCGGGCGACCGTGCGGCTGACGCCGGCTGTGGCCATGGGCTTCATGTCCTGCCTTCCGGCGCCGCCGCATCGTTACCCAGGGCGCGTTGCGTTGGCGCGCGCTCCAACCCTGAGGAACAACGTGATCCAGAAGTCGGGGGCCGCGGGCGCGCCAGCAGCGAACGCCAGCAGCTATTTCAGCATCCGGGAACGCGCCATGCGCAACCCGGAGGAATTCTGGAAGGAAGCGGCGCAGGGCATCGACTGGATGCGGCGGCCGGCCAAGATTTTTGATGCATCCGCCGGCGTCTATGGCCGCTGGTTCGAGGGCGGGCGCCTGAACGCCTGCTATAATGCGGTGGACCGCCACGTGGAGCGCGGTCGCGGCTCCCAGCCGGCGATCATCTATGACAGCCCGGTCACCGGCGCGAAACGGGTGATTTCCTACAATGGCCTGCTGGCGGAAGTCACGCTGCTCGCCGCCGTGCTGCACGATCTGGGCGTCGGCAAGGGTGATCGGGTGGTCATTTACATGCCGATGGTTCCCGAGGCGGCGTTCGCGATGCTGGCCTGCGCCCGGCTTGGGGCCATCCATTCGGTGGTGTTCGGCGGCTTCTCCGCCCGCGAGCTGGCGACGCGCATCGCCGACGTCAAGCCCAAGGTGGTTCTCGCCGCATCGTGCGGGATCGAAGGGGCGCGCGTCGTGCCCTACAAGCCGCTGCTGGACGACGCGCTGGAGATGTCGGAGGCGAAACCTGGCGCCTGCGTGATCCTGCAACGTCCGCAAGCCGAAGCGAAACTGTGCAAGGGCCGCGACCACGACTGGGCGACGCTGGTGGACAGGGCCCGCGCCGCCGGAAAGTCCGTCGACTGCGTGGCGGTGGACGCCACCGCGCCGCTCTACGTGCTCTATACCTCCGGCACGACTGGCAAGCCCAAGGGCGTGGTGCGCGACACCGGCGGCTATCTGGTCGCCCTCAACTGGTCGATGAAGGGGCTTTACGGCATCCGGCCGGGCGAGGTGTTCTGGACCGCTTCGGACGTGGGCTGGGTCGTCGGGCACAGCTATATCGTCTATGCGCCGCTCGTCTATGGCGCGACCAGCGTGCTGTATGAGGGCAAGCCGGTGGGCACGCCCGACGCCGGGGCGTTCTGGCGGGTGATCTCCGAGCACGGGGTGAAGGCGCTGTTCACCGCGCCGACGGCGTTGCGCGCCATCCGCAAGGAGGATCCCGAGGGCAAGCTGATCGCCAAATACGATCTGAAGGACTTCCGCACCCTGTTTCTCGCCGGCGAGCGCGCTGACCCGGAAACCATCCAGTGGGCCGAGAAGGTTCTGAAGGTTCCGGTGATCGACCACTGGTGGCAGACGGAAACCGGCTGGGCCATCGCCGGCAATCCGGTGGGGCTTGGCCAGCTGCCGGTCAAGTATGGCTCAACCGGCGTGCCGATGCCGGGCTACGACGTGCAGATCCTGGACGAGGCCGGCAAGCAGGTTCCGGCGGGGACCATGGGCTCGGTGGCGATCAAATTGCCGCTGGCGCCGGGCTGCCTGCCGGACCTGTGGCGTGACGAGGCGCGGTTCCGCTCCAGCTATCTGGAGGATTTCCCTGGCTACTACCGCACGGGCGACGCCGGGTTCATCGATGCGGATGGCTATATCTTTGTCATGGGCCGCACCGACGACATCATCAATGTCGCCGGCCACCGGCTGTCCACCGGCGGCATGGAAGAGGTGATCGCCATGCATCCGGCGGTGGCCGAGTGCGCGGTGATTGGCGTGAAGGACGCCATCAAGGGCGAGATTCCCTGTGGCTTCATTGTGCTGAAAAGCGGCGTCAGCCAGAGCCCGATCGATATCGAGAAGGAAGTGGTGGCGCTGGTGCGGGAGAAGATTGGCCCGGTTGCGGCGTTCAAGACCGTGGTAACGGTCGGGCGGCTGCCAAAGACGCGCTCCGGCAAGATCCTGCGCGGCACGATGAAAAAGATCGCCGACGACGAGACGTGGACCATGCCGGCGACCATCGAGGATGCGACGGTGCTGGACGAAGTGGCCGACGCCCTCGGCAAAACGCGCGGCTGAGGCGCGAGAAACTGGGGCGCCGAGACTGGAGCGCCGAGACAGGGGCGCGAAACTGGGGCAGGCTCCGGGGCGAGGTCGCGGTTGTTTTGCCTTGCCTTGCCGCTGTCGCCGGGCCTCTGCTGGGGAGGCGCCAAGAAGCGGGGGTTGCTTGAATGGCCGGACCTGTTCCGGCCATTTCGCGTCTGCAAGCCGTGAAAACCCGACACGCCCCCGGGCGTCGCCTGTCAGACAGGGGGCGGGGGGCTGCGCCGGATCACGGCCGGGGCATGGCCGGATCACCGCCCCATGGGGCCCTTGGACCTCTTGGACCCCTGGCAACCTCAGGCGGCGCTGGCGGCGTCGAGGTCGCGCAGGTCGGGGGCGGTGAGCCGCAATTGCGACGCGGCGACCAGTTCCTGCAACTGGCTCAGGCTGGTGGCGCTGGCGATGGGCGCGGTGATGGTTGGTCGCGCCATCAGCCAGGCCAGGGCGATGCGGGCCGGGGTGGCGTCATGGCGGGCGGCGACGGCGTCGAGCGCATCGAGGATGCGCAGGCCGCGCGGGTTGAGATATTTCTGGATTGACCGGGCGCCCCGGGCGCTTTTGCCAAAATCCGCCTCCGAGCGATATTTGCCGGTGAGAAAGCCGGCGGCGAGGGCGAAATACGGAATGACGCCGAGCCCCTCGGCGGCGCACAGCTCCTGCAGCGGGCCCTCATAGCTGTCGCGCGCATAGAGATTGTATTCCGGCTGAAAAGTCTCGTAGCGGGGCAGGCCCCGGCCGCTGGCGGCCAGCGCCGCAGCCAGGCGCTCCGCCGAAAAATTGGAGGCGCCGATGGCCCGCACCTTGCCGGCCTGGATCAACGCGGCGTAGGCCTCCAGCGGCTCTTCCACCGGCGTGTCCGGATCGTCGAAATGCGACTGGTAGAGGTCGATGTAATCGGTGCGCAGGCGGCGCAGGGAATCCTCGACGGCCTTTTCGATCCACGCCCGCTTCAGGCCCTTTTTGTCCGGCGCCAGCTCGGCCCCGACCTTGGTGGCGATGATCATTTTGTCGCGACCGCCGCGCGCCGCCAGCCAGTCGCCGATCACCGTCTCCGATTCCCCGCCCACATGACCAGGCGCCCAGACCGAATAGACGTCCGCCGTGTCGATGAAATTGAGGCCCGCTTCACGCAGCCCGTCGAGCAGGGCGAAAGAGGTGGTGGCGTCCGCGGTCCAGCCAAAGACATTGCCGCCGAAGCACAGCGGCGGAACGTGAATGCCCGAACGACCCAGTTCCCGCTTTTCCATGAAACGTCTCCCTGCCGGTTGGCTGCGCCGCGTGGCCGCGCAAGTCATGGCGGGCAGGGTGGACAACGCCGGCGCGCGGCGCAACCGGGAACAGCCGTTTCTCCGCAAGTTGAAAGGCGCCGGGTCTTTGAAATGAAAAATGGCCGGGCAAGCCGCCCGGCCATTTTGCCGTTATCCCTGCAGCCCTGAACCGGGCCTCAGAGGTCGTCGTCGTCCTCGTCATGGCCGCGCTTCGAGGCGCCGCCCAGCTTCGAGAACACCGAGCCGACGTCGATTTTCTCTTCCTCGCGGCGCGGCGGCTTGATCTCGCCGAACGGATTGCCGCCAAACGGGCTTTCCGGCGCGGCGGTGGTGACTTCCGCCGGCAGCAGGGTCTGGCCGCCTTCGTCCATGGATGGCGGCCGGTCCTTGGCCGCCTTGCTCACTTCCAGGTCCAGGTCGATCTGCGAAGCGAGGCCCAGGGTCACCGGGTCCATCGGGCTGAGCGAGGCCATGTTCCAGTGGGTCCGCTCGCGGATCTGCTGGATGGTGTTCTTGGTGGTGCCGACCAGGCGCATGATCTGCGCGTCCTTCAGCTCCGGGTGGTTGCGCAGCAGCCACAGGATGGCGTTGGGGCGGTCGTGGCGACGCGACACCGGGGTGTAGCGCGGACCACGCGACCGCTTCACCTCCGGCAGACGCACGCGCGATTCCTGCAGCTTGAGGCGGTAGTCAGGGTTCTTCTGGCCCTTCTCGATTTCCTCGCGGGCGAGCTGGCCGCCCGTCACCGGATCGAGGCCCTTGATGCCGGCGGCGACTTCGCCGTCGGCGATGCCCTTCACCTCAAGCGGGTGCAGTTTGCAGAAGTCGCCGATCTGCTCAAAGGTCAGGGAGGTGTTGTCCACCAGCCAGATGGCGGTGGCTTTCGGCATCAGCGGTCCGGCGGACATGAATCAATTCCTCCGATGGGTTCTCGACGCGCCGCGCGCGGAGAACGGAAAAAAGCAAACTCCTCCTGTGCTCCGACCCGGCTTTCGGCCGGAGCGCGTATCGCGTGGATACGAAAATCAGAACGGGAGGGGAACGTGACAGATATAAACCCCGGCGGGCCGGAGCGCAATGATGTCCGCGCCCCGTTCCCGGGTTTCCTGCCGGCGCCCGGCGTAAAAGTGAAGCCGGATCAGGGAACCAGCACGATCTTGCCCACATGGGCGCTGGATTCCATCAGGGCGTGCGCCGCGGCCGCCTCCGCCAGCGGGAACCGGGCGTGGATCACCGGGCGGATGGTTTTGGCCGCCAGCAGCGGCCACACCTTTTCCTCCAGCGCCCGGGCGATCGACGCCTTGGCCGCCACCGGGCGGGCGCGCAGGGTGGAGCCGGTGTGGGTTAGCCGCTTCATCATCAGCCGCGTGAAGTCCACCGTGGCCTTCGGGCCGTTGAGGAAGGCGATCTGGACGATGCGCCCGTCCATGGCGGCGGCCTCGTAGTTCTTCTGGATGTAGTCGCCGCCGACCATGTCGAGAATGACCTCGACGCCGGCGCCGCCTGTGGCCGACTTCACCTCCTTCGCGAAATCCTGGGTGCGATAGTTGATGGCGAGATCAGCGCCGAGGCGCATGCACTCCGCGCATTTCTCATCGGTTCCGGCGGTGGCGAACACCTTCGCCCCGAAGGCTTTCGCCAGCATGATGGCCGTGGTGCCGATGCCGGATGTTCCGCCATGCACCAGCAGGGTCTCGCCGGCGACAAGGCCGCCGCGCTCGAACACATTGGTCCAGACCGTGAAGAAGGTTTCCGGCAGCGCCGCCGCTTCAATGTCGCTGAAGCCAGCGGGGACGGGCAGGGCGTTGCTCTCGTGCACGACGGCGTATTCCGCGTAGCCGCCGCCGGCGACGAGCGCGCAAACCCGGGCGCCGACAGGAAAACGGCTGGCGCCGTCGCCGGCCGCCACGACCTCGCCGGCGATCTCCAGGCCCGGCAGGTCGGAGGCGCCGGGCGGCGGCGGATAGCCGCCGGCGCGCTGGAGCACATCCGGCCGGTTGACGCCCGCGGCCGTCACTCGCACCAGGATTTCGCCGGCGCCCGACGTCGGGACCGGGCGCTGCGTCAGCTTCAGGACGTCCGGGCCGCCCGGCGTGGTGATTTCGACGGCGTTCATGGTTTTCGGCGGGACATCAGGCGTTGACATGCGGAAGGCTCCGTAATGCTGCGGCGGGCAAGGCCGTATGGGCGACAGGGGAATCAACCATCGACCCGGCCTGTGGCTGGGGCTACCTTGTTGCAAACGCCGCCGCCGGACAATGGCGGCTTCCGGAGCGTGTGAGGAGGGCGAGATGAGCGATCCGTTCGGGGATGAGCCCCGCAGCCGGCCCGGCCAGCAGCTGGAGCACCAGATTGGACAGGACCTGTCGACGTTGTCACTGCATGAGCTGGACGAGCGCATCGCCCTGCTCCACGCCGAGATCGCCCGGCTGGAGCAGACGCGGGCCGGCAAGACGGCCTCGCGTGAGGCCGCCGCTTCCGTTTTCAAGCTCTGAGGGCGGAGATGAGCCAGTCGCCCGACGCAAAATCGCCGCGCCCTGAAGCGCGGAGCGGCCATCAGCCCCGCCTGCAATTCTGGTATGATTTCGCCAGCAATTATTCGTGGATCGCCGCCCGGCGCATCCAGGCGGCGGCGCGGGACGCCGGGGTGGCGCTGCAATGGAGGCCGTTCCTGCTGGGGCCGATCTTCGCCGCCAGCGGCTGGAACGACTCGCCCTTCAACGTCTATCCGGCCAAGGGGGCCTACGCCTGGCGCGACGTGGCCCGGCTGGCCGACGGGCTCGGCCTCGCCCTGACGCGGCCGCAGCCCTTTCCACAAAACTCGTTGCAGGCGGCGCGCCTCGCCCTCGCCCTGCCGGAAGCGGCGCTGCCGGCGTTCACCGTGGCGCTGTTCGCCGCGGAGTTCGAGCAGGGGCTTGGCCTGTCGGAGGCGGCGTTGCGCCAGGCGCTGGCGGCAGCCAGCGCAAACATGGAATCTCCGCTGGCGGCAGCCAGCGCAAACCCGGAGCTCTCGCTGGCGGCAGCCAGCGCAAGCCTGGAGCCCCCGCTGGCGGCAGCCAGCGCGGGGACGGCGGGCGCGCCTGCGGCTGGCCTGGATTTGGCGGCGGCGCTGGC
>Ga0182744_1003986_pt1 | contig 11310 bp, 9 predicted proteins | sample eDN3rd30CKraftMG_FD_128525 | JGI IMG/M metagenome (GOLD analysis project Ga0182744, IMG submission 128525) | Enriched Miracle-Growth compost microbial communities from Emeryville, California, USA - eDNA 3rd pass 30_C Kraft MG (version 2) (version 2) ...
AGAGGAAACTTTTTCGTCAGTGTCGCGTTTCGCACTTATCGACCCCGCTCTTCGCCATGTCGCCGGCGGGGCCTTTCGCGCGCCGCCGGTGCCGGTTGTTGTTCTGGATGGGATCGAAATCCCCGCCCGCGAGCCTTGGTGCATGGGCGGTGGTTAACGCGCAATAACGCCGTAGTATTCTTGCGTTAAACCGGCGTGATGGCGCGCCGAGTCGTTGAACGGCGGCTTCAGCACCCCTCGAAATCGCGATTTTACGAGACTTTGCCAGGTTGCGGCGGGCTCGAATCCCCGTTCGCGGCACAGCCACTCGAACCAGCGCGTCCCGGCGCCGACGTGGCGGATCTCATCGCGGTAGATGCGCTCCAATATCCGGGCCGACGCCTCATCGCCGGTAGCACGGAAGCGCTCGACGGTGGCCGGGGTGACATCGAGACCGCGCGCCTCGAGCACCATCGGGACGATCGCGAGGCGCGCGAGCGCGTCGTCGGCGGTCGCCTCCGCCGCTTCCCATAGGCCCGCATGCGCCGGCAACGCGCCATAATGGCTGCCGAGCGCCCTCAGTCGCCGGTCGAGCAGCGCGAAATGCATCGCCTCGTCGGCCGCGACGCCGAGCCAGTCGTCGACGAAAGCGCGCGGAAACTCGCCGCCGAAGCGGCCCACGAGATCGACCGCGAGGTCGATCGCGACGAATTCGATATGCGCGAGCGCGTGCAGCATCGCGATGCGGCCGCGCTCCGACCCGCCCTTGCGGCGCCGCGGCATCTGACTGGGCGACAGCAACTCGGGCGCGTCGGGCCAGGCGGGCCGATCGGGCAGCATCCCCTCGCAGCGATGCGCGAGCGCGCCGCGGCGCCACGCCCGCGCGAGCCCCCGTGCCGCGCGCCGCTTCGCATGCGGGTCCGCCGTCAGCAGGACCCCGCGCGCGGCTTCGCCCAGCGCTTCCATGCTCAGAGCGCCTTTGCCGCCTCCAGCACCGCCTCGGCATGACCCTTCACCCGCACCTTACGCCATTCCTTCGCCAGCCTGCCATCGGCGCCGAACAGGAAGGTCGAGCGTTCGATGCCCATATAGGTGCGGCCGTAATTCTGCTTTTCGACCCAAGTGCCAAACGCCTCGCACGCACTGCCGTCCTCGTCGGAGGCGAGGCGGACGGTCAGACCGTATTTGTCGCGGAACTTGCACAGCTTCGCCGGCGCGTCGCGCGACACCGCGACGACATGCGCGCCCAGATGCGCGAATTCGGGCGCGAGACGGGTGAAATCCTGCGCCTCGACGGTGCAGCCGGGGGTGTCGGCCTTGGGATAGAAATAGACGACCAGCGGCGCGCCCTTCAGTCCCTTCAGGTCGATCGTCGCGCCGTCGGCGTCGATCAGCTTCGCCGCGGGGATCGCGTCCCCGATCGCCAATACGCTCATGCCTGTTTCTCCTGCTGTGCGTCGGCGGCGGGCCGAATCGCGGCCCACCAGTCCGTGATCTCCTGCCGCGCCGCGTCGTGCGCGGCAAGCAGCGCGGTCCAGTCGCCGCAGCCGCATGCTTCCGCAACGAGCCGGCGCGCCGCCGGGGTCGAGGGTTCGCCTTCGGGCGCGGTCAGGCGCAACATCACCAGCATGGCGGCGAGCAACTGATGCGCCGCGGCGATACCCGCGGGCGCCAACCCGGCGGCGGTCAGGCAGGCGAGCGCGTTCGGGATATGCGGGTCGTGGCACCGCCCCGAGGCAAGCTGCGTCACCTGCATCGCGAATTCCAGATCGACGAGACCGCCGGGACCGTTCTTGACATCGAGCGGGCCCTTCGGCGGCTTGTGCGCCGCCATCTTGTCGCGCATTCCCGCCGCGTCCGCCGCGACCGCGTCGCCGCCCCGCGGCGACGCGAGCACCTCGGCCACGATCCGGTCGACCGCGGCGCGCGCCGCGTCCGAGCCGTAGACGGCGCGCGCGCGCAGCAGCGCCATATGCTCCCACGTCCACGCCTCCTCGCGCTGATAGCGTTCGAAGCTGTCGAGCGTGACAACAAGCGGCCCCTGCGCGCCTTGCGGGCGAAGGCGAGTATCGATGTCATAGAGTTTGCCCGCGGCGGTGGGCACCGACATGGCTGCGGTCACGCGCTGCGCGAGGCGGTTGTAATAGGTCGTCGCGCCGAGTGGGCGCGGCCCGTCCGATTCGGCGAGATGATCGCCGGTGAAGAGATAGATGAGGTCGAGGTCGGAGGCGTGGGTGAGCACCCGTCCACCGAGTCGTCCGAGGGCGAGGATCACGAGTTCACTGTCCGCGACGCGGCCGTGTGCGGCGACGAATTCGGCGACCGCCGCATCGGCGAGCCGCTGCAGCGCCGCCTCGGCGAGCTCGGAATAGCCGCGCGCGACGGTGAGCGGGTCGGTCGCCCCCGCGATCAGCTGCACGCCATAGGCGAAGCGCCGCTCGCCGACCCGGTCGCGGACGCGGTCGAGCAGCCGCTCGTAATCGAGCCCCGTGAGCGCCGGGGCCCATTCGTCGATCAATTCGGCCTTGCTCGCGGGCGCGTCGAAGGCGTGGGCGTCGATCAGCCCGTCGATCAGCTCAACCCGCGCGCCGAGCGCATCGGCGAGCGTCGGGGCGAGCGACAGGATGCGCGTCGCGATCTCGGCCAGCGCCGGCTGCGCGGCGAGGAGGTGAAAGAAATGGACCGCGCTCGGCAGGCCCCCGACCAGTTTGTCGAAGCGCGTCAGCGCGGCATCGGGGTCGGGTGCCTTGCCGAGCGCCTTCATCAATTCCGGCAGCACCGTTTCCAGCGCTTCGAGCGCCGCCGGGCTGCGCAGCGCGCGCAGCTTGCCCGATCGCCATTCGGCGACGGTGCGCAGCGCCGCATCGGGCGGGTCGAACCCCGCAGCGGCCAGCGCGCGCGCCAGTTCGCCCTCGTCGCGCGGCAGGCCGCGGGTCACCGCGCGCTCGGCGACGAGCCGGTCGTAGCAGGCGCCGACGTCGGTCACGACCGGCTCCAGCATCGCGAGCAGCGCGGCGCCGTCAGCCAGGCCGTCGAGCCGCGCGACTGCGTCGAGCGCCGCGCCCTGCACCGGCAGGCTGTGCGTCTGCTGATCCTCGATCATCTGAAGCCGGTGCTCGATCCGCCGCAGCACTGCATAATGATCGGCCAGCCGCGCCGCGACGTCGGGGGCGATCCTTCCCGCCTGTGCAAGCGCCGCGAGCGCGTCGACCGTCGCGGGCGCGCGCAGCGCCGGCTCGCGGCCGCCGTAGATGAGCTGATGCACCTGCGCGAAGAATTCGATCTCGCGGATGCCGCCGCGCCCGCGCTTGAGGTCGTAGCCGGGGCCGAAAGCCTGCCCCTGCGCGAAATGGTCGCGGATGCGGTCGCTCATCGCGCCGATTTCCTTGAGCTGCCGGAAATCGAGGCTGCGGCGCCAGATGAAGGGCTGGATCGCCGTCAGGAAGTCGCGGCCGAGCGCGCGGTCGCCCGCCGACGCGCGCGAGCGTATGAACGCCGCCTGTTCCCACGCCAGCGCCTGCGATTCATAATAGGAGATGGCGGCGTTCACCGGCAGCACGATCGGCGTCACCTCGGGATGCGGGCGCAGCCGCAGGTCGACGCGCAGTACATGGCCGTCGGCCGTGCGCGCCGAGAGGATCTCGACCATCCGCCGCGCGATGCGGACCGCCGCCTCGTCGGGGTCGTCGCGCGAGCGGCGCGGCAGTGTGTCGGGATCGAAGATCAGGATCGGGTCGATGTCGGACGAATAGTTGAGCTCGTGGCTGCCGAGCTTGCCGAGCGCGACGACCGCGATCCCGCGCGCCGCCTCGCCCGGCACGCGTTCGGCGAAGGCGGCGGCGAGCGCGAGGTCGCAGGCGGTGTCGGCAAAGTCCGACAGATGGCGCGTCGTCGCCGCGACGTCATGCTCGCCAGCGAGATCACCGAGCGCTAGCAGCAGCGCGATCCGCCCGCGCCACCGGCGCAGGCCGGCCATAATATCGTCATCGACCGGCGGCGGGACGACCGCTTCCAGCGCCGCGTCCGCCCCCTGGGCGAGGAAGCGCGCCGCATCGTCCGGATGGCATTCGGTAAGCCGCGCGAGGAAGGGCGCGTTGGCGGTCAGCCGGTCGAGTGCGGACTGGCGGGAGGCGGAGGATGCGGTCATCGCTCGCCGCTATCACCCGTGCCGCGATCCTTTACAAGACGCACGGAATCTCGGCAGCGGCCGCTTCGGGTGAGGACCAGCCATTTCATAGCCTTTGTCATTCCCGCGAAAGCGGGAATCCAGAGCACGCGTCGGCTGACCCCACGCTGGATTCCCGCTTTCGCGGGAATGACAGGGTTGGGAGAGATCTGACGTCGCCTCCCCGTCGAAGCGGCGTCAGGCCGGAACCGTGCTTTCGTCGAAGAAGAGCACCTGCGAGATCGCCGCGCGCAACGTCGCAGGCTGATAGGGCTTGGTGAGCAGGAAGGCGGGTTCGGGCCGTTCGCCGGTGAGCAGCCGTTCGGGAAAGGCGGTGACGAAGATCACCGGCACCGTCAGTTCGGTCAAAATCTCCTGCACCGCCTCGATCCCCGAGCTGTTGTCGGCGAGCTGGATATCGGCGAGCACGAGGCCCGGCTGATGCGTATGCGCCTCGGCGACCGCCTCGCGGTGGGTGGTCGCGACCGCGACGACCTCGTGCCCCAGGTCGCGGACGATCATCTCGATGTCCATCGCGATGATCGGCTCGTCCTCGATGATCAGGATGCGCGCGCGGGTCTGGCGATCGATCTCTTCCGTCGCCTCGCCGATCAGCCGGTGGACCTCCGCCTCATCGCGGCCGATGATGCGCCCCGCTTCCTGCTCGCTGAACCCCTCGACCGCGGTGAGCAAAAGCGCCTGCCGCGCGAGCGACGGGATACGGCTGAGGCGCGCGTCGGCGATTCGGATATCGGCGCCAGCCTCTTCCTCGGCCGCCGCCGCCCTGGCGGCGACCCCGAAATTGTCGTGGACCATGCGATAGAGCTGGATGCGCAGGTCGGCGCCCGTGTCGACGGCCTCCGGATCGGCAACCAGCGTTTCCAGCAGCCGCGCGACCAGCGCGTCGCCGCTCGTCTGGCTTCCCGAAATCGCCCGGCCATAACGCCGCAGATAGGGAAGATGCGGCGCGATCGCCTGACCCAATGACATAGATGAAACCTCCGGATTCAGGCCGCAGCCCGCCTCGATAGCCGCGGAATATCGGGTTCCGTTCGTAAAAACATGGCCCGCACCCGCATAATTTTACCCTAGCGGAACGATTTTGCGGAACAATGGTTTCATGGAAAAAGGTTGGTGCGCGCCATTGCGCTTTGGTGAAGGCGCGGTTAGCAGAAAGCCCCATGTTCAGCGAATGTTTCGATAATGTCGTCTGAATCCGGCTCGCCCCGACAAAAGGCTTCCCGGAAAGACGTCGAAAAAAAGATGTCAAGGAAAGGCCAGGACGTGAACATCGCCCTGCGCCGCGCCTATGAGTCCGCGGTCGACGAATCGATTCCGCAGTCGATGCTGGACCTGCTCGACAAGCTCAACTGAGCCTCTGCCCCCACGATAAATTAAAAATTTAACGTCGATAGCGCACGGCGAACATCGCCTGAAATTCACCGAACCGGCCCGTAGCGATCGCGTCGCGCATCGCCTGCATCAGCGCCTGATAGAAATGCAGATTATGCTGCGTCATCAGCATCGCGCCCAGCATCTCGCCCGCGCGGACGAGATGGTGGAGATAGGCGCGCGACCAGATCGTGCAGACCGGGCAGTCGCACGATGCGTCGAGCGGTCCCCGATCCTCGGCATGTCTGGCGTTGCGGATGTTGACCGGCCCGTCCCAGGTGAAGGCCTGGCCGTTGCGCCCCGATCGCGTCGGCAGCACGCAATCGAACATGTCGACCCCGCGCGCGACCGCGCCGACCAGATCGTCGGGCTTGCCCACCCCCATCAGATAGCGCGGCTTGTCGGCGGGAAGCTGCGCGGGCGCGAAATCGAGCACGCCGAACATCGCCTCCTGACCTTCCCCAACGGCCAATCCGCCGATCGCATAGCCGTCGAAGCCGATGTCGGTCAGCGCCGCGGCCGAACGCGCGCGCAATGTCTCGTCGAGCGATCCCTGCTGGATGCCGAACAGCGCCGCTCGCGATGCGTGCTCCTCGCCCGCGTCGAAGCCCGCGCGGCTGCGCGCCGCCCAGCGCATCGATCGTTCCATGCTCGCCTCGGCGCGCTTCGCGTCGACCCCGGCGGGCGGGCATTCGTCGAACGCCATGACGATGTCGCTGCCGAGCAGGCGTTGAATCTCCATCGAGCGCTCGGGCGTCAGCAGATGGCGCGATCCGTCGAGATGGCTCTTGAACGCGACTCCCTCCTCGCTCTGTTTGGTCAGCGCGGAGAGGCTCATCACCTGATAGCCGCCGCTGTCGGTCAGGATCGGGCGGTCCCAGCCCATGAAGGCGTGCAGCCCGCCCAGACGCGCCATGCGCTCGGCGCCGGGGCGCAGCATCAGATGATAGGTGTTGCCCAGGATGATGTCGGCGCCGGTCGCGCGCACCTCGGCCGGACGCATCGCCTTCACCGTCGCCGCGGTGCCGACGGGCATGAAGGCGGGGGTGCGGATCTCGCCGCGCATCATGCGGATGACGCCGGTGCGCGCCGCGCCGTCGGTCGCGGCGAGCCGGAATGCGAATCTGTCGGTCATGGCGCGCGCCTATGGGCGGAGCGGCGCGGAAAGTCGAGATGGGGGGAACACGCCGTTTGAAAGCAGGAGTGTGGTTTTTGCTTTTCTCGTCACCCCGGACTTGATCCGGGGTGACGAGACAGGCGGGCACGGGATCATCTCGAAAGCGGGTGTGTCTGCAACCGATGCAATCGCCCCTGAAGAGGAGGGGATGGCGTATCCTACTCCCGCTCCTCCTCGCTTGACGGCTCCTCGGCGGCGGCCTTGGCCTTCTCCTTCGGCTTCTCCTTTTCGAAGATGGCGAGCAGTTCCTTCTTCTTCGCGTCCGACAGATCCTTCTCAGCCGCCGGGAACATCTCCTCCTCTTCCTCGTCGATATGGTGGATGTACCGGTCCTTCATCGTGCGGAAGCGGGTCAGCCAGCCGGTCGAGGCGAAGTCCATCTCGTACAGTTCGGTCAGCATGTCGTCGATCTCCTTATGCTCGGAGACGCTGTGCTGGGCATCGTCGCGCAGGTCGGAATCGGCGAGCATCGTCGCATAGAGCGACATTTCCTCCGACGCCGCGTGCGCGGTCACGTCGATGCGGAACGCCTCGAACAATTTTTCGCGATCGGGGCTGTCGCCGTGGGTCTCGTCCAGCTCGTCGAGCAATTTGCGGTGGCGATCATGATCGGCCTTGAGCCGCGCGAAGATTTTCGTCTGAGCCATGGTCTTCTCCGTCCTTGAAAGGTCGGAGGTCAGAACGGGCGGCCGCCGCAGCGGTTCCGTCAGGCGGCCTTCCAGTCGCTCGTCGTCGTGAAGGTCGGCAACGTCATCGCCGACGTCTGCTGCGACGCCGCCGCGATCAGATAGGGCGAGACGCGGTGGCGCGTGCACAGGCCGCCGTTGCCGTCGCTGACCAGCGGGGTTTCGAATTCGATCCCCTGCTGGTGGTTCATCGAGCGGCGCACGGTCGCGGTGAGGAGTTGCCCCTCGCCGAAATCGATGACGAACCGCGTCCCGACGGGCACGTCGAGCAGTCCTTCGATGAAGGCGCCGGTGGCCGACAGGTTGCGCATGACGACACCGTAGCGATGATTGTCGTGAATCGCCGCGACCTTGCGGAACAGCGAGACGCGGTCGGTGCGCTGCTTCGCCGGTCCCGCCGGCTTGATCGACCACGATCCCGCCTCGGCATGTTCGACGAGTTCGGCCTGCGGCACCGGCTGGCTGTAGACGAAGCCCTGCACATGGCTGACGTTGAGCTTGCGGATCAAGTCGAGCTGGTCGAGCGATTCGATACCCTCGGCGGTCGTCTCCATCTCCAGCGCCTCGGCGAGCGCAACGATCGCGGCGATGATCGCGCCGTTACGCGACCCCTGCACCGTCGCCCCGCGCACAAAGCTCTGGTCAATCTTGATCTTGTCGAACGGCGCCGACTGCAGATAGCCGAGCGACGAATAGCCGGTGCCGAAATCGTCGAGCGCAAGCCGCACGCCAAGGCCCTTGAGCGCCTTGAACATGCGCGCGGTCTCGTTCGAATCGCCCAGGAACACGCTTTCGGTGATCTCGAGCTCGAGCCGGTCGGGGGCCAGCCCCGTCGTCGCCAATGCGTTCGCGACGATTTTCGGCAGATCCTCGTTGGCGAACTGGATCGGCGAGACATTGATCGCGACCCGCAGCTTGCCCGGCCAGCGCGCGGCCTCTTCGCACGCCCGGCGCAGCACCCATTCGCCGACCGGCCAGATCAGATTGGCCTCCTCGGCGATCGGCACGAAGATGGAAGGCGATATGGCGCCGCGTTCCGGATGGTTCCAGCGGATCAGCGCCTCGACCCCGGTGACCATGTTCGTCTTGGCGTTCACGACCGGCTGATAATTGAGCTCCATCTGCCCGCGCGCCAGCGCGTCGCGCAAATCCTCTTCCAGGACGCGGCGATCCTCGGCCGCCTGGTGCAGGTCGCTCGAATAGAAACGGAAACGCCCGCGCCCACTGCCCTTGGCCGCATAGAGGGCGAGGTCGGCGTTGCGGACCAGATCGTCGCTCGTCATGCCGTCGAAGGGCGCGATCGCGACCCCGACCGACGCGCCGATGATGCAGCGGCTGCCCTCGACCGAATAGGGCTGCGACAGGCTGGCGATGATGTCGCGCGCCAGATCGCCCAGCTTGCCGCGATCCTCCTGGTCGGGAAGGATGATCTGGAATTCGTCGCCGCCGAGGCGGCTGACCATCTCCTTGTCGCCGACGATCTTGAGCAGCCGCTCGGCGACCTGCTTGAGCAGCGCGTCGCCCGCGGGGTGGCCGAGCGTGTCGTTGACCTGCTTGAAGCGGTCGAGGTCGAGCAGCATGATCGCGCACGACCGCTGCTGCTGGGTGAAGGCGGCGAGCGTCGTGTCGAGCTTTTTCGAGATGTGGAAACGGTTGGCGAGGCCGGTCAGCGAATCATAGAGCGCGAGCCGCGAGGCATCCTCGGCCGACTGGCGCTGCGCCGTGATGTCGGCGCCGCTGCCGCGATAGCCGGCGAAGCGGCCGCCGGCGTCGACATGCGGGCGCCCCGAAATCGCCCACCAGCGCGTTTCGCCCTCCACCGCCGCGCGCAGCGGCAGTTCGTCGAACTTCGACTGGCGCATCAGCAGGAAGGGCAGGCTGCGCTGGCGCTCGTCCTGCCCGTCGGCGGGCTGGAACAGGTCGGTGAAGGCGGTGCCGAGCAATTCTCCGCCGCTCCGCCCCATCAGCGCCGCGACCGCCTCGCTGATATAGGTCAGCCGCCCGTTGGCGTCGGTGGACCAGAACCAGCCGCGTCCGCTTTCCTCATAATTGCGCAGCAGCAGCATCGCCTCACGCGTCTGGAGCGCCGCGGGCGCCGACTCGCGCACCTTGCCGATGCGCGAGCCGATCCGGCCTAGCAGGCCGCGCTGCGTCTCGTCGTTGGCGGCCGCCCCCCGGCCGTCGGCATCGATGCGTGATGGCATGTCCATCCAAGAAACTCTTACTGGCCCCCGAAGATGGGCCTACGTGTGCACCGCAATGCCTTGCCATCGGGTAAAGACGGACACCGAAAGCGGCGAAGCTGTCCCATTCAGGGAAGCAGCAGGCTCGCGTCGCCATAGCTGTAGAAGCGGTAACCCTGCGCGACCGCATGGGCATAGGCCGCCTGCATCGCCTCCAGCCCCATCAGCGCGCTGACCAGCATGAACAGCGTCGATCGCGGCAGGTGGAAGTTGGTCATCAGCCCGTCGATCGCGCGGAACCGATAGCCCGGCGTGATGAAGATCGACGTGTCGCCCGCGAAGGGCGCGATCGTGCCGTCCTCGCGCGCCGCGCTTTCGAGCAGGCGCAGGCTGGTCGTGCCGACCGCGATCACCCGTCCGCCCGCCGCGCGCACGGCGTTGAGGCGGTCGGCGGTGTCGGGCTCGATCCGCCCCCATTCGGCGTGCATGACATGGTCGGCGGTGTCGTCGGCTTTCACCGGCAGGAAGGTGCCGGCACCGACATGCAGCGTCAGCGTCTCGCATCCGATCCCGGCCGCGGCGATCGCGTCGAGCAGCGCGGGCGTGAAATGCAGCGCGGCGGTGGGGGCGGCGACGGCCCCGTCCTCTTTCGCGAACATCGTCTGATAGTCGCTGCGGTCGGCCTCGTCGGTCGGCCGCTTGCCCGCGATATAGGGCGGCAGCGGCATGCGGCCCGCGCGTTCGAGCAACAGCTCGACCGGCTCGTCGCCGGCGAAGGCGAGGACGAAGCTGCCGTCCGCGAGCCGCTCCTCGGCCAGCGCCTCGACCCCCGCGCCGAAATCGACCGTCTCGCCGACCCGCAGCCGCTTGGCGTTGCGGACGAACGCCTGCCAGCGGCGCAGGTCGATGCGCTTGTGGAGCGTCGCGCCGATGCTCGCCTCCCCCCGCCGCCCTTCGAGCTGCGCGGGGATCACCCGCGTATCGTTGAAGACGAGGCAATCGCCCGCGCGCAGCCGCTGCGGCAGGTCGCGCACGCCCGCATCGCCGATCGCCCCACCCTCGACGACAAGCATCCGCGCGGCATCGCGCGGCCGCGCGGGGCGCAGCGCGATCCGTTCGGGCGGCAGGTGGAAATCGAACGCATCGACGCGCATCGGCAGAGTCCGTTTTGTCGATTGAACCGAAGCCCCGAGCCTGTCGAAGGGCGTCTATCCACGATAAGCGCCCTTCGACAGGCTCAGGGCTTCGGTGATATTCGATTCCCTTTCCGCAAGGCGGCACCGGAGAGCGCCGTCGCCCGCTCAGGGCATCGGGGCGTTCAGATCGTCGGCGGTGATCTCAGGCGCGGCCGGCTTGTCCTCGACCAGCAGCGACGCAGGCGGGACCGGCTTGTTGTCGGCCGCGACCGACACCTGCACCATGCGCGACATCACCGCGGGCGGCTCGCCCTTGTGGATCGCATCGACAAACTGCATCCCCGACACGACACGTCCGAACACCGTATAGCGGTGATCGAGGCTGAAACGCGGCTGCAGCATGATGAAGAACTGGCTGTTCGCGCTGTCGGGGCTGTCGGCGCGCGCCATCGCCACGGTGCCGCGCAGGTGCGGCCGGTCGTTGAACTCGGCCTTCAGGTCGGGAAGATCGGACCCGCCCTGGCCGGTCGCGGTCGGGTCGCCCGTCTGCGCCATGAAGCCGTCGATCACGCGGTGGAACTTGACCCCGTTA
>Ga0182744_1003987_pt1 | contig 11308 bp, 10 predicted proteins | sample eDN3rd30CKraftMG_FD_128525 | JGI IMG/M metagenome (GOLD analysis project Ga0182744, IMG submission 128525) | Enriched Miracle-Growth compost microbial communities from Emeryville, California, USA - eDNA 3rd pass 30_C Kraft MG (version 2) (version 2) ...
GTTGTGAAGATATCGGATTTTGTAAATTCGTACGCAGCCCTTTTTTCCGCTTCTACCGTTCGTGGCCAAATAATTTCCAAAACAGATTTTATGTTTTCGGCCATTTGGATAATAGTTTCTGGATTACCACGACCATCTGATACTACTAATTTAAAGAACGCGTTTGGTTCATTAAAAAGATCACTAATGTGCTCGATATCTTTCTCATACCGAAGGAATTTATCAACCGTGTTCAGAACCTCATCAATGCCTTTGAACTCACCAATCGAGGTTAGTTGATTAATCGGATTGTTCGTTCGTTCAAAACCAATGTCCTCTAATTTTTGAATTTTTTCTACAGCCGTTATAAACCATGCCTCTTTTTCTAAATTTTGGTTTTCAGAAAAAAGGGATTTTACTCGGTCGTTACGGGCTTTTAGATCTTTAACAACATTAGCTTCGCCATATTTTTGGAAGAAATTACTAGTCCTATCAATGGCAGCGGATAACCAATTTGAGAATTCAATCAGTTTTTTATAAATCCAATCAACAACCTTTTCAATACGGGCCTTAATATCACCAGTCAACGATTCTAGCGCTACTGGTACCACGGTACTATCAGGATTGATGTTACTATAGTTCTTAGGATTACCCAGTAGCGTAGGATCATATTCATAGGCTTCTAGGGCCAACATGCGATCCACATGTTTGGCTTCTTGAATCTTCTTAAATAGACTTAGGCTATTTTCTAAAGATTCCATCGCGCTATCAAAATCACCTTCTCCGTCTTCGGGTTCTGAATCATCACCACCGCCGCTTTGGTTAAGGTAGGAAGTTTCAGAAGGCCCGCCACTTGAAGCCGCGCCTTCAGCCATGTTTCGCTGAGCAGTATCTTCGCCTTGATCCATGTAGGATTCAATTGCAATCTCACGTTCAATTTCAGCCATAGGGTCTTCTTGCATTGATTGATCATCTAGCCCGCATGCTTGCTCAACTGACTGCATTGAGTACTGTTGTTTAGCGACGGTATACTTCAAATTTAACAAGAAGCTAGTCGACTCCTTCACAATCTTAGTATAGCTAAAGATAACTAAATAAACCCCGTAGACGTAACTATTATTCTCAGATACAATATTACGCAACGCTTCAATTGACTTCTTAATACCAGTAGCAAGATTGCGATACGCATTCATGCGCGGCTCAAGATCTGGACGCTCTTTAGTTTGCTTGTTGATTGTACCAGAGACGTCATTGATTAAGGATTCTAGGCCACCATCGACATTTTTCTCCATGATAGTCAGAAGCTTAGCCATTTTCTTATCCTTTAATAGATAAGATAATTTATTGGTTAGCGCATCAATTTTCTTAATACGGTCTTGCATTCCATGGTAATTACGGTAGATTTCTTTAGCAGTACTAAAAAACTGTCTACTCTCAGACGGAATCGCCGGTTTATTGCCACGCGCAGCGATTGCTTCTTGAATCTCTTTAATTTGAGTCCAGAAAGCAACTGAGATTTCACCAAAACCTGTAGAATCCAAACTATTTTGTAACTCAGCGATCACGTCTTCTGAAGTACTCGTATTTTTTAGCTTATTGGAAACTTCTACTAAAGAACGCATCGTCTTTTCGATAGCTGGAATATAGCGTTCAAAACTAATAATGCTATCTGCAATCTTAAATTTACCATCAGTCAGATCATGCGTGATCCAACCAAATGTTGATCGAGGCTTTAAATACAAGTTTTGATTTAACAACCCGCCTTCGGCTGCAAAAACAGCATACGCTTTATTAAGATTATCGATGGTGACATTTTCTTTCTCAAGCTCTTTCCACGCGCTTTCATATCCGATCGTACCAGCCTTTAAAAGCATCTTAGTGATACGAGGGATCATGTTGGCGGTAGCTTCATCAAACCACTCGATGGCGCTATTGATTAACTTTGCAATGAGCTTACCGATATGCTTAAACCATTCGACAATCTTAGTGGTAATACCACTAGCGTCGGCTTGGTTGGCTTGTTCTCGAAAACGAGGATCATCTAAAGCGATATTCGAATCTTCCAGACTGCTTTCGATACTCTCCATTGCCATAGAGAGGTTGTAGCTGGCTTGACTTAAGGAGATAGACTCCATGGATGACATACCTTTTGCTTTATTAACCACACTTGCTACTTGAATCACAAATTGATCCACGTTTAAAAGTGCAGTACTGTAATTTAAAATCTCTTGCTCTAACTTTAGAACAAGGCCATTGATTTTATTTAATTGGTTAACGTGTTCGGTTAAACGCAAGCGCAGCGCTTCGTGTTCAGACTCAGGTTTATTGTCCACAACCGTATCAAAGAGGCGGCCAATATTAAAGCGATTGCTCTTAGTGATTTGATTAACTGCACAAAGCTTCTCTAAAAGCTGAGTGATATCTTCTCTTGGACTAGAGAGCTCTTTGATGCGGCGAGCTTTATAGATCTTAACTTGATCTAAGAGCTTAGCAGGTTCACTTGAGAATCTAAAAAACGATGCCTTCTGACTTAGCAGCGAAGAATCAATCGATTCTTTAATTGCATCTAACGAATTGGAAAGTTCTGCTAAAGTGCTATCTGAACTTTGATTAAGTAACGCAATTAATTTTTCTTGGTCTTTAAAGTATTGCAGATATTCATCGAGCTGCCAGCTCTCAAAGATAGCTTTACAATCTTTAACGAAGGTGGTATTGCCAGCCATGTAATCTGCAAGATACTGCGCCGTCTTAGCCTTTTTACCATCTTTTCCAATTACATGAGAAAAGTCTAGAAAATCGTTCTTCTCAATAAAAACTAGTAACGCATCGCTTTGGCTATCAGAGAGCGCGTCTGGCAACTTCACTCGAGACAGCGCGGTTAGACTCGTTTTATTTTTATATAGTCTAAAGAGATTGTCTGCAAATTGAAAGGCTTGGGTGGCGTACTTGGTAATTAAATCCCAAATTTTAATGAGCCACTCTTTTACCCGCTTTAATCCACCACGTAGATAATCAGTAATTGATTCAACCGTGGGTTCACCAAGTTGCGCAGTAGGCACTTCAGTATAATACTGAATTGGCGTAAGTTCAATATCTGGTGCTGTCTCTAGACATTCTAATGCCATGGATTTAGAGACTTTACCAGTTTGTTTAATTTGATCCCGAACCTTGATAAGCGAGCCTAAGCTATTGGCCAGTGATTCTAATACAGCAGTAAATGTGGTATCAGGATTTTGCTCTGGAACAATACCTTCGCCTAAACTTTCAGGATCAAAGAGATCGACTGGTTTGAGCAGGCTATCAGGACTTGTGGTAGGATCTCCTACCTGAAGGGCAAAGGAAGTCATATGAATTTTTATCCTTTAACGCAATTCATTAAATTTGAAAGTACTGGGGAAACAATTCAACCAGATAGGCTTTAGCTTTTACCGAACACCCCAGCACGCCATCTTTGACTTCATTGATAAAGGCGTGATCGGCCGCAGACCATACGTTTCCAGCTCCGACGTATGTGTCAATCATCCCATAACAATTATTCAGAGTAATGAGTTCTTCAGGAAAAGCAGCAGCCATGCGCACTAACCAAAAATTACGCGTGTACGCAACACAGATCGGAAGATCGACAAGCAGCTTTTCATTTAAGGCAGAAAGCACCTCATTGACAATGGGCACGCAGTTGATGTTGTAATAATCTTCTTTTACACTGACTCGATCCGAAGGGATAGGCAGATGGCGCGCGAGGATCGCTGCAACAACAGTTGCAGTAAATTTCGCTTTGGTGCTTAGCCCTGAATGATTAATACCGATTGATCTATTAAAAGCAAATAGTGCTTCAGACATTTTATTTTCAACCTTCAAAAATATTAGAGTTTAGAGTGTGCGCAGTACAGCACTCTTTTCAAAGAGCTTATTGTAAGCATACTGCTCATAGGCGTTTTGAATTTCTTGCGCTTTTAGACGGCTTCGAGCGTCGCGGCTAAAGATCTGAATGAAAAAATCAGTAAAAGGATTTGCCTCTGGCTTTACTTTTTTGATTTCCTCATCGAGTCGGTTTAGTTGTTCTACCGTCTGCTTGATTTCAGCTTTAGATAAAGACTTCTTTTGTAAAAGTGCGCTCGATTGCTGACGGATTCGTTTAATGCGGGTGTAGGGGTCATCGTACCGAAACTCACCGCTCGTAGGAACCACAGTCATCGCTAAAGCTAGCGACCAAATGCTCGCTACAATTGAAGCACCTAAAATCGCAGCTGGAAACGCAACCATGCTCAAGCCTGAGAGCAGTACAGAGAAACTGCCCGCCATGCGCACTGAACGCCTGAGATCAAAATCATTATACAGACGCTCAAATTTAGCTAAGGCTGTGGCAAGGGCCAGACCCGCGCCATGGCGCACAGCATACATATCTGCGTAATACTCTTCCATGGTGCGATCATACTGAGCGCTATCAAGCTCACTTTTATAGTCATTAAATAGACTATTGGTAAAAATGACAACTACGCTATTTAAGTCTTTACTATTAGCGAGCTCACTGGCTTGGATATCTTTAATATCGGCTAACTCAAGCGCTCTGCGATAGACCATCACACGCTCTTTAAGACTATCGCCTTTTAGTTCAGAGGCGATGTACTCAAGCGCGAGGTTTGTTCTTAACTGTCTGGCTAAGAAGTTTACTTGAAAAGCCGTATGACCTAACTCATGCAGTATAATAGCAGCGCATTCTGCGCCAGTTAGTTGCGATTCAATAAGTAGCTTTAAAGGGATACAGATGCGCACTAAAATGTCTTTAGTATCGCCTGTAAATTCACCACTCTTATAGCTAAAGCCTACTTTTAAATTCTTGATTTTCACTAGCTCACTGAAATTGATCAGTGTGTGAAATTCGGTAAAGTCTAACTCGGCGTTAGATGCGGTACCCATGAGTACTTTGATGTTTTTTAATTTGGTATGGTAGGCTATGACTGAGCTTAATTGCTTGTCTAATTCCATATCAAATAAACTTTTGCGATCTAGACCGATGGCCACATTAAAGAGCTCAGTGAGCTCTTTAAAAAACAGCGCCTTAGTCTGAAAGTCTACCATCTCTATACTTAATTCTGTATTCTTATTAGACACAGCGTTTCCTTAAATGGTAAGATATGTAGGACTATCAGTAACGCTTTTATTCGCTATTACTAATATCCTTGTCTCAAACCATTAAAGACATGAAACTTTATTGAAAGCACAATATGTTATAGTAGCGAAAATATTAGAAAAAAGGAAACTTGTTCAATGCGAATTAATCAGCCTTTTATCGATACTCCAGATATCGTCGATTACACTAAAGACGACATTTTGACTATCGAATGCAAACATGCAGTACATTGCCCCACCCCTAAGTATTTAATGGATCGTGGAGTCAAAGATGATTTTCATTTTATTAAAGAAGTGGTCTTTCTCAAAAATGGTGAAAAACGAATTCATCGTCGTTTAGTGAAAAACTATAAGCGCAGCTTCTACATTACTAAACCTGCGTTTAGAAACCATAAACAAAAAAAAGAAACTGAAGAGCTCAGCAAACTAATTAAGTTTGAATGTAATCAAACGGAGTTAAGTGACCGAATTGTAAAAGCCTTAGAGCTCTGGCATTACGCCGGGCAAGGCATTAAACGTATCTTTCGCTCGCCGTATATTTATGGCGCTGAAATCTCAAGCACCAGTCTTATTAAACACACTTATGATAAACACATGGAAAGCGCAGGCGTTAGTCCTTCGGTCTATAGTGTTGCAGGACTAGATATTGAAACCGATCTAGATACCATGGAAATTCTCATGGGGACGGTATCGTTTAAATCTGAAGTCTTACATATCTGTGATCGTAATTTCTTAAAAGGAATTACTAGCCCCGAAGAACGAATCCATGCCATGTTTCAAAAGCATTGCGCAGATCTTATCAAAACGCGCAATCTAAAGCTGTGTGTCTTACTGGTAGACTCGCCTGCTGAAGTCATGATTGAGATGATCCGCCAGCTTCACATCTGGAAACCCGACTTTTGTAGTATTTGGAATATTGACTTTGAATTTAGTCGATTCTTAGAATGTGCGGAGAAGTATCAAGTCAATATGGCTGAAGTCTTCTCTGATCCTAAAGTGCCAGGTCCGTTTAAACACTTTTGGTATAAGCAAGGTGCAAAACAAAAGAAAACTAATTCAGGTAAAATCACCCCGAAAGATCCCGAAGAGCAATGGCATACCGTTATCACTCCGGCCTCTTTTAGATTTGTTGATGCCATGGCTGCGTATAACTTTAACCGCATCGGTCAAGGCAAGCAGCAAAACTATAAACTCTCTAACATTCTAGAGGTTGAGAAAACTGGTGTACAAAAATTAGACTTTGATTATATCGAAGTCAAAACTGAAGATACTGGTGATTGGCATGCCATCATGCAAGAGGATTATAAAATCGAGTATTGTGTCTACAATATCGTAGACCCTATTGTCTTAGAAGTGCTCGATGAGAAAACGGTAGATTTATCGGTGACACTACCGACATTTTCTCGAACCTCGGATTTAGAGTTCTACGCACGGCAGCCTAAGCGTAAGATTGACAGTTGGCATTTTGAGTTTTTAGAAAAAGGTCACGTCATCGCCACTACCTCAGATAAAATGACTGATGAGCTTGATACCAAGATCTTTGGTCTCGAGGATTGGATCATTACCTTATCTGGATGGACTGAGGAGACTGGGTTAAATAATATCGTTGAGTTACCGAATCATAAGACAAATATTCGGGTATTTTGCGGGGACTTGGACATCTCAAGTTCATATCCGTCAAATACCGTAGCTTTAAACGTCTCTAAAGCAACGACTAAAACAGAGCTCATTAATGTAGAAGGCATCAGTGAATTTACGACTCGAATGCAAGGTTTAAACTTGTCTGGCGGAGCCAGTAATTCAGTAGAGTTTTGCAGAAAGATGCTGGGCATGCCCGATAGCCAAAACTTAATTAGCATGTTCATGCAAGATTTAGCAAACGGGGCAGTACCGAAAGTCGCGCAATGACTGGCATAAAGGGCTCCCATAACGGGAGCCTTTTATGTCGTATGAAATAAAAAAAATAATAAGACTAAAAGATCCTCTTATATAGAGGATCTTTTATTCATACTGCACGCACTGAGTAAGTATTAATAAAATCTCTTACCCGTTTTGCAAACTCTTCAAAGCGCTGCTCACCGTCTGTGGGGGTGAGATAAACATCAGAATACTTGCGAGTAAAGTATTTGTATTTAGGGTCAATTGGAAAAGAGAATTTCTCAAACTTTGTGATATCGTCTCGAATTTGTTGATTCGTGTATGCCATAGCAATAGACTCCTTACTGGTGATATTGCAAGCCAAGTGCGCGGTTGATTTCGATAATTAGCAAAACAATCTTTTCTGCGCTCTCAATTCCAATAATGGGCTTTGTTTCATCTGTGTTCAGGTCCTGAAAGCTAAGATCATCCATGCGAGTCCATTCTTCTTCGTCGTTTGCGAGAACTTCTTTTACAATGACAAACTTCTCAGCACAAATTTTCATTTGATTCTTTTTAGAATCAAAACTGGATTCGTATTTTAGATCTAAACTATCTAAATACGTAAAAATCGGTGATAGGTAAGCAATATCTTTAGTTTGTACTGAGATATCTTTCATTTCAAGCAAAGCGGTCTCTGTTACCATTGTATTAGGAGTCATGCACATTAGTGCTACTCCTAATTTAGACTTAAAATCTTCTAAATGATAAGTCGAGATCACCACTTGGGCTTCAGGCAATTGATAGCGAGATACTGATTGATCTTTATAGATTCTAAAAACATACTCAGTTGCACACAGTAAATCAAATTTGAACTGTTTTTCAAACGCGTAGGTATAGTTTATATAAAGACTAGCCTCCTGGCCCCAAGGCGTCGTATAGCGCAAAATAACCTGTTTTTGGCCAGGCTCGTATTCTTCTTTTACTGTATCGATACCTTTATAAATTTCTTCTAAAAACTTTTTGACTTGTTCTTTTCGGTCTTCACAGCCTGGCTCTACGGGGTTCTTATTCGGTATGAAAGAGGTCATCTAAATTCCTTTATTTATAAAAAGAAAAAAGCTAGAGGGAAGAGTAAATCCCTACTAGCTTTTCTCTATTACTGCTCATCGTCGACTTTTAGACCTTGACGCGCCAGCATCTCGTCCAAATCACTGCTTTGGTCGATTTCAGTTCCAGCAATTGTGGTGCTAAATGTACCGTCTTGATTATCAATGACTGCGACATTAGAACCGTCGTCGGAATAGAGATTTCCATCTCCTGATTTATATAAACCGCTCATTTTAATCACCTACTTAAAATAATCTTGATAATTGTTCTGGCCAGTTCGCCGAAACAATCTTACAGGCTCGCTCTCTGAGTGAATCTAAAGACTCATGGACTGTCTTTTCAACTACGGTGTTATCACGTTCGCTAAAAATAAGTATCCATTTCTTTATTGGACCTGAAAACGATTGAATCTCATAACACGAGACAATAAAGAAGTAACCCAAGGGCAGTCTGATACGGATACTTCCTTCTTCTTGTACTAAGGGCTCAATGCGAATCAGATTCGTTGTCTTTAAGATATTGAGGGCGTGGGTGTTAGTGGGTTGGAAGGGCTCACCTATTTGCCGAAGTGCACCGAAATACGCGTGTTGTGCTTCGGCTGCCTGGAAATCTGCTTCTGCTTCATTGATTTCATTGGCTGTCTGATTGTACTGCCTTGCAAATTTACGGCGCAATAGGAAGTTAGAACGAAGTTTGACGATTTGATTTCTTAAGATAATCCTATTTCGCTCCTCCTGTACCTTATCGGGAGTCATGATGTATTCCTTAGGGTCAAAAATGGGGTCTTTTAAAGACCCCGTGCCATGTTTTATTTTTAGTCTAGATCTTCTTCGGTATCGATGAGTTCTTCATGAATAACAATTGCTTCGCCAGTGATTTCATTGTGCGTCAGAGCCTCGGGGTATTGACCCAAAGGCTTGCCGTCATTTTCAACCAGTTCCATAAAGCGATAAGCGGCGACATCGAATTGTTCACTAGGCCAGTACCACAGCCCTACAATTTCGCTCTCGCTGAGCTCTTCGTTATGCTTTAGAATTTGAAGGCAAAGATACTCGACATTTTTATCATCCACAAAGAAGCTAAGTGACACTTCTTTGTTATCAGCGGTATTGAACATCGTGTAGGGCGAAAAGAGCTCTTGGACACCAATTGGTTGATTGAGCATCTTTTTGATAAATGCGACGTTGGCTTGTACTTGAAGATTGGTGTTGATAAAGTTACGAATGCCAGCGATGATGTTGTTGCGAAGCATGTTCATGATAAGGTTCCTTATTAACGAGAATTAGAGTGGTACTGCTCATTAGTAATATGTATTTCAATTCCTTTAGAATACCGCCTATGATGAAGGATCTTCATGAAAAGTTACTACAACAAAGAAAAAAAAAATAAAACCAGAGATTGGGTTCTCTGGTTTTATTTCAATTACGACTGAGTGTTGATCCGGAAGACATGAGCGATCACGTCCTGGTTGATCTTCGAGATTTGGCGGCGACGGGCCGGAATCACCTCGATCAGACTGAAAGCGATGAACAGTGCCAAGCTCACCTTCCAGTCAAAGTAGAAGGCAGTGCCATAGGCGACCATTGCAAATACCGCCAGAGCACCATAACGAATCATGATTCGTTCGGTCGTGAGGGTTTTGCGGAACATCGTCTTCAGCAAGAACGTTTTGATCACTACCGGGACATAGAACGGTACGGTGAAGCCAACCAGGATGATAGCGGCGATCAGAGAGTCGGTATTGAAATTGAACACGTTATTGCTCCTTGGAAAGAGAAAGTACTGCTAATTCAAAAGAGTTATATGTGTTTCAATTATTCTAAACTACAGTTTAATTGGAGAAAGTAATTTTATTAAATATACGACGAATTAAACCAGGTTTTTTATTACTAGCTTCTAAAGATTCAGAAGTTTTCTCACTGATACTTCCAGGTGTAAAAGGTTTAAAAAGTATTTTCTCAGGGATTTGGTATGGTTCAATAACAAGGTCGTAAATTTGATCTAGTTTGAACCATCTAAAAATCATACCGAATAACTCGGCGATAGTTTCATTATTCAGCTCTTCGAATCTCTTAACGTGGAGTTCTCGGATATTATAGCGATATACGTTAATTTTCTTAATTTCAGAATTATCTGAAAAACGCGCTGCTGTGTTTACTGCGTTACCCAACTCGCAGATATCGAAAAAATCATTTTTTCTAAAAGAACTAAGTAATCCATTTAAAATAAGATTCACGGTAATAGGGCGTTTAGTAGTAATGTTTTTCTTCTTAATGATTTTGAAATGGAGTCTATCATCAATGATAAATTCAATATCTCTTTCTTCTAACTTCACTTTTAATCCTTTTCGGTATATTCGGGAGAGCTTTTGGCTCTCCCTAATTATGACGTTATTTACGACCCTTGTATTCTAATCCTAATTGCCTACAACGTATGTATAGATACTTATTACCTAAAAACATTTCCTTATCTGCTCTTTCATCAGTAATGTTTAACTTAGGGTAATCGGTATTTTTATCGTACTCTACGACCACAGGACGATTAAAGGAGATATGTGTTTTATCTGGATCATTAACCCATTCTTGATAATTACGAGATGGAATTTTCACTGGATTTAAAATCAGATATTTATCCAATTCCTCTTCAGTAATATATTCGTATATCCCGATCTCCGTGACGAGACGAATAAAGTTACCCATATGACTATACGCCATGAAGTCTAACGTGTACCATCGGGGATCATTGGAATCTTTTCGATGAAATACACTTCGTAAATGAGTGATATTACGCTCTGTTTCTTTAACAGTCGTAAGCCCGATACCAGGTGATGTTGTTAGGGTTTGGTCTACTGTATTATCAGCAAAACACTGTTCCTCTATAGCCTCTTTAATTACAGGTGATTTAAAAACAGTTTCTGTTCTAAAGAAGATATCATCAGGTTTCCACGTCATCTCATCTAGCTTTTGATTGAGTTCCTTAACGCTAAGCTTGTGATTAAAGCTATAAAAATGCTTAACAGCGTTTAGAACAATATTGGTATCTTCTTTTGTATTTAGAATTACCCGACTAGCAACATATCGACCTTCGTCTTTAAAATCATTAAGATTGTGTCCTAACCTGAACAGTCGTTTCTGTTCCCTTAACCAAAGGTTAGGATTGCCGTGCAACTCTGACTCACAATCAGTATCCCGGAAATAACGCCTAATCGGTTTGGTGTTTGGGTCAAATGGAA
>Ga0182744_1003989_pt1 | contig 11305 bp, 9 predicted proteins | sample eDN3rd30CKraftMG_FD_128525 | JGI IMG/M metagenome (GOLD analysis project Ga0182744, IMG submission 128525) | Enriched Miracle-Growth compost microbial communities from Emeryville, California, USA - eDNA 3rd pass 30_C Kraft MG (version 2) (version 2) ...
GCCGCAATCGTCGCGGATGACGTCGACGAGCGTCCGGCGCGGTTCGACGCTCACCGTATGGGACGTCCCGTTGATGCACAGGGTAATCTCGCGCCGGCCGCTCATTGTGCGCTCTCCAGCGCACGCTGCGTCAGCGTGCGCACCAGGCCGCGGCGATAGGCGGCCGTATTGTTGAAGTCTTCCATCGGATCGATGGCCGCGGCCGCCGCCTCGGCGGCGGAAGCATACACCGCAGCATCCGGCTTCTGCCCAAGCAGCACATCCTCGGCTTCCCGCAGCCGCCGGGCATGCGGCTCGGCGCCGCCGATGGCTATGCGGGGCTCTGTCATGGCTCCGTTCTCGAGCCGGTACGTCACCAGCGCCATGGCAAGGGCGAAATCACCTTTGCGCCGGCTGAACTCGATGAAGCCGGCGCGGGTGTCGTCGGCCAGCATCGGCAGTTCGGCGGCTACGACCAGTTCGTCCTCTTCCAGCGCTGTCGCCATGACGCCCTGATAGAATGCGGCCGCCGGCACGCGGCGAACGCCACGGCGGCTGCGAAGCACCACCGTGCCGTCGAGGGCAGCCATCACACAGCACCATTCCGACGCCGGATCGGCGTTGGCGACGCTGCCGCAGAAAGTGCCGCGGGTACGGATCGGGTAATGCGCGATGTTCTGCACCACCTTGCGCAGCAGATCGCCGGTCCGGCCGGGCAGCGTGTCGCTGTCGAAGGCGGCATGGCGGACGCAGGCGCCGATCGTGACGACGCCATCGCTGACCGTCAGCGTGGCGAGCTCGGCAATGCCGTTGATGTCGATGAGATGCGGCGGCCGCGCCATGCGGAAGGCCATGGTCGGGACGAGACTTTGCCCGCCGGCGAGGATGCGGCCGTCCTGCGGGCCGAATTCAGCCAGAAGCGCAACGGCTTCATCGACGGAGGTCGGCGCGTGATAGCTGAAGGAGGCAGGTTTCATGACGTCGGTTTCATCTGCTCCTTACAGCGCGAGCCCGGCTACGGACAATGCGGCGCATCGCGACTGTACACTTTTTGCTACAAGTCAGGCAGTGCAGAGTTGCACACTTCAAAACCGGCGTAAAGCCGCATTATAGCTGGACTAGCGACATGCGCCCGCGGCATCGAACATTGCACCTGTCGAGAAACTGTACTAAAAATGAGATGGTCTTTTCCGTCGTTTCAGGAGCGGGTTTCCGCGTATGCGCGCAGCCGTTGTAAAAGAATTCGGCCCCATCGAAAGTCATGCGGTCGGCGATCTGCCGAACCCGACAGCCGGACCGGGCCAAGTCCTCGTCACCATCAAGGCAGTGGCGGTGAACTTTGTCGACAGCCTCGTCGTCACCGGCAAATATCAGTTCCTGCCCGAACGGCCCTTCGCCCCCGGCAAGCTCCCCGCCGGGGTGGTAAGCGCGCTTGGCGCCGGCGTCACCGGCCTGAAGGTCGGCGACCGCGTGCTGACCCTGGCCGAGCAAGGCGGCTATGCCGAACAGGTCAGTGTCGACGCCAGACAATGTTTCAAGCTGCCCCCATCCATGAGCTTTGTCGACGCCGCCTCCATGGCGCTCGTCTACGACACGTCATGGTTCGCCCTGCGCGAGCGCGCGCGGCTCAAGGCCGGCGATAACGTCCTCGTTCTCGGCAGCACCGGGGGTGTCGGCCTCGCCGCGGTTCAGCTCGCCAAAGCCATGGGCGCCAGGGTTCTGGCCGGCGTGTCCAACATGGCCAAGGCGCCCCTCGCCCTGGAGGCCGGGGCCGAGGCCATCGTCGATCTTTCGAAAGAAAATCTCCGCGATGCCCTGCGCGAGCAGGTGTATGCCGTCAACGATGGCAAAGGGGTCGACATCGTCATCGATCCGGTCGGCGGCGACGCCTTCGACGCGGCGCTGCGGGCGCTCGCCTGGCGCGGCCGCCTGGTGGTGATCGGTTTCGCCTCCGGCCGCATTCCCAGCGTCAAGGCCAATTACCTGCTGGTCAAGAACATCGAGGTCAGCGGCCTCCAGGTCAGCGATTATCGCAAGCGCACGCCGGACCTGATGGCGCAATGCATGGAAGAGATTTTCACGCTGTTCGAGGCCGGCAAATTGAAGCCGGCGGCAACCGTGACCTATCCTCTCGACTTTTTCGGGCAAGCGTTGCAAGACATCGTCGGCAGGCGTGCAAATGGTCGTATCATCCTCCTGCCCAATGCATGAGTCTTTGAGAGAAGTCCCCGGGAGTGAGCAATGGCTTTCCGCTACGATGAGATCGGCGACCGGCTGAAGGCCTATCGGCTCGGCTCCGGGTTGAGCGCCGACGAAATCGCCAGCCAGCTCGGCATCTCGCGGACGGCGCTTTATCGCTTCGAGAAAGGCGAACTCGCCAAGATCGAGACACTGGAACGGCTCGCCGAGATGCTCGGCGTCTCGATTCCCACGCTGCTTGGCGTCGGTATCGAATACATTCCCTCGGCCGTCTCCTATTTCGAGCGCATGCGGCAGATCGAAGAGACCTCCGATCAGATCATGGTGCTCTCCGGCCCGATCTCCTTCCTGCTGGCGTCGAAGAATTTCGAGACCACGCTTGAGGAAGTCCTCACCGAGAACGTCACCAAGAGCGTCGCCAATCGCCAGCGCGCCCTCAGCGACATTCCCAAGATCATGCAGATCCTGCGCGAGCGCAAGGCAACCTATCTCCGCCGCCGCCCGACCATCGTAAACCTGATGTCGGCGATGGAAATCGAGCGCTTCCTGCATCACGGATTGATCGGCCGCAGCGGACTGCCCGAGGATGTCGTGGTCAAGCGCAAGGCCCTGGCGCGCGCCGAGATCGAGCATTTCACCAAGCTGATCGAAAATCCGCCGATCGGCATCCAGATCGGCATCGTTACCGATACGCTGCCGCCGGGCGGCTTCCAGCTTTTCCGCCAGCCGGACCGCAAGATTCTCGTGCTCAGCCCGTTCCGCCTGGGCGGCGAGCCGAACGTGCGCGTCGGCGTCGCCATGATCACCTCGGCGCCCGATGCGCTCGCCTTTCACGAGGCGGCGATCGACGAAATGTGGGGCCGTGCGCTCAAGGGGCAGGCCGCCGTCAATCTGGTGCGCGACCTGCTCGCTAACAAAAGCCGGTCACTTGAAGACGAGGAATTCACCGAGACGAAAGAGCCGGCCAAACGAGGTGCGCGCAGTAAGCCGCCCGCCTCGCTCATGTAACGAAATCCCATTCCAGCAAGGGCAGCGTGACCAGGACATTCGGCACCACAGGCGGCAAGACGTTCGGAAAGACGTTCGGAACGTCGACGCCACGGATCGAGGATCGCGACCTGCTGCGCGGCAAGGCCCGCTTCGTTGCCGACATCCGCCTGCCCGGCACGCTGCATGCGGCCTTCGTGCGCAGCCCGCACGCTCATGCCCGGATCGTGTCAATCGACAAGAGCGCCGCCCTGGCGCTGCCGGGGGTCGTCGCCGTGCTCACCTGCGACGTCATCCGCGCTGCGGCGACCACCGACCGCCTCGTCGTCGCACTGCCGGACAAAACTTACAAACAGCAGCGCGACCGCACGATCCTCGCCGCTGACGAGACCGTCTATGTCGGCGAGGCGATCGCCATGGTGATCGCCGACGATGCCTATGTGGCGGAAGACGCCGCAGGACTGGTGGACATCGCTTTCGAGACATTGCCGGCGGTCTCCGACTGCCGCGACGCGCTCGCCACCGGTGCGCCGCCCGTCCATAGCGATGCAACGCATAATCTCGTGGCCGAATTCGCCAGCGCCTATGGCGATATCGACGCAGCCTTCGCTGCCGCCGCCCATGTCTTCAAGGATTCCTACTGGCAGCACCGCGGTTGCGCCCATTCCATGGAATGCCGCGGCTGCATCGCCGTGCATGACGCAGTCGACGACAAGCTCACCCTGTGGAGCTCGACCCAGACGCCGCTCGTCGCCGCGCGCCTGCTCGCCGAATTGCTCGACCGCGAGGAAGCCAGCATCCGCGTCGTGGCGCCCGATGTCGGCGGCGGCTTCGGGCCGAAGCTGGTGTTCTATCCGGAAGAAGCCGCCGTCACCATCGCCGCTCTGACGCTCGGCCGTCCGGTGCGGTGGATCGAGGACCGCCGCGAACATTTCATCACCACCACGCAGGAGCGCGACCAGTATTGGGACGCCGAGATCGCGCTCGATGCCGATGGAAAAATTCTCGGCGTGCGCGGCGCCCTGCTGCACGATCACGGCGCCTATACCGCGCGCGGTCTCACGGTGCCGCAGGGCGCGGTGGCCGCGCTTTCGCTTGCCTATGTCGTGCCGGCCTTTCGCATGGACGTGAAGGTCGCGCTCACCAACAAGGTGCCGGTGACGCCGATCCGGGGCGCCGGCCAGCCACAGGGCGTCTTCGTGATGGAACGCCTGCTCGACCGCGCCGCCCGCGAGTTGGGCATCGACCGCGCCGAAATCCGCCGCCGCAATCTGGTTCCGGCCGATGCCATGCCGTTCCAGAAGGGCTTCGTGACGCGGGGCGGCGTCCCGATCACGCTCGATTCCGGCGACTATCCGGCCTGCCAGGCCGATGCGCTGGAACGCGCCGGCTGGTCCGACTTTCCGCAACGGCAGCGTGAGGCGCGGGCCGCCGGCCGCTATCTCGGCATCGGGCTTGCCAATTTCGTCGAGGCGACAGGCCGCGGCCCTTACGAGCAAGTCAGCGTGCGCATCGCCGCCTCCGGCAAGATCGAGGTCATGACCGGCGCCGCCGCCATGGGACAGAGCACCAAGACCATGATCGCGCAGATCGTCGCGGAACAACTCGGCGGCGCGATGGAGCGCATCCATGTCGTGGCCGGCGATTCCGGCAAAGTGTCTATGGGCTTCGGCGGCTTCAACAGCCGCCAGGCAGTGATGGCCGGCTCATCCGCCCATGTCGCCGCCGTCAAGGTGCGCGAGAAGACATTGCTCGTCGCCAGCCATCTACTCGAGGTCGCGGTCGATGACCTCGACATCGACGGCGATCAGGTGGTGGTCAAAGGCTCCGACGTGAAAATCTCGCTCGGCCAGGTCGCCAAAACCATGGCTGGCGCGGCAGGCTTTGTTCTGCCCGGCAATCTGCCGCCCGGGCTCGACGCAACGGAAAACGTCGTCATCGACGCCATGACCTACGGCAACGGCACGGCGGTGGCGGAAGTCGAAGTCGATATCGAAACGGCCGCCGTAAAAGTCACCCGCATCGTGTTCATGCACGACGCCGGCAAGATCATCAATCCGATGATCGCCGACGGCCAGATCATCGGCGCGATCGCCCATGGCGTCGGCAATGCGCTTTACGAATGGATGGCCTACGACAGTGAGGGCCAGCCGATGACGGCCACGCTGGCCGATTATCTTCTAGTGACGGCGTCGGAGATGCCGCCGCTCGACCTCGGCCATCGCGAAACGCCGACGCCGCTCAATCCGCTGGGCGTCAAAGGCATCGGCGAATCCGGCGTGCTGCCGATTCCCGCCGCCATCGCCTCGGCGGTGGAAGATGCGCTCTCACCCTTCAACGTGCACATCCGCCAGTCTCCGATAAGGCCGCAGGACCTGGCGACGATGCTTGCTGCGCGCTGAATCCTTCTCCCGATTACGGGAGAAGGATTCAGCGCCACCGGCCGAGGGTATCGAACACAAGCTGCGCCGCGGCGAGCAAGCGATCGTCCGCATAAGGCATCGCCACGAGCTGAATGCCCACGGGCATGCCGTTCGGTCCAGCGTGGGTCGGCAGGGTGATCGCCGGCGCGCGCAATTGCGTCCAGATGCTCTGGAACCGATGATCGCCGGTATAGGACAGGCCGCGCGGCGCCTCGCCCTGCACGGTCGGCGTCAGCAGAATATCGACATCGGCAAAGGCCGCGCCGAGCTGGCGCCGACACCCATCCACCCGCTGCAAGGCATCGATGTAGCGCTCGCGCGGCATGGTCAGCCCTTTGCGGATGCTTTTGGCCAATCCCTCGCTGATCGCCTCGCGATGCGCCTGCCATTCGTAGGCCATGCCGCGCGCACGCTCGAAATCGTTGATGATTTCGCGCGTGTCCGGCAGGTCGTTGCAGGCCTCCGGCAGATCGACGTCGCAAACGGCAAAGCCCGCTGCCGACAGCCCTCGCGCCGCATCTTCGACCGCTTGGTGCGTCGCATCCTCGGCGCTGTCCCAGGCATAGGTGCGGCACAGGCCGATCCGGACCGGCGCGCCTTTTGTCAGCCAGGCGACGGGATCGCTGTTGGTCAGCACGCGCGCCGAGAGTTCGATATCCTCGACCGTGCGGGCCATCAGCCCGACCGTATCGAGACTTTCGGCAGCCGGCTTCACCCCCTGCGGATTGATGAGGCCGAATGTCGGCTTGTAGCCGACGATGCCGCAAAATGACGACGGCCGTTGCACCGAGCCGCCGGTCTGCGTGCCGAACGCGAGCGGCACCATGAAATCCGCCACTGCCGCGCCGGAACCGCTCGACGAACCGCCCGGCGTCCTGCTCGTATCGTGGGGATTGGTGGTATCACCGGCAGTGACGCCGGCGAATTCGCAGGTGACGGTCTTGCCGAAGATCAGCGCACCGGCCGCGCGCAGCAAGGCGACGCAAGAGGCATCCGACAAGGTTTGATAGCCGCGATAGATGGGCGATCCCATCTGGGTCGGCATGTCGCAGGTTTCGATGACGTCCTTCACCCCGACCGGCACGCCATGAAGCGGGCCGCGTATGGCGCGCCCATCGAGCGCTTTCGCCTCTCTCAACACCAGGTCCGCATCGAGGAAGGACCAGGCCTTGATTGCCGGCTCCCGCATTTGCACCCGGTCGAGACAGGCCCGTGCCACTTCCTCGCAGCGCAGGGCACCGCCTGTGGTCTGGGCCGCGATCTTTGTTGCCGAGAGTGTGTTCAAGGAAGGCATCGAAATGTCCAAGCCAGGTTTTCAGGAGATGGGCTGTCATTCCCGACGCGCCGAAGGCGCGAGCGGGAATCCAGGAGTCAAGAGCCGCAACGTTGATCCGTCAAGTTGCCTCTGGATTCCCGCTCTGCGCTTCGCTTGGCGGGAATGACATCAAGGCCTGATCAAGTGACGCTGGTGACCTTCCACTCGATGATCTCGCCGCCGCGATAGATCAACGCCCGCTCTTCCGGTCCTTCCACCTTGATCTCTTCGGGCGCGGTCCAGGAGATGCGCTCCAGCGTGATCGTGCCTTCGTTCGGCGGCATCCGGTAATGCGCCGGGCCGTTCAACGAAGCGAAGGCCTCGAATTTGTCGAGCGCGTTCTCCTCATCGAAGACCTTGGCATAGGTCTCGATCGCCACCGGCGCGTTGAACAGACCGGCGGCGCCGACGACCGCCAGCTTCTTGTGAATCGAATGCGGCGCCGAGTCGGTGCCGAGGAAAAAGCACGCTTCGCCGCCGGTCGCCGCCTTGCGCAGCGCCTGGCGGTCGGTCTCCGTCTTGATCACCGGCATGCAGTACATATAGGGGCGATTGCCCCAGCCCAGCCAGTCGGTGCGATTGAGTTCGAGATGATAAGGCGTGATGCTGCCGCCGACCTGTCCCGTATGTGCGCGCACGAAGTCGCATCCGACCTTGCTCGACAGATGCTCGTGGATGAAGCGCAGCTCCGGGAATTCGCGCGTCCACGGCTCGAAGGTGCGCTCGATGAACACCGCCTCGCGATCGAAGACATCGACCGTGGGATCGACGCTTTCGGCATGGATCAGCAGCGGCATGCCGATGCGCTGCATGCGCTCCAGCACGCGACGGATCTTCTTGAAATCGGTCACGCCGGCGGCCGAGTTGGTGGTCGCGTTGGCCGGATAAAGTTTGACGCCGGTAAACACCGCTTCCTTGAAGCCGCGTTCGACGTCATCTGGATCGGTGTCATCGGTGAGATAGCAGATCATCAGAGGCTTGAAGGTATTGCCCTGCGGCAAGGCCGCCAGAAGCCGCTCGCGGTAGGCCACGGCATCCGCCGTGGTCGCGACCGGCGGCACCAGATTGGGCATCATGATCGCCCGGCCGAACTTCGCGGCGGTGTGCGGCAGGGCCGCCCGCATCATGTCGTTGTCGCGGACGTGAAGATGCCAGTCGTCCGGCTTGCGGATGGTGATGCGATCGGTCATGGGGCACTCCAGGAATTGAATGGGCACACAGCCCGACTACTCGGCGATCTCAACCATCAGCATCTCGCCTTCGACCTTCACCGGAAAGGTCTGCAGCGGCTCCGTCGCCGGCTCCGTCCGCGCCTCTCCGGTCGGCACGTGAAACAGGGCCGCATGCACCGGGCATTCGATGCAATCGCCTTCGAGATAGCCATCCGACAGCAGCGCAACCGCGTGCGTGCAGATGTTCGACGTCGCGTAATACGTTCCGTCGATCTTATAGAGCGCGATCATGATCTGGGCCGCCGATGCCGCGCGCACCTGCCCTTCACCGACCTCGTCCGCCTTTGCCACCACATGCCATGTCATTTGATGTTCCGTCCCGCCTATTCTTTCGGCTGCAGATATTCCAGCGGCGTGCTGGAGACGACTTCGGCATAAAGCGGCTTGAAGTTAGCCGGGCCGCCATCCACCAACATGACGAATTTCGGTTTGATCTCCTCGGCGACGATCTTGAGGATCTTCTTGTGCTCCTCGATGCTCTTCCATTCCCCGATCAGAAAGAAGCGGTTCGGGTCTTCGGAGTCGCGGCACAGCACGCCGTCGCGCACCTGGGCTGGCGTCTTGTGCATCGGGTTGTTGTCCGAATAGTCGAATGCCTCGAACTGTTTGATGAACTCTTCGCCCATGCCTTCCTTGACGCGGAAGTCATAGATGTGGAGTACGTTTCCCTTGTCGGCGAGCGGAACCAAAGCCATGATGTTCTCCTTTGATGATGTCGTCCGGTGATGTCTTGCGACTGATATCTTGCAACTGATACGTGCCGGTCAGCCTGCGCTTGTGCGGAGCGCGTCCTCGACCACCCGGCCGCAGTCGACCAGCAATTCGCCATCCAGCCAGATCGATTGCTGGCCCATCACCGCGTCCGGATGGTTTTCGCCGCCGCCCGGCACCCACCACGGCAGGCCCATGCCCACCGCATCACAGCCCGGCACGCGCATGTCGTCGACGAAGCAGCGCCCGGTGAAACGGGCGCCCGGATGCAGGCCATGGGTGAAATGGATGATATAGCCATAATCGCCATCGCCGCCGGCGCGCCGCAGCGCCCGGTCCAGCACATCGCGTTCCGCCCCGCCGCCGCTGAGCGTGCGAATGCGGCCCTCCACATCGAGCGCGATCGCCTCGCGCAAAGGCGTGTAATATTCGTGGAACACCGTTTCCACCACGATGCGCCCCCGCACGCTCTCGATCTCGGGATTCAACGTGCAGGAGCCTGGAATCGTATACATGCCCGGCTTCTGCGCCCGGCGCGGCCGTGTCGAATGCGGTTTGCCGAGCTGGAAGCGCACATCGGTGCCAAGCGGCGTGGTGATATGAACCGGCGCGCCCACCGCGGCGGCGAGCTTTCTGTCGAGGGCGTCCTGCAGCGGAAAATAATCGTCGAGCGGATGCCGGCCGAACAGCCGGTGCATCGCGTCGGCACTCAGGTCGCTCGCCAGCATGTAGCGCACGCGGTTCTCCGCCATGCATTGGGCATGCAGATCGGACCCGGCGATATACGGAAAGGTGACGTCGATCCAGACATCGGATGCCTTCACGGCCGCGCCCAGCGCGGCAGGCAGATAGGGATCTGCGAGCTTGCCCTGATAGGGAAGCTGCGTAAGCAGCATCACGAGCGGCCGCCCGCCCGCGGCGACTGCCGCCGCCGACAGCGCATGGACCACAGCCGCATCGCCCGCCGTATCGCCGGTGATGATCAACTGCTCGTCGCCCCGGTAGTTGAGGTAATCGACGAGGAAAGCCTGGGCGGCCTGAAACAGCTCCGGACGCACGCCATCACCGGGCATCGGCACCCCCCTGACCAGCCAGTTTGGCGGTGACGCGCCTTTCGGGCGGCGTCGCATCGAAATTCAGAAGCCCCTCGATCTGCGCGGCGGCATCGAGCAGCAGTCCCTCCTGCCATTTCGGTGCCACGAGTTGCAGGCCGATCGGCAATTGACCGTTCTTGCCTTCGCTGCTCATGCCGCACGGCAGGGTCAGCGCCGGGTTCTCGGTGAGATTGAACATCGAGCCGAAGGGGCTCCAGGCGCGCGGATTGTTCTTCACCGCCGGATGATCGGGCGCGAAGGCCTCGGCCGCGAAGGGCGGTACGGCGGTCATCGGCGTCAGCAGGATGTCGAACGCGCCGAGTTCGGACGCCAGCGTCTCGGCGAGCCGCAGGCGGCCGCGCGCGGCGGCCAGCAGATCGACAGCGCTCAGGTCCTGGCCTGCCGCACGGGCCGCACGCACGTTCGCCCCGAGTTTGGCCACGCCCGCATCGTCGAGATCAGCCAGGATCGACGCATAGTTCGCGCGCGTATAAGCGAGAAACAGATCGATAGGATCTGGCAGCGCCGGCGTGATGTCCTGCACCTCCACGCCATGCTGCTTCAGCAGCGCGATCGTGCGATTGAACGCATCACGAACCTCGTCATCCAGGAACTGGGCATAGCCGAGCGTGGAACTGGCCACGATACGCAATTGCCGAAGGTCCCGCGACACAGCGGGCGCTTCGTAATCGGGGCAAGTGGGATCGGCGGCGCCATAGCGGCCGTTGCCCAGAACAGCGAAAAGCTGCGCGCAATCGGCGACATTGCGGGCGATCGAACCGGGGCAGCCCATGGTGCGCAGCACGCTGGCTGGATCGGTCGGAATGCGGCCACCCGTGGGCTTCAACCCGACCATGCCGTTGAACGCGGCAGGTATGCGGATTGAGCCGCCGGTATCGCTAGCCAGCGCCGCCGCAGCGAAACCCGCCGCGACTGAAACCGCCGCGCCGCCGCTCGAACCGCCTGCCGTGCGCTCCGGATTCCAGGCATTGCGGGTGATGCCGGTGAGCGGGCTGATGGTCACCGGTGCGCCGCCGAACTCTGACGTGGTGGTGAGACCGACGATCACCGCGCCGGCGCCCAGCAGGCGCTGGACGGCGGGTGCCGAGCGTGTGCGCGGCGTTGCATCCGAGGCCAGCGAACCCATGCGAAACGGCAGACCGGCGACCTCGAAGGCGTCCTTGACCGAGACCGGCACACCGTCGATCGGACTCAAGGGCCGCCCCTGGCGCCAGCGCTCGGCTGATTGCCGGGCCTGCCGGCGGCTGCCGGGACCATCGAGACAGACGAAACTGTTCAACTCCGCATCCGCGGCTGCGATGCGCGCGAGAAAGAAGTCGAGCATCTCCTCCGGAGATGCGACGC
>Ga0182744_1003993_pt1 | contig 11296 bp, 7 predicted proteins | sample eDN3rd30CKraftMG_FD_128525 | JGI IMG/M metagenome (GOLD analysis project Ga0182744, IMG submission 128525) | Enriched Miracle-Growth compost microbial communities from Emeryville, California, USA - eDNA 3rd pass 30_C Kraft MG (version 2) (version 2) ...
ATACAACAGCTTTTCTCTTTTGTTACCGGTACAGGTCCAGAAGTAACCGCCCGGCAAGCTTTTGTAATTCCATTGCCATTGCGTATTTTTAATGGCCATTAACGTAACTTCTACCATGTCAGCAATCACCTTGGATCAGGATAAACCAGCTATCTTACTTGTAGATGACCAGGAAGATATTCTCTTATTCTTAAATAGCTTATTGCAAAATAAATACAGGATCTATACCGCATTTGATGGTAAAGAAGCCTGCGCATTGTTGGAATCAAAAGGTATTCATCTGGTTATAAGTGATGTAATGATGCCGGAGATGGACGGATTTGAGCTTTGTGACTGGTTAAAGTCCCATGCAGAATTATCTCATATCCCGCTTATACTACTGACTGCAAAAGATACCCTGCAATCTAAAATAGAAGGATTAAAAATCGGAGCCGATGCTTATATTGAAAAGCCGTTTTCTCCAGAATATCTGGAAGTACAGGTAAGTAATTTATTGAAAAACAGAAGCCAGTTGCAATCCTTTTATACTAAATCACCACTTGCTCATTTGAGTCTGGATACGCAGGCTAAAGCCAGTGAGCCCTTTTTAGAAGAAATAAAAGAAGTGATATATGCGCACCTGGATAACCCTGATTTAGATGTAGTTTTCCTGGCTAACATGATGCATGTAAGCAGGCCAACATTATACAGAAAGATCAAATCGCTCTTTAATCTTTCTCCCAATGAAATGATCCACTTTATCCGGTTAAATAAAGCCGCGGAACTGATTGCTGAGGACCGCTACCGTTTAAATGAAGTTGCTGAACAGGTTGGATATCATTCACTCGGCCAGTTTGGAAGAAATTTTTCCAAACAATTTAATATGACCCCTTCCGAATTCCTGGATAAGATCCGGCGAGCCAGGTAGTCTCTGACTGTTCTTTCGCTCAAATCTTCCACTTGGTTCCTTGAATCAAAAACGCAAATTTTTGATTCAAATTAAGGGCTCGTTAGTTTAATGTTTTTTCATATTTGCTATGCCAAGCAAACATATACCAAACGATTCAAACCTTGTTTGTAACGCCCCTGATGTGATTTGTGTCAATTGAGGATAAGGACGATGTGCACAGCATTCAACACAAAAAAGCATCAGCAAAGAACCTTTATAGTTTAGCATCAATTTTTTGGGTTTAGGTGTAGTGAAAAACTTCTCCGTTGCCCCGTTTTTTTTACCATTAAACGGGGTAGGGGGAAGTCTAATTCTCAAAATCTTATATATGAAAAAATTAATTTTACTTATTACAGGAGCGTTTTTAGCGATAGCCACTTTGCACGCACAGATAAAAAATAATAGCTGGCTCATTGATTTTGGCCCTGAAGGCAATACTAATAATTGCAAACCAACTACTAGCCCTGACGGGGCTGGTCTTTATTGGAACAACTTCACCGGTAATAATAGTGGCGCTTCGATCCAGTTAACGGATACAAAGGGCGCAAAGACCAATTTGACTTTTCAAACTGTTCAGTCATTTTCTGTCAATGCAGGTGATCTCATGGGGCCGACCTCCACCAGTGCCCTTGGAGACCTCTCCGTAGGCACTGCCACTATGGATTTTTTCTTTGCCCAAAACAGTAAGCCCAGTTTAAAAATAACCGGACTGGATCCACAACTGGGCTATAAATTCTACCTATATGGCAGCCGGCTAAATGACGAGACACGTATAACCACCTATACCCTTACCGGTGGCAACAGCGCGGCAGGAGATCTGCAGACATCAGGTAAAGATCTGGAAGGGAAAGGGCTGAATGGCAATATCAGTAAAGTATACGTTTCACCGATGCTGTTTGCCGATCAAAACGGGGAAATCCTATTAGAAGTTGCCAATAAATCCAGCGCCTTTGGTTATCTCAATGCGCTCAAACTGGAATCTTACACGGAGGCCAAAACGGCTATACAGGGTATTGCGCTCAGCGCAGCGGATATAACCACACTTGGGGGTACCACGCAGATAACCGCTGCTATTACGCCGGCCAATGCTTCGGTTCAGGTTGTAAGCTGGTCTCTCAACGATCCATCCATCGCTTCTATTGACCAAAACGGACTTTTAAAGGCCAAGGCAGATGGACTGGTAACCGTTACTGCAACGAGCAAAGATGACCCTTCAGTGAAAGGCTCCATTCAAATCCGGATCTCAGGGCAGACAAAAGCTGATAATGAAATCTTGGTTGATTTTGGCCCGGCCGGTAATACCAATAATTGCAAACCTACCGCCAGTCCCGATCAAAACGGGAATTATTGGACCAATATTACGGACAATAAATCCGGCGCCCAAACAAGCCTTACAGATATTCATGGTAAGGCGACAGGAATTTCATTTACCAACCTGGGGGAGTTCGGTGCTAACCCGGATGCTTTAATGGGTCCCTTAAGTGTTTCCGATCAATTAGGAGCGATGAATATCGGCACCGCAACAATGGATTTTTTCTATGTAGAAAATAAAACCACCTCCTTTCAGATTACAGGACTTGACCCCGATAAAGGCTACCGGTTCACCTTGTTTGGCAGCCGGATTACTACAGAAACCAGGATAACCGGTTATACCTTTCACGCCATGGGTACCACTACAGGGTCTTTGCAAACATCGGGTACTGATCTGGGCGGAACGGGCAACCATACCAATATCAGCCATACCTATATTTCTCCTATACTCTATCCTGATCAAAACGGTCAGATCGTTTTAGATATTAAAAATAACGCGAGTGCCTACGGCTATCTCAATGACCTGAAACTTGAAATATTTGACAACATAAAGGTAGGCGTCGAGCATATTGAATTAACCGGCGCACCCATAACGCAGGCCGGAGGAACCTCTCAGATTACAGCTGAAATTTTTCCGCAAAACGCGACAATAAAGGCCTTATCCTGGCAGGTAGATAATCCCGAGGTCGCTATCATTGATTCCACGGGCCTGTTAAAAGCACTCGGTAACGGCACTGTCAAGGTCACAGCCACCAGTAAAGATAATCCAGCTGTATCCGCTTCTGTTTCTATTGCGGTATCTGGTCAAATCCAGATAGAACAGTCCGTGCTGGTTGATTTTGGCCCTGAAGGAAATAGCCAGAACTGTAAGCCAACATCGAGCCCTGACCCTCTGGGCCATTATTGGAATAATTTTACAGGCAATAACGAAGGCAGTTCCATTTCCCTGATTGATCAGCAAAATAAATCAACCGGCTTTACGCTTTCAACAACCAAAACTTTCAGTGTAAATGCCGGGGACCTGATGGCTCCCACATCCGCTTCTGCACTTCTGGGGCCGCTCAATATTGGGACTGCGACCATGGATTTCTTTTTTGTAGAAAATAATACCGGAACGCTGCAATTCAGTGGATTAAAACCGCTGACAGGTTATCGACTGCATCTTTTTGGCAGCAGGATCCAGGAAGAAGTCCGTAAAACAGAATATACCATAACAGGGCTCACCACCTTTAAAGATACGCTTCAGACTTCCGGTAAAGACCTGGAAGGATCAGGCCAGAATGGCAATATCAGCCAATTAAGTACGACCCCGATAATTTTCGCTGATTCTACCGGCAGGCTGCAGATTACCTTAAAAAATGCGGCCAGCACATACGGGTATCTGAATGCCCTGCAGTTAGAAGCCATTCAAGTGCCCATTGTTGACCCTGTCAGTATTACCATTATTGGAGCTGATATCAGCACACCGGGAGGAACTGCAGATTTGGTGGCAGAAATCCAGCCGGACAATGCCACCATACAGGATGTCTATTGGTCAGTGGATGATGCCTCTATTGCAAAAATAGATGCAAATGGGCATTTGCAGGCTCTGCAAAACGGAACAGTAACAGTAACTGCCCGTTCCAGACAATTCGGGTCAGCGGTAGTCGCACACAAAAAGATAACCATCACTAATCAGTTTCAGCAACTGTATATAACAGGCTCTGCTTTGGCCGATAATACAGATTCAACTGATTTTAATGCACTGCGGCTGGTCAAAAAAGCCGACGGTACCAATAGTGGAATTTTTGAAATCTTTACTCGATTAAACCCAAGTGGCAACTTTTATTTCCAGACGGAAAATACCACAGAAGGCATCCGTTACGGTATGGGTGCTACTGATCAGTCCATTGAAAAGGACGGCCCTGCCTTCAAAAGTTCAAAGGCAGCCATTGTTCAAATCCGGGTCGATATGACCGACGGATCGGTCCGTATCATGCCTGTTGATCAATTAAGTGTTCAGGGAGCAGCGGGTGCGGTAACGCTTAACTACACATCGCAAGGTATCTGGGCAGCGAACGTATCCATGGACCAGGTGATTTCAGAAGGAGACAAGAACTTCTATTTCCAGATGGCACAGACGCAGACAGATGTCCTACCCATTTACCGGGTATCCGGCTCCGTTGATCAAGTCATCACCACGGAAGAGGCAAAATCACTGGGATATGGCACCGAAAAGATCCCTGCTGATCTGAATACGTATAGCCTTTCCGTTGATATGAATAACCAACGATTTACGATGGCCTGTGCCAGCCTGGATCCTTTAAAAATTACAATCATGGGTTCATCGGTCGCTTTCGGTTTCGGTGCGACAGACAATCATGGCTATAATTATCTTTTTGGACAACTACTGGAAAAACGCAATAAACAGGAAGGCAAAAAGGCCTGGAACCTTATCAATAAGGCCATCAGTGGTAACAACACCATCAATGTGCTGGACAGATGGAACCGCGACTTAGCACTTGGATGCGGTAAATACGTGATTATTGGCCTTTCGCTGGGCAACGAGGGGCTGCATGAAAGCCAGAACAAGGAAGCTACCTTTAACCAGTTTAAAGAAAACCTGCTCAAAATGATGGCCATGGCCCGTGCTGAAAATATGATTCCGGTGATAAATAATAATTATACCCGTTCTGATTATACCGCCGAAGATTACGATTATATTAAAAAAATGGACCTCTTCATCCATGAACTGGATGCACCCAGTATGAACCTTTTGGGCGCCATTGACGACGGACAGGGGCATTGGGCGCAGGGATACCGCTTTGATGATCTGCATCCCAATGACGCGGGCCACGAGGAAATGTATTATTCCATCGTTCCTTCTTTGTTTGACGCACTGGATGCGGGTAAACCTTTACCGGTAAAGGAAAATTCCACAGGGATTCAACTCAATAATACAGATACAGTACGTCAGATTCATTTCCGGCCAGAATATATTGTGCACTCCTTTACTTATAGTTTTGCCGTAAAGACCAAAGGCAGCGGACTATTGTCTTCTTTTCGCCAGCTCAATAATCTGGGAATGCTGAAAATTGATTCTATCAGTGGCGCACTTGTATATAATGGGCCCAGGGGACAAACCATAAAAACAACAACACCTGTCAATGATGATCAATGGCACCAGATTACATTAACCCATTTTTATGCCCGCGGCGCCACAATTTTATATATTGACGGCATTAAAGCAGGGACGGCCGACGAACAGCTCTTACCTTCAGATTTTTATCTCAATGACATCAAAGGAGCAGAAGAGATTGGCTTTAAAGATCTTTTCTTTTACAGGGCAGCAATGAGTCCGGAAGCCATGACGGCTCTTCAGGAAGGTAAAATGCTAAAATCAAGCCTGGAAATCTATGCCCCCTTAAATGAAGGTGCCTTGGAAAATTTAGCCCAGAGCACCAATACGCTCGAATGGTTAAAAACAGCACAGTCCAAACCAGTACCTCAGGGACCTGGTGAAACGGATCCTGATGCGCCTTCTGGTGAGCAGGCGACGCTGTATCCCAATCCAGTTAAGGATAAACTTAATTTCAGCGGGCTCAAAAAAGGTGTTACCTACCAATTGAAGATCTATACTGCTAGTGGCAAACTAGCCATCCAGACAACCATTAGCAATGACAGCTCCGTCCCAACGGGTAAGCTACCGGCGGGTAAGTATTTTGTAGTATTGGTCGCAGAAAATACGCGGCAATCACAGAAATTCAGTGTGATCAAACGATAAACTTTACTGGATATTTGCCAGGCATCCCGTTCAGGCAACTTTGGCTCCCTCCGGTAACAACAATGCTTATTTTTATACCAAAACAGCACATGCTACAAAGCATGTGCTGTTTTGGTATAAAAAATCGGATAGGAAGACCTATTATTAACAAACAATCGTTATCTTTATAGCAGATTTATAAAAAACACGAAAATAAATGGATAAATCCTATAAAAATGCTGAAGACGCCATATTTGATATCCAGGATGGCGAAACGATAATGCTTGGCGGATTTGGCCTTTGTGGAATACCGGAAAATGCAATAAATTATTTGGTAAAGTCAGGTGTTAAAAACCTCACGTGTATCTCTAATAATGCTGGTGTGGATGATTTTGGTCTCGGCCTGCTGTTAAAGTCCAGGCAGGTAAAAAAAATGATGAGCAGCTATGTAGGAGAAAACGCTGAGTTTGAAAGACAGCTACTCTCAGGCGAACTGGAAGTGGACCTGATCCCTCAGGGCACGCTGGTCACACGTATACAGATGGCGGCCATGGGGATACCTGCTTTTTTCACACGCGCCGGCATCGGCACCGAAGTGGCAGCGGACAAGGAAGTCCGAAAATTCAATGGTAAAGATTATCTGATGGAATATGCCTTACACGCCAAATTTGCTTTTGTAAAAGCCTGGAAAGGAGACAGGATGGGTAATCTTATTTTTAGAAAAACAACCCGCAATTATTCCATGGCCATGGCCAAGGCAGCAGACATTACCATTGCTGAAGTGGAGCACTTAGTTGAACCAGGAGAGCTGGATCCTGACCAGGTACACGTAGCAGGCATTTATGTTCACCGGATATTCCAGGGAACCTCCTACGTAAAACGAATTGAAAAAGTAACGATCAGCGATTAGGGGTCGGGGGAGGATAACCCATTCTTATTGAGATAACATGAAGATAACAACATCTTATTCATACAAATGGCTTTAAATAAACAACAAATTGCAATGCGGATTGCCCGTGAACTCAGAGATGGCATGTATGTCAATCTGGGTATAGGCATACCGACTCTTGTGGCTAATTACATACCGGAGGGCATGACCATTGTCTTACAAAGTGAAAACGGCATGTTAGGTATCGGCCCCTATCCGACCAAAGCAACCGTGGATGCGGATCTGATTAATGCCGGTAAAGAAACCGTGACGATTATACCGGGAGGGGCATTTTTTGACAGTGCAGAAAGCTTCGGTATGATCAGGGCGGGAAAGATTGATCTTACCGTACTGGGTGCAATGGAAGTCAGCGAAAGAGGCGATATCGCCAACTGGAAAATACCCGGCAAAATGGTAAAAGGGATGGGGGGCGCCATGGACCTGGTGGCCGGCTGCGATAATATTATCGTGGCAATGCAACATACCAACCGGGCAGGGGAGAGCAAACTCTTGCCTGACTGCACGCTACCCCTGACGGGCATTCAATGTGTCAGAAGGATCGTATCGGACCTGGCCGTAATAGATATCACGGATGACGGATTTTTGCTCCGGGAAAGGGCGCCTGGCGTTACTGTAGCGGAAATTCAATCCAAAACTGCGGGAAAACTACAACTCGCAAGCGAAGATATACCAGAAATGCAATTTTAAATTATTCGGTAAGCCGCAACCACAAGTGTAATAACGTTTACAACTAACAATGGAGACCTTCTTTTTCCGGAAGGCCTCCGTTTTTTCAAAGATTTTTCGGGCGCTTGGATTTTTGAAATCATCATCCCGCTTTACCAATCCTCGCTGTTTGCAGGCGGCGCGCCATTTTTCTTTTGTAATTTTTTTCTCGTTTCTTTTTCCTGGTTTCGCAGCGCCTGCAATAATTTATCGGCCTGCTGCTTTGTCATTTTCTGCTGCTGATTTTGGGGTTGTTCTTTTTTCTGTTGCTTTTGCTGATCCTGTTTTTTTTGCTGGTCTTCCTTATTTTTCTGATCCTGTTTTTTATTTTGGTCTTTCGGCTGTTTCTTTTGCTGTTGCTTTTTTAATTCATTAAGCGCCTTTTGAAGGTTTTCCCGGGCATTGCTATCATCAGGAGTCGTAAGCAGGGTCTTTTTAAAAGCATCGACTGCCTCCTGATATTTTTTATTCTTGGCCAAGGTCACTCCTTTATCATAATTCAGGCGGGCCTCCATGGCAGCATTATTTTTATTGGCTTTTAATGCCTGGTCAAAATTCTTAACGGAAGCATCCGCTGCTTTGAGTTTACTTTGCGCAATGGCCAGGTTGATTCGGGCGATATTATTGGCAGGATTAAGTTTTAGGGCTTCCTCGTACTTTGAAACGGCCGTTTTAAGATCGCCGGCTTTATAAGCCTTATTACCAAAATATACATCTCTGTCTCCCTTCTTTTGTGCAAAAGCAGTCATACAGGTAAACAGGGTTGCTATCAGGAGTATCTTTTTCAAATTCTACTGGGTTTTCTTTGGCTAATAAATAAATCAAGGATAAGCAGCAGCAGGGCGGCAGCAATAAACAGCGGAAAATATTGGTAAAAATTACGATCCCCTACCTTGCCTTCAACAATGATTTTCTTTTCCATTTTATCGATCTGGGTGGTTATCTGTCCGATGGCGGCCTGATCATTATTTAGCAATACATAACTTCCGCCCGTTTTTGAGGCGATTTCTTTTAATTCCTTTTCGTTTAATTTGGAAATGACAATATTTCCGTCCTTATCTTTTTTATCTTGCCCGGTCGCCGGATCAAAAATAGGTGCGCCTTTGGGGGTTCCGATCCCTACTGTAAATACAGTAATACCGCTCTGATATAATTTATTAATGGCGGCATCAGTGCCCTGATCATGTGTTTCCCCATCCGTCATGAGGATAACCGCCTTATGCTTTTTATCAGGTGAATGCAGTGCCGCCTGGGCAGTCAATAAAGCCTGTGCCACTGCCGTTCCCTGAATAGGCACCATATCTGTATTAATATTTGGCAAAAACATATTAACCGCTCCTATATCACTGGTGAGCGGCATCTGTAAGATCGCCTGTCCGGCAAAAACTTCCAGGCCGACGCGGTTATTGCCCAGATTAGCGGTCAATGACCGGATGAGTTGTTTGGCCCGGTCGAGCCTGGTAGGTTTGATATCCTGGCTCAACATACTTTTACTGACGTCCAGCGCAATGATAATATCAATTCCGGCTGACTTTTCATTGCCCTTATCCGAAGGGAAACGCAGGCCGGCGGCCGCCAGCACGGTAAGGCCTAAAGCGACAAATACCAAGTAGAACTTCAGTTTAAACTTTCGGGCGTCGTAGTACCGGAGCAGACGGGCAACAAGTTTTTTATCGCCCAAGGATTTTGCCACCGTTTTTTTCCATTTAAGTAATGTATAAAACAGAAAAATCAGGGGCACAAGCCCGACGAGCCACCACAGGTAAGAAGGATGTGCAAATGATAACATAGTTTTTTGCCTTGCTGCCTGCAATCTATTTTAAAAAAACTACAGAAAAAAAAGGGTTAATGGATTTTAACTTTTGCTTCGGCTATTTTTTGCCTTCAAAAAAACCATAATGTTTTAAAACGGCCTTGGCTGTCTGTAGCAGTGAGCCCTCCTTGGGTGTGCCACTGATCGGATTTGCATGAACGACGAAAAAATAAACATGTTTATTTTCTTCGATCCAGCCACTGATCCAGCCCGTATATTGCCCGTCAGGAAGCTGATCCCAGGAATTTTTATAAGCCAGTGTATACAAAGTATTTTCTTCCCGGGTCATTAACTTGCGCACAATCTGCTGAACCCGCTTTTGAAAGGGCAGCTTTACAAAATACAATTTGGCGATAAAGCCCAATTGCTCATCCGGAGTAATTTTCAGGGAATCATTTTTCCAGACAGGCTCTGTGCTAGCCTGCAATCTGGCCGTGCCATAATGCAGGGAGTCGAGCCAGTATTGCAGTGTATCCTTGCCGATGCTGGCAGCGACCGCTGCCATGGCGCTGTCATTGCTGTTCAAAAAAGCTTTACCCAGGCTTATGGAGTCTCCGCCGTATCGCACAGGGCTCATTTCATCCAGATAACGGCCGGTTTCTATACCTAATAGCGTGCTCAGCACTTGGAAGCTTCCGCCGGGCGCATACGCAGAATCTCTATAGGCCTTCAGATTATAAACGGTGAACTGTTCATGGACATTATCTAATAATGCAAAAGTGCCCTGCAGGTTGTTTTGCTTAAAATAAGTCTCGGGCGCATTGTCCTGGGTAACATTATTTAAAGTACAGCCTGAGAAAATACCCCCGGCCAGTAGCGTTACAATCATTAAGGAACCAAAAAACTTCATATTTAAATTTTCGCAAAAGTAACCAACTTTCAGCTAAAAACAGGTTTTTAAAGGCTAAATCAGCCTCAAAAGCCTGCCCAGCCCGGTTGCTGAACCGAAACTTTACCTTACCACATAATATCTGCCTGAGATGGCTTTAAAGGTGAAAATATCATCTTTCAGTCCCTTATCCTTTTGAACCGGCTGTCCGTTCTGATCATACACCATTTTGCCAGCCGGTAATAATACCCGGCAAATACCTGTATGGCTGGGCATTATTCTGGCCTCACTTAAGGCATGGTCCCGCCAAAGAATGTCAATGGTAAATCCACCTCGGGCAACCAAACCTGATATATGGCCGGACGACCAGTCGTCACTGGAAGGGAGGGCCGGTAAAAACCGGATGACCTCTTCTTTGCCATGACTTTGCAAAAGCATTTCTGCTACGCCTGCCACTGCCCCGAAATTACCATCAATCTGGAATGGCGGATGGGCATCGAATAAATTTGGATAAGTGCCGGCGCCGCCTTTCATTTTAAGGTCCAGATCCGTCACCGGCGTAAGTAACCCCTTTAAAAGCTTTAAAGCATGATCACCGTCACCCAACCTGGCCCAGAAACTGATTTTCCAGGCTCTGGACCAGCCGGTACCGCCATCTCCTCGGAGTTCGAGCGTCTTTTTCGCCGCTCTGGCCAGCTCCGGCGTATCCCATGGCGTGATTTCATCATAAGGATAGAGTCCGAATAATTGCGACGTATGCCGGTGATGGGGGTCCGTAGAAGGCCAGTCATCCAGCCATTCCTGTACTCCGCCGTCCGTGGGACTGATCTGGTCGGGCGCCAGTCTGGACATTATCTCGTGAAGGCTGTCTGCAAAAAGATTGTCTGTTTTGAGGATCTTTGAAGACTGGATGGTAGCAGAAAATATATCACGGCATATCTGCATGTCCATTGTAGGCCCCATACAGGTTTGCCCGACAAAACCATTTGGCATCCTGTAAGCATTCTCCGGTGAATTGG
>Ga0182744_1003995_pt1 | contig 11290 bp, 9 predicted proteins | sample eDN3rd30CKraftMG_FD_128525 | JGI IMG/M metagenome (GOLD analysis project Ga0182744, IMG submission 128525) | Enriched Miracle-Growth compost microbial communities from Emeryville, California, USA - eDNA 3rd pass 30_C Kraft MG (version 2) (version 2) ...
AGCCTCTGCGTTTCCTGCCGAAGGGCAAGATCGCGGTGCTCGGCCTCATCACCACCAAGGATGGCAAGCTCGAGAGCAAGGACACGATCAAGCGCCGCATCGACGAGGCAGCCAAGGTCGTTCCGCTCGAACAGCTTGCGCTGTCGCCGCAATGCGGTTTCGCCAGCGGCATCGAGGGCATGGCGATGACGGTCGATCAGGAGATCGCCAAACTGAAGCTGGTCGTCGAGACGGCGCGCGACGTCTGGGGCGACGCCTGACAGGGAGTTTGAAACAATGGCCGAGATGGTCGCAGCATTTGCCTCTTCCCACAGCGTCATGCTGACATGCACGTTGCAGGACTGGCAAAAGGGCTTTCGCAAGTTCGATCCGAAGGGCATGTATTATGACCGCAAAGGCGATGCGGTCACCTATGAGCAATTGCTTGCCCTTGCGCCTGCGAACGCGAAAGACCTCGTGACCGACGAGGCCATTGCCAAGCGCTTCGCGCAGGTCCAGGACGCCATGGCGCATATGCGCAAGGAAGTGCAGGCCGCCAAACTCGACGTTCTGATCATCTGTGGTGATGACCAGAACGAACTGTTCAGCAAGAACCTGCAGCCGGCGATCGGCATCTATCATGGCGACAGCATCCGCAACGGCAAGAAGAAGCCGCTGCCACAGGATGAGTTCACCTGGTACAAGCATGCGCAGAACCAGCGCCTCGAGGAGGAGGATGGCATCAGCTATCCGACCAACGGCGCGCTGGGCCTGCACCTCATCCATGGCCTGATCGAGGACGGCTTCGACGTCGCATCGCTTGGCGGCACCGCCGAAGGCAAGTACGAGGGCCACGCCTATTCGTTCATGCATAAGAAATATCTGGACGGTGCCATGGTGCCGATCGTCCCGATCTTCCTGAACACCTACTTTCCGCCCAACCAGCCGACGCCGCGCCGCTGCGTCGATCTCGGCAAGGCTATCGGCAAGCTGGTCAAGAGCTTTCCCGAAAAACTGCGGGTCGGCTTCATGGCCTCGGGCGGCCTCAGCCATTTCCAGGCAGAGGAGGATCTCGACGAGGCGGTCATGGATGCCATGCGCCGCAAGGATCTGGAGTTCCTGTCCAACCTCGACGTCAAGCGCCTGCAGGCCGGCAGCTCCGAAATCCGCAACTGGCTGGTGCTTGCTGGCGCCTGCCCGGACCTCGACCTGTCGTGGATTTCCTATGCGCCGGGCTACCGGACCGACGCCCTGACGGGAACGGGCCTGGGCTTCGCCACCTTCTATCCTCCCGCAGCGAAGGCTGCGGAATAAAAATCCTCAACGGGAGGCGTCATGGATCTCGGCATAAAGGGCCGCAAGGCGATCGTCTGCGCCTCGTCGCGCGGCCTGGGCAAAGCCTGCGCCATGGCGCTGGCCAAAGAGGGAGTCGATGTCGTCATCAACGGCCTCGATACCAAGCGCCTCGAGGCGACGGCGGCGGAAATCCGCGCCGCCACCGGCGTCAACGTCGTCGCGGTCGCCGCCGACATCACCACCGAGGAGGGGCGGGCCAAGCTTCTCGCCGCCTGCCCGGATGCCGATATCCTCGTCAACAACAATGCCGGCCCGCCGCCGGGCAATTTCCTCGACTGGGACCACGCGCAATGGATCTCAGCGCTGGAGGCCAACATGCTGGCGGCGACCCTGATGATCCGCGGTGTTCTGCCGGGCATGTGCGAGCGCAAGTTCGGCCGCATCGTCAACATCCTTTCGGCCATGACGAAATCGCCCCGCAGCCCGGATCTCGGCCTGTCGACGGCGGCGCGCGTGGCGCTCATCGGCGTGTCGAAAGCCGTCTCCCGCGAGGTCATGGTGAACAATGTGACGCTCAACAACATGCTGCCGGAGCGCATCGACACCGACCGCCAGAAATTCATGGCGGAACGCATGGTCAAATCCCAGGGCATCACCTTCGAGCAGGCGCGCCAGCAGATCGCCGACAGCCTCCCGGCCAAGCGGTTCGGCACGCCAGAGGAATTCGGCGCCACCTGCGCCTTCATCTGCAGCGTTCATGCGGGTTTCATGACCGGCCAGAACATCCAGCTCGACGGCGGCTCCTACGAGGGGCTCATCTGAGCCCGCGTGCCGCTGTCCGGCCGCCGTGCACTCATGCCTGCCCACTCGTTCCGGGCGTTGCATTCCGCTTCCCATCCGGTCATTGTGCGGCCGGATCATCCAGGCCGCGCAACAGGGGAGGAAATGCCCGATCCGGCAGGGATGGCAGACCAGAGATGGCAGATTTCGTCCACCTTAATCAACACGAAGGTACCTGAGCTATGATCATTGATTGCCACGGTCATTACACGACTGCGCCCAGTGAACTGGAATCCTGGCGCGATCGCCAACTCGCGGGCATCGCCGATCCCAACCGTGCGCTGACCTCGCCCGCGCCCAAGATCTCGGATGATCAGTTGCGCGCCACCATCGTCAATGGTCAGCTCAAGATGCAGCAGGACCGCGGCAGCGACCTGACGATCTTCTCGCCGCGCGCCGCCGGCATGGCCCATCACGTCGGCAACCAGAAGACCAGCGAGCAATGGGCGACGGTTTGCAACGACCTGATCTATCGCGTCAGCGAGCTGTTCCCGAAGAACTTCATCGGCGTCGCCCAGCTTCCGCAATCGCCGGGCGTCGATCCGCGCAACTGCATTCCCGAGCTGGAGCGCACCGTCAATGAGCTCGGCTTCGTCGGCGTCAATCTCAATCCCGATCCGTCGGGCGGCTACTGGAAAGAGCCGCCGCTGACCGACAAGTGGTGGTATCCGCTGTATGAGAAGCTGGTCGAGCTCGACGTGCCGGCCATGGTCCACGTCTCCAACTCGTGCAATCCCTGCTTCCATGCCACCGGCGCCCATTACATCAACGGCGACACGACGGCGTTCATGCAGTTCATCCAGGGCAATCTGTTCAAGGATTTCCCGACGTTGAAATTCATCATCCCGCACGGCGGCGGCGCGGTGCCGTATCACTGGGGCCGCTATCGCGGTCTCGCCCAGATGCTGAAGAAGCCGCTGCTGACCGAGCACCTGCTCAAGAACGTCTATTTCGACACCTGCGTCTATCATCTGCCGGGCATGCAACTGCTCAGCAAGGTGATCCCGGTCGACAACATCCTGTTCGCCTCCGAGATGATCGGCGCCGTGCAGGGCATCGATCCGGAGACCGGCCATCAGTATGACGACACCAAGCGCTATGTCGATCAGCTCGGCCTCAGCGCCGCCGATCTCAACAAGATCTACGAAGGCAATGCCCGCAAGGTCTATTCGCGCCTCGACGGCCAGCTCAAGAAGCGCGGCCTGATCTGATCATCAATGCGCTGCGCTCCAGGAATGCCCTGGGGCGCAGAGCTTTCTTCCTGATGTGACGTCCGGCGAAAAGAAATCTGCCGGCATATTTTTTCAAAGAGGATCCCATGGCAGAGACAAGGCTCAACGGCGTCATCCGCGCGCTCGAATCCGGCAAGCCGGCTTTCGCGACATTCTCCCCCGCCACGCCCGATGCGGCCATTGCGCTGCACGGCACCAAATACGACGGCGTCGTGTTCGAGACCGAGCATAACGTCTGGGACGGCACCAATGTCCGTCACGGCCTGCAATATCTCTTGAACCGCGCCGAAGTCGCCAAGGGCGGCCTGGCGCCGAAGATCACCCCGATCGTGCGCATTCCCCCGAACGGCGCCGAGATGAACCAGCATTTCGCCAAGCAGGCCCTCGACATGGGCGCCTACGGCATCGTCTGGCCGCATGTCAGCACCGTCGAGCAGGCCTATAACGCCGTCTCTTCCTGCCGCTATCCGACCATGAAGGAAAATCCGCTGCATGAGCCGTTCGGCCAGCGCGGCGACGGCCCGCATACGGCGGTGCGCTACTGGGGCCTGAGCCAGCAGGAATATTACGAGCGCGCCGACGTCTGGCCGCTCAATCCGAAGGGCGAGATTTTCGTGATTCTCATGATCGAGGACCTCGAAGGCCTGCAGAACCTCGATGAAATGCTCAAGAAGGTGAAGGGCATCGGCGCCATCCTCATCGGCGAAGGCGATCTTTCCCAGGAACTCGGCTATGCGCGCCAGTACGAGCATCCGGTCGTACTCGACCACATGCGCAAGATCGTCGAGACGGCGAAGGCGAACAATGTCGTCGTCGGCCATCCGCATGTCGATGCCAAGAATGTCGAGCGCGTGCTGAAGGAAGGCTATCGCTTCCTGATGCCGGCGCCGGAGCGCACCTTCAACGGCCTCAACAAGGGCCTCGAGCTCGCCGGTCGCTGACAGCGGAGGATTAGGCATGTCGACATTTCCCGCGACGGGACCTGTCACGCTGCGCACCAATCTCGCGGACTCGCCGTCCGCGAAAGCATTGAAAGCCGGCGAAATCGCAACGCCGCTCGTCAACTGGGACTTTGCCGGCCCGGCGACGGCGAACCAGGGCTTCAAGCCCATGGTGCGCGAAGGCAAATTCACCGCCGGTGAGCTCGCCATCGTCACCTACATGCAGGCGCTCGACTTCGGCAAGCCGCTGGTAATGCTGCCGGCGACCATGGTCGGCCGCTTCCAGCATCAGTTCTTCGTCTGCCGCAAGGAGCGGTCGCCGATGGACCCGAAGACGCTGGAAGGCAAGAAGGTTGGCGTGCGCTCCTATACGCAGACGACCGGTGTGTGGGTGCGCGGCATATTGCAGGACGAATACGGCGTCGATCTCAGCAAGCTGAAGTGGCTGTGCTGGGACGATCCGCATCTGGCCGAATACACCGACTCGCCGGACCTCGTCGAACGGGTGAAGCCCGGCGGCAAGGATCTCAACACCATGGCGCTCGACGGCGACGTCGATGCCGCAATTCCGGCGGCCGACCTGCTCAAGAATCCGGAGATGCGCACGGTCGTCGAAAATCCTGATGCGGCGGGCGCTGCCTGGGGTGCGAAATATGGATGCGGCCATATCAATCATATGTTCGCCGTCCATAAGGACCTCCCCAAGGAGCGTCCCGACGTGGTGAAGCAGATCTTCGACGCGCTCAAGGAAAGCAAGGCCAGGGCCGGGCTTCCCAAGGCCGGCGAAATCGACCAGCTTCCCATGGGTGTTGAAGCCTGCCGCAAGTCGCTCGAGCTCATCACGCGTTACGCCTACGAGCAGAAGATCGTCAAGAAGCTCTACAAGGTCGAAGAGCTGTTCGACGACGTGACGATCAAGCTCGGCGCGTAAGAACGAACATTCCGGCCGCGGCGATTTCGCGGCCGGAATGCTGACTCAGACAATAAAATCGAACACATCGGGGAGGGGGCCATGCCGGTCAAGTCGGGCGGCGATGCGGTCGTCGAAGCGCTGGTGGCCCATGGCATCGATACGCTGTTCTGCCTTCCCGGCGTGCAGAGCGACCATCTGTTCAATGCCATCTTCGATGCCAATGGCGCGCTGACGCCCATCCACACGCGTCACGAACAGGGCGCCGCCTATATGGCGCTCGGCGCGGCCATGGCGACGGGCAGGCCCGCCGCCTATTCGGTGGTGCCGGGGCCGGGCTTTCTCAATTCCTGCGCGGCGCTGTCGACAGCCTGGGCGGTGAATGCGCCGGTGATGGCGCTGATCGGCCAATTGCCGACGAGTGGCATCGGCAAGGGCTGGGGCCTGCTGCATGAGATCCCCAACCAGAGCGCCATTCTCTCCCAATTGACCAAGCATGCGAGCCGCATCGACACGCCGCAGGAAGCGCCGCTCAAGATCGCCGAGGCCTATCGCGCACTGATCTCCGGCCGGCCGCGGCCGGTGGGGATCGAACTGCCGGCCGACATGCTGAGCAGGAAGGCGGACGTCACGCCCGTGGCGCCTCTGCCGCGCGAGGAATATCCGGTGGCTGCGTCGGGCGATGTCATGCGCGCCGCCGATCTCGTCGCAAAGGCGCAACATCCGATCATCTTCGCCAGTTCCGGTGCCATCCACGCCGCCGACGAGGTGCGCGCCCTGGCTGAAAAGATCGGCGCGCCGGTCGTGGGGCATCGGCTCGGCCGCGGCATCCTCGATGCCCGCCATCCGCTCGCGCACACCTTCACCTCCGTGCATCCGTTGTGGAAGCACTGCGATGTCGTCATCGTCGTCGGCGCCCGCGCCCACCTGCCGTTGCAGACCTGGGGCTGGGACGACAGGATCAAGCTCATCCGTATCGATGTGGACCCGACCGAGCTTGATCGCTTCCAGAAGCCGGAGGTCGCCATCCTCGGCGACAGTCTCGCGACCCTAACCGCCATCAACGAGCAGTTGAAATCGCGCAGCATTGACGCGACGCCGCGCATTGAAGCCAGCCGCGCCCGGCAGGTGCAGTTCGCAGCCGACATCAAGGGCCTCGAGCCGCAATTGTCCTATCTGCGCGCCATCCGCGACGTGCTGCCGGACGACGGCATCCTGATCGATGACCTCACCCAGGTCGGCTATGTCGCCCGTATCGCCTATCCGGTCCATAAGCCGCGCACCCTGCTGACATCCGGCTTCCAGGGAACGCTCGGCTGGGGCGTGGCGACGGCGCTGGGCGCCAAATACGCCGTCGGCGACCGTCCCGTGGTCGTCATCTCGGGCGACGGCGGCTTCATGTACAACGTGCAGGAACTGTCGACGGCCGTGCGCCACCGTATCGGCGCGGTGTTCGTCGTCTTCAACGATGGCGCCTTCGGCAACGTCAGGCGCATGCAGCAGGAGTTGCACGGCAACAGGGTGATCGCCAGCGATCTCCTCAACCCCGATTTCGTCCGGCTCGGCGAAAGCTACGGGCTGAGCGCACAGCGCGTGCGCTCGCCGGAGGCGTTCCGCGCCGCTCTGGAAAAGGCCATCGCCAGCGGCGAGCCGAACCTGATCGAGGTGCCGTTCGGCGAAGTGCCCAGCCCCTGGCCGTTCATCGAACTGCCGAAGGTACGCTGAAGGCACTCTGCCGCCTCCGCGCCGTCATGCCCGCGCTTGTCGCGGGCACCCACGCCGTGGTGCGCTGCCACGTCTCCGGCATTCTGCAATATTGCTGCGGCGTCATCGCGTGGATACCCGCGACAAGCGCGGGCATGACGCGGTTGGGTCCGACAAACTGTTTTGATGGATATTTCGATAGACACACTAGGTGTAGGCACTACTCATATTTATAATAGCTAATAATTTGCTTTTATCCTGCCCACTTTAATGGCATGCTGTCGTCAGAAACAGCAGGGGAGGGACCGATGCCCGATGAAATCAAATCATCGCTCGTTGGCGACATTCGCGAACTTCAGGAAATCACCGCGGCGACCGATACGCGCGATTATCTTTTTGCCGCCGCGCGGCAGGCCGAACGCCAGTACGACGACTACGAGGTCATTATCGACGTCGATGCCCATACTCAGGAAGGCCGCTTCTGGCCTGAAATCCTCGAGTTCATGGAGAATGACGTCCTCAAGCACACGGCGCTGAACCAGCTTGCCGGCGGCATCCGCACGCCGCTGATCAACATGCAGCCCGGCATGAGCTTCCAGGCCATGTCCGGCCGCGTGCCGCACCAGTCGGGCCCGGCGGAAAAGGTGACCAATCCCGAAAAGCCCGGCGCGGCGTTCGTCGAGATCGCCCGGCGCAGCATCGACTTCATGGGCGTCGACTATCAGGTCGTCTTTCCGACCTCGATGCTGCATCTGGGCATGAACCCGATGGAGGACATCGAGATCTATCTGGCGCGTGCCTATAGCCGCTGGATGACGGAACTGGTTCTGCCGCAGGAGCCGCGCCTCGCCGGCCTGATCTATCTGCCGTTCAACAATGTCGATGAATGCGAGCGCATGGTGCGCGAATTCGGCGGCCATCCGCAGGTTGTCGGCTATACGATCTGCGCCGTGCGCCACAAGCCCGTGCACCACAACCAATATATGCGGCTCTATTCGATGATCGAGGAAAGCGGCAAGCCGCTGGTGTTCCACGCCGGTCCGCACTGGGACGATCCCTCGTTCTCGCAGCTCAACCGCTTCATCTCCATGCACGCCCTGTCGTTCGTGCATTACAATCTCATCCACATGACTAATTGGATCATCAATGCGCTGCCCGAGCGCTTTCCCAAGCTCAAGACGGTGTGGGTGGAGAGCGGCGTCGCCTGGGTTCCCTTCCTGATGCAGCGCCTCGACCATGAAGTGCTGCTGCGCCAGAGCGAGGCGCCGGGCCTCAAGCGCATGCCCAGCGAATACATGCAGGACATGTTCTATTCCAGCCAGCCGCTGGAGCGCTACGATCTCAAGCTGCTCGAGGCGACGTTCGACAAGATGAAGGCCTCGACGCAATTGCTGTTCTCGTCGGACTGGCCACACTGGGACTTCGATCCGCCAAGTTCCATCACCTCGCTGCCATTCCTCGACGATCAGGCCAAGCGCAACATTCTCGGCCTCAACGCGGCGAAGTTGTTCAATCTTCCAATCAAGCGCACGCGCCCCCGCGCCGCCGATGCCATGGCGGCCCGTGCCGCCGATCGTGTTTCCTGAGTCAGGGATAGAGACAATGCCTGAAGTGAATATCGGCAATGCATCGTCGTTTTCGGATCCCGGCCGCAAGGTCTTCGAAGTGTCGGGCCAGGAAGTCGGCGTGTTTCTTCTCGGCGGTGAATTCTACGCCTGGGAGAACCGCTGCCCGCATCTCGACGGCCCTGCCTGTCAGGGCCGCCTGCTGCCGCTGGCAACCGAAGCAGTGAACGATGATCATACCAGCCGCGGCCGCGAATTCTCGAAGGAGCATATGAATGTCGTCTGTCCCTGGCATGGGATGGAATTCGACATCCGCACCGGCCGTCATCCGACCAATCAGGCGATTCGCCTGCGCAAGGTGGCGGTGCGTGTGGAGCACGGCGAAATCTATGTGACGTTGCGCGGCGTGTGACTCCTTCGCCCGCTTGCGGGAGAAGGTGGCCCTTGCGCAGTAAGGGTCGGATGAGGGTAGTGCGCGGCGATCGCGGCGTGTGCGTAATCAGGCATCGTGAAAGTGCAAACTGAGCATCCCGCCTCGCTTGTCTTGTCGTTGCCACGTTTCGATGCGACCCAGCCTCCGTTCATGAACGGAGATTATTACGATGCTTAGATCGCTTATTATAGGCTTTTCCATTTCGACAGTTCTGTCTGTGCATGCCATGGCCGCCGACCCGATCGGCGTGCCGGTCTGCGATGACTTTCTCACCAAGTACGAAGTCTGCATCAACAACAATGTTCCGGCCGCTCAGAAGAGCATGGTGCAGGGGCAGGTCGATCAAATGCGCAAGAGCTGGGCGGACATCGCCAAGAATCCGCAAGCCAAGCCGGCATTGGAAGGCGCGTGCAAATCATCGATGGAGCAGATGAAAACGGTCGTCAGCGCTTACAAGTGCACATTCTGATTTTAAAATTAGAAGCAACGCAGGCATCAAATAAATGGATGCCTGCGTTGTTCCGTCTCAACAGAAGCTCTCATCCGGAGGAGCCTGCGTAGCAGGCGTCTCGAAGGACGGGGGCGTCAGGCCGAAGTCTATACTTGCTTCCAGCCATACGTGATGAATCGCCGCTTGCAAGATTCTTGCACACGCCCTCGTCCTTCGAGACGCGCTCTGCGAGCGCTCCTCAGGATGAGGGGTTCTGGATATTTGCGGCTAGTGGTGACTTTTCAATATTCGGGTGGAGCTACTTATCGACACTCACATACCCGTCTTCTTCATCTCTTCTCCGCGCTTCCGCAGCGCGTTTCGCCGGATCGCCGTAGCCGCCGCCGGCCGGCGCTTCGATGCGATAGCGTTGCCCGGCCTTGAGTTCGACCCGGCAATTGGCGGGCATTTGCTTCTCGTCGGGCTGGCCGGGCTGAAACAGGAAGCGGCTGCGCCGGCCCGGCTTGCCGCCGGCCACGCCATTGGGGGCGAACTTCGTCTTGTCGCCGCGATAGAGCACCACGGCCTGTTGCTGCACTTCGTATTCGCGCCGGAAACTCAGGCCGCCGCGAAATTCGCCGTCGCCGCCGGAGTCGGGAATGAGTTCGAATCGCGTCACCCGGCAGGGAAACTCGCTCTCCACGATCTCTATCGGCGTCACGTAGATATTCGACAGATGCACGGTGACGCCGGAGGCGCCATCCTGTGTCGCCGCGCCGCCATAGGCCGAACCGAAGATCTCATGCTGGTTGTGATGCACCTGGCGCTCGCCAGGCCCAAAGGCGACGACGATGGAGCCGCCGCTGCCGCCGGCATTGGCGGCGGCGCGTGCCGGAAAGAAGGGATTCAACGCCTCCATCACCACATCGACGAGCCGCTGGCAGCTCTTCATATAGCTCGAACACGGCGCCGGCGGCTGCGCGTTGACCACGGATCCGAGCGGCGCGACGATGGTGACGAGCGATCTTGCCGCATCGCTGTAGCGCAGCGCCGGATCAATCAGGCCGATCAGCGCGTGAAAGCAGCAGGCTTCCACCAGCGGCATGCGCAGGTTGACGGGGCTGCGCGCCTGGCGGTCGCTCCCGGAAAAGTCGAACGTCACATGGCCGCCTTGCAGTTTGACGGCGACATGCATGCGCACCGGCGGATTGTTGTGCTCGCCGTCATTGTCGAGAAAGCCTTCGGCCTCGCTGTCGCCATCGGCCACGCGGGCGAAGGCGGCCTGCATCTCACGCCCGGCCGACGAAATCATCTCGTCGAGCGCCGCCTTGAGTTGCGCGGCGCCGATCTCGCGCGCGATGCCCGCGATGCGGTCGCGGCCTATCATCACCGCGCCGGTCTGGCTGCGCATGTCGCCCAGCACGAGGCGCGGCTGCCGGCTGTTGGCGGCGATGACCCGCTCGATATCCGACAGCAACAGGCCGCCGGCATAGAGCCGGATCGGCGGCATCATCAGCCCTTCCTGGAACATCTCCGTCGCCGAGCCATAGCTCGATCCGGCCACCGTGCCGCCGATGTCGGCCTTGTGGGCGATGGCCGCAGAAAATCCGACGAGTTCGCCATCGACGATGATCGGCGCCATGATCGCCATGTCGGGCGCGTGCGGCGTGAAGCCTTCGTAGGGATGGTTGGAGACGAAGATATCGCCGTCGGCAAGGTCGTCGCGGCCGTAGAGCGCCATGATCTTGCGCGCCAGATAGTAATAGGCCGTCGCATGATAGAACATCGGCGGCGAGGAGATCAGCCGCCCTTCCGCGTCGATGATGACGCAGGAGAAATCGCGCGATTCGCGGATGATGGTCGAATAGCCGGAGCGGAAGAAATGATGCGACATTTCCTCCATCAGGCAGCCGATGCGGTTGCGCAGAATCTGGACCGTGACGGGATCGATCTTCAACGC
>Ga0182744_1003998_pt1 | contig 11287 bp, 10 predicted proteins | sample eDN3rd30CKraftMG_FD_128525 | JGI IMG/M metagenome (GOLD analysis project Ga0182744, IMG submission 128525) | Enriched Miracle-Growth compost microbial communities from Emeryville, California, USA - eDNA 3rd pass 30_C Kraft MG (version 2) (version 2) ...
CCACGCCGGCTGGGACACGACGTGGCAAGCACTCGACGCGCGCTTTCCTGCGTTGCCAGCCGCACTTCGCGACAGCCGGGACTTCCTGCGCGCCGCGATCGAACAGGTCGCACCGCCGGCGCACGTGGCGCTGGACATGTCGAGGCTCGGCCTGGCATGGCTGTGTCGTCGCGGCATCGCCTCGCTGCTCCACGCATCGCGTCGCTGGCATGCGCAGCCGGCCGTCCAGCATTGCCCCGACGATGGCTTGCCGGCGACTGTGGCGCCCGTCCTCGGTACGCTCGCCATCGCCGAAGGGCACGCGACGGAAATCCTCGCGCGTGATGGGCTCGTTGCCGAAGGCGAGGAGATGCGGCATTGCGTCGGCGGCTACTGGGATGAATGCGTGCTGCGCGCGACGCGCATCTTCCACCTCGTCGGCGCCGACGGGTTGCCGGCGACGGCGCAGTTCTGCCGCCAAGGTCCGATGCAGGAACCATTCTACGAACTGGTCCAGCTGCGCGGACCGGACAACGCCGAAGCGGGCGCCAACCTCCGGAATCTAGCCGGCGCCGTCGAGACGCTGATGAATGCCGACGGCGCACGCGTGGCGCGCCTGGCAGCGGTGGATGACGCCGCCAAAGCAGCGCTCGCATTCAGTCCCGGCGTCGCGCGCCTGCTGCGGCCGCTCGATCTGCGCTCGCGCCACGAACTGCGCCTCGTCTTGGCCTGGTGCGGCCGGCAAGCGGATTGGCGCGTGCGTCCCGGCGTGCTCTGGCGTGGGGCCATCGCGGGTTTCGGCTATGCGCAGGGACCGCAGGTTCTGGCACGACTCGCTTGCGGCGACGCGCTGCGCCTCGTGCGCGAACCGGACAATCCGCACGACGCGCTCGCGGTGCGCGTGGAATGGAACGGCCACAAGCTCGGCTACGTGCCGCGCCAGGAGAACGAGCGCATCGCGACGGCGCTGGACGCCGGCATCGTCGTCGAAGGCGAAATCCTCGCGCTCAGACGCGACGACGCGTGGTCGCCGATCGAATGGGCCGCAATCACCGCGCCTGCCGACACGCCATCGGACTGATCCCGCCGCGAGGTATGCCTGCGGTGCCTGCCCGCATCAAGCGCGGCGCGCGACTGCCGGCCAGTCCTCGATGCGATGCAGGTGGCTCGTGCCTCAACGTCGTGCGCGGCCAAGACAGGACTGGTAGCGCTGCTGCACGCGCTCGGCGAACCACTGCGTGGTCAGCTTGCGCGTGATCTTCGGGCTTTCCAGTGCGATGCGCGGCAGCATCGCGCGCGGCAACGGTTTGTGCGCGGCGCCTTCCGCGAGCGCGTGGACGCGCGCATACAGCGGGGATTTCTCGAAATCGAAGGACTCGCCCTGCGCGAGCGCCTTGTCGATCTCGCGTTCGCTCATCTGCAGTCGCGGCGCCAGCGTGCGCGCGGCGAGCGCGGTCTTGCCGGTGTTCTTGCCGGAATAGTCGACGAGATCGCCGTCGAGCGCGAGCGGAATGCCCGACGCGATCGCGACCGCGTTCTGGAACGCGGCGTTGCGGCTCGCGTAGAAGCCGGCGTTGTAGTCGGCGAAACGGTAGAGCATGCGGTCGTAGGACACCGGATAACCGAGCAGGTGCGCGATACCGAAATAGACGCCGCCGCGCCGCGTGAACACTTCGTGGCGGATCGAGCCGTCGATGGAGTACGGATATTCGTGTCCGCGCACGTACCGCTCGGCGAAGCTCACGCTGACCTGCATCGGCCCGCCGGTGCGGATCGGATTGTCGTCGGCGAACAGCTGCCGCCCCAGCGGCACGCGGCCGATGAGATCCTCGAAGACGAGACTGAGTTCGCGCTCCGTTCGCGCGGCTGCGATGCGGTCGTTGTAACTGCGTCCGTCTCTCGACTTGAGCGCAAGCGCGGCGGACACGACGAAGCCGGGAATGTGATGCGCCTTCGCGCGCCGGTCGATCTCGGCCCGCGCCGTCGCGCCGAGGTTCGGCACCGCCGGATCGGCGGCAAAGTTCGATTCCTGCTCCGTCACCGCGAGCGCCGCGCACAGGTGCGAGTCGGTCGGATCGAGCCGCAGTGCCGCGAACGCCGCCGTGATGTCGCCGGCCCAGCCGCCGCGGTCGCGCACCGACGCGGGCAACAGCTTGATCAGCTGCGCGCGCGTCTGCTCGGGCGTGCGCGAAGGCGGCGCGCGTGGCGTGGTCGCGCAGCCGGCGAGGGCGAGCGCGAAGGCTACGGCGAGTCCAGCGACGCGACCGCGCATTTGCGACGTGACGCTCGACGACGTGGCATGGGAGAAGCGCACGGCAGCCTCCACAAATTCGATGAGGCAGCGTAGCGGACTTCCTCCGTGCGTGCGCAGCCGATGACGCTGATCGCCTTGAACACAGGTCTGCGCCGCGGCGAGATCACGCAACTGACGTGGGACGACGTGAATCTGGCGACCAAGAACGTCACCGTGCGCGCCGGCTACGCGAAGTCGGGCAAGGCGAGGCACGTTCCCTTGAACAGCGAGGCGATGGCCGTATTCAAGGTATGGAAGAGGCAGCACAAGACGGGACGCCTGTTCCCGTTGATCTGCACCGCGAAGGCATGGGGTCGATTGATGGCCGACGCCAAGATCGAGAACTTTCGCTTCCACGACCTGAGGCACACCTTCGCGTCGAAGCTCGTGATGGCTGGCGTCGACTTGAACACCGTTCGCGAGTTGCTCGGCCACGGCGCTCTAAACATGACTCAGAAATACGCGCATCTGGCGCCAGAGCACAAAGCGGCCGCGGTAGAGCGGCTGGTGGGATAGCCCTTATGGGCAGTTGAAGCGGCGCGGCTTCGCCTTCATGTTTCGTGCAGGCAACTGGCGCAAGGTGTTGCGCAAGACGCTGATTCGCAAAGAATCATTGCGCACAAGATGCGGTGGAATGCCCGCTACGCCGATGGGCGGCACTTGTCAAGACAACGCCCTGTGGATAGCATCACCTTGCTAGCAGTTTTGCTGCTGCGAGCACGAAAGCTGGCGTAGCCGCTTTCCGCCAGCGCCGAAAGGGCGCTGTTTTTGTCTTTGTTGTACCCGTTGCACAGGGGCATGCAATGGAGGTGATTGGTATGTATCGCTTGGGTTGGCCGTTGGCCCAAACTATCGGCAGGATGGGCATTCCGCTGCTCGTGAAAGTGAGGGTCATGTTTGATCGCGAGGCCGGTGTTTTCGTCGGCACAAGTCGCGATCTTCCTGGTCTTGTGGTCGAGGCTGAGACGCTCGACGAAATGGTCAGGGAAGTGCGTGACCTTCTTCCAGCGATGCTCGAAGCCGAGCACTGGGCACGTCATCAGAACGTGGCTGCGCGCGTTAGCTATACCGACGCGATTGCCTGCGCGTGAATGGGTACGAAAAGCAGGTCAAAGAGGTGCTACGTCAGCACGGCTGGAAGTTCGATCGACACGCCAAAGGCTCGCATGACATCTGGATCGGACCGAACGGCAACGTTGTCAGCGTGAATCATATCTGCAAGTCACGGCACACGGCGAATGGCATCATGAAATCCGCTGGCATCGACCATAAGTTCTAAGCCCCGTCCAGCGCGGGGCTTTTTCTTGCCAGGCTTTACGCGATCTTCACTGAAGAACCCTATAGCCTCGGCCGGCCATGCAGTTGCGAACGGTGTTGACCTGCGCTGCACCCGCGTTGGCTGCTCCGCCCATTGCGCCGCCAATCGCGCCTCCTTGCGCACCTGCGCGCGCTGCCCAGCCGTGATCTCCAATGGCGAGGCCGATCAATGCGCCGAAGATGGCGCCGGCAACAGCGTTGGTCACCGCGCTGCGCGCAGGGCTGATCTGGGCCGCGTACTCCTGGCAGTCGCGTAGATCGCACTCAAGCGCGTCCAGGTCGACGCCTTGCGTGTCGATAATGGGTCGATAGTTTCCTGACGCGTAGCACTGGACGTGCCGAGGCTGCTCTAGCTCCTGCGCTGCTGAAGATGCTGCGGTCGACGTTGTGTGGTCAGGAGCGATATCCAGGCGCACATGCGCTGCCATGCAGGGTTCGCGGTTTTCCTGCGACACGAGATCGCATCGCACTTCGCCCCACTGTTGGTCGCCCAGGTTCGCCGATTCGGGCTGTTGCTCCGATACCGGTGCAGGAGGCGCGACGGCGGCCGCCTGTTCTGAGGAAGGCGATGCATAAACATGCGCAATCTGGATTGGCCCCGGCGCTGGCGCGGGCCGTGGAGTGGTGGCGCAACTTGCGAGCGTCAGTGCTGCGAGCGCTGTTGCGATGGCGATCTTGTTCACGTGCCTTCGCCTTTTCTGCCCAGCGCTCCGATGAGCAGCTTCTGTTGTTCGACGAGCACTCGTTGCTGATCGACCAGCTGCTTGAGCTGGGCATTGGCGGTTTGTGCTTCCTTGATGGCCTTCTCGACGAGTGGCTTCATGCCGAACACTGCGAAGGGCAGGAAAATCCAGAGTACGCCGACGAACAGACAAACAAGCGTGAGCACGAGGCTCGCGCCGAAGATGCTTCCCATGATGAATCCCCTTCACGCCGCCCCTGTGCGGCTCGCCGAGTGTAGCGCTGTCGTGCGCGCGGGGATGTAGGACGGCAGCGATGGGATGTGTAGGAAATTTCCTACCTTTTTCGTCCTTCGCCACGAAAAGACCATCGCAAACGCCTCCTTTTTGATGCATCTGACTCGTCCTGAAATGAGTTGACACCTTTTCCCGCAAGAAAAGGCGACCTCATGAATCCAAGGATCAAACGCACGCAACGCGACTACACACAAGGCTTCAAGCTGTCGGTGGTCGAGCAAGTGGAAAAGGGCGAACTGACCTACAAGCAGGCCCAGGCTCGTTACAGAATCCAGGGTCGATCGACCGTGCTGACATGGCTGCGCAAGCACGGTCGGCAAGACTGGCGCGATGGCGCATCATCGGTAGCCATGTCGAGCCCACCCAAACCACCGACCCCACAACAGCAGATCAAGGCCCTGCAAGTCCAACTGCAGGAGGCCAACGAGAAGGCCCACCTGTTCGAGGTGATGCTGGACGTGCTCAAGCAGGACTATGGAGTGCGCGTCGTAAAAAACCTTTGGGCAAGTCCTCACCACCTTCAAGGCAGGCCGGCGCCGCATGGTGTCCGCCATGGCTCTTGAAACCTTCATCGCCGAGCTGGAGCGGCAGAGCAACGCAAAGAGGAGGGCGGCAGCGTGATCGAGCACTCCCGCCGTCATTCACTCAACACATTCGCAAAGTGCCCTTCCTGCGGGTGCGAGCCGACGCACGTCACCGTATACGGTGGCCATAGCCGACGATGGCCATAGCCGAGAACCGTTGCTCGGCGGTATCGGCAACGCCGTATACCACGCCATCAATCGACCCAACGGCGGCGGAGACCGTCCTGCGCCGCGAAGAATCCTGCGTAATCGCTGGCGAGTTTTGCAGAACAGGTGCAGAAAAACAAAACCCGCCTTGTGGGCGGGTTCGTCGTAAAGCCTTGAATTTATTGGTCGGGGTGACAGGATTCGAACTTGCGACTTCTACCTCCCGAAGGTAGCGCTCTACCAGGCTGAGCTACACCCCGATCCGGGCCCGCCGTGGCGGGGCGCGCATTCTAGCGGGGAGTACGCGGGCCGTGCAACCGATGCCATCTGCTAATCTTTGCGCCCCATTTTTTCGGCGTGCGCAGCCTCCCGCCGCGCCGGCCGCGCAAGGACATCCATGGCCGTCACCCAAGCCCGCACCATGCCCGGCGTGCTCGAGCTGTTGCCGCTCGACCAGGTCGCGTTCCAGTCGATGCTCGACACGATCCGGCGCAACTACGAGCGCTTCGGCTTTTTGCCGATCGAGACGCCGGTCATGGAGTTTTCGAGCGTGCTGCTGACCAAGGAAGGCGGCGAGACGGAGCGCCAGGTCTATTTCGTGCAGTCGACGGGCGCGCTCGCGGCAGCGAAGGAGGGCGAGGTGCCCGAGCTCGCGCTGCGCTTCGACCTCACCGTGCCGCTGGCGCGCTACGTTGCCGAGCACGAGCACGACCTCGTGTTTCCGTTCCGCCGCTACCAGATGCAGCGCGTCTACCGCGGCGAGCGCGCGCAGCGCGGGCGTTTCCGCGAGTTCTACCAATGCGACATCGACGTGATCGGCAAGGACGCGCTGTCCGTACGCTACGACGCCGAGCTGCCCGCGGTCATCTACAACGTGTTCCGCGACCTCGACATCGGCCCGTTCACGATCCAGGTCAACAACCGCAAGCTCATGCGCGGCTTCCTCGAAGGGCTTGGCCTCGCCGATGCCGAACAGCAGGGCGCCGTGCTGCGCGAAGTGGACAAGCTCGACAAGCGTGGCGTCGACGCGGTGCGCGCGACGCTGACCGGCGAAGGTTTCGGCCTGTCCGCGGACGCCGTCGGCAAACTCCTCGATTTCGTCGCGTTCCGTTCGGCCTCGCTCGCCGATGCGCTCGCCAAGCTCGAATCGCTCGGCGCCGGCAGCGAGTCGCTCGAGCAGGGGCGCGCGGAACTCGTCGAGGTGCTCAACCTCATCAAGGCGTTCGGCGTGCCCGAATCGCATTTCGCGCTGAACCTTTCGATCGCGCGCGGCCTCGACTACTACACGGGCACCGTCTACGAGACGACGCTCAACGAGCATCCTGAAATCGGCTCGATCTGCTCGGGCGGTCGCTACGAAAACCTCGCCAGCCACTACACCAAGTCGAAGCTGCCCGGCGTCGGCATCTCGATCGGCGTGACGCGTTTGTACTGGCAGCTGCGCGAAGCAGGCCTGTTCAAGGGCGGACAAAGCACGGTGCAGGCGCTCGTCGCACAGATGGACGAGGCGGAACTGCCGCGCTATCTCGAACTCGCGACCGAATTGCGCGGCGCCGGCATCAACACCGAAGCCGTCGTCGAACCGGGCAAGCTGGCAAAGCAATTCAAGTACGCCGACCGTGCCGGCATCCGCTTCGTGCTCGTGCTCGGCTCGGACGAAATCGCGAAGAACACCGTTACCGTCAAGGATCTGCGCAAGCAGGATCAGTTCGAAGTGTCGCGCGCTGAGCTTGCGCAGACGCTGCGCGTGGAGATCGAGCAGGCGGCGGTGATGACGCGCACTCAGCTCGATTGATGCGTACCTTTTCTTCGTCATGCCCGCGAAAGCGGGCATCCATGGTGATCTTCGACACGCCTCAAAATGGATTCCCGCTTTCGCGGGAATGACGTCCGTAGTCGATTCCGGATGCTGGAACCCATGATCAAAACGATCCTCCTCGACGGCAACAGCCTTACCCGCGACCAGGTCGCCACGATCGCGCGCGGCGGCGTGCGCGTCGAACTCGAGGCGAAGCAGCTCGTGCGCGTGCAGCGCGCGGCGGACTTCCTCGCCGAGAAGGTGCGTTGCGGCGAACCGATCTACGGCGTCACCACGGGCTTCGGCAGCAATGCCGACAAGCTGCTCGGCGCGCATCGCGTGCGCGACGAGTTGCCGGGCGGCGGTTCGCAGTCGCGTGGCGAAACGCTGCTCGAGGAACTCCAGCACAACCTCGTCATCACGCACGCGGTCTGCGTCGGCGAACCGTTCGACGCGGGCGTCGTGCGCGCGATGCTCGCGATCCGCATCAACACGCTCATGCGCGGTCATTCCGGCATCCGCGTCTCGACCTTGCAGGCGCTCGCCGAACTGCTCAACCGCGGCGTGATTCCGGTGATTCCGCAGAAGGGTTCGGTCGGTGCGAGTGGCGACCTCGCACCGCTGTCGCATCTGGCGATCGTGCTGCTCGGGGGCGGCGAAGCGTTCTTCGACGGCGAACGCATGCCCGGCGCGGACGCTTTGAGACGTGCCGGACTCGCACCGATCAAGCTTTCGTTCAAGGAAGGCCTCGCCCTCAACAACGGCACGACGCAGATGCTGGCCACCGCGGCGCTCGCGCTGCAGCGCCTCGGCGAACTGCTCGACACCGCCGATCTCGCCGCGGCGATGACGCTCGACGCGTTCGCCGGCCGCAGCGGCGCGCTGTGCGAGGAAGTCCACGCGCTGCGCCCGCATCCGGGCCAGGTCGCGACGGCTGCGCATGTGCGCGAACTCGTCGCCGGCTCGACGCTCGTCGACATCGCCTATCACCTCGTGCCGCGTTTCCGCACTTGGTCGGCGGAGGCGTGGAGCGAGGCGGAGGACCGGAAACTCGGCTTCGACATCGCCTGGGACTGGGTGCCGCCGTCGCAGCGCCACGGTCGCGAGACGTTCTATTCGCGCTTCCTGCCGTTCAAGGGCGGCAAGAAGCACCAGCCGCAGGACGCCTACTGCCTGCGCTGCATGCCGCAGGTGCACGGCGCGGTGCGCGACGCTTACGAGCAGGCGTGCCGCGTCGTCGACATCGAACTCAACGCGGTCACCGACAATCCGCTGATCTTCCCCGACGCACCGGATGCGCAGGCGATCGAGGAACAGGTCATTTCGGCCGGTCATTTCCATGGCATGCCGCTCGCGCTGGCGATGAGCTACGTGAAAGCCGCGATCCCCGTACTCGCGTCCATTTCCGAGCGCCGTCTCAACAAGCTCGTCGATCCGGCGACCAACGACGGCTTGCCCGCATTCCTCATCGGCAACGAGGACGCCACCGATTCCGGTTTCATGATCGTGCAGTACACCGCCGCGGCAATCGTCAACGATCTCGCCACGCGCGCGCACCCGGCCAGCGTCTACTCGGTGCCGACCAGCGCGAACGCCGAGGACCACGTCTCGATGGGCGCGAACGAAGCGCGCCACGTGCTCGAGATGACCGATGATCTCGCCCACGTCCTCGCGCTCGAGCTCTACACCGCCGCGCAGGCGCTCGACTACCGCCAGGACATGCTCAACGCCGCGCGCCGCCTCGCCGAACGTGGCGACTGGCGCGCGCTCGCCGCGAAGATCGCCAACGCGCCCGACACCACGCACCCGTCGCGTGCGCAGTTCGAGCAGGAAGTGCAGATGCTCGCGCAATCGCTCGCGCAAGCCGCCGACTTCCACGCCGGCGCCGCCGTGCGCGACGCGCACGCGCAGGTCCGCGAACGCGTCGCGTTCATGGCGCGCGACCGGGCGATGGATGGGGATGTGCGAGCGATGTGCGAATGGATGGCCGGGCGTTTGTCGGTTTGAGCGACACGCCATGTTGGCGACACCGTGTTTTTTGAATGGCCCCGCGCAGCCTGTTTCGTCATGTCCGCGAAAGGGAACCTCTGATTTTGTCGTCATTCCCGCGAAAGCGGGAATCCAAGCTGCTGTCCAGTCAAAATGGATGCCCGCTTTCGCGGGCATGACGTCGTGGCAGCGTCGATACCTATCGAGTCGATGGTCGACTCGCGCGCGCAGCCGGCCACAACGCCTCCACGATCGTTTCCGCATCGGTCGCCGCGCCGCGTTCGCGGGTGATGCGTGTCCATTCGTTCGGTCGCGGTGCTTTTTCGTGCGTGGGCGGCGCGCCCCACAGGCTCGCGTCGATGGCGAAGACGACGAGTCCACGCGCGTCGAATGGTGCGATCTTTTCGAGTGCGGGCAGCAGGTGCCGCTCGGCGGCCGACGGCAGCAGCGGCCAGAAGTCGAGCCAGACCTTGCTACGGCCGCCGGGACGTACGGCGAGCACGATGAAGCCGGCGCTGGGCCGTCGTGGTTCGCTGGCTGTGACGATGCGCGTTGCGGCGGCGTTTACCGCTTCGATGTAGGCCTGCATCGCGGGCGCTCCGCCGTTGACGCGTTCGCGCAGGGCCGATTCGGGCTGCAGCAGCGTCAAGCCGTCCATGCGGTAGGGTTCGACGGCGCTCGTGCTGCGTGCGAAGAAGATCAGCCACGCGAACAGGGCAATGGCGATGCGGTCAGCCGGCATCGGCGTCGAGCAGCAACCGGCTGCCGATGCGCAGCGTGCCGTGCATTTGCGGATTGAGCGCGCGCAGGCGCTTGAGTGGAATGTCGTAGCGGTGCGCGATGCCCGACAGCGTGTCGCCGCTGGCGATGACGTGCGTGCGCGGCTTGTTGCGCGCGGCGACGGATTCGCTGCGCGCCGCCGCGCGCGTTTCGCGGCCGGGCAGCAGCAATGTCGCGCGGCGCGATACGCTCGCGTCGGGCGGCATCGCGTTGACTGCGGCGAGTGCGGCGACGGGAATGCCGGAAGCGGCGGCCCAATCGTCGAGCGCGCCGGTGCGGCCCGCGGGTTCTTCGTGCCAGTCGTTCCAGAACGCGACGGGAATCGCGGCGGATGCCGCGCGAAAGCGTTCGACGCGGGTTTCCGGCAGCAGCAGCCGATGCGGCGCGCGGTCGTCCATGCGGTCGTGGCGGTAACCGGCGTTCCACAGGCGCACGTCGGCGACCGAAAGGCCGGCAAGGTGCGCGGCGACGCGCAGGTCCATGCCGGCTTCGAGATCGACGGCGACGAGGTGCGCATCCGCGTCGCCTTCGGGCAGTTTCACGCCGTAGCGTGCGGGATCCTCGATGACGCAGGCCAGTGCGAGCATGCGGTCGAGGTGGTCGTGCGTGATCTTGTTGAGCGGCAGCTTGCCGAGCTCGTCGGCGGACAGCGTGCGCGCGTCGCGTTCGCCGAGCAGTTTCTTCACGCGGAATTCGCCGGCGTTGTAGGCGAAGTCGGCGAGGCGCCAGTCGGCGAATTCCCTGTAGTAGCCGCTGATGAGATCGAGCGCGGCCTGCGTCGAGGCGAGCGCGTCGAGGCGGCCGTCGTAGGCGTCGCCGACGGTGAGTTTTTGCGCGCGCGCCGTGTTGGGCACGAGTTGCCACATGCCGGCGGCCCGATCGCCGCGCGTGGCGATCGGGCGATAGCCGCTTTCGACGAATGGCAGCATCGCCAGCTCGCCGGGCAGGTCGCGCGCCTCGATTTCCTCGGTGACGAGTTCGACGAACGGCAACGCGGCCTGCCATTTGACGAAGAAATGGCGCGGCGACTGCGTGTACGCACGCACCCAGTGCTGCACCTGCGGGCGGTAGTCGCAGCGCTGCATCGCGAACTGCGCGCGCAGGCGCGGCCATGGCGATTCGGGCGTTTTCGCGATCGGCGTCGGCGCGGGCGAGGCCGTTGGCGGCGGCGCCGCAGGCGGCGTCGGCAATGGCAGTGCAGGCGCGGGTCGCTGCGGGGCAGGCGCACAGGCGGCGAGCGCCAAGGCGAGCGTCGCGGCGCCGGCGCCGCGCATCGGCCGCGACGCGCGCGTCATGCGGCGGGCGCCTTGAAGTCGTCCTTGCGCCGGCGCAATTCGGCGAAGCGCTCCACGCTTGAATCGCCACCGAGCACCGCGACGAGCGCTGGCGCGTCCACGCGCAGGAACGGATTGCAGTCGCGTTC
>Ga0182744_1004006_pt1 | contig 11264 bp, 15 predicted proteins | sample eDN3rd30CKraftMG_FD_128525 | JGI IMG/M metagenome (GOLD analysis project Ga0182744, IMG submission 128525) | Enriched Miracle-Growth compost microbial communities from Emeryville, California, USA - eDNA 3rd pass 30_C Kraft MG (version 2) (version 2) ...
AAGGATTCGTCGCAGCAATCGCCGATGCTGAGGGGCTGCGCCTTGCGGGCGTATTCGAAGAAGCGGTTGCGCATGATGGTGCGCAGCCAGGCTTCCAGATTGGTCCCGCGTTCCCACTGGTAGTGCTTCTCCAGGGCGCGCAGGACGGTGTCCTGGACCAGGTCTTCAGCGGTTTGCCGGTTTCGCGCCAGCCGTCGCGAGTAGGGCTTCAAGGTTGGTATGGTCTGGACAAGCTGATGCTTGAACTGAGCGTCCGCTCTGGGATGGCTTTCGTCAATGGTCGACATGGCATCCTCTCTTCATATGGATTCGAGTAGCCCCCAATGGCCCTGTTGCTCGGGTCTTCTAGAGAGGATGATGCTAGGCCCGACCCGCACCCCCTGTCATTAACATGGGATAGGAGATTCGGGGAATCCGGATGGATTGTCTCAGATGCGGGCGAGGACCTGGAGCGTCTCCAGGTCGTGGATGACGGCGAGGCCGACGGAGACGGTCACCACGTTCATCGTGCGGAGCTGCCGGAGCGTGCGGTTGACATGCACCGGCGTCAGCCCCAGCGCGTCGGCCAGATCGTCCTGGGTGATGGGGAACGGGAAGGCCAGGTTCGAGGTCTGGCCCACCCGCTTCAGGCGCTCCCAGACATTGAGGATCAGCGAGGCCGTCCTCTCCAGCGCGTTGCTGCGCGCCAGCCGGCTGAAACGATCGGTCAGATGGGTGAACTCGTCATCCAGCCGGTCGAGGAAGGCGGTTCGCAACGCCGGCGAGCCCTCGACCGCCTCGTTGATGAGATTTCTTGGAACCAAACATATGACGGCATCCGTTGATACCATGAGATTCTGGCAGGATTTGCCGAGAAGGACGTTGCGCAGGCAGGCCACGTCGCCGGGGAGCTTGAAATCGAAAATGACCTGCCGTCCCGAGGCAAGAGTCTTATAAGAGCTGCAATAGCCATTCAGAACGAGTATGGCCTTTTCCCTGACGTCGGGAAGGAGCATGGTGCCCCGGGATACATGCGTGGGTTGCCGGCACAGGGATGCGAGCGTTCCGATATCCCGGTCGTCCAGGCCCCATCTGGATTTGAAGCCTTGGACAAATGCGTTCTGCCTCGTGCCTAAGGGGGAATTGGACTGCATGACCGGGCTCTTATGAAAGGAGGGCGGCGCTGTTTTGTAGATGTTTTACAATTATGATACCGTTTGACCAGGAGATCACTTCGCGCGGACAAAGATTATATAAATTTTAATAAAATTCACCAACTTTTTGAAAAGAGAGATTTTCGTGACATTACAAAGTGAGTTTGGAAAATGTCGGACCGCGCCTTGGAACTGGCCTGCGCCAGCCTGACTCTACTGGAGTCCCTGATCCTGGAACTTAAGGACAAGGGCATTCTTTCGTCAGAGGAAATCATCGGGGTGTTCGAGGACGCGAGAGACGCCCACAAGAACTCCGACAACAAGGGACCAGGTGATTTTCATGGCAACGTCGCCAAGACCATCGACCTGATGCTCAAGGACGGGGATGCCACGAATATCTGCCGGGATCTGGACCGTCTCGCCAGCGAACTCGAGAAATAGGGCGGCCCCTCCGGGGAACCTGTCGCCATGGTCAGCCATTCGGGGAAGATGGATGGTGACCGGCCGGCACAGGAAAGGGATGTTGCGGACATCGAGGACGTACTGGCCGTCATTGATGAAACCGCACGCGCCGGCCGCGTATCGGTCAGGGAGGTGCTCGAGGTCATCGGCCAGCGGGCCTACGGCCCCATACTGCTGACCATTGGCCTCATCGCTGTTTCGCCCATCGGCGGCATACCCGGCGTGCCTACGGCGGCGGCGGCCATCGTTTTTCTGCTGTCCGCCCAGATTCTGGTATCGCCCCGGTCGTTATGGCTGCCCAGGGTGCTGCTTCGTCAGTCGGTGGAGGGGAAGAAGCTGCGCAAGGCGGTGACCGTGCTGCGGCGGCCGGCGCGTTTCGTGGACCGCTTCATCCGGCCGCGGCTGACCATGCTCACCCATGGGCCGGCGACCATCGTCATCGGCGTCACCTGCATGCTGCTGGCGCTTTCCGTGCCGTTCATCGAATTGATGCCGTTTGCCGGACTGGTGCCGGCGGCCGCCTTCGCAGCCTTCGGCCTGGCGCTGACAGCGCATGACGGGCTGCTGGGTGCCGTGGCCTTCCTGCTGACCTGCGCGACCTTTTTCCTGCTGGGGGTGATCCTGCTCTGAGGAGGGGATGCCGGCGATATCACATGGAGTGCTGGACCTGGCCCTGGCGCTGCAGTTCCCGCACCCGGCTGGTGATCACCATCCATATCTCCGCATTGCGCTCGTCACCGATGGCCAGGCACATCTTGGCCCGCTTCATGGCTTCCACCACGCTCTTGGGGCCGTATTTGTGGATCATGTCCTCGGCGAAGGCTTCGAACTCCTGCGGTGTCATGGATATCGCTCCTGGGGGTGCCACTGGGGAGTGGAAGTTGCTCGATCGATGTGCCCAAAAAATGGCGATGGGCGAATTTGGTTCCGCCGGTGTCGATTTTTTTTGGGCCTACTCTCCGATACCCCCGTTCTCCTTTTCGGATGGGGTGGCGGGCACGGTCTGGGTGACCACCGTTCCATCCGGCGCGATCAGGTGCCACGGGCCGCCGAACTCCCGCTTGTCCTGGCCATGCGTATCGCCGCCCTGATCCTCGAGATAATAATACAGCGGCCAGCCGTCATAGGTGACTTGCATGCCCTCGGGCCGGGTGATCGTCGAGACCCGGTCCGCCTCCACGCCGGGGCCGGTGGCGGGTGGCCCCTCGGTGAGGAGCGGCGGCCATTTCCGCAGGCATTCCTCGGCGCAGGCACCGGCATTGCCGCTGGCATTGTCGAGGGAGAAGACATAGAGGCTGCGGCCATCCTGATCGACGATCACCGGACCCCAGGCCACGCTCTGGCGCGCCTGGAGCGTCACCTCCTGCGCCGCCGCCGGATGGGCGGCACAGAACGGCAGGGCCAGGCCAATGAGCATGGCGGCGAGCTTCATGTTGCCAGTGACGCGCATGTGGACCTCCGGTCTGAGAGTGCTCCATGAACGCGGGCCGCCCCGGAACGTTCCGGGGCGGAACCTTGCCGCCTCGCCGGGCGTTGTCATGCCGTCAACGATGACAGGAGATTGTGACATGCCGGCGAAATCCAAGGCCCAGCAGATGGCGGCGGGTGCGGCCCTCTCGGCCAAGCGTGGCGATACCAAGGTCAGCGAGCTCAAGGGCGCCTCGAAATCCATGTACGAATCCATGAGCGAGAAGCAATTGGAGGACATGGCGGAAACCAAACGCAAGGGCAAACCCGAGCATAAATCCAAATCCTGACCGGCCGCGCCTAGCGCCGGGGGAACAGGCTCCCGGCGAGGGTGGCGAGAAGGGCGATCATGGAAAAGGAGAACAGGACGTGGATGGGCGCAACCGCGATCCCCGCCATGCCGCTGATTCCGAAAGCCGCCGCAAGCAGCAAGAAAAGGAGTGTTGTGTAAACCATTGTGAAGCTCCCGTCCCTGTTGGCAGATGAGAGGGCCAATGCGGCACTGGCCGCATGGTTCCTCAAGGGCACGCATTTTTTTCGAATATTTTTCACATACGGCTGATTCAAGAGAGATTTTCCGGTTCTCGAATTTGCAGGGGAGAGGGGAACCAAACTCCCGCCCGGCCATTGAGGCGGGAAGTGCATATTCATAGAGCGGAGTGACAGATGACCAGGATCAGCAAAGCCAGGATCGCCATCCTCGCCACCGACGGTTATGAGCGGTCGGAGCTCATGGAGCCCCTGGAGGGCCTGAAGGCGGAAGGCGCGGAGGTGGAAATCCTCTCCATCAAGCCGGGCTCCATCAAGAGCTGGGACAAGACGGACTGGGGCGACAGCGTGGATGTGGACCGCGAAGTCTCCGAGGCGTCCGTCGGAGATTATGACGCGCTGGTGATCCCCGGCGGGCAGATCAATCCCGATCTTCTGCGCCTGCGGCCCGAGGCCGTCAAATTCGTGCGGCAGTTCGCCGAATCCGGCAAGCCGCTGGCCGCCATCTGCCATGGCCCCTGGCTGCTGGTGGAGGCCGATGTGGTGCGCGGCCATGACGTGACCTCCTATCCCTCCATCCGCACCGACGTCACCAACGCCGGCGGCAAGTGGCAGGACAGCGAGGTCGTGGTGGACGAGGCCATCATCACCTCGCGCAGCCCGGATGACCTGCCGGCCTTCATCGGCAAGATCGTCGAGGAAGTGGAAGAAGGCCGCCATTCCCGCTCGCTGGCGTAGGGAGACGGAGATGGCGGAATTCCCACCCCAGCACCAGGCCCACCAGCCGGGCAGCGAAGCCAGGATGCACCCGCACCCCGAGGTTATCGGCGACGATTATCGCGGCTCGGGCAAGCTGGAGGGCAAGGTGGCGCTCATCACCGGCGGCGACAGCGGCATCGGCCGCGCCGTCGCCGTGCATTTCGCGCGGGAAGGGGCCTCCATCGCCATCGCCTATCTGGAGGAGGACCAGGACGCCGCCCAGACCCGGCATCTGGTGGAACAGGAAGGCGCTACCTGCGCCCTTTACCGGGGCGACCTGGGCGATCCCGACAATTGCCGGCGGCTGGCGGAGGACGTGGTCTCCCGCTTCGGGCGGGTCGACGTGCTGGTCAACAACGCGGCGGAGCAGCATAACGTGGAATCGCTGGAGGAGATCACGGTGGAGGACTGGAACCGCACCTTCCAGACCAATATCCACGCCTATTTCTATCTCACCCGCGCCTGCCTGCCCAGCATGCCGCGCGGCTCGGCCATCATCAACACCACGTCGGTGAACGCTTACAAGGGCAATGACAGCCTGATCGCCTACGCCACCACCAAGGGCGCCATCCTGACCTTCACCCGCTCCATCGCCCTCACCCTGGTCGGGCGGGGCATCCGGGTGAACGGCGTGGCGCCGGGGCCGGTCTGGACACCGCTCATCCCGGCCAGCATGGACGACGAGACGGTGGCGCATTTCGGCGAGCAGGTGCCCATGGGACGGGCGGCGCAGCCGTCCGAGATCGCGCCATCCTATGTATTCCTGGCCAGCCGGGATGCCTCCTACTTCACCGGGCAGGTGCTGCATCCCAATGGCGGCTACATCGTCAATGCGTGAGGGCGGGCATGGCGCCGAGGGCATACTGGAAGGGTCATCTCAAACTGTCGCTGGTCACCATCGGCATCGAGCTCTATAGCGCCATCTCCCGCTCCAGCCAGCTTCAGCTCCATCAGATCCACGAGCCGTCGGGCAAGCGCATCCGCTACCAGAAGGTGGCGCCGGGGGTGGGGCCTGTGGATGCGGGCGACATCGTCAAGGGCTACGAGGTGGATGACGATGATTACGTCCTCCTCAGCGACGAGGAGCTGGACGCGCTGAAGCTGGAGAGCCGCGAGACCATAGACCTCATCCAGTTCGTCGACCAGTGCGAGATCGACCCGCGCTATTTCGACAAGCCCTATTATGTGGTGCCGAGGGACAGCGGCGTGGCGCGGGAGGGTTTCGCCGTGGTGCGCGAGGCGCTGCGCCGCAGCCGCAAGGTCGGCCTCGGCCAGCTCGCGGTGCGGGGGCGGGACTATATCTGCGCCATCCGCCCCTGCGGCCCCGGCATGCTGCTGGAGACCCTGCGCTACCCGGAGGAAATCCGCGAGAGCGACCAGGTGTTCGACCATATCACGCAGGAGAAGCCCGACAAGGACATGCTCGACCTGGCGGAAGAACTGATCGAGCGCAAGGCGGAGCCGTTCGATGCCTCGGCCTTCAAGTCCCGGTACAGCGCCGCCTTGAGGGCGCTCATCGAGGAGAAGCGCAAGAAGGGCCGGGTCTCCGCCGCTTCCGACGAGCGGCTGGAGGAAGAGCCGGACAATGTGGTGGACCTCATGGCCGCCCTCAAGAAGAGCGTGGAGAAGGACAGGGGAGGCCGGAAAAAGCGCCCGTCCACCAGGGGCGGCAGGCGCAAGACATCGGCGGCGGAGTAGGCCATGGCCCAGACGCGGGACCATCTGGCGGACTACCGGCGCAAGCGCGACTTCAGCCGCACGCCCGAGCCGCGCGGCGGCGCCCGGCCGAAGACGGGCCATCTCTACATCATCCAGAAGCACGAGGCATCCCGGCTGCATTACGATTTCCGCCTGCAGTTGAACGGTGTCCTGAAAAGCTGGGCGGTGCCCAAGGGGCCGAGCATGGACCCCGGCGAAAAGCGCCTGGCGGTGATGACCGAGGACCATCCGGTGGAATACGGCACGTTCGAGGGCGTCATCGAGGAGGGCTACGGCGCCGGCACGGTGATGCTCTGGGACCGCGGATCGTGGGAGCCTGAAGGCGATGCCGAGACGGGGCTGGCGAAGGGCCATCTCAAATTCACCCTGAAGGGCGAACGGCTCAAAGGCGGCTTCGCCCTGGTGCGCATGAAGGGCGGCAGGGACAAGGGCAAGGAGAACTGGCTGCTCATCAAGGAGCGCGACGAGGACGCAACGACGGACGACCCGGTGGCCGACTGGCAGGAGAGCGTCTCCACCGGCCGCGCCATGCCGGAGATCGCCAGCGGCAAGACGGTGTGGAAGCAGGACAGCGGCAAGGCGGAGCGGCCGCGCTTCGTCGCCCCCGAGTTGGCCACGCTGGAGCAGGCGCCGCCCGCCGGCGACGGCTGGCTGCACGAGATCAAATATGACGGCTACCGCATCATCGCCCTGATCGAGAAGGGGGAGGCGCGCCTCATCACCCGCAACGAAAAGGACTGGACCGCGCGCTACCGGCCGGTGGCAAAGGCCCTGGCCCGCCTGAAGGTGGAAACGGCGGTGGTGGACGGCGAGCTGGTGGCGCTGGACGCGAAAGGACGGAGCGATTTCGGCCTGCTCGGCCGCTATGCCGAAACCGGCAAGGGCCAGCTTTATTATTACGTCTTCGACCTCCTGCATCTGGATGGGGAGGACTGGCGCGGCCGGCCGCTCTCCGAGCGCAAGGCGAAGCTGGAACGGCTGATGAAAGGGATGAAGCGTCCGCTCCGCTTCAGCCACCATATCGAGGGTGCCGGCGATCATGTCATCGCCACGGCCTGCAAGATGAACCTGGAAGGCATCGTCTCGAAGAAGCTGACCTCGAAATACCGCTCGGGCCGCGGCACCGACTGGATCAAGAGCAAATGCATCGGGCGCGATGAATTCGTCATCGGCGGCTACCGCCGGTCCGACAAGCGGGGGCGGCCCTTCGCCTCCCTGCTGCTGGGCGAATATGTGGAGGGTGAGTTGCACTACCGGGGCCGCGTGGGTACGGGCTTCGACGCGGCGCTGTTCGACGATCTGGGGCCCAAGCTTGCCGCCATCGCCCGAAAGACCAGCCCCTTCGTCTCCACCCCCGCGGACGCCCGGCGGCAGGTGGTGTGGACGGAACCGCGCTATGTGGCCCAGGTGGCCTATACCGAGCGCACGGCGGATGGCGTGTTGCGCCACCCCGCCTTTCTGGGACTGAGAGAGGACAAGGAGGCCCGACAGGTGACGGCCAAACCGGAGAAAGCCGAATTCTGCGGCGTGACCCTTACCCATCCCGACAAGGTGATGTTCGAGGGGCAGAAGATCACCAAGCGGGCAATCGCCGAATATTACGCCACCCATGCGAAGCGCATCCTGCCGTTCCTCGCCGGGCGGCCCGTCAGCCTGCTGCGCTGCCCTGAGGGGGAGGGGCAAAGCTGCTTCTTCCAGAAGCATCACAACGCCTCCATCCCCGATGCGCTGGAGGCCGTGGAAATCGCCGAGGTGAAGGGCCGCAAGCAGCCCTATATCGTCATCGCTAACGCCGCCGGCCTGGTGGCGGCCACGCAGATCGGCGCGCTGGAGCTGCATATCTGGGGCGCGCGGGCCGACAGGCTGGAACAGCCGGAGCGCATCGTCTTCGATCTCGACCCCGATCCCTCGGTGCCGTTCTCCCGGGTCCGCGAAGCGGCGGGCGAGGTGCGGGACCGGCTGCAGGCGCTGGGCCTGAGGAGCTTCCCGCTGCTCACCGGCGGCAAGGGCATCCACGTTGTCGCCCCCATCACCCGCCGGCGCGGCTGGGAGGAGGTGAAGCAGTTCTGCCGGGATTTCGCCCGCCAGATGGCCGAGGAGGACCGGGAGCATTACGTGGCCACCGCCTCGAAGGCAAAGCGCAAGGGCCGGATATTCATCGACTGGCTGCGCAACGAGCGCGGCTCCACCGCCATCGCGCCCTATTCGCTCCGGGCGCATGAGGGGGCGCCGGTGGCGGTGCCGGTCTCCTGGGAGGAGCTCGCAGGGATCAGGGAAAGCGCCGCTTTCACCATCGCCGACATGGAGGCCCGCTTCAAGGTGGCGGACCCGTGGCGGGAATATGCCCAGGTGCGCCAGTCCATCACCCAGGAGGCGCTGAAGCGCGTATCGTGACGGCGAGGGAACCTCCTTGCCGCAACGGCATTTCAGGAGCATTCAATCCAGTCACAGGTTGCATGAAAATGAAAATGGATAATGTGGACGCCCTGGCCGAGCAGCTTTTCAGGGCGTATGGCGCGATTGCCGATCTCAAGGCGCTGAAGCATGCCGAGAAACTGCGGGGCCGCGGAGACGAAAGCAATTCCCTGAAATGGCTGCGCGTCACTGACCGCGTGCGGGAGATGCAGAACCTTCGGCATATCCGGCGCAGCGCCTGAACCATCCGTCACGGGGTGCGGGGCGGGCCGGCGGCGCCGTCGATGGCGGCGCCGATCATCGACTGCCAGTTCACCAAGTTTCCGGCCTGGGCCATGGTGGCGTCCGGCTCCCTCAGGGTTTTCAGCACTTCGATGGCGTTGTCGGTGAATTGCGGCCAGGTCTCGTCCACCGTTCGGTTCACGGCTTCATCGTCGGTCCCATGAGCCTGGCGTCTCGCCGCCTGGGCCGCCAGAACGCGCGCCACACGTTCGGCGATGGGCATGTTGGAGATGGGCATGGTCTACTCCATCGGCAGAATGGGGAAAGTCTCTCAGGAAATGCTTGAACGGGACACTGGTTCCAGCCTCTCCCACATTGCGGAAACCTTCCCGCCGTGCCGCCGTTGAGGGGGTTTGGCGAAAGGACGGATCATGGCCAGGAGCCCGGAACCGGATGAGGGCGGAGATGCTGCCCAGCCCACCCAGCCGGTGGACGATACGCTCGATCAGCACCCTCCGCATGAGCAGGTGGCGCGGCTCGGCACTACGGCGGAGGAAGCGGAGCAGGAGCTGCGCCGCCGCCAGCAGACGGATTTCGAAGGCAAGGTGATCCCCCATCGCCGGCTGCGGCCAGGCATGGCGTGGGTCGTCTTCCTGCTGGGGCTCCTGGTGATCGCCTGGGGGCTGTGGGTTCTCTTCTGATTCAGATGGATGTCTGAAGGCCAGCCGTGGCCCCTGGGGCAGCGGCCGCGGCTGGCCATGTTTGCGGATGGGAGACGCAAACGTTCCGGCAAATGCCCGGAGCGGATACTGGTTCCCGCCTCTCCAATCTTTTACTAGATTGGGGCCAGCCGGCTGACCGGCTGGAAAGGACGAAGACCATGAGTGAGCAGAGCACCGACGACAGGGACAACAGGGAGACCATCGCCGTCACCCACGGCATCGCCAGCGACACGGCATGGGGCGCCGTGACCCCGCCGCTTTATATGTCAAGCACTTACGCTTTCCCGGGGTTCGAGAAGGGCGGGCCTTATGAATATGGCCGCAGCGGCAACCCCACCCGCGACATGCTGGGCCAGGCACTGGCGCGGCTGGAAGGCGGGGCCGGCGCGGTGGTGACCGCCAGCGGCATGGCGGCCATCGACCTGCTGCTCTCCCAGCTCCGCCCAGAGGATGTGGTGATCGCCCCGCATGACTGCTATGGCGGCACCATGCGGCTGTTGAAGGCGCGGGCGGCCCGCGGCCATCTGCAGGCCCGCTTCGTCGATTACGGGGACGGTGCCGCCCTGGATGCCGCCCTGGCCGACGGCCCGGCGCTGCTGCTCATCGAGACGCCCAGCAACCCCTTGATGCGTGTCACCGACATCGCCGCCCTGGCGGCGCGCTGCCGGGCGGCGGGGGTGAAGGTGGCGGTGGACAACACCTTCCTCTCCCCGGCCCTGCAATCGCCCATCACGCTGGGGGCGGACTATGTGCTCCATTCCACCACCAAATACATCAACGGCCATTCCGACGTGGTGGGCGGCGCCGTGATCTGTGCCGATGCCGGGGACGCGGAGGCGGTGACCCACTGGGCCAACGTTGTCGGGGCCATCGGCTCGCCCTTCGATTCCTGGCTGACCCTGCGCGGGCTGCGCACGCTCTATCCGCGCATGCGCCAGCAGGAGGAGAACGCCCAGGCGGTGGCCCACTTCCTGGAGGCGCATCCGGCGGTGAAGCGGGTGCATTACCCGGGCCTGGCCTCGCATCCGGGGCATGACGTGGCGCGGCGCCAGCAGCGCGGCTTCGGCGCCATGCTCAGCTTCGAGCTGGCGGGCGGGACGGCCGCCGTGCGCGCCTTCCTGGAGGGGGTGAAGGTTTTCGTGCTGGCCGAATCGCTCGGCGGTACGGAAAGCCTGGTGGCGCACCCCGCCAGCATGACCCATTGCGACATGGGGCCGGAAGCGCGGCGCATCGCCGGCATCGAGGATGGGCTGCTGCGCCTCTCCGTCGGCCTGGAGCACAAGGACGACCTGCTGGCCGGCCTGGACAGCGGGTTGAACGCCTGCCATGAGATTTACAACCATGGCATTTGACAGAAGGAAAAATATTCACATAGTATGAATGTTTGACAGGGCAATCACCCGAAAGATGGCCCCCTGCCGGCGGACGGGTCGCGACGTCCGAACGCCGTGTCGGTTGGCCGCTGGTATATGGGCGCGGCCGCTTTGAGGAGAATCCCGTGCATCTGACATTTTACACAGACTACGCTCTGCGGACCCTGATCTATCTCGCTCTCAACGACGACCGGCTCTCCACCGTGGAGGAGGTTGCCCAGGCGTTCAAGATTTCCCGCAGCCACCTCACCAAGGTGGCGCCCCGACTCAGCGAATGCGGTTTCATCGAGAGCGTGCGCGGGCGGGCCGGGGGGCTGCGGCTCGCCAAGGCGCCATCCGAGATTCGCGTGGGAGACGTGGTGCGGGCGACGGAAGAGGACTTCAAGATCGTCGAGTGCTTCAGCCCCGACACCAACACCTGCCGCATCATGGGGGTATGCAATCTCAAGGGCATGCTGACCGAGGCGCTGGCCGCCTGGCTGGAGGTGCTCGACAAGTATACG
>Ga0182744_1004008_pt1 | contig 11260 bp, 19 predicted proteins | sample eDN3rd30CKraftMG_FD_128525 | JGI IMG/M metagenome (GOLD analysis project Ga0182744, IMG submission 128525) | Enriched Miracle-Growth compost microbial communities from Emeryville, California, USA - eDNA 3rd pass 30_C Kraft MG (version 2) (version 2) ...
GAGCGAGGGCGGTGGAGCGGGCGCGGGGCGACCAGAGGGTTTGCGCGACCCGGCATGTGGCCGCACACCGGCCTTCCGCGAGATAAGCCAGCGCCACATGTTCATCGCGGGTCAGTCGCCGCGAAGGAGCGATTGCGGGCGGCGGGGCGTCGATGGCGCGGAGCGCGACGGCGAGGGGAACGAAGATGAGCGCAGCCTTGCTTAAAAGGCTGGTTGCGCGCCATGCACTGATCGCATCGGGATCGCGTTCCGTCAGGATGATGGCATTGCGATCAGGAAAAGGATGGCCTTCGTCCTGCGCGTCAACCACGATCACGCCGACGCCATAGAGCGATGCCAATGCTTCCGCGTTGTGGACCTGCCGCGTGGCGGCAGGCCCATAAATGACGATTATGACGGGTGCGCGTGCCATGGTCAGTCGAGGCCCAGCGCGTTCTTGTAGGTTTCGAGGAGTGCTTCCGCTTCCATGCGGGCGTTGCGCTCCAGCTTCCGCAGGCGGACGATGGAACGCATGGTTTTTACGTCATAGCCGTTGGCTTTGGCTTCGAGATAGACATCCTTGATGTCATCGTTGAGGCCCTTCTTCTCTTCTTCGAGCCGCTCAATGCGCTCGATGAAAAGGCGAAGCTGTTCTGCTGCTACGTTGCCGTCACTCATGACAAAGCCTTTCTGTTCGCGCTCCCGCATGGGGCGCGTGGGGGTGGAAAATCGGACAGGAGGGTGTGGGGAGAGGGTGCTTATCCGCTCATCTGACTGGCCCTTGGCTGGTCTGGCGGTCCATCATCGTCATTGGCGGCCCGATCATTGGCCGCGTGGCGCCACGTGGTGAGGGGAAGGCGTTCGATCGGCTGGGCGATCATGCTGGGCCGCACGGTGCGAAGCGCCATCATCGAAACGACGAAGACATGGCCGCAAGCCGTGTCGTTGAAGCAATGATAATAGATTTCGCGATACAGCATCGACCGCTTGCCGCCTGTCCGCGCAAAGGCGTCCTTTCCGCAGGACGGGCACTGCATCTTGGGCATGCGCGTATTACTGGCCGCCATCGCCGCCCCCTTGCCCCATCTGGTTCCTCACTTTCGGTCCCCCGATTGATTCCGCCTGGCCCCATTGCCGGGCAGGAATGACTTGAGCCGTGCGATCAGGCCGGTGAGCGATCCCATGCCTTCTTCGGTTTCAGCAATTGCGAGATTGATGGCGGCGGCGGACGCGCCGGACAAAGTGACGTGAATGCTGGCGCTGACCGCTTCGCCGGTTTCCCGCGCGGCGAGAGCGATGGCATCGGTAAGGGCCGTCGGGCAGGCCAGCAGATCGGCCATGTCGATTTCGAGTTGGCGGGCGTAGCTGGCGAGGATCGGGGGATAGCCGCCGCCGGCGGCGAGATAGGCCCGGTCGAGCGCAATGGCGCGATCGAGGCGGGGAAGGCTGGAGCGGTCGCTTTCGCTCCAGTGCAGAACCGTCCGCACCGCGCGCCTGGTCGCGCGCGCGGCGGCGGGACAGCCGATCAATTCGATGATCTGGCGGATCGCGAGCGAGAAGGACAGGGGCGCACGGGGTTTCGTCATGCGTCGGGCCGCCGTTCAAGAAAGCTGTCGGTTCGCACGCGCGGCAAATCCTTCATGCCCATCCAAGGCGTGGCAGCTTGCAGCGAATATCCGGCGCTGTCTCCAAGCGGCATTTGGAGAGGCTTTTTGCGGGAGGCGGCAAAACGGTTCACCAATAGCCCTCCTCAGCCGAGCGGCAGCCGTCGCGAATCTCGCCGTCATCGTCGGACGTGCCGCAGAAAATGCAGGGTTCTTGGTTGGACAAGCCGTCAATCAGGCGAAAGGCGGTGACTGTGCGAAGGTCGATTTCATTGGCGCGCCTGTCGGTTTCGACATGGCCGCAGGCATCGACCGTCATGATGCGAACGTCGCAATCGAGCCGGGGGAGGCGGAAATCATCGACGCGCACCATGCGATAGGCGTCGATGAAGGTGTCGAGCGGGAATTCCGCGCCATCGTGGCGGACCAGGGCGGGCGTCATACGCTGGCCTCGCCATTCTTGGCCGGGTTGACCTTGCCGCCATCGACGTCGACGCCTTTTTCCATCAGCGCATTGCGCCACAGCGCGCGCATTTCGTCGGAGCAATGGGCCATCGCATCGTTCCAGTCCGGACCGCGCCCATGCTGCATCTGGAACGACATCTGATAATAGAGGCTCTGCGCGTTGTGCGGCAGATGATCTTCATGCTTCGTGGCGCAGATCTGGCAGCGGTCGGCCGCCGGCGGCAAAAGCATCATGGTGCCTTCACTCATCTGCCGCCTCCGCGTCGAGATATTCGAGCTTCCATGTGGGATGGTAGGGCAGGGCGTGGCGCTGGCCGTCCAGGCGGATATTCACATGCCCGCCGCTAGCCGACACGATGGTGCCCAGATGGGCTTCCCTGCCACCGCTGTAGCGGACGCGGGCGCCCTGCTTTGCGGGGACTTTGTAATATTCGCGGATGTATTCCATGCTCATGGGAAAATCCTTGAGAGCAGCGCATCCGTCAGCACGCACAAGCGGGACAGAGCGTGAAACAGGGAAATCCATAGCGCGGCGGCGATCAGACCGATGACGTGCAGCGCGACGGGATGGATCGAAGCGCGGTTCATTCTCCGTCCCTCCCCAGCCAGAGCCAGTCACGGGCGCGGCGAAGATCGCCCAACGTCAGAACAGCATGGTTGTGCTGCTGATACTTCTGGCTGTCCGGTTGACCTTTGGAAAACGTGGAAAGAACACTGGCCGCATAGTTCGCGAAAGGCTGCAATATCTGGGCAATGTCAGCCGACGGGTGTGCGGCTGCGAGGCGATGGCGGGCGATCGCCTGCATTGCAGGCTGATGGTCATCCACTCCTTTGCGAACCATGGCGGAAACCCATTTGTCGGTTGGATCGCCAGTGACCGCCCCGGAAACCAGCAAAAATACTTCGCGGTCGACAGGTGTGATTTCCAAGAGGACGTCGGATTTATCCACGGCGCACCTCCGCTCCAATCATCTGACCGGCGCGATAGCGGGGCGTCGTGCGCGGCATGGGTTCGAACAACAGGGCGGCCATCATCTTGCCGCGATATTCGACCAGCATCGACGTGATGACCGTGAGCGCGAAAACCGCGCTGCCGATCAGCAGCAGGGCGATGAGCAGCCCGATCACTGGCCGTCCTCCGGGCGATTGCCCGCGCCAATCGCCAGCGTGGCAACCAGCAGCACCACGACGATCAGAAGCAGCGGCATCGCCTTCCACGCGAGCCAGAACGCCATGAGGGTGGCGACGGCGATGACGGCCAGCCGAACGACCGGCGAGTTGATCCGGTCATATTCCGCCTTGACCGCTAGCAAGAACGCCTTGCCCTTTGCGGCGATTTTCCTGAGAATGCCCATGTCCGTTTCGTCCTTTCGCAAGCGGATCGACCGGGCGGGGGTCGTGTCCCCGCCCGGTCAATTTCAGGTCAGTCGTTGATGGCCTTGTTGATGAGGTCGATCGGCTCCATGGAATCGGCCTCCGCCGCCGTGACGGCATCCACGATGTCGAACTTGCCGGTCAGATCGTCGTCCAGCTGGGCCAGATATTTCGCCGCGCCCGCATCGTCGCCGATCTGGACGAAGAGGAACGTCAGCGCCTCGTCCTTCTCCAGCGCGTTCGATGCATCGGTGATGATTTTTGCAGCGGCGGCGCGATCATCGGGTTCGCCGTCGGTGAAGATGATGGCGACCGTGTTCTTGCTGGTCGCGGATTGTTTCGCGACGACAGCGGCCAGCGCTGTATGAAGCGGCGTGGAGCCGCGCGGCGAGCGAGACGCGAAGATATCGGCGACCTTGGCCGTGGTGACGCCTTCGAAGGTTTCGACCGCGCCGCCGAACAGGATGACGTCAATGCCATCGGCGTCGAAAGCTTCCAGCGCGGAGGCCAGGCCGAAAATCGTTTCCTGTGCTTCCTGCCAGCGCGTCTTGCCGGCGAAGCGCTTGGAGGGCGAGGCCATCGACCCGGAGGCGTCGAGGCAGACGATGAAATCGAATTCCGTCGCCGTTTCCTTGCTCAATGTGACTGTGGTGTTCAACTTCTTTTCCTTTCGCATTTGCCGCACTGCGCGGCGGTTACATCCGGCGTCGTGTGCCGGGATGTTCGGTGAATTTCTGGGAGGCCCGGAGGCGCGCGATGGCGCGGACAAGCATGGGCTGCATCAGGAGCAGGAAGCCGTCCGCACATTCTTCGTCGGAAACCGGATTTCCGCCTTTGTCATCGTGCACGGCGAGAAAAGCGCCGGCGGCCGATCCGAGTGCGGAGGCCGCGCCCATCAACGCGACTTGCGCCATGTTCGCGCCGCCACGGACGAGAGCCATGTTGCGCGAAATCGCGGCGGCCACATCGGCATCGCATTTGCGCGCGATGTCCGTGACAATGCTGCTGTCCTCATGCATCGGGCATGTCCTTTTTCTGCGTTTGGGGCTGCTGATCGCGAACGACGCCGTTTTCGTCCTGGGCTAGATCCGCGGGGGCGGCTTCGGGCCGTCCAAAAATGTCGGGACGGAGACGATGACGTGAAACGCCGGTCGCAGCTTCAACATTCAAAGCGAAGTGCGCGGGGAGAAGCGAACCGCGCCGGACAAGCTGGGAGATATTGCCCTGTGTGCAGGGGCATATCTGGGCCAACGCGCACTGACTGCCCGTGATTCGCAGCGCTTCCAGAAAAGCTTCACGGGCTTCGTCGTGCCATGAAGGGATGGTTTCATCGTCGTCCATATGTCGACGGATAATAGCTATCTATTATTCATGCAATAGCAATGTGCATGAGCCAGCTAATATTTTTCAGCTATATTGGTTTGCATGAACACTCTGGCAGCCAGACTACGCAAAGCGATGGAAGAGCGTCAGTTTGACCAGCAACAACTGGCGGCTGCGGCAGGATGCACGCAGGGCGCGATTAGCCAAATTCTTGTGGGGAAAACCCTCCGTTCCAGGTTCCTGCCACAGATTGCGCTGGCGCTAGGCGTTAGCGTTGAATGGCTGATGACTGGTTACGACATCGAACACCAACCATATCGCCAAGGTCAGCAGCATATTTCGTTGCCGGTCCTTTTCCCTAGTGCGGCCGACCTGAAGGAAATGTTTGAAGGATTGCTGGCGGCCGTGCCTGCGGGATCGACGCGGGAAGAAGCCGCGCAGATTCTTGCCGAACGCTTGCCAGCTGGCTTTGCAGCCATCGGATTCGCCGCGCCCGCTCTGGACAGTTCCGGCGCGCCTGTTCGCGGCAAAGCTCCGCGATCTCGCGAGAAAGATCATCTCGCACAGTGATGAGGGTGGCGCATTTTACCGAACATCGCGGGCACCCATGGTCGCAGCCTGCGGCCCGACGAAATCTATTGCCGTTCAACTTGCTATTCCTTAATCGTTCTGCTTTCGTTCCAATCGCGCTAAAGGCAGAGAAGTAGGAAAATGGTTAACAGCCGTAAGGGAAATCGCGGGTGCTGAGCCTCGCCATGGCAGCAAGCCTGTCGTTTGCCGCCGGCCAATGTCATGTGAGCGATGGCGACACGATCAAATGCCTTGGGCATCGACGCGCCGGAACTACATGGATGTCGCAAGGGCAGCGATGTGTCGCGGGCAACGGCAAGGCTTAGCCGAGATTTAAGGGGATGACAGGCACCAGCGGTCGGAATCGCATGTTCTTCAGCCGCTCAACCCCTTTCTAACCAGCCTCCTAGCGTCGCTTGGCTGACCCGGTATCCAGTTTCAATGTCGGACCATCATTGCCTTTTACGGTGTTTCCCTGGCTCCCGGAACCCAGTGTTATCCTGCTGCGTGAGCAGCGGTTGTTCAAGACCTGGGAATTAGACGTCGGGCCGCCACGTCCGGTCTTCAAATCGATACAGCCAGCTGGATTGGCATCTGCCACATTGCCTTCAATCCGCAAATTGCGCGTCGGCCCTTCGTTGTTCTGAGTGCGAATGGCAGGAACGGCTTTCACATTTGGACCGATCCTATTCCCCGTCACTGTCACGCCATTGACATAGTCAATGCCGATTGCACCGACGCCACCCCGCGTGACGTTGCCAGAAAGGATGTTACCGCTGATGATCGCATGGTCGGACTTGCGATCCGCCGTTATTCCCTCCGCCCCGTTGCCGGTCGAGCGATTGTTGAGGATGCGGTTATAGGTACACGTATTCTGGGAAATACCGATTAATCCGTTGTTCGAGAAACGACTGTTGTGCAGCACGTTGTGTGAACATTGCGATCGCTGGCCATCGAACATAATGCCGTGGCCCTGGTTGTTGATGGCTGCGACATTGTCGAATCGATTGCCGTTACCCAGAACGCCGATCCCTGAACCTCTGCATGTTTTCTCCGAAACGTCGCATGCCTTCGCCCCGTCGACGGTGAAACCGGAAAAGCTGTTATTGTTGCCGGTCACCCACAGGCCAGCCGGTTTGCCCAAGCGCAATAATGTTGTGTTGTCCCCAAGCAGGTTGATTCCAGATCGCGTCACATTCACCCGTGATCGCAAAGCGCAAACCTTACCGCGAGGAAGTGTGATCGTTCCGCCGCTCGGTAAACTATTGATCGCCTTATTCAGTTGGGGAGTAATGTCGGTCGTGCCATCGCACGGGAATGTTGGAGCAGCGTCGGCCTGCATCGGAATCAGAACGACGGCTACAGCATAAAGACAAAATTTCATCGGCGACCTCCATCCAGATGACATCATTGACTAACATCATGGCTCTCGCACCTCAAATCTGAGGTGGCGGCGGCTTTTCGGACAGGATATCAAGCCATTGTCGCTCCGAAGAATTGGCAGGGATGGCGCATATTGCCAGGTCGACGATGTGATCGTCTCATCGCTGTCAGTGTGCGCCGATCCGGTCGAGCAAATCAGGATGACGGACCGCGTCAGGCGAGTGGCGCTGCGGAATATTACGCCTTCGTTACAATTAAGATATTGTTCCATTGCATTTTTTTTCCACCGCACTTGCGAATGGTTCCCTTCCTTGTTAGCGAAGGGATAACTTAAATTAGCAAAACAGGGGTTGCTAATGGAAAGCGTTATATCGTCGTTGTCTCAATCTCTAGCAGATTGGGAGGGAAATGCTTCGCCCGTTGAAAAAGGCGAATGGGTTGTTCTTTCCGGGCTGGACAGCAATGCTGATGACAGCTCTATCAGTGACCTTTTCTTCGCAGATTTGCCAGGGCACGCGCATCGGTTCGATGGCGGGTTTTCTGATCTGGATTGCTACAGTCAGGTGAACAGCGGAACGCTGAGAAATTCTTTTTATCCGGAACTGTTTCTGCAGCACAGCGCGATCAACAAGCTGGCGCTGAGGATGTCGGTAAAAGGGCCGCTGGCCTTGCAGGTCGGCGTCAGCCGGCAGGGCGAGCCCGTCAAATTGCTGGTGGAAAAGGACCTTTTGCCCGAGGTCGATCAAGCTGCACAGGTCCGCGAAGTGGAAATTCCGATCAACTTCCGCAATGTGGTTGGGGAATCTTCGCGGCTTTTCTGGGTTGCCCGCGCCCTTGCGGACGGCGTCGACCTGCACAATGCGGCCTGGGGCACATATGCGCCCAAAAAGGTCGGCGCAAAAATGATGGTGGCGCTTCGTACTTTTGGCCGAACGCAGGATATATTGACGCTGATCGAGCAGTTTCAGGACAGCGCTTCGAAATCCGGCCAGTCCCATTATGCGCGGATGTTGCAAAACACCTTCTTCCTCATCCTCGACACCAGTGCCGGACTGGAGGATGACGATTACGATCTGTTGAAGGGGCTTCCCGACATTCAGTTCCATGTGATCAAAGGCGCGAATCTGGGCGGCGGCGGCAATATGAGCCAGATCATGCGGCTATTATCGGCAGCATCCCAGGGTTCCGGCGTGGAGCCGGACGAGTTGCTGTTGCTGGACGATGACCTTCATCTGTCGATGGAGTCGCTTTACCGCCACTGGGCATCGACGCTTTTCCGCACCGACAAGACCATTTTCACGCTGCCGGTCTTCACCAAGAGCGATCCCCGAAAAATGTGGGAAGATGGCGCTTTCTGGGGCCGTTTTCTGGATGCGGAAAAACGGTCCCGGCGAACGAACCTCGCGCCGCGCCTCCTCCGTCATAATCTGAATTTCAAGCTGTTCGATCATCTGGATATGCTGGCGACGCCCAATTATCCGGAATATTGCACGTTCATTTTCTTCAGTCTGCCGTGGTCGCTGTTCGGGCAACTGGGCTATCCGCTTGCGATCTTCCTGCGGGGAGACGACATCGAATACAGCTTGCGTAGCAAGGCGAAGGCGGGCGCCCGTATCCTTTCCAACCCGAATCTGGCGGCGTGGCATGAACCGGCGCATTCCTATGGGCAGGAATATATGTCGATCGCCCATGGGATCATCATCAACATGATCTATGGCCATTCCAAACCGGAGGCATTGATCCGATATTTTCAGCAGCAGGCTCTGCGCCACCTCAGTCTGAACGATTATCGCGGTTTGCAACTTTATATCGACGTGCTCAACGACCTGCTTTCGAAGGTCATATTCCTCGAAAATGGCTTCGCTGTGCATTATGTCGAGAAGCTGAAATATTTCAAAAGCTTCGATGCTGAATTTGAACATGTGCCCCATGAAATCCTTGCGGACAAGCGCCACGCCATGGCAGGCGGCAGCAAGCATATGGTCGAACATCCGTTCCTGTATATGCCTGTGGAGAGCCGTAACACCATTGGAACGGTGATGCTTCACAACCATCACAGCAAGACGGTCAAGCTGTATAATTTCGAAGATCCACAGGTACAGGAACAGGCATCGCGGACGGCGGCTGAGCTGTTTGGGCTGATCGCGCGGATTCCGACTGAGTTTAGGGCGCTTCGCGAACATTATGTCAGCCGCGTGAAAGAGTCGAGCACCGCTGAATATTGGGACCGGGAGCTGGCGCTGCATGACGCGCCCGCAACCATCGCGCAATCCCTGCAGCGGGAGGCGGTGGATGCGTAAAAAGCGCAAGTCCAATGTCGGCATAGCACTTGTTTCGAGCACGGAACCACAGGGTTTTTTGACCGGTGCAAACGGTTGCAGCATCACGTCTCATCCTTCGATCGGCGGATTCGTCCTTGACGGCATTGTGCGAGATGGAAAAGTCGAAGCCGCGAATGTCGGACCGACTATTCCGGCATGGATGACTGGCGCGGGGTGGCAGTTGAGGCCCTTGGCAAACGGAGCCTGGGCGATCCTTAATCAGGGGCTTGTGCAGGCGGCACTGGTGGCCGATGGGGATGGGGTGAGTTTAGGCGCATTCGATCCAAACTGGACGTCACCGAACCGGTCCTGGCTGATCTACAGGGATGAAGAGAGCGGGTATTTTCTTCTCAGCAATGTTGCCGGGGGCTGGCTTGCATTGGACGGCAATGAATTGCGCTTGATCAGGCATGATGGGGCACTTCGTCCAGAGATGTGCTGGCAAATGGGCGCTCCGGTATTCGTGGCCGAGACGCCAGTGCCGGATGTGCGTGAGGAAGCAGAGAGCGACCAGCCCCAGGAAACTCAGGTTAGTGAACCTCTCGACAAGCGTTCCCGCCGATTGGGGAAGGTGGGGTTGTTTTCGCGCTGACCGGCATCACGGCTGAGGAACGGCTGGCCCTGCATCAGGGGGAATAGATGAGCACGTTGGATTATAATATTCATGTCTTTCCTGAGACATGTAATGCCCATTTGCTGTATCCTGTTGAGATGATGACCCGGAATCTTCGGGAGCGGCGTTATAGCGATGCTGACGAAATCGGTTGCCATGCCCTGATGCGGAATAGTCCGCACCCAAGGTTGCGTGAGCATCTGTACACGCTTCAGGTACATGCCAGCCTGATCGGCATGAGAACGTGCAGTTCCTATCTGGTGAAATCGTCGAGGCTGTTAAGCCCGATTGTGAATTCCGATCTGGCGCGCGTTCTTGCGTCCAGAGAGACTCGCATTGAAAATATCGACCCAGATATACTGGTGGGAAAACGGTTTACCTATATGAAAATTTTCGGCGCAGTCATGAGCGAAGGCATAATGACACGTGATGGCGCGATCGAAGGTATTCCCAGTGACAATGAAAGATATTGGAGCGTGGCAGGGAATGTGCTTCAGTTTTGTCATTCTGATCAAAGTATGACCAGTGAATATAGTGTTATGATTCGACAAGCCGATGCGGACTATATCATTGGCTATTTTAAGAAAACGATGGTCTCGCATATTCTGAGGTTTCCTCATGGGATTGCGTGACCTGATCCTGTTTGGTTCATCGAACTCCGAAATGTTCGATTATATCTTCGGCGACAACCCTCGCTATCATCCTTTTTGGGCATCCGGATGGACTGCGAGAGGTTTGCGGGCAGGGAAGACCTATGATTATGTCGGCGCGATAACCGATGGGCTTTCGCGGGAAAGCAATGTCATCCTGAATTTCGGTGTGTCGGACATAGATATTTCCACCGGCTATAAAGCTCGCAAGGAAGGGTTTTATGACCTGGCCGCCTTCCTAGGCGAGGTGGCGGACGGTATTCTTTCACTCAATGTTTTTCTTCGCGGCCTCGGCTTCAGCCGGATAGCCGCATCCTTTCTGTTCCCTCCCGTCGCGATCGGGGAAGATTTCTTCTTTCCCCGATTTAATTTTTATCCTCTGCCCGTGACGATGCGGGGCCGGATGATCTTTGATCTGGCAGATATGGTGTCTCGGGAAATGGATACGATCAACACGCTTGCTCCTTTGGCGGTGTCACCGGAACTTCCTGTCCTGCATCCGAAATATATGCGGAGGAACGTGGAAAATCATCCCGATTATGTCGCCTGTCAGGAAGTTATATGGAGTCGGCTTGCCAAAATTGATGGCATGATCCCCCAGCGGAATCCTGTTCATCAGAAACTATATCCGCATGTCGGCCAGAATATTAATACCCTGATGGCCGAAGGGAAGCCCCGCCCGCGAACGGTCAGGTGATGACCCGCGCCGGTTTCGTGGAAACCGCTTATCTATTTTTCCTTACAGATATGGAGAATATCGTGTCGAGAGTTTGCATCGTAGGCGCCGGCTTTACCGGCGCCGTCATCGGCCGTGAACTGGCGGAGGCGGGTATCCCCTCGCTGATCGTCGATGAGCGGGCGCACGTCGCGGGCAATTGCCACACGGAACGCGACGAAGAATCGGGCGTGATGATCCACCGCTACGGTCCGCACATCTTCCACACCGACAGCGAGCGGGTATGGGATTATGTGCGCCGC
>Ga0182744_1004009_pt1 | contig 11257 bp, 9 predicted proteins | sample eDN3rd30CKraftMG_FD_128525 | JGI IMG/M metagenome (GOLD analysis project Ga0182744, IMG submission 128525) | Enriched Miracle-Growth compost microbial communities from Emeryville, California, USA - eDNA 3rd pass 30_C Kraft MG (version 2) (version 2) ...
CTTGAGTGCGGCGTAGCCGTCGCGCTCGTGCACGGCGCAGCGCGCGTCGCCGCGCAACGCCGCGCGCAAGGCGGCGGCTTCGTCGGGCTGGACTTCGCAGAGGATCGCGCCGTCGTTGTCGCGGAGCATGTCGCGTGCGAGCAGCGGCGAGCCGGGATAGCGCACGAGCATGCCGTCGTCGCCGACGCCGACGCCGAACGCGCGGATGCGCGCGACGTAGTCGGCGAGCGCGGCGGGCAGGTCGTTCGCGTGCAGCAGGCGTTCGATGCCGTCGCGGTATTCGCCGGTGCGTTGCGCCTCGTCGCCGCGCAGGTCGTAGACGCCGCGCGCCGCATGCGTGTCGACGTAGCAGAACGGCGACGGCTTGGCGCGCAGCGCGTCGAGCAGGCCGAGCAGGGCGACGTGCTTGAACACGTCGGCGAAGTTCCCGGCGTGGAAGGCGTGGCGATAGTTCATGCGGGCGTGGCCGGCGGGTGCGGCGGACGGCGTGGGGTATCATTGTCGGCCGTGAGCCTTCTTTCCGCCAGCCGCCGTCGTTTCCTGCATTCGCGCGTGTGTCGCGCGATGCTGTGGCTGCTTGCGGCGTGCTTCGCGCTCGACGGCGCCTTGCTCGCGGCGAAGCCGCTGCCCGTGGTCGCGGCCAAGGCCACTGTTGAGACTTGCCATCACGACGCGGCGCATTCGTCGATCGCGGGTGCCGGTCATGCGGTGCCCTATTGCTGCCACGGCGGCGGCGATTGCGCCTGCGCGGGTGCGCATGTGCTCGCCGAAGTCGCGCGACTGTCCATCGCTGCCGCAGCACCACTCGCGCGCGATGCGGTGCGTGCATCCGCAATTGCCTTCGCGCCGCGCGACGTGGCGCCGCCGTTGCGGCCGCCGATCGCCTGAGATTGCGCAGGTCCGGCCGAGCCATCGCTTTTCCGATTCACGAAGCTCCGCTTTCAGCCCTCCCCTTCAAGGGGGAGGCTTCAAAGCGAGCCCAAGCGTCGTTGATGCTGCACCGATCGCGACGATCTCTTGCGAGAACCCTTCGCCATGAAAATTTTCCCCCATGTTCCGGCATCGTTGTCGCGCCGCCGCTTCGTGCTTGGCGCGGCCGGCGGCGTCATTGCCGCCGCGGCAGGCTGGCCGCGTTTCACAGCGGCGGCGTCGAACGGCAGCGTTCTCGGCGGCACGCAATTCGACCTGTCGATCGGCGAACTGCCCGTCGATTTCACCGGCCGCGTACGCCGCGCGGTCGCCGTCAATGGCCTGCTGCCCGGTCCGACGCTGCGCTGGAGGCAAGGCGACGAAGTGACGATCCGCGTGCACAACACGCTCGCGGCGCAGACCTCGATCCACTGGCACGGCATCATCCTGCCCGCCGACATGGACGGCGTGCCGGGCCTGTCGTTCATGGGCATCGCGCCGGGCGAGACGTTCACCTACCGCTTTGCCGTGAACCAGGCGGGCACCTACTGGTATCACAGCCACTCGCGTTTCCAGGAACAGGTCGGCCTGTATGGATCGATCGTCGTCGAACCACGCGGCGGCGAACGCTTCGCTGCCGATCGCGAGCACGTGATCCTGCTGTCGGACTGGACCGACCACGATCCCGAGCACATCTACGCCACGCTCAAGCGCCAGAGCGACTACTACAACTTCGGCAAGCCGACGCTCGGCGATTTCCTGCGCGACACCAGCGCGCAAGGCATCGGCGCCGCGCTCGCCTCGCGGCAGATGTGGAACGCGATGCGCATGGACCCGAGCGATCTGGCCGACGTGTCCGCGTACGCCTACACCTACCTCATGAATGGCGCGCCGCCCGCGCGGAACTGGACGGCGCTGTTCGCACGCGGCGAGACAGTGCGCCTGCGTTTCGTCAACGGTGCGTCGATGACGTTCTTCGACGTGCGCATTCCGGGCTTGAAGCTGCGCGTCGTCGCGCACGACGGCCAGGATGTCGAACCCGTCGGCGTCGACGAATTTCGCCTCGGCCCCGCGGAAACCTGCGACGTCATCGTCGAACCCGATGCGGATCGCGCCTACGCGATCTTCGCGCAGGCCATGGATCGCAGCGGTTTCGCCTGCGGCACGCTCGCACCGCGTGCGGGATTGCGTGCGGAAGTGCCTGCGCTCGATCCGCGACCGCTGCTGTCGATGACGGACATGATGGGCCGCATGGATCATGCCGCGCATGCGATGCCGGGAATGGACATGGCCGGCATGGATCATTCGACGATGGACCATGCCGCGATGGGCCACGCGATGCCGGCGCCCGCGCGCGTCACGCATGCGCGAGCCGAATACGGCCCGCTCGTCGACATGCGCGTCGACACGCCGCGCACGAACCTCGACGATCCCGGCGCCGGCCTGCGCGACAACGGCCGCCGCGTGCTCACCTATGCGGACCTGCATTCGTTGACTGCTCCGATCTCGGCCGATGTCGATCGCGAAATCGAATTGCATCTCACCGGGCACATGGCGCGCTATGTCTGGAGTTTCAGCGGCCTCAAGTTCTCCGATGCGGAACCGCTGCGGCTGCGTCACGGCGAACGCGTGCGCATTCGTCTCGTCAACGACACGATGATGACGCACCCGATCCACCTGCACGGCATGTGGAGCGAACTCGAGGACGAGCGCGGCGCCTTCCTCGCGCGCAAGCACACGGTCGTCGTGCAGCCCGCGCAGAGCCTGAGTTATCGCGTCAGCGCGGACGCGGTCGGACGCTGGGCCTACCACTGTCATCTGCTCTACCACATGGAAGCGGGCATGTTCCGCGAAGTGGTGGTGGCATGAAGAACGCCTGGAATCTCCGAAACCTCGTCGCGCTCGCACTCGTGTGGAGCGCGAGTGCGAGCGCGCAATCGCACGAAGCGCACGTGCATCACGAGACGGCACCACCTCGGCCTGCGCAAGCCGAACCGAAAGTCGATCGCGCTGTGATGAACCATGCCGGCATGGTTCACGCGGACATGCAACACGCGACGCCGAAGGACGACGCATCGTTGCCGCCCTCCGACCACGTCCCGCCGCCTGCGCCGACGCATGAAATGGGCGTGATGTCGAACGCGCGGATGATCGAGGTCATGGGCATGGACGATCGCGCGACGTTCGGGAGGTTCGCGTTCGATCGTCTCGAACACGTTGCGGGCGATGGCCGCAGCGCGACCGCGTGGAGCGCGCAGGGTTGGCTCGGCGGCGATCTGGACAAGCTCTGGTTTCGCAGCGAAGGCGAACATCGTGGCGGCGCGTTCGAGCAGGCGGACGTGGAATTGTCGTGGAGCCACGCGATCGCGCCGTTTTGGGATGGGCAAATCGGCGTGCGCCGCGACATCGGGCGCGGGCCGGATCGGAGCTGGGCCGCATTAGGCGTGCACGGTCTCGCGCCGTACTGGTTCGAATGGTCGGCAACCGCGTACGTCGGCGAGCAGGGCCGCACGGCGCTGCGCGTCGAAGCCGAATACGAATTGCTGTTGACGCAACGCTGGGTGTTGCAGTCGCGCGTCGAATTCAACGCCTACGGCAAGGACGATCCGGCCGCGCGCATCGGCTCAGGCTTGTCCGATGCGGCATTCGGACTGCGGCTGCGCTATGAGATACGCCGCGAATTCGCACCGTATGTCGGCGTCGAATGGTCGCGTCGCTTTGGTCGCAGCGCGGATTTCGCGCGAGCGGACGGCGAATCCGCCGGCGAGATGCAATGGGTTGCCGGTATCCGCGTCTGGTTCTAGCGGGAAGCGTGCGGATCGCGTTGCTTGCGGAGGCGCAGGCAACGCGATCCCGTCAGTGTGGGAGCGATCCGGCTCCTTGCAGCTGCTTGAGCGCATCCGACGGCGTTGCGGGCTGCGCCTGCGGCATCTGCATCGGTGCATACCCGGCCGGCAACTCGAAGGTATTGGCGTCGATCGTGGCATCGCCGTGGATGCGCAACCGCGCATGGCCGTTGGCGGCGCCGTCGCGATAGCAGGTGCGTTCGAGACTGAGCGCCGCCGGTCTGGCGCGATCGGTGTCGAGCTCCGGATGCAGGCTGGCGATGCCCTCGCTCATGCCGTTGCCGACCTTGACGATGCGCCGGAGGCGGCGCTGCGCACGGGCATCCAGTTCCAGCGATTCCAGCGCGGCCATGCAGTCCTCGCGCAGGACGACGTTTCCGCGCACGAGCCGCTCGCGCGTGCAGGCGTGGCCGTCGATCGTTTCCGGTGCAGCGGCACGTTCGGTGGTCGTCGTCGACCATTTCACCGGCGCGCCGGCACGCTTCGCGGCGGGTGCGACGGAGCGCGAATCGCGTCGCTGTGACCGCTCCTCGACGAACCTGCGGCGATCCAGCCCGTCGCTGCCTGCCGCGTTCGCCCTCTTCTGCGCGCAGCGTTGCGCCGCTGCCGCGTAGTCGGGATCGGAAAAGCCGAGGCCGGCCATTTCTGGGCATGCGGCGACTTGCGCGTCGCGGAAGGTGGCGAGGGCTTGCGCGTTGTCCATGCCGGTGACCGCCTTCGTCTGCCTTTCCGCGTGCAGCGACACGCTGCGGCCGACGTCGCTGGTGAAGTCGACGGCGTCGTCGTCGGATTCCATCGACAGGTAGGTGCGCGTGTCGTGCAGCAGTTGGTACATCAGCTGCTCGCCGTCGTCGAACAGCGTCGACATCGACAGGTCTTCCACGCGCATGTCGATGCGTGCGTGCAGTCCGCTGATCGCCATGCGCTCGAAGTCCGTCGCGCATTCGCCGTCGTGCGTGTATTCGAGCACGGTGGCCGCGTCGAGCGAGCCGCAGGCGAACAGCAGGGCGGCGAGCAGGTGCCTTGCCGACGGGCTAGGGGTGCGTGCATTCGCGTTCATCGGCGGCCTCCGTCGAGCTTGATCGCCTTGCGCGTGCTCTCGATGCGCCGCTGTTCCTTGTCCGCGTAGACGGCAATGCAGGCGTCGCGCTTGACCATCGTGCATTCGAGGTAGTCGATGACTTCGACGACCGCGGCGCGCACGACCTTGGCCAGCGCTTCGTTGTGCAGCGATTCGTAGCCGAGGCCGGCGCCGCCCGCGGCGATGCTGACGGATGCCGCGGTCCTGGTCGTGCGTCCTTCGATGGTGCGCGCCTGCGCGATCTCGCCGCTGCTGGTGTCGACCACGCGCAGATCGATGGCGAGATAGGCGGTACTCGACTCGCGCGATCCGCCGATGCCGCCGAAGAAGCCGCGTGCACTGTTCTTCTCGACGCCTTCCTCGAAGGCGGTGACCGTGCCCATGACGAGGTATTGCGCGCCGGTGAGTTCGCCGATGCGTGCGCCATCGCCGGGTCGCAAACGACCGGACGCACCGAGATCCTGTTCTTCCAGGATCGCTTGCAGGCGTCGGCGCTCGACCACGGTGAAACTCGATCGCGCCGCGATTTCGTTGGTCAGGATGTTGGTCAGTACGCGTCCGATGCCGCCCTGGAACGGCATGGCGCCGGTTTCGTCCTGGAACTTGAGCACGCCGAGCACGGGTTTGCCGCCGCCATCGGCGAAGGCGATCGTGGCCGAGAGCGGCAGCATCGCGGTGACCAATGCCAGGCGCGCGGCGAGCCATGGCGCCACGCGGTTGCCGCGTCGACGCCGGCTGATGAACTTCATGGGAAATCGCACGCTGTGACGGCTCCGTTGGATCTTCATGCTGGATACGGAGCCGGGCGAACAAAACGATCATGCGTGGGTTTGCGGCATGCGCCGCGCCCGTGACCCGGATCGGCGCGGAGGCCTTTTCCGTATGATTCGCGCATGGCTCGCCAGAAATCCACAGTCCCCGTCGACGGCTTGTTCGCTGAATCGGAGGGCCTGAAGCCGCTCGCCGAGCGCATGCGTCCGCGCGACCTCGACGAGGTCGTCGGCCAGCAGCGCCTGCTTGGTCCGGGGTCCGCGCTGCGGCGCTCGATCGAAGCCGGCCGCGTGCATTCGATGATCCTGTGGGGGCCGCCCGGTTGCGGCAAGACCACGCTCGCGCTGCTGCTCGCGAAATACGCCGATGCCGAATTCCGCGCGATTTCCGCGGTGCTGTCCGGCCTGCCCGACGTACGCGTGGCGCTGGCCGAGGCGGAAACGCGTTACGCGCAGGGCCGGCGCACGGTGCTGTTCGTCGACGAGGTGCATCGCTTCAACAAGGCGCAGCAGGATGCGTTCCTGCCGCACATCGAGCGCGGCGTGATCGTCTTCGTCGGTGCGACGACGGAGAACCCGTCGTTCGAACTCAACTCGGCGCTGTTGTCGCGCTGCCGCGTGCATGTACTCGACGCCGTCGCGCCCGAGGCGATCGCGGCTGCGCTGCGCCGCGCGCTCGGCGATCGCGATCGCGGGCTGGGCCTGCTCGACCTGCATGTCGACGACGATGCGATCACGACGATGGCGCAGGCCGCCGATGGCGACGTGCGTCGTGCGCTCACGTTCCTGGAAATCGCCGCGGAACTCGCAGACGATGGCCGCATCGACGAGGCGACGCTCACGCATGTGCTGGCCGATCGCACGCGCCGTTTCGACAAAGGTGGAGAGCAGTTCCACGACCAGATCTCGGCGCTGCACAAGTCGGTGCGTTCGTCCGATCCGGATGCCGCGTTGTACTGGCTCACGCGCATGCTCGACGGCGGCGTCGATCGCGCCTACCTCGCGCGCCGGCTCACGCGCATGGCGGTCGAGGACATCGGACTCGCCGATCCGCGCGCATGGCGCATGGCGCTCGACGCGTGGGACACTTGGGATCGGCTCGGCAGCCCGGAAGGCGAACTCGGACTCGCCGAACTCGCGCTCTACCTCGCCGTCGCGCCGAAGAGCAATGCGGCGTATTCGGCGTTCAACAACGTGCGCGGAATCGTGCGCGACACCGGTACGCTCGAAGTGCCCATGCACCTGCGCAACGCGCCGACGAAACTCATGAAAAGCCTCGGCTATGGCGCAGGCTACCAGTACGACCATGACGTTGAAGGCGGCGTCGCACTCGACCAGCAATGCCTGCCCGATGCGCTCGCGGATGCGGTTTTCTATGTGCCGACCGAACGCGGAATGGAAGGCAAGTTCCGCGAGAAAGTCGAAGGCCGTCGCCTGGCGAGGCGTTCCGGCCGTCCACGCAGTTGATCGCGATTCCAGCCGGAAAGAGCGGACCAGGGCACGGCCGATGTTACGAAAAGGCACATGTTCCCGAATGAAAAAAGTATAGAAATGCCGTAACCTGAGTCGGCTCGCCAATCGTTCCACGCGACGGATGTTGACGATGACGACGGCATTGGCAATTCACGATCTCGAGCGGTTGCAGGACCACGACTCGATCGCCGGCCTCATGAAGGCAATCGACCTTCAGGTGCGTTCTGCCGGGTTCGAGCACTGGATGTATGCGCTGGACCTGCCAGCGCCGGGCGAACATCGGCGCCAATACACCTTGAGCGGATATCCCGGGGCTTGGGTCGCGCACTACTTCGAAAGCGGTTACCGGCAAGTGGATCCGGTGATCGCGCATTGCCGCATGCATGCCACGCCCTACGTGTGGCCCGGCTCCGGCGGAAGCCGGGAAGCAGCCGATCGATCCGCGCGGCGCCTGTTCGACGAGGCCGGCAGCTTCGGGCTCAAGACGGGCCTGAGCATTCCGATCCACGGCCTGGGTTGCGCCTGGGGCCTGGTGTCGCTCGCCACGACGCAGAACCTGGCCGCCCGGGACCTGCGGCGAACGATGGCCAAGATGCATCTGTTCGCGCATTGCCTGCACGAGGCCGCCCACCAGCATGCACAGGGCACCGCGCCGGCACCGATGCCGCACCTCACGTCCCGCGAACTCGAATGCCTGCGCTGGGCCGCCGCGGGAAAGACCAGTTGGGAGATCGGCGTGCTTCTGCACATCTCCGGAAGAACGGCGGTGTTCCACATGCAGAATGCGATGAGCAAGCTCGGCACGATGAGCCGGCAGGCGGCCATCGTGCGCGCGATCGCATTGGGGCTGATCAGCCCGTGATGATCGTCCGAATGGCCCGGCGCAGAAAACTGTAAGAATTTCCAGCTGTAAGTCCATACAGGTATCGGGTTCTGTTGGCCCTCCGCAATTCCGCGGGTTGAAAGGGGACCAACATGAATTACTCGATCACGATCGACCGTGCCGGCCAGGGCCAGCTCGACGCCAGTCGCCTCGACGGCATGTTCCGCCTGCGCCATTCGGTGTTCAGCGGCCGCCTCGGCTGGGCGGTGCGCAGCGAGAACGAACGCGAACACGACTGGTTCGACGTCATGGGGCCGTACTACCTCGTTGCTTCGGACCCATCCGCGTCGGCGCGCGTCGTCGGCTGCTGGCGCCTGCTGCCCACGCTGGGGCCGAACATGCTGCGCGACATCTTCCCGCAGCTGCTTGACGGCGCCGCCGCGCCGGCGCACGAAAAAGTCTGGGAAATAAGTCGCTTCGCGGTCGCCAAGGACTGTGCCGGCAGTGGCTGCGGTTTCAGCGAACTGCCGGCCGACATGCTGCGCGCGATGCTGCGTTTCGCGGCGATCCGGGGACTCGAATCGATCGTTGGCGTCACCAGCGTGGCAATCGAGCGGATGCTGGTTTCGCTCGGCTTCAAGGTGGAAAGGCTCGGGCGGCCGCAACGCATCGGCAACGTCACCAGCCTGGCTTTCAGGCTGCCTGTCGACGTGGATACGCAGATCGCGGTCCTCGGCGCGCCGCTGGAAGCCATGCTGGATCGCGCGGCCTGATCACGGCATACGCGGCACCAAGCGACCATTTTCTCCATGGGCGACGGCGTTGTCACCTGTAACAACTGCCAGCTGCCGGCATCGGAAAGCTCAGCGCAGGATTTCGCGTCGAGCCGTTTCCCGGATGGACGGCACGGATTCCCCCGGCGGACAGCCGTCCGCTCGGGACCGACACCGTCGCAGCGGTGTCTTCTCCCAGGCATGGAGACAGCAATGATCGAGACAAACGCAAAACGCATTCGCGGTGGCGAATTGGGATCGATGCTCGCAGGACTGATGGGGATTTCGGGTTTGATGTTTGCGGGATCCGCGAATGCGGGCCTCGTGGACGTGCCCAATGGCGATTTTTCGCAGGCGGGCAACGCCGGTTCCGTCGGTGGCGGCTTGGTCACGCCGTCGGCGACGAATGTTCCGATCGGTTCCGATGGAGGCCCCTGGAAAGGCAACTACATGGGTGCATTGGGAATTCTTGCTCCGCCGATTCTGGCGATCGATTCCGGTGCGGGAACGGCGACGATCTCCGGCATTCTGGGCATCTCGGTGGCCGGAATCATCACCAACGGAGGTTTCTTCAACCAGACGTTGCCGCTGGCCTATGAGCCGACGAAACGCTACACCGTCTGGACGGACGTGAACGCCGGTGACGTGCTCTCGCTCGGCTTGCTGTCCGATACCGACGTCGGTGTCGCCTTTCGTTCCGGCAGCAGCGTCGTCGGCAGTTCGGCAACGGCCATGCCGGGAGCGATCAGCCTGTCGTTGTTGAGCGGCGACACCTATCGGTTGACCTTCGCCTACGACACGGGCGCGTCGGTGAGTGGAAACGTCGACATCGTCCTGTTCGACCAACCCTCGAATCTGCTGACCGCCAGCCTGATCGGCGGAGTGGGTTTCGGCAACGTCGGGCTCAATGTGGGGGCGATCACCGACGCAACGACGCAGTTGCATGTGTCCGGACTGGGCTCCATGAGCGCGGAAGTCGGTACGCCGTTCGAAGGGACGCTCAAGGCCCTGGTCACCGATGCCGATGGCAATCCGCTGGAGGGCGTGATCATCAACGCCGATGCGCCGGCCAGCGGTGCAAGCGCGATCCTGGGCAGCGCCATTGAGTCGGGTAGCTCGATCCGTGCCGTCACCGGCAGCGACGGCATCGCCGAGATCGCAGCGACCGCGAACGAAATCGCCGGTTGCTACAAGGTCACCGCGAGCTTGCCGGGAAGCGAGTCCAAGGCCGTATTCAACCTGCGCAACTGGTCGATCGAGGAGATGGCGGATTTCTCCGCCAGGGGCGTCGTGCCGTATCTGTTCCAGGATTCGATCTACTGCGACGGTTTCGAATGAGGTGAATGCGTCGTGTCCGATCGTGGCCCTTCCAGTGGTCGCCAGCGGCGCGAGAGCGGGGTTTGTGGAGTGTCAAGCGCCAAGGATGGCGAACGTCCCGGCGGGGGCGTCCCGGAACGGGACAGCCAATCCACGGCGACGCCCGCGCAGAACGTCCTCCAGGACATCGCTTCCGCGCTCGGCGGAGTGGATTTCGTCGCATCATGGCTGTACTGGGAACGCCGCACCTCCGCGTCGTGTTCGCCGCTGGATGGCGCGTCGGACGAGCGGCGCGCCGTCATCCTGAAGGCGCTGGAACGTGTCGAGAAGGCACATTGCAAGCCCCACACGGGTTGAATCATGGTCGTGCAGGGCTCGTTGTACGGCGCTCGGCACCCGTCCGAAACGTCCGTTCGCGGCATCGCTTGCGCAGCATGCGGCGGTTGGTCCGGAGACGATCCGGAGCGGATTCATGCTCGATGCGAAACGGATCGCAGGATGGCCGGCGTGCGCGCACAACCCTGGACGGTCTGACCGCCGACCGTGACCGGTTTCGTTGACTCGATGCGGCTGGGTCGGCTGGTGTTGCGTTCGCGTCCGACTCGGCCGCGCGGCGTTGCTGCGCGTTTGGGGCGCGTGCCGCGCACAAGCGGGCATTGCCGCAATCGCCGCTCGGATAATCGCAGGACAGTTCATCGCCGCATGGCGGCACCGGTCGGGAAAGGCACCCTATAATCGCGTTTTTCCCTCCATGGATTTGCCTCATGCTGGACCCGGTCCTGTTGCGCGCGCATCTGGATGTTGTCGCCGAACGCCTTGCCACGCGCGGCTATGCGCTCGACGTCGCCGCTGTCGAGGCGATCGAATCCGAGCGCAAGCGCGTGCAGACGCAGACGCAGGAATTGCAGAACCTGCGCAACACGCGCTCGAAAGCGATCGGCCAGGCCAAGGCGAAGGGCGAGGACGCGAGCGCGCTCATGGCCGAAGTCGCCGGCATCGGCGACCAGCTCAAGGCCAACGAGCAACGCCTGGCCGAAGTGCAGGAACGACTCGCCGCGCTCGCGCTCGGCATTCCCAACCTGCCCGACGCGTCGGTGCCGCCGGGCGCGGACGAGCACGACAACGTCGAGCAGCATCGCTGGGGTACGCCGCGCGCGTTCGATTTCGAAGTGAAAGACCACGTCGAACTCGGTGCGCGCCACGGCTGGCTCGATGGCGACGCCGGCGCCAAGCTGTCCGGCGCGCGCTTCACCGTGCTGCGCGGC
>Ga0182744_1004010_pt1 | contig 11254 bp, 13 predicted proteins | sample eDN3rd30CKraftMG_FD_128525 | JGI IMG/M metagenome (GOLD analysis project Ga0182744, IMG submission 128525) | Enriched Miracle-Growth compost microbial communities from Emeryville, California, USA - eDNA 3rd pass 30_C Kraft MG (version 2) (version 2) ...
CTGCCCGACGCGATCGACGTCCTCATCGTCGGCACGGGCCCGGCGGGCCTGACCGTCGCCGCCCAGCTCGCGCGGTTCCCCGGCATCGACACGCGCGTCGTCGAGCGGCGCGGCGGACCGCTCACCCTCGGCCAGGCGGACGGCCTCGCCGTGCGATCGGTCGAGATGTTCGACGCCTTCGGCTTCAGCCACAAGATCCTGCGCGAGGCCTACTGGGTCAACGAGACGACGTTCTGGAGCCCCGACCCGGCCGACCGCTCCCGGATCGTGCGCACCGGTCGCATCCAGGACACGGCAGACGGAGTGTCCGAGTTCCCGCACCTCATCGTCAACCAGGCGCGCATCCACGACTACTACCTGCAGTCGATGGCCGACTCGGCGAGCCGGCTCGGCGTCGACTACGACTACGAGTGCGTCGGCGTCGAGGTCGACGACGACGCGGAGCATCCGGTCCGGGTCACCCTCCGGCGCTCGGACGGTCGGCGACGGACGGTGCGGGCGAAGTACGTCGTCGGCGCGGACGGCGCTCGCAGCGCGGTGCGCGCCGCGATCGGCCGAGAGCTGCGCGGCGAGACCGCGAACCACGCATGGGGCGTGCTCGACATCCTGCCCATCACGGACTTCCCGGACATCCGCCTCAAGGCGGCGATCCAGTCGGGCGCCGGGGGAAACATCGTGCTCATCCCGCGCGAGGGCGGCAGCCTCGTCCGGCTCTACGTCGACCTCGGGGTCGTGCCGGCCGACGACGACGGCCGGGTGCGCGAGACGAGCCTCGCGGACATCCTCGCCGCGGCGAACCGCGTCCTGCATCCCTACACGGTCGAGGCGGCGTCGACCGCCTGGTACTCGGTCTACGAGGTCGGCCAGCGGCTGACCGACAAGTTCGACGATGTCGCGGTCGAGGACGTCGCGGCTCGCACTCCGCGCGTGCTCATCGCGGGCGACGCCTGCCACACGCACAGCGCGAAGGCCGGCCAGGGCATGAACGTCGGGATGCAGGACGGTTTCAACCTCGGCTGGAAGCTCGCCGCGGTCCTCGAGGGCCGCAGCCCCGCCGAGCTCCTGCACACCTATTCCGAGGAGCGGCAGCGCATCGCGCGGATCCTCATCGACTTCGACAAGGAGTGGTCGGCGATGATCGCGGCGGGGCCGCGCGACCCCGAGCACCCGGAGCTCGGCGGCGTCGACCCCGACGAGCTGCAGGCCTACTTCGAGCGCTCGCTCGAGTACACCGCAGGCGTCGCGACCCAGTATCTCCCGGGCATGCTCGTCGGCACGGGCGAGCATCAGGCCCTGGCCGACGGCTACCCGGTCGGCAAGCGCTTCCACTCCGCGCCCGTCGTGCGCGTCGCCGACGCGAAGCCGATGCAGCTCGGCCACGTGCACGAGGCGGACGGCGCCTGGCGGCTCTACGCCTTCGCCGATCGCGACGAGACCCGGTTCACGCAGCTCATGGACCGGCTCGGCGCCGAGGACTCGCCGCTGCGCCTCTTCACTCCCGCCGGTGCCGACCTCGACACCGTGATCGACGTGCGCGGCGTGTACCAGCGCGGGCACCGGGAGATCGACCCCGCCGCGCTCCCGGCGGCACTGCGTCCGCGGAAGGGTCGCTTCGGACTGCCCGACCATGAGAAGGCCTTCGCCCCCGACCTGCACCGCGGGACCGACATCTTTGAGCTGCGCGGGATCGACCGGGAGCGCGGCGCGATCGTCCTTGTCCGCCCCGACCAGTACGTCGCGCATGTGCTGCCGCTGACCGCGGTCGACGAGCTCATCGCGTTCCTCGACCGCTCGATGATCCGCCAGCTCGTGCGAGTCTGACCCGGCGGCAGCACGTCAGGCCCGCGGCCTCAGACCTCCTGCGGGACGCCCTCGGCGAGCACGACGAGCTCGGAACCCGGCACGAGGTTGCGCAGCAGGCCGTAGTGCAGCTGCCGGTGGACCTCGGCGAGACCCGCCTGGTGGATCGGCACGATGACTCGCGGGGCGACCGCGCGCGCGAAGTCGATCGCGTCGGCGACCCGCATCCAGGGGCCCCCGACCGGCAGCAGCAGCACGTCGACGTGTCGCGGCACCGCGTCGAACGCGTCGCCGGGGTGCCAGACGCGGCCGTCGAGGATGAAGCCGGTGTTCGCCGCGGGCGGCAGGGCCGGGTGGATCTCCGCGTGCTGGGCACCGGTCGGCTCCACGAGGAATCCGGCGGCCTCGAAGGCGTCCCCGTCCGCGACGACGCGGTCGCCGGGGCGGGCGTCGCCCGCAGCCGCGGCCGCCTCCGCGTTCGCGATCAGGATCGCATCGGGGTTCGCGTCGCGCAGCGCAGCGAGCCGTGCGACGTCGACGTGGTCGGGGTGGGCGTGCGTGACGAGGATGAGTCCGACCCCGGTGACCGACTCGAAGCCGACCGAGTAGGCGCCGGGGTCGAACAGCGCCGTGCCCTCGTCGGTCTCGACCAGCACGGTCGCGTGTCCGAAGTGCGTGAGTCTCATCGCGGTCGCTCCTTGTCCTTCTTGCCTACGACTCTCGCCGGTGAACCGGCTCAGATCCAGATCCGCTCGGCGAGCGGCGACGCGGACAGCCCGGCTTCCCCGCGTCCCGTCGCCCAGGCGAGCAGCGCTCGCGGTGACGCCTGGATCACGGTCGGTCCCCCGTCGCCCGAGCGCACGACCGGCTCCGTCTCCTCGCCGCTCGGCTCGAGCACGAACCCGGCGAGCTCCGCCGCGAGCACCTCGGGCAGCAGCGCGGCGGCGATCGCGGCGTCCTCCGCCGGGATCGCCGCCCACGGCCGACCGAGGTCCGCGTGGTGGACGACGACCTGGAGCAGCCGTCGAGCGGGGATCTCGCGCGGGCCCTCATCGAGCGTCGACCAGTCGTCGACGCCCGCGAGCGCCGACTCGAGCCGCTCAGCCGATACCTGGAGGTCGTCGATGAGCACCGCGCCGGGGCGCAGGTTCCCTCCCTCGTCGATCTCCCAGCGACGATCGCGGTCGATCGGCGGCACCGGCCGGCCGGTCGCGGCGAGCAGCTCGTCCGCCATCGCATCGGCCTGCCGCGCCAGATACGTCACGACGTGGCCGCCCGAGAGGCGGCCGCCGAGGACGTCGTGATCGAGGAAGTCGATGTCGAGGAACACGGTGAGCGCTCGATCGACGAGGACGTCGGTCTCGCGACGCAAGGCCGCGAGGACCAGCGCCCGGTCGGCCGTCGCGGCCGCCCGCACCCCGCTCACGATCCCGCCTCCGCACGTCCGGCGCCGCGCACGAGGTAGTCGAAGCCTGCCTGGAGCTGCGTCCGATTCCATACCTGCTCGCGCTTGAACGCCGTCTCCCCGGCATCCGACCACACCTTGGGGCCGCCCGCCGCGAGCGCGTCGAGCTCTGTGCGGCAGGCGCGCTCGAGCAGCACCGAGTACATCACCGCGGACGCGACATCGGGGCCGGCCGTCACGGCGCCGTGGCTCGGCAGCAGGATCGCGCACGCGTCCCCGAGCGCCGCGGCGACGGCGTCACCGAGCCCATGGTCCGCGATGAGCGAGCCGGTCACCGCGGTCAGTCGCGGCAGCTGCGGATGCGTGAACGGCACGGCGTCGTGGGAGAGCGGGTGCAGCGGCACGTCGAGCGAGGCGAATGCCGCGAGCGCCGGGGCGTGCGTGTGCACGACCGCGTGCACATCGGGTCGCGCGAGGTAGACCTGCGAATGGATCGGGTACTCGATGTGCCGGCGCCCGTCGCCGTGCAGCACCTCGCCCGACCATGAGACGAGCACGACGCGATCCGCGTCGATCTCGTCGAAGCCGTACCCCGACGCCTTCATCCACACGCCGCGACCGTCCGCGTCGCGGACCGACGGGTGACCCCACACGAGGTCGCCGAGTCCCGCGGTCGCGAGCGCGGCGCAGGCGGCGACGACGTCGGCGACCTGCTGACTCGCACGCGCTGCGCTCGCGCTCACCGGTTCGCGGCCCGCTCTGCGACGAGGGGGGTGTCGACGCCGAGCGGACCGATGCCGGTCGCGCCGCCGGGGTCGCCGAGCGGCTCGTCCCGAGTCGGCAGCGGCAGCGCGAAGAACGCGCGGTTGTCCTCGATCCAGATCGGGTCCTGGTCGGCGCCGGGGGCCTGGATCGCGTCGACGGGGCACGCCGTGAGGCAGGCCCCGCAGTCGATGCACTCGTTCGCGTTGATATAGCGCTTCTCGAGGCCCTCGTAGATGCAGTCGACGGGGCAGACGTCGACGCAGGAGCCGTCGAGCTCCCCAATGCACGCCTCGGTGATGACGTATCCCATGATCAGACTCCCGCTCCTGCGACGAGTGGACGCGCGAGCTCCGACGAGTGCCCCGGGAAGACGTCCTCGCCTGGCCGCAGCATCGCCGCGATGTTGTTGACGGCGGTCGCCGCCTCGCCGAAGCCGACCGCCATGAGCCGCACCTTCCCCGGATAGTCGGTGATGTCGCCCGCGGCGAAGACCCTCGCCCGGCCGGTCGACATATCGGTCCCGACGGCGATCTGGCGACCGACGATCGTCAGTCCCCAGTCGGCGAGCGGGCCGAGCGATGCGATGTGGCCGAGCGCCGGGATGACGACGCTCGCCGGGACCTCGTGCGCGTCACCGGTCTTCGCGTGCCGGATGACGACCCGCTCGATCGCGTCGCGCCCGTGGACCTCGGCGAGCTCCGACTCCATGACGACCCGAGCACGGGAGGCGTGCAGCTGCGCGACCGATGCCTCGTGGGCGGTGAACCCGGCCCGCCGATGCACGATCGTCACCGAGCGCGCCGTCTCGGCGAGCATGTTCGCCCAGTCGACCGCGCTGTCGCCGCCGCCGACGATGACCACGTCGTGCTCGGCGTACTCCTCGGCGACGCGCACGAGGCGGTGTATGCCGTCGCCGCGGTAGGCGTCGACCGCGGGCAGCGCGCGCGGCGTGAACCGGCCGATTCCCGCGGTGATGAGGACCGCGCCGCAGTCGAACGCGGTGCCGGCGGTCGTCCTCACCCGGATCGAGCCGTCGGGCCGGTCCTCCAGGCTCGAGCACTCCTCGCCGAGCACGATCTGCGGGTCCGCGCCGAGCGCCTGCCGCGTCAGGCCGGCCACGAGGTCGCGGCCGCGCACCGCCGGGAAGCCGGCGACGTCGTAGACGTGCTTCTCCGGGTAGAGCGCCGCGACCTGACCGCCGAGGTGGTCGAGGCTGTCGACGAGCGCGACGCGCAGGCCGCGCATGCCCGCGTAGTAGGTCGCGAACAGGCCGGCCGGGCCCGCCCCGATGATGAGCAGATCAACGTCGGCCATGCGTCACGTCCAGAGCAGGCCGTCGGTGATCGGGCCTTCGCCGGTGAGATCGTCGTAGGCGCGACGCGCGCTGTCATGCAGCGGCACCGGGGTCTCGCGCATGCGGGCCGGGTCCAGGGGGTAGCCGAGCGGCGTGCGGTCCTGCGGCAGGTGGGCGTACTGGCCCTCGATCGCACGGCGCGTCTTGAGCATGCACCACGTCGCGAGGTACGCGATCTCCGGATCGAGGTCGTCCCGGCACAGCAGCACGAAGTCCGCGAAGTCGAGGGTGAGCAGGTCATGATCGAGCGACGGCAGGTAGCCGCTCTCGACGACCGCGCTGCCCCAGCCGAGCTCGGCGAAACCCGCGAGCGCCGCGGCGCCCCATTCGAGATAGCGCACGGGACGGCGATCGGCGATCCGCTGCCAGGCCGGCATCATGATCGCCTCCTGGATGAGCACGTTCGCCTCGCCGGTCGCGAAGGCGTGCACCATCGGGAAGGGCCGCTCGTCGTAGCGGAACCGCGCGCCGCCCGCGATCAGCCGCTCGGGCTCGGCGCCCGCGAGCCGCAGACCGTGATGCGCGGCAAGCCCGATCGCGTTCACCCCGTCATCCTGCGAGGTCGCGATGACGAGCTGCGAGGCGACATCGGCGAACCCCTCGAGGGAGTCGACGGGAAGTGCCGCGTCGATCGCGATGACGAGCCGATCCCGATGCGCGATCGAGCCGAGCGCCCGCAGCCACGGGGCCGGGGGCCGTCCCGACGGCCCCGACCCGTCCCGCAGCAGCCGCACGGCCGGCGCGGGCGTCGCGAGTGCGATGTCGACCTCGCCGGACTCGAGCGCCGCGACGGCGTCGGCGCCGCCGCGGCCCGCATGGATCGAGAACGTCGATCCCTCGGGCGCGCGATCCCCGATCTCCTGGGAGATCCAGCCCGCGATGCGGGTCAGGTTCGCCTGCCCCCAGTCCGCCTTGAACCGGAGGTCGACGGGCTTGCTGAGCCGCGGTCCGGTCCCCGTCCCGCTCGCGAGCGCGCTCGTCGTCATGCCGAGAGGGCGGCGAGCCCGTCCTTGTCCACCGAGAAGTGGACCTCGTTGACGGAGTCGACGGGCCAGCCGATCCGGTCGAACTCCTGGCGCACGGCGGCCTCGTCGGCGCCTTCGTAGAGGGTCACGATGAACCCCTTCTCGAGGTTGATCCAGCACTGCTGGAACTCGGCATAGGTATTGAGCTGGATGTCGGGGACATAGGCGGCGACCTCGGCCGGGTCGAGCGCGGGGGCCTGGTGGACACTCGCAAACAGGGTCATGGCGTTCTCTCTCTCGTGGGCTTTCTCGGGCGTTCGGGGGCGCGGAGCGACGCTTCTCGCGCGCTGCGCATCGGACTGCGGGCTCAGGCGGTGGCGAGCTCCGCGGGCCAGCCGAGGGGGTCGAGGTCGATGGGCTCGGCGACGCTCACGCAGGTCGCGCAGGTGCGCGCGGCCTCGTCGGCGTTGAAGCGGCGGACGACCTCGGCGTAGATCGCGACCGCGTCGACCTCGAGGTCCTGCTTCCATTCGAGCCGGTCGAGCTCGGCCCCGCACGTCTCGCAGGCGAACACGGCGGCGCGATAGGCGGGGTCGTTGCCGATGAACCGGATGAGCACGCTCTCCTCCTGCGGCTCGAGGCGGTGCGGCGTGCCCGCGGGGACGTAGACGTGATCGCCGGGGATCATCGACCAGGAGTTGACGTTCGTGTCGCGCAGTCGCACGGTCGCGGTGCCCGACATGAGCGCGATGACGGTGTCCTCCTCGAACGCGAGGTAGAACGGCTGTCGCTGCGAGTTCCGCGAGAGCGTGATCTGCGGGTCGACATCGACGGGCATGACGGGCACGTCGGCGTACTCGCCGACCGACTGCGCCGCCTCGAAGGCCTGGAGCATCCGACGACGGGCCATCAGCCGAGCACCTCCTTCGCGCTCGACGCGAGCGCGTGGTATGCGGCGTTGACGATCGTGGTCTGGTTGTAGAGCCGGTCCCAGCCCCAGGCGTTCTGGTCGAAGACGTAGTTCTCGTGGCCGCAGTTCGGGCAGATCCGCGCCTCGTCGGCGTTGCGTCGCTTGACGAACTCCTGACTGCCCCACTGGGTCGAGAACTGCGGGAAGACGTCGGTCTCGGCGCCGAACGCGTTCGGGTCGTAGTCGGGCGTGCCCTCGGGCGCCGACGCGTACTCGAACTTGACGATGTCCTGCTTGCACTTCTCGCACTTGGCGGAGAGCGCCTCGCGCTGGCCGGCCTCGGAGGACTGGCGCTGCGTGATGGTGACGACCGCGAAGGTGCCGGCCTTCTTCTCGTCGCGCAGGAACGAGTTGACGCCGTGGAACGGCTGCGTCGCCATGAGCGAACCGGTCGGGATCATCGCCTCGTTCGACCCCCAGGCGACGAGCAGCTCGGAGACCGTGTTCCAGTGGAAGAAGTGTCCGTGGAAGCGCTCCTCGCCGCCGTAGAGCATGGCGCCGCAGGGGACCATGACGCCCGCGCCGTCGTACGGGAAGATCGGCATGAGCTGCGCGTTCGATTTCGACATGCGCTCGTAGACACTGACCTTGAGCGGCTCGCGCGGTCCGCCGGGTGCGGGGACGTGACGCGTCCTGGCGATCTCGGGCAACGCGGCCGTGGCCGGGCCCTCGACGACGATCGTCATGGAATCTCCTTCGACTCGCATCTGCTCGCCAGCGCGATATGTGTCATCTTGCGGAACACTGTCGCGCGGCTCGCCGTCAGCATAACGACGACCACGACGTTCGGCAAGCTTTTCATCATTATGAATTCAGGACCCGTCGGATCCCCGAGATTGCGGGCATCTCGACGGGCGATCGGGGAGAACGCGAGCGCGTCTGGAGAGTCGGCTCCGGCGATCGGCGCTGCGAGCCATCACCCAGTCGCGCGGCCCGATTGACAACGACATGTCAACTTCGCGGATCGTGGCGTGCCCGGGTCAGTGCGAGCGGGACTGCAGCAGACCGCGCAGTCGACGCAGACGGCGCATCGTCTCGACGATCTCCGCCTCCGAGAGGATCTCCTCCATCGGACCGGTCCACTCGGCGCGCCAGTGCTCGAGCGCGCGCTCGTACGCGCCGCGGCCCTCCGGCGTGAGCGTCACGACGCGGGCCCGGCGGTGCTTCGGATTGTCCTGCAGCTCGACGAGCCCCGACGCCGACATCTCGTTGGTCACCCGCTGCACCGCCTGCCGCGTCAGGCCCATGTTCCGCGCGATCTGCGCGACCGTCAGCGCCGACGGGGACAGCGCGATCGCCCCGAGCACGAGCCAGCGCGGCGTCGTCAGACCGAAGCCCTTGACCGACGCGTCGCCGACGACGACGAGCTGGTCGCTGACCCGGAAGATCTCGAACACGAGCTCGTCGATCGGGCGGGTCTCTCTCCTGAACACCGCCTCATCGTGGCATGCCCGGCCGCGCGACGCGCAGAGGCGGGCTCAGACGATCGACTCCCGGAACTCCGCCGCGATCTCCAGCGCCGCCCGCCCGACCTCGCGCGCCCACGCCTCGTCGCCGCGAGCGCTCGGCGCCGTCACGGCGAGGGCGGCCCGGGCGCGGCCGTGGCGATCGAGCAGCGTGACCCCGACCGCGGCGACGTCCGGCTCGGTGATGCCGAGGTTCGTCGCATAGCCGCGGGCGCGCACCAGCTCGAGCTCCGCGAGCAGGTCGATCCGGCGCACCGGGCGACGCCGGCCCGTCCCCGCGATCGTCTCCGACGGGAAGATCTCGACGACCTCCGGCTCGGTGAGCCCCGCGAGCAGCACCTTGCCGCCCGCCGTCGTGTGCGAGGGCAGACTCCAGCCGACCCGGCTGCCCGTGCGCACGGACCGGGTGCTCTCGATGCTGTCGAGGCAGAGCACGTGGTCGCCGCGCAGCACCATGAGGTGGCTCGTCTCGTTCGTGAGGCTCGCGAGCCGCGCGAGTGCCGGGCGGGCGACCGTGCGGAGGTTGCTGCCTTGCACCGCGGCGATTCCGATGCCGGTCAGCGCGGGACCGGGGCGGTACGAGCGCGAGGCGGGATCCTGCTCGACGTAGCCGTAGGCCGTCAGCGTCGACAGCAGCCGGTGGACGGTCGAACGCGAGATGCCGAGCTCCCGGCCCGCCCGGTTGACGCGGATCTCACCGGAGCCGGCGAGGAGCTGCAGCAGTCGGAGCGCGTTCGCGACCGAGCCGATCACGCCGTCCGGCGCCGCGTCCTGCGAGCCCTCCCGCGCCGCGTCCTGCCGACTGTGCTCCATACCGCCGAAGTATTCCAGCCCCGGCCCGAGAAATCGGGCTTTCGCAATCGCCCGGAAAAGGGCATGATCTTTTCCCATGCGCGGCGACGATGCCGGCGCACCGATGAACTCGAAGGGGAAGAGCACCATGAGCAACTGGATCGGGACCTGGGATGTCAAGCAGAAGACGATCGTCGGGACGCTCCCCATGGACATGGTCGTGAGCGAGGAGGCGGGTGGCTACGCCGTCCGGTTCGAGTCCGAGAAGGTCGTCGCGGAGATCACCGGCGTCACGGTCGACGGGGACTCGATCCGGATCGAGACGGACCTCAAGAAGCCCATGAAGGCGCACGCGGTCATGGAGCTGTCGCTGACCGGTCCGGACTCCCTCGAGGGCGTCGGGAAGATCAAGTTCATGCCGAACTCGACCTTCACGGGGGTGCGCAAGGCTTTGGCGTCCTGACCCGGTGCTCATCGCGTCGCTCGGGAGCTCCTTCGCGGCGGGTCCCGGGATCCCGCCGATCGTCGAGCGCGCGGCCGGACGGTCCGGCTCCAACTACGCGCACCTCCTCGCCGAGCGTCTCGGCGCGCGACTGATCGATCTGACGGTCTCCGGCGCGACGACCCAGACGGTCCTCCGCGAGACCCAGCGGGTCGGGCGCCGCGTCTTCCCGCCGCAGATCCGAGGGGTGCCGCCGGACAGCGATCTCGTGACCGTCACCGTCGGCGGCAACGACCTCGGCTTCGCCGCGTCGGTCCTCGCCGCCGCCATCGCCACGCGGCGAGCACGCCGGACGATCACGCGCCCCTTCGCCGCCTCGATGCTCCGCCGGGTCGCGCCGGGGCACGCGGATGCCGACGTCGCGCGTGCGGCGGCGGGGCTCGCCGAGATCGCCGCCGCGGTCCGGGATCGCGCGCAGAACGCCAGGGTCGTGCTCGTCGACTACGTCACGATCTTCGGCGACGAGACCACCCCGTCCCGGCTCGCGCCCTTCCGGGTCGCGGACATCGAACGATTCCGCGAAGTGCAGGAGGCGCTGCAGCACGCCTTCGGCCTTGCCGCGGCGCGCGCGGGCGTCGGGCTCCTCAGGGCGTCCGCGCTGAGCCGGGACCACGGGCTCGGCAGCCGCGAGCCGTGGATCTTCGGCTACCGGGAGGCCGGTGCACGGACCGCGTCTTTCCACCCCAACGCGCTCGCCATGCGGCACATCGCGGACGCGCTCGTCGAGCTCACCGGGCGGACCGGCGCGCCCTCTTGACGAGCGACGAGAGCGGCCGGGACCCGCGAGTCCCGGCCGCATCGCGCTGCGACCTCAGAAGTCGAACGACTGGCCCGTCTCGATGAGCTGCTGCTGCACCTCGGGGCACAGGTCCTCCATCGCGTAGACGGAGACCGAGCCGAGCGTGACGATGTCGAGGCCGCCGTCGAAGAGCTCGAGGTACTTCGACAGGCCGCCGAGGTAGTCGCCCGCGAGGATCGTGCGGCCCGCGTCGCAGAGTCGGTTGCCCGCGTCGAGGAGCGCCGCGTCGGACGCGGAGACGCTGCCGGAGCTCTTGACGTTGCTCAGGAACTGCTGCTGCTGCGCGTTCGAGGCGCTGCCCCCGCCGCCGCCCGCCCAGCCCCAGACCGTGAAGCCGAGGATGAGGATGATCGCCGCGATGACCGCGACGGCGCCGACGACGATCCCGATGATCGCGCCCTTCGACAGGCCCTTGCCCGGCGTGCGAGCCGCGGCC
>Ga0182744_1004012_pt1 | contig 11253 bp, 9 predicted proteins | sample eDN3rd30CKraftMG_FD_128525 | JGI IMG/M metagenome (GOLD analysis project Ga0182744, IMG submission 128525) | Enriched Miracle-Growth compost microbial communities from Emeryville, California, USA - eDNA 3rd pass 30_C Kraft MG (version 2) (version 2) ...
GCGCACCGCCTCGATGATCTTGGCGTGGCGCGGCCGGTCGAGCAGGATCGCGGTGATCTCGGAGGGCTTCACGCCCTTCGCCTTGGCGAGCGAGAGGATGTTCTCGTCGGCCGGCGCATCGAGGTTGATGGTGCCCTTCGGATAACCCGGCCCGATGGCGATCTTGTCCATGTAGCAATCGGGCGCGTGCAGCAGCGTGCCGGCCTCCGCCATGGCGAGCGTGGCGATGGCGCCCGGCATGTTCTTGGCGCATAGCGTCGTGCCTTCCAAAGGATCGACGGCGATATCGACTTTCGGGCCGTTGTTGTTGCCGACCTTCTCGCCGATGAACAGCATCGGCGCCTCGTCCATCTCGCCCTCGCCGATCACCACCGTGCCCTCGATCGGCAGCTTGTTGAGTTCGCGCCGCATCGCGTCGACGGCCGCCTGATCGGACGCCTTGTCCTTGCCGTGACCGCGCAGTCGCGCCGCCGACACCGCCGCGCGCTCGGTCACCCGGACGATTTCCAGCGACAGGATGCGCTCCAGCGCCTGGCCCGCCTGAACGGTGATCGACGACGACATGACGGTTCTCCCCCAACGCTCAACACGGCCGGCCGGCCCTCTTAATAAAGCTCTAGTTCTTTTCTATGCGGATGACCTGCGGCTTGCCAGAGATCACCCGGTCCCGGCCCACAGCGGCGAGCGCCTGACGCACGGCATCCTCGGTCGTCGCATAGGTCATCAGGATCACCGGCACGGCGCCCTTGCCGGTTCCCGACGGCGGGTCGCCGTTGATATGGCGCTGGACAATCGATTCCAGCGAGATACCGCGCTCGGCCAGCCGCCGGGCGATGGTCGCCGCGGTGCCGGGCAGATCGCGCGCCATCAGCCGGATATAATAGCCGCCCTCGTGGCGCTCCATCGGCGCCTTGCCGCTGGCGGCAAGCTGCGCCGCCGGCCGCCCGAACGGCGCCACGCGGATGCCGCGCGCCACGTCGGCGATGTCGGCGACCACCGCCGAGGCGGTCGCCATGCCGCCGGCGCCGGGGCCGACCAGCGTGATGGGATCGATGCCCTCGGCGTCGATCGTCAGCGCATTGGTGACGCCCATCACCGCGGCGATCGGCGAATCCTTGCGCACCATGGTCGGATGCACGCGCTGCTCGATCCCCTTGCGGGTGCGCATGGCGACGCCGAGCAGCTTGATGCGGTAGCCGAGTTCGTCGGCGGCGGCGATATCCTGCGGGCTGATCGAGGTAATGCCCTCGACATAGACGGCGTTCTGGTTGACCTGCGTGCCGAAGGCGATGCTGGCAAGCAGCGACAACTTCTGCGCGGTATCGTGGCCCTCGATGTCGAAGCCCGGATCGGCTTCGGCATAGCCGAGGCGCTGCGCCTCGCGCAGGCATTCGGCGAAGGTCAGCCGCTCGCGCTCGAGCCGCGTGAGCATATAGTTGCAGGTGCCGTTGAGGATGCCGTAGACGCGGTTGATGCGGTTGCTGGAAAGACCCTCGCGCAGCGCCTTGATGACCGGCACGGCGGCGCAGACCGCGGCTTCGAAATTCAGCGATACCTTCTGCCGTTCGGCGGTGCGCGCCAGCGCCAGCCCGTGCTTGGCGAGCAGCGCCTTGTTGGCGGTGACGACCGACTTGCCGGCGGCGAGCGCCGCCTCGACCGCGCTCTTGGCCGGCTCGCCGACGCCGCCCATGACCTCGACGAAGACGTCGATGTCGGGATCGATGGCGAGTTTCAGCGGATCGGAGACCCAGCGGATTTTCCGCAGATCGACATTGCGCTTCTTCGCCCTGGAGCGGGCGCAGACGGCGACGACCTCGACCGGCCGGCCGCAGCGCGCCGTCAGCAGGGCGCGCTCACGGGCAATCATGGTGACGACGGCGGCGCCGACCGTTCCCAGGCCGGCGACACCAATTCTCAAAGGCGCGACCATTACCGACGTATCCGCAATTGACTGAGAGAGAGAAAGGCGAGAACGCGCCTAGCGGCGCGTGGCGAGCGGCACGACGTTGTGCAGCTTTTCCACGCCGGTTTCAAGGAAGCGCCGGATATTGCGGGCCGCCTGACGGATGCGCTGCTCGTTCTCGACCAGCGCGATGCGCACATAGCCCTCGCCGTGCTCGCCGAAGCCGATGCCGGGCGACACCGCGACTTCGGCGTTCTCCACCAGCAGCGTCGCGAACTCGACGCTGCCGAGGCTGCGGAACGGCTCCGGGATCGGCGACCACGCGAACATCGAGGCCGCCGGCGGCGGCACCGTCCAGCCGGCGCGGGCGAAGCTCTCGACCATCACGTCGCGGCGCCGGCCATAGGTCTCGCGCATCTCCTTGATGCAGTCGTCGGGACCGTTGAGCGCCGCCGTCGCCGCCACCTGGATCGGCGTGAAGGCGCCGTAATCGAGGTAGGACTTGACGCGGGCGAGCGCCGCAATCAGCCGCTCGTTGCCGACGGCAAAGCCCATGCGCCAGCCGGCCATCGAAAACGTCTTCGACATCGAGGTGAACTCGACCGTGACATCCATCGCGCCCGGCACCTGCAACACCGACGGCGGCGGGTTGCCGTCGAAATAGAGTTCGGCATAGGCAAGGTCGGACAGAATGAAGATCTCGTGCTTCTTCGCGAACGCGACGAGGTCGCGATAGAAGTCGAGATCGGCGACATAGGCCGTCGGGTTCGACGGGTAGCAGACGACGACCGCGATCGGCTTGGGGATCGAGTGGATGATCGCCCGCTCCAGCGCCGCGAAGAACTCCGGCACCGGATCGGAGGGCACCGAGCGGATGACGCCGCCGGCCATCAGGAAGCCGAAAGCGTGGATCGGATAGCTCGGATTGGGCACCAGCACGACGTCGCCCGGCGCGGTGATCGCCTGCGCGACATTGGCGAAGCCTTCCTTGGAGCCGAGCGTCGCGACGATCTGCGTTTCCGGGTTGAGCTTCACGCCGAAGCGGCGCTCGTAATAGGCCGCCTGCGCCCGCCGCAGGCCGGGAATGCCGCGCGAGGCCGAATAGCGGTCGGTATGCGGCTTGCCGAGCGTCTCGCGCATCTTCTCGATGATGTGCGGCGGCGTCGGCAGGTCCGGGTTGCCCATCCCGAGGTCGATGATATCGGCGCCGGCATTGCGCGCCTTGGCCTTGGCGCGGTTGACCTGTTCGAACACATAGGGCGGCAGGCGGCGGACTCGATAAAATTCTTCCATCGGTTCATTCCTTCGCGGCGGTCTGTGGCCATTCTGCGCCGCGGGCTTCAGGGCATTGTGCCAGAGTCAATGCTTTTATCACGGGTTTTGGGCTGTGCCAGCGGCCGATCGGTCATCTTTGGCAGCAGCGGCGGCCCGGGATGCCGGGCAAGGCAGCAGGGGGTCAAGGCAGCCGGAGGTCAAGGCGGTCAGGGTCATCGCGACCTCCTGGCCGGCGCGGCCTGGCCGGCCGCCCCGCTTTGCTCCGTCTTGTTTTGCCCCGCCTCATCCTGCCCGGCGGTCCGGTTCTGCCGGTCGCGCAGCGCCTTGAGTTCGTTCTCCAGCGCCGTCTGCTGGTCCGGGGTCAGCGGCTTGTCGGCCCGCGGCGGCGGGATATCGTGGACCGCCGGGAAATGGCCGGGAGCGGTCGGCCGGGTTGGCGCCCCTTCCGGCAGTCCGCCCAGCGATTTCGGCAGGTTCTCGCCGATCCCGGCGCCGGAACAGCCGGCGACGAGCAGGCCGGCCGCCACCAGCGCCAGCCCTCGTCCCAGCCCCCGTCTCAATCCCGCCGGCCAGGCCGATCGCCTGCCGCCGCGCCGCAGTCTCGTCGCGTCTGGCATCCGGTTTCCGCTTGCCTCTAAAACTATTGTAGACTCAATGAATTATAACATGCGCAAGGCGGACGGCGAAGATATGGCGGGACCATCACGACGACATGACGCGCCCGCCGCCTGCGTCCGGCCAGGCCGCAACGCTTGCGCGAGAGCATGGTTCTGGCCAATTCTGGCGGCGGGAGTGGCGCTCAGGCAATGAACAAGATTCCATCGGGGCCAAACGCGGCGGGCGAGTTCGACGTCGAGACGTTCGCGCACAATCTTGCCCTCATGGTCGAGGAAGGCGGCAAGGCGCTCGCCGCCTATCTCAAGCCGCGCGAGGAAGGCGGCGCTTCCCCGGCCTTCACCGGCGAACTGACCGAGGTGGTCAAGACCTTCAACCAGGTTGCCGATTACTGGCTCTCCGACCCAGGGCGCGCGCTTGCGTTACAGAGCAAGCTTGGGCGCGACTATCTCGATCTGTGGGCCAATACCGTCAAGCGCCTCGCCGGCGAGGCGGCGCCGCCGGTCGCCGCGCCCGATCCGCGCGACAAGCGCTTCGCCGACCCGGAATGGACGTCGAACCAGTTCTTCGACTTCATCAAGCAGGCTTATCTGTTGTCCTCCGAATGGGCCAACACGCTGGTCGAGCGCGCCGACACGCTCGATCCGCATACGCGGCGCAAGGCCGAGTTCTACATCAAGCAGATCGCCAACGCCGTCTCGCCGTCGAACTTCGTGCTAACCAATCCCGAACTGCTGCGCGAGACGATCTCCAGCAACGCCGCCAACCTGGCGCAGGGGATGCACAACCTGGCGGAAGACATCGAGGCCGGTAAGGGCGAGCTGAAGATCCGCCAGTCCGACACCACGCAGTTCGCCGTCGGCAAGAACCTGGCGCTGACGCCCGGCAAGGTGATCTTCCAGAACGAACTGATGCAGCTCATCCAGTACGCGCCGGCCACCGAGCGGGTCTTGAAGACGCCGCTGTTGATCGTGCCGCCGTGGATCAACAAGTTCTACATCCTCGATCTGACGCCGGAGAAGTCGTTCATCAAATGGTGCGTCGATCAGGGTTTGACGGTGTTCGTCATCTCCTGGGTCAATCCCGACGCGCGGCTCGCCGAGAAGGGCTTTGCCGACTATATGCGCGACGGGCCCCTCGCCGCGCTCGATGTCGTGCGCACCATTACCGGGCAGCGCAAGGCGCACATGATCGGCTATTGCGTCGGCGGCACGCTGCTGGCGGTGACGCTCGCCTATCTCGCCGCCAAGAAACAGAACCGCGTCGCCTCGGCGACCTTCTTCGCCGCACAGGTCGACTTCCGCCACGCCGGCGATCTTCTGGTCTTCGTCGACGAGAACCAGATCGCGCTGCTCGAGGAGCAGATGCGCGAACGCGGCTATCTCGCCGGCTCGAAGATGGCGAACGCCTTCAACATGCTGCGCTCGAACGACCTGATCTGGCCTTACGTCATCAACAACTATCTGAAGGGCAAGACGCCGTTTCCCTTCGACCTGCTCTACTGGAACTCCGACGCGACGCGGATGCCGGCGGCGAACCACTCGTTCTATCTGCGCAACTGCTATCTCGACAACCTGCTCAGCGCCGGCAGGATGACCATCGAGGGCGTCACGCTCGATCTGAAAAAGGTGAAGGTGCCGGTCTATAACCTCGCCACCCGCGAGGACCATATCGCGCCGGCGAAATCGGTGGCGCTCGGCTCGGGCTTCTTCGGCGGGCCGGTGAAATTCGTGGTGTCCGGCTCCGGCCATATCGCCGGCGTCATCAATCCGCCGGCCAAGAACAAATATCAGTACTGGACCGGCCCGATGCCTGAGGGCGCCGATATCGACGGCTGGTACGCCAAGGCCACCGAACATCCCGGCTCCTGGTGGCCCGACTGGCTCGACTGGATCAAGGAGATCGGCGCCGCCACCGTCCCCGCCCGCGCGCCCGGCGGCGGCAAGCTGCCCCCGATCGAAGACGCGCCCGGCTCCTATGTCCGCGTCAGCGCCTGAGAAACCGAGCGGATATGGATGCTCGGATGACATCCGAAAACAAAAATGCTCTAGGCTGCAACGGAACCATCGGAGACATCCATGACCAAGGAATTGTTCTGGCTCACCCTCACCGTCGTGCTCACCGGGCTGATGTGGGTGCCCTACATCATCGACCGCATCCGGGTGCGCGGCCTGATGAAGACCATGGACAATCCGACGTCGAAGGACACGCCGCAGCACGGCTGGGCGATGCGCCTCTACTTCGCGCACACCAATGCGGTGGAGAACCTGGTGATCTTCGCGCCGCTGGTGCTGATCCTGGATTCGCTCGGCGTCGCCAATGCCAACACCGCCGCCGCCTGCGCCGTCTATTTCTGGGCGCGGCTCCTGCACGTCGTCGTCTACACCGCCGGCATCCCGGTGCTGCGCACCATCGCCTTCGCCATCGGCTTCGTGGCGCAGGTCGTGCTGGCGCTCGCCATCTTCGGCTGGATGTAAGCGGCGCGACGCGAACCGGGCGCCTGTTCCCTTATCAGGGGAACAGCGCCACCTGCTCCAGCCCCATCGTCTCGGGGAAGCCGAGCATCAGGTTCATGTTCTGCACCGCCTGACCGGACGCGCCCTTGACCAGATTGTCGAGCGCGCTGACCACAATGGCCCTGCCTTCGACGCGGTCGGCGGCAACACCGATGAAGGTCATGTTGGAGCCGCGGATGTGGCGCGTCTGCGGCGTCTCGCCGAACGGCAGCACATGCACGAACGCTTCCTTCTCGTACTGACCGGCGAGAATGGCGTGCAGGTCCTGCGCGCTGCGGCCGCGCCGGCCGCGCACATAGATCGTCGACAGGATGCCGCGGTTCATCGGCACCAGATGCGGGGTGAAGGTGACCAGCACGTCGCGGCCGGCGGCCTTGGAAAATTCCTGATCGAGTTCGGCCATGTGCCGGTGATGGCCGACGCCATAGGCATTGAAGCCCTCGGAGACTTCCGAGAACAGCATCGCCTCCTTGGCGGAGCGGCCGGCGCCGGTCATGCCGGACTTGGCATCGACGACGATCTCGTCGAGGTCGATCGCCTTGGCCTTGATGAGCGGCAACAGCGGAAGCTGCGCGCAGGTCGTGTAGCAGCCGGGGTTGGCGACGAGCTGCGCCTTCCTGACGTCGCGCCGGTAGAACTCGACCAGCCCGTAGACCGCCTGCTGTTGCAGATCGAGGGCGGTGTGCTCGTGGCCGTACCACTTCGCGTAAGCGGCAGGATCGCTGAGCCGGAAGTCCGCCGACAGATCAACCACCTTGGCATCCGGCTTCGCGGCGAAGATGCCGGTGATGACCTTCTGGGTCGTCGCATGCGGCAGCGCGCAGAAAATCAGGTCGAGGCCGGCGGTGCGCCAATCGACGCTGTCGATCGTCACCAGTTTCGGCAGGGCGAACGGCGCGAATTGCGGAAACACCGCGCGCATCTCCTGCCCGGCGCGCCGGTCGGCGGTCAATAGCGCGATCTCGGCGCGCGGATGCCGCAGCAACAGCCGCGTCAGTTCGGAGCCGGTATAGCCGGAGGCGCCAAGAACGCCGATCTTTGCTTTGCTCGCCATGTTCGCTTCGCCCGCTAGGTTCGTCTGGCCCGCTATGGGCGTCCCCTCAATGTCCTGTCAAATCGATCGACGCCGGAAACCGCGGAGGGACAGGAACGGTGCCGCGGAGCCGGTCCGGCGGCACGGGACGTCACGACGCGCAGACGTCGGCCCCGGCCGCATGGATGCGGCGGCGGCGGAACGGCGCTGTTGCGGCGGTCTTTGTCATGCGGCGCGATATAGGCCGCGGGGCCTGACCGGTCAAGAACATCGGCGGATACGGGGTCTCTGCCCGGCGCACGGCGCGAGCGACCGTGCGTTTTCCGAAAACCGATCCACCCGTGCAAAGTCCTGTTCTATAGTCCGTCGGCAGCGCCGTCCCGGCCGCTCCGGTCGAGACAGCGCCAACCGCAGCCGCCGGCGAAACGGCGGCGTTTTTGGGAGGAGTGACGTGATGCGTTTGATCACCACGGTCGGCGCGCTTTGCGCCGCGTCGATCGCGACCTCTGCCTACGCCCAGCAGCCGGCAGCGCCCGCGCAGGTGCCGGAGAAAATGCCGTTCGACGTTCCTTACGGCGCGACGATCAGCGGCGAACACGCCAAGCCGGTGCTGGCGGCGGCGGAAGCCGAAGCCAAGAAACGCGGCTGGAAGATGAACATCGCCGTGGTCGATCCGAATGGCGAACTCGTCTATTTCCTGCGCATGGACGGCGCGCAGATCGCCTCCGTCAACATCTCGCAGGGCAAGGCGCGCACCGCCGCCCGCTTCCGCCGGCCGACCCGCGCCTTTTTCAACGGCATGCAGAACACCGGCGGCGCCTATCTGCCGAGCCTCGATCCGACGCTCGTCGCCTCGCCCGGCGGCCTGCCGCTCGTCGAAGGCGGCAAGATCATCGGCGCCATCGGTTGCAGCGGCGGCACCGGCGATCAGGACGAGATCGTCTGCAAGGCCGGCGCCGACACGCTCAAGTGACCGCGCCATAGCCCGGACATAACGCAGACGGGCCCCGCCGCCGGCGGGGCCCGTTTTGCATCCTACTGCTTCTCGATCTTCGCCGTCTTGATCGCTTCCGCCCACTTCGCCGTCTCGCTGGCGACGAACTGGCGCAGATAATCCGGCGAGCGGCGCTCCGGCGTGGTGGCGATGGCGCCCGCCTTGGCGAGGCGCTCCTTCACCGACGGCGTATCCAGCGTTTCCGACAGCGCCTTGTTGAGCTTCTGCACGATCTCCGGCGGCGTGCCCTTGGGGAAGAACACGCCGTGCCAGGCCGACGCCTCGAAGCCGGTGAGCCCCTGCTCGTGCGCGCTGGCGAGGTTCGGCATCGCCGGCGAGCGCTCCTTGGTCAGCACGGCGATGGCCTTCACGTCGCCGTTCTGAATCTGCGGCAAGGTGCTGGCCAGCAACCCGCACTGGTAGTCGATGCGACCGGCGACGAGATCCTGCATCGCCGCGGGCGCGCTGCGATAAGGCACATGGGTGATGTCGATGCCGCTCTGCGCGTTGAGCAGCGCGCAGGCCAGTTGCGCCGCCGAGCCGGTGCCCGACGAGCCGTAGGTCATCTTGCTCTGGTTTTCCTTGGCATAGGCGACGAACGCCTTGAGGCCGTCGACCGGCAGGTCCTTGCGCGCGATCAGCACCGGCGGCACGTCGACGACGAGCGCCACGGGCGCGAAATCGGTGCGCGCGTCGTAGAGCGGCGCCTTGTAGATCGACTGGTTCTGCGAATGGGTGCCGACCGTGCCGAGCACGAACTGGTAGCCGTCCGGCGCCGCCTTGGCGACGCGGGCGCTGCCGTTCATGCCGCCGGCACCGCCGGCGTTCTCGACGATGACCTGCGCGCCGAGCACCTGCGAGAGCCGATCCGCGAGGATGCGGCCGATGACATCGGTGCCCGCGCCGGCGCCGAAGGGCACCACCATGGTGACCGGCCGCGTCGGCCAGTTCTGCGCGGTGGCGGTTTGCATCGGCGCAAACCCCATCGCCATCGTCGTCAACGCAACTGCCGTCAAAAGCCGTTTCATCGTTCCCTCACGCTTGCCGCGAACACCGTTCGCTTGTTTCGCGCGGGAGACAATCAAGATTCGCGGCAGCCGACAAACCACCGCGCCGCATAGCAGCATCGCGGGACAGGATGCGGCGCAACGCCCTACCCCCAGAGCCAGGCGACGATCTTGCTGCCGACATCGCCGAGGGTGAGCAGCACCGCCGCCCAAACGAAGGCTGAGGTGAAATTGGCAAACTGGAAGCGCCAGATCGGCATCTCGAAGATGCCGGCGATCAGCGGCACCGAGGCGCGCAGCGGCCCGGAGAAGCGGCCGATAAAAATGCCGAGCGCGCCCCATTTGCGCACGAACACTTCGCCGCGCGGCAGCAGTTCGGGGTGCCGCGACAGCGGCCAGACATGCGCGACCGACGGCCCGAGTTTGCGGCCGACCCAGAACGACAGCCAGTCGCCGAGCGCGGCACCGAGCGCGCCGGCAACGAGCACCGGCCACAGGCTGATGCCGCTTGAGGAAATCAGCGCGCCGATGCCGACCAGCGCCGCCCAGGCCGGCACCAGCAGCGAGATGAAGGCAAGCGACTCGGCAAAGGCGAGAAGGAAGACGATCGGCGCGGCCCAGACGCGGTTTTCGGCGACGAACTGGATGATCTGATGCGCGTAGGCTTCGATGTTCATCCGCTCTCCGCTTTCGCACGCGCCAGACTCATCGCAGGGTGCCCGCGCCTTTTAACAAATCCACGCGGTTTGGAGAATCGGTCGCACGGCGGTGCCGACCGGACCGAGCGCCTCATCCCGGCAGCACCGCGTCGTCGTCCGGCACCAGATGGTTGAACGTCACCAGCGCGACGATCAACAGCGGCACCGCCAGGAACGCGCCGACCGGCCCCCACAGCCAGGTCCAGAAGATCAGCGCCAGGAACACGGTGAGCGGGTTGAGCGTCAGCCGCCGGCCCATGATCGCCGGGGTGATGAAGTGCCCCTCGGCGGTGGTGAACAGCAGGAACAGACCCGGCGCGATCAGCGCGTGGGCGAAGGAGGCAAAGGTGACGACGCCGAGCGCCAGCAGCACCAGTTCCATGATCAGCGGGCCGACATAGGGAATGAAGTTGAGGATGATCGCCAGCAGGCCGAGCGCCAGCGGGCTCGGCAGGCCCACCGCCCAGGCGATGATCGCCGCGGCGACGCCGACCACGCAGTTGATCGCCGCGACGACGCTGAGATAGGTCGTCAGATTGTATTCGACGTCGTTGAGGATCTTCAGCATCCGCAGCCGCGCGTCGCGCTCGGAGAAGAAGAACACCATCACCTGCCGCATCTGCGTGCGGCCGAGCAGGACGAAGAACAAAGCGCCGAAGAAGATCAGGAACTGACCGACCGCCGGCGTCGCCAGGCCGAACGCGGTTTGCAGGAAGGCGGCCAGATCGACACCGAGCCCGGCTTTCTCGCCTTCCGGCAGCACCGCGTCGCGCAGATCCTTGAGCGCCGCGAGCGGCCGGTCGAGAAGATGCAGCTTTTCCTTGATCGCGGCGCCGATATCGGGCGCGCGGGCAATCCATTCGACCGCCGGCGCGCTGAGGATGGCGAGGATGCCGTAGAAGACGACGACGACCGCCAGCCACAGCAGGATCGCGGTCAGCACCGCCGGGATGCCGAGCCGCCGCGCCCAGGCTGACAACGGCCCGAGCATGAAGCCGATGACGAAGGCGGCCACCGTCGGCATCAGCACCGGCCGCGCCAGATAGAGCGCGACGATAAAGGCGATCACGAACAGGCCGGTGGTGGAGAACTGTGCCGCGTTGCGCCAGATCGCATCGGTGTCCTTCGGCGGCTGCCGATCGTGCAAGGCCAGTTCGCGGGCAAATCGCTGATCCTGAGCCTGATTTTGGGGCTGATCCTGACCGCCGGCGC
>Ga0182744_1004014_pt1 | contig 11252 bp, 8 predicted proteins | sample eDN3rd30CKraftMG_FD_128525 | JGI IMG/M metagenome (GOLD analysis project Ga0182744, IMG submission 128525) | Enriched Miracle-Growth compost microbial communities from Emeryville, California, USA - eDNA 3rd pass 30_C Kraft MG (version 2) (version 2) ...
CGCCCAGGACGAACTTGTCATAGCCGCGCGCGAAATCGCCTTCGGGCCGTTCGATCTTGATGACCCTTGCGCCGGCATCCGCCAGCTTCTCCGATGCGTAGGGCGCCGCCACCGCCTGTTCGATGGAGACGACCAAAATGCCGTCGAGATCTTTCGCCATGCTGCTCCCGCCGTGATGCGCAGCAACTCTCTCCTTCTCCCGTTTACGGGAGAAGGTGGCCCTCGCAAAGCGAGGGTCGGATGAGGGTTCTTGCTTTACCTTGGTCCTTTACAACATCATCGGCCGCGGCGCTTCATTTCGCAAGCAAGGCGCACAGTACAACTGCCCTCATCCGACCCTTGCTGCGCAAGGGCCACCTTCTCCCGCAAAGCGGCGAAGGAAGAGCGCGCTGAATCACCCAGGCGCATGCACCAGCATCTGCGCCAGCAGGCCGGAGAACGGCCGGAAGACAAAGCGCACCCGATGCGCGCCGGCCGGCAGTTCGACCGCGCGGAAGATGACATTGGCGCGCAGCAGGCTTGCGGGCTTGCCATCCACCTCGACCTGCCACCACGGATGCCAGACATCGTTCAGCACAAGGAAGCCGCCCTGCGGCGAGGTCGCGTCGATGACGACCTCGTTATTGCCATAGGTGACGATGCGCGCACTGCCCGGCTCCCGTGTTTCGCCTGCCGATGCGGGGGGATGTTCGAGCAGCACGGTTTTGCGGAAATCGACATCGGGCCATTGGCCCGATTTGATCATCGCCTCGAAATCGGCCTGGCGCGCCTGCGTGGCAAACAGCACGCGCGGCAGCGCTCGGGGATTTTCATAGATATAAGCCTGCCTGGTACGCGCGATCTGGATGAGATCGCCAGGCTTGAAATTCTTGTCGAGCTGTTCTGCGGGAACACCGGTGGCGATGAAGTGCACGCCGAGCAGATCGGCCATGGGCGAGCGGTAGCCGGCAAACAGCGGCGCGAACTGCCGCTGTTCGGGGACCGCCACCGCGTCGATCGCTCCCGTCGCATCGGCGAACCATCTCAGCCGCAACGGATTGTAGCCCAGCCAGTGATCGAAATTCTGCGACAGCGAGGCATTGCCCCAGTGAAAATCGATGGCTGCCATTTCAACCCGGTCGCGCCTGTCGGGCGCCGCGGCCGCCGCCATCCGTTCGCGCAGGATGTCGAGGGTCGGATCACTCGCGCCGGGCACGAGCACCTGAAAGTTTTGCGCCGGCAGGGCGGTCGATTCATTCGGGCCGTTGTTGATCCTCAGATCGAGCGTCATCGCGGCGGCGATGAGGGCGATGTAAAGCAGCGGCTGACGCGCCAGCGGTCTGGCGCCGGCGAGAACCACGGCGGCAAGCACAAGAAACGAGGCCGTGATGACAAGCGGTACCGTCGCCTGTTCCAGGCGTCCCTTGTCAAAGGCGATCCAGACGCAGGCGAGAAACGCCAGCACGGCGCAGGCGATCTCGATTGCGCGTTGGCGCGCATTGGCCTGCAACGAGCCGCTGGCGAGGCGATGGACGAGATAGCCCGCGATGATCGCCAGCATCGCGCCCAGCGGAAAGGTGGCGTCGGCGGGACGGCGGAAGAGGTCCGATCCAGGCAGCGCGAAAAACAACTTGAAAGCCGGCGTGTAGCCGCCGAGCGCATAAAGCGCCATCCATATGGCGGCGACGGTGAACATGAGAACGTCGCGGGCAAAGATGCCACCGCGAACGATGCCCAGACACAGCAGCGCCAGCAACGGGATCGCGCCGAGATAGACATCCGCCATGTTGCGGGCGAGTGCCAGGCCCGTCTCGCCCCAGACCTCGCTCGCCGGGGGGCCCCAATAAGCGGCCATCGGTCCGTCGGTGCCGAAGAGATTGGCGCTAACAAGTGTGAAGAACGCCGCCGGATGCAGCGAACCGCCGGCAGCATCGGGATAGTCGATCACGGCGCGATTCGAGTCCGCCGCGAGCGCCATGGTGAGCGCGATAGGAACCACGATGGTGACGACGCCGACGATGAGGCCTGCGCTCAACGTCGGGACGTTGCGCCGGAGACTTTGCCACAGGCTTTCGCCGGGCGGGCGCTGTCGCAGCAGCTCCCAGACGGCGAACAGCACGAGCAGCATGACGCAGAGATAGGCGACCTGATCGCGGTCAACGACCATGAAGCCCGCCGTGAGGCCTGCGAGCGCGCCGTAGGCGGGCGAGCGCCGCATCAGGGCGCGCAGCAGCAGCCAAAGGGCGATGGCGAACCAGGCCATGGAGAGTACCTGGCCGACATGCTGGATGCGCCAGGCGTTGGAAGCACCGAAGGCAAAGGCGAAGGCTGTGACGAGCGCGCCGGCGGGATGCCAGTCGCGATCCTTGAACATGAAGATGAGCGCCAGCCCGCCGGCAACCAGCATGGCGAACAACACACCGTCGAAGGCGACAAAGCTGGGCACGGCATTGAGCAGCGCCAGCAGAAAATACGGCGGCGAGAAGATCAGCGATTGCGGATCGGAGATCTGCGGATGGCCGCCGAAGACATTCGGCGTCCAAAGCGGCACCTGCCCCTCATGCAGCGAACGCGCCAGGAAGGTCAGTTGCGGATAGAAATGCGCCTTGGCATCCCAGGGGATCGTCAGGCCGCCGGCGAGCCAAGGCCATGTAAAAATGACCGCGCCGGCGGCAAACAGCGCAGCCGCCAGCCAGTAATGCGATGCGGGAAAACGCGGATCGCGAAGCCGCGGATCAGTCCTTGATGAGGCCATAAGCCTTCAGTTGATCGGCGTCGATAAAATGTCCGGCCCGGTCGCGCTTGGAGGTAAGATAGCGGACATTATGGTCGTTCATGCGGCCCATGATGCGCTCGTCGGCGGCGACTTCGAGGCCCGCCTGTTCGAGCGCGGCGATCTTGACCGGGTTGTTGGTCATGATGCGCACGGCGTGAACGCCGAGCAGCTTCAGCATTTCGGCGGCAAAATCGAAACGCCGCTGGTCGTTCCCGAAGCCGAGCGCTTCGTCAGCGTCATAGGTGTCGAAACCATGGGCCTGAAGATCGTAGGCGCGCATCTTGTTGGAGAAGCCGTTGCCGCGGCCTTCCTGGTCGAGATAGAGCAGGATGCCGCCGTCGGTCTTCGCCATCAGGCGCGCGGTCTCGCGCAACTGGTCGCCGCAATCGCATTTCAGACTGCCGAACAGATCCCCCGTCAGGCAGGCCGAATGGAGGCGCACCGTGACGGGCTTTGTCAGGTCAGGCTTGCCGATGATGATAGCCACCTGATCCCGCAATCCTTCGCCGCCGCGGAAGACGACGAATTCCGCGTCCGTCGCCCCTTCGAGCGGAACCGGCGCGCGGCTGACAATGGTCATGGCGGTGGCGCGGGCACCGCGATAATCCGCGATCGCGTTCACATCTACGTGAAGCAGAGCAGCGCCGGCAACCGACTTCGCCGAGACAGGAACGACGACGACCGCCGGTTCGATCAGTGCGAGACGCACCAGCTCCATGGCGGCCTTGTCGAGCTTGGACAGGGCGGCGGCCGGCGCATCGAACCGCGCACCGATCTCTCCGGACAAAGCCGCGATGCGCGTCAGGTCGATGCTCGGCAGGGCGATAATGCCTGGCTCGGTGCGATCGAAGCCCAGCTTTTTTAACCGCGGACCCGTCAGCGCCAGCCGGGCGCGGCCCCGCGCAAGAGCTTCGAGCGTCTGCGCTGTGTTGCTGTCGAGCGCTTCCACCCCCACGGCGATGGCCAGCGAACGGCCGGCGCGCAGCAGCACCGGGCGGCCCGACCGCATTTCGCCGATCGCACGCTCCACCGCTATCGCGGAGAATTCTTTGTCGGGGTAGAGAAGACTCTTCATGCCGGACACGCGAACCTCATAAACTAGCTGAATTTTCAACGCGCCAGGGCACAACTAGTTGCTACTTAAGACAATTCAATAGCCTAAAGCCGGATAATTCTCCAGATCATCAATGAACCCTGTATGAATAGTCGCAACCGAGGGGATTGCCTGTGCGGCCAGACGACGTCCAGATGACCGAAGCAGACAAGGCCTATGCGAAGATATTTCAGCCTTTTGCCAAGGCCGAGCATAGCACAGCCCTGGTGATTGCCCAGCTTGGCCAATCGCTCGATGGCCGCATCGCTACCTCGAGCGGAGAATCGAAATATATCAACGGTAAGGCGGCGCTTGCCCATCTACACCGCCTGCGCGCCCATGTCGACGCGGTGCTGGTCGGCGCCGGCACGCTGGTCGCCGACGATCCGCAGCTCACCGTCCGCCTGTGCGAGGGCCGCAACCCGGCGCGTGTCGTCGTGGACCCGACAGGCCGCGGCATTCCGCCCGGCAAATGGCTGGCCAACGACGGCGCCGTCCGGCTGGCGTTCAGCGCCGGCGGGCAGGCGCCGGCCGAATGCGACGAACTGATCAGGATCGAGGCAGGAACGAGCCAACCGTTCGAGCCACAGCAAGTCCTTCAGGCGCTCGCCGCGCGGGGGTTCCACCGCATTCTGGTGGAGGGGGGCTCGCGCGTCGTCTCCTCTTTCCTCGATGCCGACGCGCTCGACCGGTTGCATGTTCTCGTCGCACCCATGATCATAGGTTCGGGCAGAATGGGGCTGGAACTTGCACCGATCTTGCACTTGTCGGAGGCGCGGCGGCCGGCCGTGACGACATTTGTTTTCAGTGACGGCGACGTGCTGTTCGATTGCGACTTGCGATCCGGTGGTTGATAGGAGGGCGGACGATATCATGAGCCAGAATGGTGAGACGACGGTTCCCGCACATTATGCTCCCGCCGCCAAATGGCTGCATTGGATCATCGCCGGCTGCGTCCTGTTCGTGATCCCCGCGGGCGTCGTCATGCTGCGCCTGCCGGACGGCGATCTGCAAAACCGCCTCTTTGATCTGCACAGGTCTTTCGGCGTGCTGATCTTCGTGCTCGCGGTGTGGCGCGTCTATGTGCGCAGCACCCACGGCGCACCCGCCTCGCACCCCGGCCTGACGCGCGCCGAGCGCATCGCGTCCACCGCAGCGCACCATCTGCTATACGTGCTGATCATCGTCATGCCGCTGCTCGGCTGGGCGATGACATCGGCCTATCGCGTCGACGTTTCGGTGTTCGGTCTGTTCACCTTGCCGCATCTCGTGCCGCAGAGCGACAAGCTCTACGAAATCCTTTCCACGATCCACAAGTTGGGCGGCATTCTCATGGCTTTGATCGTGGGTGCCCATATTGCCGGTGCGCTGAAACATACGATCATCGACCGCAGCGACCTCCTCTGGCGCATGCTGCCGAACAATTGGTCAAAATAATCACCATTGCGGTCTTTCGTCCCGAGCCGAAGCTGCGTAAACCTTCGCTCGCAATGCTTTGACAGAAACGGGAGCGCGCAGGGACATGCCCGGGCAAAACGTGCCGAATGGTGCGGAATTCGACTACATCATCGCCGGCGCCGGCTCGGCCGGCTGCGTTCTCGCCAACCGGCTCTCGGCCGATCCTAAGAACCGGGTACTGCTGCTGGAAGCCGGCGGCAATGACAACTGGATCTGGTTTCACATTCCCGTCGGCTATCTGTTCGCCATCGGCAATCCACGCGCGGACTGGATGTTCCGTACCGAAAAGGAGCCAGGCCTCAATGGACGCGACCTCGCCTATCCGCGCGGCAAGGTGATCGGCGGCTGCTCCGCCATCAACGGCATGATCTACATGCGCGGCCAGTCGGCCGATTACGACAACTGGCGGCAGATGGGCCTTTCCGGCTGGGGCTGGGACGACGTGCTGCCGATCTTCCGCAAGCACGAGGATCATTATGCCGGCGAGACCGACCTGCATGGGGCCGGTGGCGAGTGGCGGATCGAGGAGCCGCGCATCCACTGGGACATTCTCGACGCGGTGCGCGCCGCGGCGGCGGAGACCGGCATTCCGCAGACACATGATTTCAATTCCGGCGACAATTTCGGTTCGGCCTATTTCCAGGTCAACCACAAACGCGGCCGCCGCTGGAGCGCGGCGCGCGGCTTTCTCAAGCCGGTTCTCAAGCGACCGAACCTGACCCTGCTCAGCAATGTGCATGTGGCGGGCGTGGTCTGGGACGGCAAACGGGCCGCCGGCGTGCGCTATCGCATCGGGAGTGAAATTCGCACGGCGAGGGCGGCAGGCGAAGTCGTGATCAGCGCCGGCGCCATCGGCACGCCACAGATTCTCGAACTCTCGGGCATCGGCCAGAGCGAGCGCCTCACCGAACTCGGCATCGAAACGGTGCAAGACCTTCCCGGTGTCGGCGAGAACCTGCAGGATCACCTGCAACTGCGGTTGATCTACAAGGTATCCAAGGGCCGCACGCTCAACGTCGATTATCAATCGCTGTTGAAGCGCGCCTGGATGGGCATCGAATACGGCCTGTTCCGCAGGGGACCGCTGACGATGGCGCCGTCGCAACTGGGCATCTTCGCCCGTTCGGCGCCCGAATATGCAACGCCCAATGTGCAGTTTCACGTGCAGCCGCTCTCGCTCGACAAGTTCGGCGATCCGCTGCACGATTTTCCGGCGTTCACGATGAGCGTCTGCAACCTGCGGCCGACAAGCCGCGGCAGCGTGCATACGGTCTCACGCGAGTTGAACGTGCAGCCCTCGATCCAACCGAACTACCTGTCGACCGATGCCGACCGACGCGTCGCCGTCGAGTCGATCCACCTGGCCAGGCGCATCGCCGGGGCAAAGGCTATCTCGGACTATCATCCCAGCGAATATCTGCCCGGCGCGCATATCAAATCGGATGCCGATGTCGCGGCGGCGGCGGGCCAGATCGGCACGACGATTTTTCATCCCGTCAGCACGGCGAAAATGGGCGTAGATAGCGATCCCATGGCCGTCGTCGATGCGCGGCTGCGTGTGCGCGGCGTCACCGGCCTGCGCATCGCCGACGCCTCGGTGATGCCGACGATCACCTCCGGCAATACCAACTCGCCGACCATGATGATCGCGGAAAAGGGCGCGATGATGATGCTTGAGGACGCGCGGGGTTAGAGATGATTCATCATTTGCTAAACCACGGATGCCATCAGGAGCCCTCATCCTGAGGAGGCGCGTAGCGCCGTCTCGAAGGACGGGGGCGACAGGCGAGGACTATGGTGAGCGCCGCGTGACGGGCGACGGTGAGAGATGATTGGTTGACTGCGGCGTGTCGCCCTTGTCCTTCGAGACGCGCCTTTCAGGCGCTCCTCAGGATGAGGGCTTCTGGTAGCTTTGTTCAGCCTATAACCACATTCTGCAATGCCTCGCCGCGCATGAAGCGCCCCGCATTGGCGCAGGCGACATCAGCGATGCGCTTGTAAAGCAGAGGGCCGCAGGCTGCCGCCACATGCGGCGAGATCAGAAGATTGGGCGCCTTCCAGAGACGATGACCCGGCGTCAGCGGCTCCGGGTCCGTTACGTCGAGGCCCGCGCCGCCGATGGTTCCGGCCTCCAGCGCATCGGCAAGAGCGTTCGTGTCGATCACCGCGCCGCGCGCGATGTTGACGATGACCACCGATTTCTTGCACAGCGACAGTTCCTTTTGGCTGATCAGGCCGCGAGTGCTGTCGTCAAGCGGAACAGCGAGGACGATCGTGTCCGCCTTCGGCAGATAGTCGGGCAGTTGCGCCGGGGTTATGATCTCATCGGCCAAGGAACTTGCTGCGCCGGAGCGCGAGACGCCGACGATATGGGCGCCGAAAGCGCGCATGAGCCGCGCCACCTCCCTTCCGATGCTGCCGAAGCCGACGATGAGGCATGTCGCTTCCGCAGGCGTGGTCATGCGCGGCTGCATATCGCGCGCCCACTCGCCGCGCGCCTGCGCCTGCGCCATGGCGGGAAATCCGCGCTGCACCGCAAGGGCAAGCGACACCGCATGGGTCGCAACGGAGGGGCTCAGGGCATCGCCCGCATTGGTGACGATCGTGCCTTGCGGGACGCCGTGTTTCTGCACGCGGTCGAACCCGGCGGACAGAAGCTGCACCCATTTCAACCGCTCGGTCGCGGCGACGGCGCGACCGATCTGATCGGAGTAATCCTGCACTGCAATAATAAACCCGTCCGCGGCAGGCAAAGCCTTGAAAACAGATGCTTCATCGCCGGCGACGACGAGGGCGGACCCGAGCGTTTCGGCAAGGCGGTCTTGGATGATCTGGTTTGGCGTGAATGATACGATCTGCATTGCAACTCTCGATAATGGAACAGCGCTTGTTCCGGTTTCCGCCCGCATTGCCCGGCCGCACCGTGCAACCATGATGATTTTCCCTGGCGACACACCGCATTCGAATTGATTTCAATCAAGGAGCGGTGTTCTGTTAGGCGCCACGGTTATAAACACATCCAGACTCGGAGACGGACATGGCAATCAAAGACATTCTACTGGTTCTTGAGGCAGAAGCGCCAGAGACGGCGCGGGAATATGCCTTGTCCTTCGCGTCGAAAATGGGGGCCCATTTGTCGATTGCGGCGGTTCCGGCGCAAATTATGATGCCGATCAGCGCGGCGGGCGATTATCCCTATGAGCTGATCGCCACCATCGCTGAAGACGCAAGGGCGGCGGCCCAGCAAACCTACAAGGAAATATCGACCGAGGCGCCGGCCGGCGTGCAGACGGAACTCGTCGACATCGAGGGTATTCCCGGCCTCGCCCAATCGGAGATCGGCTCGCTGGCGCGGCATTTCGATCTTGCGATCACCACGCAGGCTAGTCCTGAATCAGGCGACCGCGCCATGATCAACGCGACCTTGTTCGACACCGGCCGGCCCGTCATCGTCGTCCCCTATATCCACAAGGGTCCGGTGAAACTCGGCCACATTCTGGTTGCCTGGGACGGCAGTTCCGTCGCGGCGCGGGCGCTGAACGATGCCCTGCCGCTGCTGAAGGTTGCAGGCAGGGTCGAGATCGTCACCGTGACGCCGGTGGGAACACCAACCGAGGAACTCCCGGGCTTCAACATCAGCCGCCATCTGGCCCGCCACGGCGTCAACGCCGAGCTGCGGATGCTGCCGAAAACCGAGGATGTGGCATCCACGCTGCTGTCCTACGCGGCCGATGCCGGCGCGGACCTTCTGGTGATGGGCGGGTACGGTCATTCGCGCCTGCGCGAATTCGTCTTCGGCGGCACCACCATCGACATCCTGAAGTCGATGACCTTGCCGGTGTTCATCGTACATTGACCGGCTGAGTCGGTATTCACGTGATACCGATCTGACGTGAATCAGAACACGCCCTAACGCAAAGCTCAAACGCAGAAGCCCCCGGCGGTCGCAACCTCCAGGGGCTTTTATTTGCGGAGAAACGCGATCAGACAAACCCGATCATGCCTGGACGGGCGTGCCCATGAAGTCGCGCTTGCCGATCTCGACGCCCGCCTGGCGCAGGATGTCGTAAGCGGTCGTTGTGTGGAAGTAGAAATTTGGCAGGCTGAAATTCAGAAGGAACGTCTGACCGGTGAACTTGCGTTCGGCACCGTTCGGGAAGGTGATCGTGATGTCCTTTTCTTCCTGGCCGTCGAGCTGTTCCGGCTTGATCGTCTTGAGGAAGTCGATCGTTTTGGCGATCCGCTCCTTCAGCTCGGCGATCGAGGTTTCCATGCCCTCGAATTTGATCGGCTCGGCACCGGCAATGCGGCTCGATGCGCTGATGGCGTGATCTGTGGACGCCCGCACCTGGCGTACGAAAGGATGCATGTCAGGAAAGAGACGAAGCGTCATGAAATAGCTGGCATCAAGCTTCTTGGCATCGATATGCGCCTGCGCCTTGTCGAGCACGCCAGAAAGTCCGCCGAGGAATTGAATGAAGATCGGCACCGAGCTTTTGTACATTGTAATTGCCATGAATCGCTTCCTCTTATGCCTTAATTGGCCGAACGGGCGGCAATCTAGAGGATCGGCCTGAAGGACGCCAGCGATCTGCACACATTGGACGCGAGGAAAATAGCGACTACATTGCTCGCCATCCGCCGCACGGAAGTCTCGAGAAATTTCCGCATGACAGACCTGTTTCAGCTTACCGCCTACGAAGCGGCCCGCCGGATTCGCAACGGCGACCTGAGCGCCCATGCCTTGATGCGAGCCTGCCTCGAGCGCATCGAAGCGGTCGATCCGCAGATCCAGGCCTGGGCCTTCCTCGATCCCGGACACGCCCTGGCGATGGCTGCCGAGGCCGATGCCAGGCAGCGTGACGGCGTGGCTTGCGGGCCGTTGCATGGCGTGCCCGTGGCCATCAAGGATGTCATCGACACCGGCGACATGCCGACCCAATGCGGCTCGCCCATTTTCGCCTCGCGCCAGCCGCTTGAAGACGCCGCCTGTGTCGCCGCGCTGCGGGCGGCAGGCGCCATCATCATCGGCAAGAGCGTGACGACGGAACTCGCTTCGCTGACGCCGGGCAAGACACGCAACCCGCGCAACCTTGAACACACGCCGGGCGGCTCGTCTTCCGGTTCGGCGGCTGCCGTCGCCAGTGGCATGGTCCCGCTGGCACTCGGCACCCAGACAGCCGGGTCGGTGATCCGGCCCGCCTCGTTCTGCGGCATCTTCGGCTTCAAGCCGACGCTCGGCTTCATCTCGCGCACTGGCGTTCTGATGCAGTCGCACACGCTCGATACGATCGGCGTCTTCGGACGCTCGCTGGAGGACATTGCGCTGATCGCCGAATGCCTGTCGGGCTGGGACGGCCGCGACGAGGTCAGCTATCGGCGCGCACACCAGAGCTTTCTCGCACCGCTGGAGCAGCATTTCGCGCAAGCGCCACGGCTCGCCTTCTGGCGCACGCCGGCCTGGCCGCTGGCCGAACCTGCCACGCATGATGCCTTCGCCGAGCTTGTCGAGGAACTTGGCGACCATTGCCGGACGATCGAACTGCCTGCCGACTGCGATGCTCTTCCGACCTATCAGGGCATCGTCCAAAGTTCCGAGAACGCCGCCTGGTACGGCGGTCTCTATGACCGCTATCCCGACAGTCTCAGCCCGGCGATGCGCGAGCGGCTCGCCAGGGGCATGCAGGAAAGCGCCCGATCCTATCTCGATGCGATGGCCGCGCGGGCGCGGCTCTACCGGCACATGACGGAAGTCTTCGACCGCTTCGACGCGGTGATCTGTCCGGCTGCGCCGGGCCCCGCACCAAAAGGGCTGGAGACGACCGGCAATCCGATCTTCAACGCGCCATGGACCTATCTCGGCGTACCGGCCGTCACGCTTCCCCTGATGGAGATCGACGGCATGCCGGTCGGCGTGCAGCTCGTCGGGCCGCGCCGCGGCGAGGC
>Ga0182744_1004022_pt1 | contig 11232 bp, 10 predicted proteins | sample eDN3rd30CKraftMG_FD_128525 | JGI IMG/M metagenome (GOLD analysis project Ga0182744, IMG submission 128525) | Enriched Miracle-Growth compost microbial communities from Emeryville, California, USA - eDNA 3rd pass 30_C Kraft MG (version 2) (version 2) ...
ACCGATTGCGCGAAACGAAACAGATTGTCCGGATCGTATCGGCGCTTGATCGCACGTAGTCGCGGCAGGTTCGCGCCGTAATAGGCATCCTGGGCGGCTTGTAGCGACGGATCGACGAAGTTCTGGTAGGCGCCGCCGGAAGCCGCCTGGACCGCCTCGGCATAGCAATCGGACTGCCAGGCCAGCGCGCGGCGGACGGCGCGCGCATGGTCGGTCCCGGTCCAGCCGATCTCGACGCTGAATAGCCAGTCGTTGCGCCGGTGCACGAAGGCGGTGGCATCCGGTGCAACTTTGGCGACCGCGCCGCCGGTCTGGAAGAACTTGGCTTCGGCCGGCATCGACAAGCCGGGAAAGCGTGCCAGCCGATCGAGCAACGCCGGCACCAGCGCGTGCGTGTCGGCCTGGGTCAGGAAGCGGGAGCGCTCCTGATAATATCCCGGGCTGCCGTCCTCGGACAGCGCAGCCTGAACCTGCCAATAAGGCTCGACCCGGACCGTTTCCGCGGCCGGCTGGGCCACGCGATAGGCCGGCGCCAGGATGTCGAGCAACTCGGCGCGGCTGCCGGCGTATTGTCCGGTCAGCGCAATGCCGAGGCGGGCGCCCTCGCCTGACCGTGGCTTTACCGCCGTGGTCGTGAGCTTCGATCCGATGCGTGCCGGCGCGCCGGCCAGCGTCTCCAGCAACACCGGCAGCAGTTCGCGTATCCGCTCCTTCCATTCGATCTTGAACAGGCAGAGGTCGTCGACCGCAAAGCCTTGTAGCTTGAAACCCGTGTGGATGCCGAGATTGCCGCCGCCGATGCCGCGACTCGCCCAGAACAGTTCCTGGTTATCGCGGGCGCTGGCGGTGACGATGTCGCCAGATGCGGTCACCATCTGCGCTTCCAGCATGTGGTCGTAACCGAAGCCGTGCATGCGCATGTTGAAGCCGACGCCGCCACCGAGCAGGAATGCCGCGGCGCCGACACCGAGGCAGCGCCCATGCGTCACCGCGGCATGCACCTCGCGTAGCGCGGCATAGACGTGGCCGTTGCGTGCGCCGCCGGCAAGCGTGGCGATGCCGGAGCTGCGGTCGACCGTGACCTCGTGCATCAGCGAGAGATCGACGACAAGTCCGGCGGTCGAGGAGAACCCGGCATAGGAATGGCCGCCGGAGCGTGCCACGAACGGCACGCCGGTATCGCGCGCCCACAGGATCGCGGCACGCACATCCTCGACCGAGCGGCAGCGCGCGATCCCCGCCGGCCGGATCGCCGCGTAACGCAGATTGTTGGGCTGCGACAGCCGCGCATAACCGCGGTCGCCGGGCCGCAGGACCGGCCCGGACAGCCGCTCGCGCAAGGCGCGCCAGGCGGCGGGACCGACGTCACGTTTCGGCAGTGCCCGTGCCTGCGCCGCCTGCGGCAGCAACCCGAGCGCCGCCGCAGCACCCAGCCCGCCCAGAAACTGCCGGCGTCCAACCGTCGCGACAACCGAGGCGCAAAGCCCATCCCGTTCCGTCATGTCAAGATTTTGCCCCTCTGCCAACGCGCGCCACCCCGTTCTTCAACAAAAATATGAAAATAAAATACAAATAATATCAATATTATAGTGTATTTTTATAATTCAATACTTTAATAAATTAAAGCGTTACATTAGCTTGCCATCGGCAAATTCCACCTGGAAGCCGTCGTAGGCCGGCTCGATTCCGTGCGGCAGCAGGCCGCGCAGCGTCTCGTAGTCGAGGTCCGAGTGCAGGTTGGTCAGCACCGCGCGTTGCGGCTTGATCCGGCCGGCCCAGGCCAGTGCCTGTTCGAGATTGAGATGGCTCGGGTGCGGGTTGTGGCGCAGCGCATCGAGGATCCAGACCTCGAGCCCGCCGAGCAGTGCCACGCTCTCCGGCGGAAGGCCGCTGAGGTCGCAGGAATAGAACACGCCGCCGAACCGGAAGCCGAGCGAGGGGATGTCGCCGTGCTCCTGAAGGACCGGCAGCACCCGGATCGGCCCGCCCTCTCCCTCGATGGTCACGGCGTGGCCGGCCTCGATGCGGTGGCGGTTGAGGATCGGCGGGTATTCGCTGCCGGGCGGCGTCTCGAAGCAGTAATCGAAGCGCTTGAACAGGTCGCGGGCGGTGGGGTCGTCCATATAGACGTCGACCCGGCGGCGGCGCGCGATTGCCAGCGCTCGCAGGTCGTCGATGCCGTGGACGTGGTCGGCATGCGGGTGGGTGTAGAACACGGCGTCGAGCCAATCGACCTTGGCGTCGAGCAACTGCTCGCGCAGGTCGGGCGAGGTGTCGACCAGCACCCGCGTCACGCCGTCCTTGCCGTGACGCTCGACCAGCAGCGAACAGCGCCGCCGCCGGTTCTTCGGATTCTTCGGGTCGCAGGCGCCCCAGCCGAGCCCCGGCCGCGGCACACCGCCGGAAAAGCCGCAGCCGAGAATCGTGGCGCGCAGGCTCATGCCGGCGACCGTTCCGCGCCGCCCGCCGGCACCTTGGAGAATAGCCGGAAGAAATTCTCGGTCGTCTGCCGCGCGATCTCCTCCGGCGAGACGCCACGGGTTTCCGCCAGCACCCGCGCCGTCTCGACGACGAAGGCCGGCTCGTTGCGCTTGCCGCGATGCGGGTTCGGCGCCAGATAGGGCGCGTCGGTCTCGACCAGAATACGCTCGGCCGGCAATTCGGCGGCGATGGCGCGCAGCGCCGCCGAGTTCTTGAAGGTCAGGATGCCGGTAAACGAGACATAGTGGCCGAGCGCCACGGCGCGCATCGCCAGGTCGCGCCCTCCGGTGAAACAGTGCAGCACGGCCGGGAAGGCGCCCTTGCCGCTCTCCTCCTCCAGAATGCGGGCAACGTCATCGTCCGCCTCGCGCGCATGGATGACGAGCGGCAGGCCGGTGGCGCGCGCCGCCGCGATATGGGTGCGGAAGCCCTGCGCCTGCGCCTCGCGCGGGCTGTTGTCGTAGTGGTAATCGAGCCCGGCTTCACCGATCGCCACCACCTTCGGGTGGCGGGCACGAGCGACGAGATCGTCGGCGGTGATGTCCAACTCCTCGTCGGCATGGTGCGGATGCGTGCCGACCGAACAGAACACGTCGTCGAAACGGCCGGTGATCGCCAGCAGCTTGTCCTGCTCGCGCACGCGCGTCGAGATCGTCACCATCCGGCCGATGCCGGCGGCGCGTGCACGGCCGACGACCGCATTCAGCTCGCTGGCGAAATCCGGGAAATCGAGATGGCAATGGCTATCGACCAGTATGGCGGTCATGGTGCGTCACCCTCGCCCGGCGCTCAAGCCGACGATCGCCGCGACGTCCGCCCGCTCGGCCTGCAAATCGACGACGAACGGCATCTTGCGGTCGGTTACGCGCAGCGTCAGCCACGGTGCGTCGACCGAAATCCGGCCGCTGACGCGCCCTTCATAGGCTTTGCCGGGAACGAGATCGGCAACGGCGTAACGGTGCAGGACCGGCCGCAGCGCGCCGAGCGCGGTCAGCAGCACCGCATCGCCGTGGCGCTCGATGCGCGTCAGATAGAGGCTGGAATAGAAGGCCATGCCGGCGAGCGGCAGGACGCCGCAAAGTGCGATCACCACCGCCATGCCGAGCCGCTCGGGGAAACTGCGCAGCGCGCCGCCGTCGGCCGGCTCGATGCCGTAGTTCTCCAGCGTGGTCCACGCCCAGTAAAGCCAGGCAAGGCACCACACGGCAAACGAGATCGTCAGCCATCGGACCTTTCTGGCCTGCCAGCGGTTCTCGAACAGCAGCATCGGCGCGCTCCCGCTCACCCCGCCGCGGCCGGCGTTTCGACGTAGCGCGGAAACACCGGCGCCGGCGGCGGCAGCACCGTGCCAGGCGCCAGCCGATGATCGCCGCCGAGGAACGCGAAGCCGCGCTCGCCGCCCGGCACGCCGATCAGGTCGAGGAGCTTTTCCGCCGAAGCCGGAATGAACGGCTGCGCCAGGATCGCGACCTGCCGGATCACTTCGGCGGTCGTGTAGAGTACCGTCGCCTGCTTTGCCGGGTCGGTCTTGGCCAACGCCCACGGCGCCTCGCCGGCGAAATAGCGGTTGGCGTCGGCGACCACCGCCCACACGGCGTTGAGCACCTGATGCAGTTGCTGCGTCTGCATCGCTTCGCGCGCCTTGCCGATCATCGCGTCGGCGGCGGCGAGGATCGTCGTATCGGCCTCGCTGAACGCGCCCGGCGCCGGCAACCGGCCGCCATATTGCTTGGCCAGCATCGACAGCGAGCGCTGCGCCAGATTGCCGAGATCGTTGGCGAGGTCGGCATTGGTGCGGTTGACGATCGCCTCGTGGTTATAGTTGCCGTCCTGCCCGAACGGCACTTCGCGCAGGAAGAAATAGCGCATCTGATCGACGCCGTAGGTATCGGCCAGCACGAACGGATCGATGACGTTGCCGACCGACTTCGACATCTTCTCGCCGCGGTTGAACAGGAAGCCGTGCGAGAACACGCGCTTTGGCACCGCGACGCCCGCCGACATCAGGAAGGCCGGCCAGTAGACCGCATGAAAGCGCACGATGTCCTTGCCGATGACGTGCAACGCCGCCGGCCAGTAGCGCTTGAACATCTCGCTCTCGGTGTCGGGATAGCCGACGCCGGTCAGGTAATTGGTCAGCGCATCGACCCACACATACATGATGTGCTTGTCGGCGCCGGGCACGCGGATGCCCCAGTCGAAGGTGGTGCGCGAGATCGACAGATCCTGCAAACCGCCGCGCACGAAGCTCGCCACTTCGTTGAGCCGTTCCTTCGGCAGCACGAAGGTCGGGTCGCGCTCGTAGAGGTCGAGGAGTTTTTGCTGATAGGCGGATAGGCGGAAGAAATAACTCTCCTCCTCCACCCATTCGACCGGCGTGCCGGTCTTCACCGCGATGCGCACCTTGTGCTCGTTCACCGCGGTTTCGTCCTCGGCGTAATAGGCTTCGTCGCGCACCGAGTACCAGCCGGCATATTTCGACAGATAGATGTCGCCGTTCTTCTCCATCCGCTCCCAGATCGCCTGCGAGGAGCGGTGATGGCGCTCTTCCGTCGTGCGGATGAAGGCGTCGTTGGAGCAGTTCATCCGCTCGACCATCGCCTGGAAGCGCGGCACGTTGCGCTCCAGCAACTGCTTCGGCGTCATGCCCTCTTTCGCCGCCGTCTGCTGCATCTTCTGGCCATGCTCGTCGGTACCGGTCAGGAAAAAGACGTCGAAACCGTCGAGCCGCATGAAGCGGGCGATGGCGTCGGTCGCGATCACCTCGTAAGCGTGGCCGATATGCGGGACGCCGTTCGGGTAAGCGATGGCGGTGGTGATGTAAAAAGGCGGTTTGGCGGGCATGGTGGCGTTGGTATCAACCGCGTGCGCTCTGCGCAAGCAAGCCAAAGATCGCAAATACCATCGGCTTGCGGTCGAGGTTATAGGCGTCGGCCTCGCGGATCGCGCGGTTGACCGCCTCGAACGCTTCGGCGATCCGCGCCGCCCGGGCCGGCAACGCGGCCGCCTCGGCAAGCCGCTGCGACAGCCAGTCGTTGACGAGATCAGCCAGCACCGCGAGCGGGCGCGGATCGCTGCCGGAAAGCGCCTCGCCGAGCCCGTGCAGGCTCAACGGGTCGAGGTCGGGCAGCCGCGCCAGGACGCCGAGGATCTGCCGGCGCAGCGCCAGCGCCGCGCCGTCGAACAGGTCGAGCGCGCGCGCGACGCTGCCGTCCGCGGCCGCGGCCGCCTCGCGCAGTTCGGCGTCCTGCGGATCGCCGCCGCTCGCCAGCGCTGCCGCCTGCGCTACCTCGCTCGCGTCGAGCGGCCGCAGCAGCAGCCGGCGGGTGCGCGAGCGGATCGTCGGCAACACCCGCCCCGGCGCGTGGCTGACGAGCAGCAGCAGCGAGCGCGGCGGCGGCTCTTCGAGGATTTTCAGGAGCGCGTTCTCCCCCTCCTTCTGCAATTCGTCGACGGAATCGACGATGGCGATGCGCCAGCCGCCCTCGCTTGCCGTCGAGCCGAAGAACGTCACCGTGCGGCGGACCTGCTCGATGCGGATCGTGGTGTTGAGCTTGCCCTTGTCGTTGAGCACCCGTTCGAGGGTCAACAGGCCGCCATGCGCCTCGCCGGCGACGCGCCGGGCAACCGGGTCGTCGTCACCAACGGCCAGCGACATCGCCGCCTGCACCGCCGGATCGGCCGGATCGGGATGCGCGAGAATGAAGCGGGCGGCGCGATAGGCGAGCGTCGCCTTGCCGATGCCCGGCGGCCCGCCGATCAGCCAGGCATGGGCAATGCGGCCGCTGCGATAGGCCGACAGGATGGCGGCCTCGGCCTCGGCATGGCCGTAGAGCGCCGTGGTCGCGCGCGGATGCGGGAAGGCGTCGTCCCCGCTCATGACATCGTACTCATAACGTCGTGCTCATGGCGTCGCGGCCTGCGGCACCACCGGCCCGGCCGCCGCGTCCCGTGGCGGCAGCAGGCGCGCCGCGACGGTCTGCCAGATCGCCTCGTCCACCGCCTGCGGCGGCTGTGTGCCGTCGATCACCGCGCAACGGAGCGGTTCGGCGGCGGCGATGGCGAGGAACGCCTGCCGCAGCGCCTGATGGAAGTTCACGTCTTCCGCCTCGAAACGGTCGGCGGTGCCGCTGCCGCGCCGGGCGGCGGCGCGCGCCAGCCCGACCTCGGCCGGCACGTCGAGGATCAGCGTCAGGTCCGGCACCGCGTCGCCGACGGTGACCTCCTCCAGCGCCCGGATCAGCCGCGCATCGACGGCGCCGAGCACGCCCTGATAGGCGCGCGTCGAATCGAGGAAGCGATCGCTGATCACCCAGTGCCCGGCCGCCAGCGCCGGCAGCACCGTAGTGCGCAGATGGTCGTCGCGGGCGGCGGCAAACAGCAGCGTCTCAGCCTCCGCCCCGAGCGGCGCCGCGCCACCGGCGAGGATCACATGCCGGATGATCTCCGCTCCCGGCGAGCCGCCGGGCTCGCGCGTCAGCACCACCGCGATGCCGCGCGCGCGCAGCCGGCGCGCCAGCGCCGCGGCGCGGCTCGATTTGCCGCTACCCTCGCCGCCTTCGAAACTGATGAACCGTCCGCGCATCGGCCGCTACAGCCGCTTCACACCGGCGCGGAACAGGCCGATGGCGAGTTCGGTCGCGGCGTCGAAGGCGCGCTGCGACATCGTTCCCCGCGCGATGCTCTCGCCCGCCTGCAACGGCACTTCCAGCGCCAGATTGCCGTCGCGCCAGACCTTCAGGCTGCCGATCGGCTGGCCCTTGTCGATCGGCGCCTCCACCGGGCCATTATAGACGATGCGGGCGACAAGCTTGTCGTTGCCGGACTTCGGCACCATCACCTGCACCAGATCGGGACTGACCAGCGCGACGCTGCCCTCGGCGCCGCCGAACACCTTGGCGTGGCCGATGGTCTGGCCCTCGGCGAACAGCATGCGGGCCTCGAAATTGCGGAAGCCCCATTCGAGGAGCTTGCGGCCCTCATCGGCGCGCTCCTTGGCGCTCGTCAGGCCAGTGACGACAGCGATCAGCCGCATATTGTTGATGACCGCCGAGCCGACGAGGTTATAGCCGGCTTCCTTGGTGTAGCCGGTCTTCAGTCCGTCGGCGCCAATGCTCATTGCCAGCAGCGGATTGCGGTTCTGCTGGCGGATCTTGTTCCAGGTGAACTCGCGCTCGGCATAGATCGGATAGAATTCCGGATAGGTCCTGATGATGTGACGGGCAAGCTGCGCCAGTTCGCGCGCCGTGACCTTGGTGTCCGGGTCCGGCAGGCCGTTGGAATTGGTGAACACCGATTTGCTCAGGCCGATCTCGCGCGCCCGCTTGGTCATCATCTCGGCGAAGGCCAGTTCGTTGCCGGCAAGCCCCTCGGCGAGGATGATACAGGCATCGTTGGCGGACTGGATGATGACGCCGCGGATCAGGTCAGAAACCGGCACGCGGCTGTGCAAGGCGGCGAACATGGTCGAGCCGCCGGAGGGCGCCCCGCCCCGCCGCCAGGCATTCTCGCTCGTTACATATTCGTCGGTGAGCTTGATGCGGCCTTCCTTGAGGGCGTGGAAGACCACCTCGGCGGTCATCAGCTTGGCGAGGCTCGCCGGAAACACCAACTCGTCGGCGCCGCGCTCGAACAGCACGCTGCCGCTCTCCGCCTCGATCAGGATCGCGTGCGGCGCCGAAATCTGCGGCTCGTCCTTCTTCGCCGGAGCGGCAGGCGTCGCGGCGGCCGCTACACTCATCGATGCGCCAATCGATACGCCGAAAGCGAACGCGAGCCCGACGATGGCGGCCAACGCAGAGGAACAGACTGTCTTCTTCAACACCGACCGCGCGCACGCGCCTCCCACAGGCCCCGAGGGTGCGGGCGCCGCTGCGGCGGAAAAGGCGGCCGTCAATAGAGGCCGCGGCCGCTCATCAGGCCCGCACCACCATCATAGCGCGGCGCGGCATAAGCTGAAACCGGGCTGGCGACGGACGTCGTCAGCGTGCCGAGCGAACGCGGCGCCAGCGCGTCCCGCGATGGGACAGAGCGCGGCTCGACGGCGGCAACCGCAGTCCGCTGCGGCATCGGCGCCGCCGCGACGGGCGCGGGCTCTTCCGCGAGCACATAGCGGTTGCCGGCGGTGACCGCCGGGCGGCGGACCGGCGTATTGGCAATCGGCGTGGCGTCGAGCAGATCGGGGGTGAAATCGTTGTTCGCCGAGGCGACGACGGTCTTCGCCTTGCGCTCTGCCGATTGCTGGGCCGATTTCTGGACCGATGCCACCATGGTCGGCTGATGACCGTTGAGCGGCCGGCCGTTCTCGCGCAGCGTCGCTTCGAGCTTGGCATCGTTGGAGCCGGTCAGCGGCGCCTTGCCGACATATTCGACGCGCACCCGTGCCACGCCGTGGCCGTGGAATTCGAGCAGCTTGGCCGCCCGCGTCGACAGGTCGATGATACGATCCCTGGCGAACGGTCCGCGATCGTTGACGCGCACGATCAGCGAGCGCTTGTTCGCCAGATTGGTGACGCGGGCATAGCTCGGGATCGGCAGCGTCGGATGCGCCGCCGAGATCGACGTCATGTCGAAAATCTCGCCGTTGGCGGTGCGGCGGCCGTGGAAGTCGTCGCCGTACCAGGAGGCAATGCCCTCCGCCCGGTAATTGGTGTTTTCCTTCGGGACGTAAGTACGGCCGCCGACCACATAGGGCTTGCCGACGCGATAGCTGCCGCCGCCCTTCGGCACCGCCTCGCCCGCCTGCACGACGCGCTCGCTGGCGGAAACGCCGTATTTGGCGTCGACGCGGCTGTTGGTCTTGGCGCAATTGGCGACCAGCAAGCCGGCCGCGACAACCGCGGAAACCTGCGCCGACACGCGCAGGAAGCGCTGCACAGCCTGATTGTCCGACGTCTGCAAGGCGTCCTGCCCCCGTTGTCCCAACTGTCCCGATTCCGAAACACTTTACCGTGACCGCAACGACACGGGAATGCACAGACTACGTCCGTGGTAAATTTCGCGTTTATTTTAGGCAAATACCTGCAACCGACCGAGGAATCGGTCGGCCGGGACAGCTTTTGGGCGATATTTCAGTGCCCGCGCGCCGTGGCCTTGATCCGCGACAGGGCTTTCCGGCACGGCACCCAGGCCGACAGTGTGCCCGCTTTGAGCCGGTCGACGTGCGGATGCACGCCGGGAGCCGCCGGCACGACGCCGGCCCTGCGCAGATAATGGTTGAAGCCGCGCGTGCGGCCCAGCCGGCGGTTCGACCGTGTCTCGAACACGAAAGTGTAGGAGATCGAGACATCCTCGCCGGTCTCGACCCAATGCGGCGCATTCTGCGGCTGATGGAAGCCCCTGCCCGGCGTCAGATTGAAGACGTGCTCGTTGCTCGCCTGCCGCCGCGTCAGATCGACCTGGCCGATATCGATGAGGCCGCGGAAATAGAACTGCTCGAGCTCCGGTTCGGCGAGTTCGGCCGGCGGATAGACATGGTAGAGCTTGCGGCCGCGGACCTGCGAGAAGAAGCCGACCGACGGATCGAAGTGGAACGGCGTCACCGTCGCCGACGAGGTCAGGAAGATCGACGATTCCAGCCGCAGGATCTTGTCGTCGCCAAGCCCGCCGAGCGTCTTGAGGACCTCGTTGAATAGTTCGTCGACCAACCGCCCGAAGCGCGGATCGTAATTTTCCGGGCGCTTGAGCAGCACGCGGACCGAACGCCGTTCGAGTTGATCGATCGCCTCGACGACGCCGAGCCCCGGTCCGCTGACCGAGCGGAAGACCTGGCCGGGCGCCGCGGCGCCGGCGGTCACGAAGTAGTCGCGCTCATGTCCGACGTAGCGGCTCGCCAGCGCGCGCAGGTTCGCGAGATCGAAGATGTCGAGTTCGCAGAGCCGGTGCGTGAATCCGAACGGTTGCCGATTGAAGCTTTCGCGCACCAGCGGTGCGTCGAGCGCCAGCAGCGGACCTGGCGCTGCGAGATTTGGCGCTCCGAGATTTGGCGCCGCAAGGTTTGAGGCGGCGGCGTCTGTTGCGGTGATGGTATCTGCGGTCGGGAGATCGATGGTCGGAATGACGGTCATGGCACCCTCTTGGCACCTGTCAGTGTCCGTATGACGCCCTCACGTCGCCCTCGCGTGACCGTTTTGCTTTCTGCCGCTTCGCGACACTGGGCGGAAATGCCGCACTTAACATAACTTAACATTATCATTACAATGTTAAGTTTGTCGAGCGGTCAGCGCGCCCGGCTGTCGCAGGCTTTGCATTCTCTTGGATCGCCCCCCCCTTGAATGAGGGGTAGCCGCATACGCCGCGACGTAACATAATTTGATCAAATTATAACATTTGCGGCGGACGCCGGCGGATCTCGCCGGCATCCGGCCCGCGCCATAACCATAACGATGACCCGAGCTGACCGATCTTGGACACCCCGGACGCGCCGCCGCAGAACGTCACTCGCCTGCCCGACCGGAACGACGCCGCGCTGCTCAAGCGCGACGGGCTGCGGCTTTATCGCGCCTTCATGTCGATCAGGAACCGCGAGGACCGGCTGAAGGTCATCCTGCTCGCTGAATCGCTGGCGCCATTCGCCAATATCTGACCGCCCCCCCTCGCGTGCGCCGTGCCGCGTGATATATTGCCTCCAATAAAAAAACCCCGCCCGGCCGAAGCCGGGGGCGGGGCAAGGAAGGGAGGAAGGCTCAGACGAGACTTCCAAGGAGAACACTACCGGGTGCAACTGCGACGAACATTGTCGCAGATCAATCT
>Ga0182744_1004023_pt1 | contig 11231 bp, 8 predicted proteins | sample eDN3rd30CKraftMG_FD_128525 | JGI IMG/M metagenome (GOLD analysis project Ga0182744, IMG submission 128525) | Enriched Miracle-Growth compost microbial communities from Emeryville, California, USA - eDNA 3rd pass 30_C Kraft MG (version 2) (version 2) ...
ATCATCGTGCCGGCGGCGGCTGTGCCCGCCGCCGTGGAGGATGCGGCACAGCGCGGTCTCAAGTCGGCAACGGTCTACGCGGGCGGCGTCGGCGACGGCGAAGACCCGGTGTCGCGCGCGCTGGGCGACCAGGTGCGCGCCACCGTCGCCAGGTCGGGCCTGCGCATCTCCGGCCCCAATTGCATGGGCGGCCTCAGCTATCGCGAGAAGCTGTTCGCCTATCCCAATCCGTCGCTGGCGCGGCTGGCGCCGGGGCCGGTGGCCTGCGTGTTCCAGTCCGGCGGCACCTTGCAATTCTTCATGACGACAGGCGCCATGCGCGGCCTGCGCTTTTCCTATGGCGTGTCGTCGGGCAACGAGCTCGATCTCGATCTGGCCGATTTCGTGAATTTCATGGTCGATGACGAAGAGACGAAGCAGATCGTGCTTTTCATCGAAGGCATTCGCCGGCCGAAGATGTTCATGCGCGCTGCGGCGCGGGCGCTCGTGGCGGGCAAGCCTATCATCGCGATCAAGACCGGCGCGACGGAGAAATCCGCCCATGCGGCAGCCTCGCACACCGGCGCCATTGCCGGCGATTACGCCAGCTATCGCGCCATGTGCGACCGTTACGGCATCATCAACTGTGCGACGCTGGACGATGTGGTGGAGACGACGCTGGCCTTCCAAAGCGGCCGCGTGCCGAAGGGGCCGCGCATCGGCTGGGTCACCACATCGGGCGGCACTGTCGATCTGCTCTACGATTGCGTCGAGCAGGAAAGCTCGCCGCTCGCGGTCTTTACCGAAGAGACCAATGCCGGCATCCGGCCGTTCATGCAGGGCGAGATCAGCCCCAAGAACCCGCTTGATGTCGGCATTCCCTCGACGATCACCAAGGCGGCGGAGCTGTGCGAGGTCGTCGTCCGCGATCTCAATGTGGACATGCTGGCCTGGGCCGGCCAACTGCCGCCCAAGCTCGACGCCTGGCCCGATGCGGAGGCGCTGATCAAGATGGTGGCCGGAACCGACAAGCCGATCGTCGGCTTCGCCCGCATGGCCTATCACATGGGCGCGGAGGCGGTGGCGATGCAGGACAAGGTCGGCTTTCCCTTCCTGCAGGGCCTGCCGGCGACCTGCCGCGCGCTCAATGCGCTGTGGTTTCATGCGCAGCGCAGCGGCAAGGCGCCTGTCGTTGCCGAGGAGCGCAGAAGCGATCTCACCGCCGAGACGCTGGACGCCACCCTGGCCCGCTATGGCATTCACGGCCCCAGGAGCCGCACCGTCAAGACTGCCGAGGCTGCCGTTCTGGCGGCGCAGGACATCGGCTTCCCCGTCGCGCTGAAGATCCAGTCGCGCGATATCCTGCACAAAACCGAGGCGGGCGGCGTCGCGCTCAACCTCCGCAACGCAGCGGCCGTGGCGGCGGCTGCGGAAAGGCTCACGGCCTCCGCCTGGCAGGTCTATCCGGCGGCGCGCATCGACGGTTTTCTCGTCCAGGAAATGGTGTCGGGCCATGAGGCCATCGTCGGCGCGCGCGAGGATGCGCTCTATGGTCCGATGCTGCTCGCCGGCTCCGGCGGCGTGCTGGTGGAACTGGTGCAGGACGCGGCGCTGAAGCTGCTGCCGCTCGCCGAAGGCGAGGCGTCCTCGATGATCGACGGGCTGAAGCTGAAGCGCCTCATCGGCGGCTTCCGCGGCCAGCCGCCGGGCGACCGGGCGGCGCTGGAGAAGGCGATCGAAAGTCTGGCGGCATTCTATCTCGACCACCGCGACAGGATCGCCGACATCGAGATAAATCCGCTGATGGTGCATCCCCGCGGCGTGTGCGCGGTGGATGTGCGGGTGATTTGGAGGTAGGAGTGAGAGGGCCGGAGCCTTGGTGTCATTCCCGCCAAGCGAAGCGCAGAGCGGGAATCCAGAGGCAACCTGATGGCCCCATGTGGCGGCCCTTGACTCCTGGATTCCCGCTCGCGCCTGCGGCGCGTCGGGAATGACAGCCCTTGATTGTCTCAACTATTCCCCGGCATCAGCACCGAGCAGCCACCGTCGACGAACAGTTCAGCGCCGACGATGAACTCCGATTCGTCAGACACCAGGAACAGAACCGCGCGTGCGAGATCGATCGGCAGGCCAGGCCTTCCTGCGAGGTTGATGACGGGGCGCGTCGGGTCGAATTCCTCCTTGCCGACGGGCGAACCGATCTTGTTCGGCACCACGGAATTGACCCTGATCCTGTGCGGCGCGAGCTGGACGGAGAGCGAGCGCGACAGGTTGATGACGCCGCCCTTGGCCGAGGTATAGGCGATGGCGCGGTCGCGGCCGTAATAGCCGGATGTCGATGAGACGAGCACGATCTTGCCGCCGTTGCCGGCGGCGATCATCGCCTTGGCGGCATGTTTCGAGAACAGGAAGGGCGCGGTCAGCGTGATCGCCAGAACCCGGTTCCATTCTTCCGTGGTGATGTCGAACATGTTCTTGTTGTCGGAAATGGCAGCATTGTTCACCAGGATGTCGAGGCGGCCGAAGGTGGCGACCACATCGTTGACGCACTTGATGATGTCGTCTTCCCGGGCGACATCGCAGACGAAGGCCTTGGCCCTGCCACCGGCCGCATTGATCTCGGCCGCGACCTTGTCGCCGCGCCCCTTGTCGAGATCGACGACGGCGACGGAGGCGCCCTCCTTGGCGAAGAGTTTCGCCGTGTCTTCGCCGATGTTGCGCCCGGCGCCGGTGATGATGGCGACCTGATTGGCAAGTTTCATGGTAGCTTCCTGTCCGGTTGGTGTTCAGTTGGCGCCGCGCAATCTCGCGGTCGCCGCTTCGTCGATGCCGTAGCCGCCGTCGGTCTTGTAAAGAACGACCTTGTAGTCGCTCCGGGCGTGTTCCGGCGTCACATAGCCTTCCTCGACGTCGCGCAGCACTTTGGCCGGATCGCGCCGCACCGCATCGCCCAGTCCGCCGCCGCCTGGCGTGTCGAGACGGAAAATATCGTCGCTCTTCAGCGGATAATCGGCATAGCGGGTCGGCAGATGCTTCTCGCCCTCGCGACCGGGATTGATGATGATGTCGCCGGTGCGTCCTTTGCCGCCGCCGCGCAGGCCGTTGGGCGCGATCACGTGCTTGGTCGAGCGGATCGAAAAGCGCGCATCGGCGAGGTTGACATACTCGCGCCGGATGCCGAGGCCGCCGCGGAATTCGCCGGCGCCGCCGGAATCGGGGATCAGTTCGAAGCGCTGAACGCGGGTGGCGAATTCGCTCTCGATGATCTCGACCGGCGCGATCTTGGCGTTGCTCTGGTTGATCGACGAGCCCGACATGCCGTCCTTGGTGGCCCGGGCGCCCGCGCCGCCGCCGAGGATTTCATATTGCACATAGCCCTTGCCGGTGTTGGTGCTGCGGCCGCCGAGAATGATGGAGCGGCTGCCGCAGCCGTCGGCGCGGGCCTTCTGCGGCACGATGTCGGTCAGCGCCGCAAACAGCGCTTCCACCAGCGCGTGCACGGTGGGGTTATAGGTATTCACCGGCGCCGGAAAGCGCGGGTTCATGACGCTGCCCTCGCGCACGACGATGTTGAAGGCGTTCATCAGCCCACTGTTGACGAAAGTGTTGGGATCAGCGAGCGCGATGAGGCAATAGGAACAGGCGCCGCGAATGACCGGCGGGCGGATGTTGGCGGGGCCGCGCGTCTGGTCGGCGGAACCGGAGAAATCGAAGGTGATGTTGTCGCCTTCCTTCTCGACGACGACGTGGATGCGCACCGGTTTGCCGGCGTCGATGCCATCGTCGTCGACGAAGCGCTCGGCCTCGAAGCGGCCGTCGTTCCAGGTGGCGATGGCGGCGCGCATGCGGGCTTCCGCCAGCTCCAGCAGTCTGGCAAAAGAGGCCAGCGTTCTCGCGCGGCCGAATTTCTTCGTGAGCTCAAGCAGGCGCTCCTCGCCGAGGCGGGCGGAGCCGAGCTGGCCGCGGATGTCGCCCAGCACCAGTTCCGGCGTGCGCGAATTTGCGGCGATGATGCGCTCGATCTCGAGATTGCGCTGGTAGCCGCGCTGATAGCGCACCGCCGGCAGGTGCAGGCCCTCGTTGAAGACCTCGCGCGCCTGGCCCGAGCAGGAGCCGGGCACCGGGCCGCCGATGTCGCTCTTATGGGCGATGGAGGCACAGAAGCCGATGAGCGCGCCGCCGAAGAAGGCCGGCGTGATCACTGCCATGTCGGGCGCGTGCGGACTACCGCCCTGGTAGGGATGGTTGATGAGCCAGGCGTCGCCTTCCAGAATGTCGCCGGCATAAGCTTCGAGCACGGCGTTGCAGCAGGCAGGGAAGGAGCCGATGTGCAGCGGCAGCACCACATGCTGCGCCACCACTTCGCCTTTGGCGTTCATGATCGCGCAGGAGGCGTCCTGGGATTCGCGCACGATGGTGGAATAGCCGGTGCGGAACAGCGAGTTCTGCATTTCCAGCACGATGCCTTCGAGGCTGGCGCGCATGATCTCGAGTTCGATCGCGTCCACCGGCGCTTTGGTCTGGGCCTCTGCCATATCAAACTCCCGGCGTGATGATGATGTTGCGATAGTCGTCGACTTTGGCGTGCTGGCCGGGGAAGACGATGGTGGTGCAATCGAGCTGGTCGATGACGGCCGGGCCGTCGAAACTGATGCCGACATCGAGACGTTCGCGCTGGTAGACGGGGCAGTCGAGCAGCTTGCCGTCGAAGCGCGCCTGCCGTGTCTCGCGCAGCGCATCGGCGAGTTTCAAGCCTTGCGGCTGGTACTTCGGCAGGTCCACCGGCGGCACGCGGCCAACGCCGCGCAGGCGGTAGGAAACGATCTCGACCGCCTCGTCCGGCGCGGTATGGCCGAACATTTCCTTGTGGCGGGCGTCGAAAGCGGCGCGCAGGCGGGCAATGCCGCCACTCGCCAGTGTGAGATCGCAGGGCAGGGTGACTTCATAGCCCTGTCCCGCATAGCGCAGGTCGAGCGAGGCTTCGAGGGCGATGCTGTCTTCGGTGAAGCCTTCTTCGTGCAATTCGCTCCGCGCGTCTTTCGCCAGTTCGGCGAAGACCGTGTTGATGTCGGCTTCCGTCAGCCGCGCCAGCGGCGTCAGGCGCGAGCGGATGTAATCGTGCTTGACGTCGGACATAACGAGACCCATGGCCGAATAGACGCCGGGATAAAGCGGCACGATCACGCCGGCCATGCCGAGGGCCTGCGCCATGGCGCCCGCATGCAGGGGGCCGGCGCCGCCGAAGGCAAGCAGCATGAAGTCGCGCAGGTCATGGCCGCGCATGGTGGAGATGGCCTTGATCGCCTCCTGCATCTTGACGTTGATGATGCGCACCACGCCTTCGGCCGCCGTTTCGGTATCGATGCCGAGCGGCTTCGCGACGTGGGTTTCGAGGGCCTGAAAGGACGCCGCACGACTGAGCTTCATCTGGCCGCCAAGAAAATTATCCTCGCCAAGATAGCCGAGCGCCAGGTTGCAGTCGGTGATCGTCGGCTGCGTGCCGCCGCGCATGTAGCAGGCGGGGCCGGGTTGCGCGCCGGCGCTCTGCGGGCCGACTTCGAGCGTGCCGAAGCTGTCCGTGCCCGCCAGGGTGCCACCGCCGGCGCTCACCGTGTTGATCTCGATCATCGGCAGGGCGATGTCGCGGCCGTCGATCTTGCCACGGCTGGCGATCGATGGTTCGCCGTCCTTGATCAGCGCCACGTCGCAGGAGGTACCGCCCATGTCGAAAGTGATGAGATTACGATAGGGCGTGGTGCGGCAGGCCTGCATGCTGGCGACAATGCCGCCGGCCGGCCCTGAGAGCACTGTGGCGACGGCCTTCCTGGCGGTGGCGGCGAAGGTCGACATGCCGCCGTTCGACTGCATGATGTATTTCTGCGGCGTGGTAATGCCGGCGCCGACAAGCCGGTTGTCGAGATTGTCGATATAACGGGCGAGAATGGGCTGCAGGTAGGCGTTGATGACGGTGGTCGACAGCCGGTAATATTCGCGGATCTGCGGCACGATCTCGCATGAGAGCGAGACGCTGCACCCCGGCATTTCCTCCAGCGCGATCTCGCGGATGCGCCGCTCGTGCTGGGACGCCAGGAAGGAGAACAGCAGGCAGACGGCGAGGGAGACGATCTCCTTGCCCTTGAGTTCGCGCAAGGAGACGCGGATTTTTTCTTCGTCGAGCGGCGTCAGGATTTCGCCTTCGAAGGAGACGCGCTCGTGCGCCTCGCCGGTGCGGCTCTGGGGCACCAGCATGGCCGGCTTGTCGTAGAAAATATCGAAGATCTGCGCCCCGTGCGGGCGCGACTGCTCCTGTACCTCGTAGATGCCGCGAAAGCCTTCGGTGACGATGAGGCCGGTGCGCACGCCCTTGCCTTCCAGCAGCGCATTGGTGCCGACCGTGGTGCCGTGGCAGAAATAGGCGATGTCGGCAGGGTCGACGCCTTTGGCGATCAGCTGGTCGACGCCGGCGAGGATGGCGCGCGATGGGTCGTCGGGCGTCGAGGGCACTTTGGCGATGGTGACCGCCCGGCTGTCTTCATCGACGTAAACGAAATCGGAAAACGTGCCGCCGGTGTCGACGGTCACCCTGAAGCGTCCCATGCCCTATCCTGTTGTTATGCGGCGCCGGGGCACCGTGGCCACCCTTGGGGCAGCCGATTGACGCCAACCTAGATATGGGCGGGGTTAAGTCAAGCTGAATGCGGCGCCCGGGAACGGCTCTGATGTGTTCCAAAACGCTGATTTCGCGGGCGAGATTGGCGGTGGCACTGGAATGCCAAAGTGGCTCATGCACGCCTCTCCGGCGACGGTGCGCGACGGCTCGCGGCGTTAAGCCAGGTTGACGACTTGAACGAATATTGACGTGGCATGCGACAACGAAAGGCACAGACTTGATGTTGCGGTGCAATAAAGGCATATAGGATCTTCATCGGACCCGATCTGTCGGGTGGCTCGGCCGGGCGCCTATCCCTCGGAAACACCTGCGAGTTCGCGATCTCCGCCTGACGCTTCGGTCAGCCGGCCCGGGCTTTGCCCGATCGCCTCGCCGATCACTGCTGGTCTCACCGAAATGACGTTCTTTCAACGCTTTCGCCGCGAATGGCTGACGAATATCCCCGTCGAACTGTTGTCTGGCATGCTTGTCGCCCTGGCGCTAATTCCAGAAGCGATCGGATTTTCCATCGTCGCGGGGGTCGATCCGAAACTGGGGCTTTACGCATCCTTCTCGATCGCGGTCGTTACCGCCGTTCTGGGCGGCCGTCCCGCCATGATTTCGGCGGCAACCGCTTCCACCGCTGTTCTGATGGTCACGCTCGTACGCGATCACGGCGTGCAATATCTCTTCGCGGCGACCATTCTGATGGGTCTGCTGCAAATCCTCGCGGGCGCTCTGCGGCTGGGCCTGCTGATGCGGTTCGTGTCGCGCTCGGTGATGACGGGTTTCGTCAACGCGCTGGCGATCCTGATTTTCATGGCGCAACTGCCGCAGCTCATCAACGTCGGCTGGCAGACCTATGCCATGGTCGCGGCGGGATTGGGGATCATCTATCTGTTCCCCTATGTCACCAAGCGGGTGCCCTCGGCCCTCGTCAGCATCGTCGTGTTGACCGCCTTCGCCATCTTCTCCGGCGTCAAGCTCCGCACGGTCGGCGACATGGGCGAATTGCCCTCGGCCCTGCCGTTTTTCGCCATCCCGCTGGTGCCGTTCAACCTTGAAACTTTGCGCATCATCTTTCCCTATGCGGTGACCATGGCCGCGGTCGGGCTGCTGGAATCGCTGCTGACCGCCACCATCGTCGACGATCTGACCGACACCGGCAGCGACAAGAACAGGGAATGCGCCGGGCAGGGCGTCGCCAACTGCGTCACCGGATTCTTCGGCGGCATGGGCGGCTGCGCCATGATCGGCCAGTCGGTCATCAACGTCACCGCCGGCGGCCGGACGCGGCTGTCCTCCTTCTTCGCCGGCTGCTTCCTGCTGTTTTTGATCCTTGTGCTCGGCGATTGGGTGAAGCAGATTCCCATGGCGGCGCTGGTCGCGGTGATGATCATGGTCTCGATCAGCACCTTCAACTGGTCTTCCATCGCTGATCTGCGGACGCATCCACTGACGTCATCGAGCGTCATGCTGGCGACCGTGATCGTCGTGGTCGCAACCGGCGACCTATCGCTTGGCGTGCTGGTCGGCGTGCTGATGAGCGGCGTGTTCTTTGCCCACAAGGTCACGCGCTTCTTCAAAGTCGTCTCGTCGCTGGATCAGGCCTGCCGCACCTACCAAGTGACCGGGCAGATATTCTTCGCCACGGCCGAGGCGTTCCACGCAGCCTTCGATTTCCGGGAAGAGGAGCTGGCGAAAGTCGTGATCGACCTGCATGCCGCCCATTTCTGGGATATTTCCAGCGTCAATGCCCTGGATCGCGTCGTGCTGAAGTTCCGCCATCACGACATTTCCGTCGAGATCATCGGCATGAATGAGGCGACCAACACCATGGTCGAACGGCTCGGCAAATACGACAAGCCGGGCGCGGCGCTTTCGACTGCTCATTGAACGGCGATACGGTGGCGATCCGTTGCTTGCCGTGCCGCCGCATCTGCCGCCAACCTGGCTGGGGCGGGGTCAAGTCAAGCCTAATAGTGGGCGCGTTGACGGTGTGACAAATCGAATGACGGTGCCGCTCATAGCCATCGCGGTGCAAGCCATCGGTGTATTAGCCATCACCGGCGAAAGAACCGTTAAGTCGAACAGCTACATGTTAAGTTCTAATCCGAACAGAAATCGCGCGCTCAGGGTGTCATGAATCTGCCGTGGCTATTCCAGACCTGGAGAGAACTGGCTCTTGTTACCGTCGTAGCGGGATTGTTCCTGGTGAAGTTTCCCTTCCCTTATCAGGCATCGTCGAACTTTGGGCTGGGGGCGGGTTGGAACTGCAGCTATGCCGGCAAGAGCGAGCCGGTCTGTATCAAAGAGGTTCCAAAGCAGTAGAGCAGAACCGGCTATGGCAAACGACATTGAACTTGAGCGGCTGCGGGATATCGGCTGGCAGGAATGGGATCCGATCGGCTTGCGGGAATCGGATTGCCCGCGAGACGAGTATGATTCTTATCTGCTTGAAGTCGCGAGCCGGCTGACGAGCGGAGCTTCTGTCGAAGACGCTGCCGCATCCCTGGACTTGGTGCGGGCGGAGTTCATGCGTCTTGACCTCTCGACGCAAGCCTCAAGAGCTGCGTCTGTGCAAACGGTCGTGTCGATCAAAGCCTATCTCGACACGCTTCCTCCCTCGATCATCGCCGAGTGAAGCTCAAAGGAAGCTGAGCGGACCTGCGCTGACGCGATACAAAAAGGCTGCACGCATTTCTGTGCGTGCGGCCGATGCAATCGAGAAGATCAGGTGACCCGATCCAGCCGTCAGCTTTTCCAAAGAGAGATGAACTGCGCGGCGACGATTTGGTTAAGCGCGAGCGGCTTGTCGATCAGGCCGTTGGCCATGGCGAATTTGTTCAGGCCGTCCACCACCTCCTGCGTGATGGTGGCGTCATAGAAGGGCGCGTCGCGGGCGATCAGGACGGGCATGAGAACGGCTTCGTCCTCGCCGGGAAACAGCTCGTCGCCGACTTTCTTCGCCAGCGATGGATCGGCCTGCAGCGCCTTCTGTGTCGCGACGATGGCGCGCACGGCAGCGGCCGCGACCTCTGGCTCCTTCTCGATCAGGGCATCGGTGGCCGTCAGCGCCGCGAAATTGTAGCGATGGGCGCCTGGCGGCCCATCGCCGCGGCGAAGGTCGAGATGCACCTTGGCGAGACCCGCCTTTTCGGCAAGCGCCAGCCGCATGCCGTTGCCCCAGAAGCCGTCGGCGTGGTTTTCCTTGATGGCTGACACGCCGTCGCGGCTATGCCATTCCGACGTGGTCGGCAGACTTTCGACGATGCGTATTTCGTCATGGTCCATGTCCATGCCGGCCTCCACCAGCATGTGGCGCAGCGCCGTGCGGGGGAACGCGAACGACGATGAGATGCGTAGTCCATTCAGGGCCTTGATGTCGCCGCGCGGGATATCGAGGTCCTTGCGCACGCCCATGAACCAGTAGGAGTTCTGCGCCAGCGCGCAGAGCAGCTTGGCGCCTTTCCACGCGGGGAAAGCCCGCGTCGCGGCGAAGGCCGGCCCGCCGAAGAAATGAATCCTGCCGTCGCGCAACTGCTCTGGCCCGTGCTTTGCGCCGTATTCGGGCACGAATTCGACTTCGACGCCTTCCTGCTTGAAAAAGCCGAGTTTAACTGCCGCCGTCGCCACGAAATACGAGGGCGAGTCGACGTCCGCGACCATGAGCCGATATGTGTTCATTTCAATCCTGACGATTTTATTCAGTCCGAAGCGTGGCTACCCATAAGGGTCTAAGCCGGCGCGCTCAAGGACAATCGGGTGTCTCGGACATCGTGCGTGCGCTGCTCAACGCTATGGAAAGAAGCCTGATATCCTTGAATGACTCCGGTGATATTTGCGTTACGCAAGCAAGCGCTTTCCCTGGAAGGCTCCAGGCGTCTCGTTGGCGTTGGCCCGCCGATTACAACTCCGGATTGAGATCGGGGTAGAGGGTTTCGATCGGCCGGACGATGTTGAGAAATAACGCTCTCATCAGATCGCCGGCGGCCTTCTTGAAGCGCTCTTTGACTTCGCCTTCTTCCATCTGTTCGATGAGAGCGTGCATTCTTCCGAGGGGTTCGTCCGTCGCCACGACGCAGGCGATGATTTCCCTGGCAATTTGCTTGTTCATTCTCGTCTCGCTATGCGATGAGGCTGGTCGCAATATACCATCACATTTCAGCCGCATGCGGCCGTGGACCGACCATCCGGGGACGACAAATTGACCGACAGACGAAAGCTCATGGATGCGATGTTCCGGGCCGCCATTGCCGCCGCGGACCCGGCGCTTGCCGTGCCGCCGCATCTGCCGCCGCCCCCCAGGGGGCAAACCATTGTCGTCGGCGCCGGCAAGGCGGCGGCGAGCATGGCGAAGGCGGTCGAAGATCACTGGAAAGGTCCGCTCGAAGGGCTGGTGGTGACGCGCTATGGGCACGGGCTTTCTCAAGGCCTTGCCTGCTCGCGCATCGCGGTGGTCGAGGCGGCGCATCCGGTGCCGGATGCGGCGGGCCGCGCCGCGGCGCAGCGCATTCTCGACAAGGTGCAGGGGCTCACGGCGGATGATCTGGTGATCTGCCTGATCTCGGGCGGCGGGTCGGCGCTGCTGGCGCTGCCGGCG
>Ga0182744_1004024_pt1 | contig 11227 bp, 8 predicted proteins | sample eDN3rd30CKraftMG_FD_128525 | JGI IMG/M metagenome (GOLD analysis project Ga0182744, IMG submission 128525) | Enriched Miracle-Growth compost microbial communities from Emeryville, California, USA - eDNA 3rd pass 30_C Kraft MG (version 2) (version 2) ...
CCCTTCAGGCCCAGTATGTCCTTGAAGAAGTCCCCCTGGCTCTGTTCCAGGACGGGGCCGCCGTTGATCTTGTTGGTCACGTCCGTATAGCGGAAGGTGATCTCCATGCGCGGCAGGATCTGCCACGTCATGTAATAGCGGCGGTACGGCTCCACGAAGGAGGCGCCGATCTCGTATTGGCCGTCGGACGCGAAGCGCGCCGTGCGCATGGTGATGAGCCCGATGCCGCCGAAATCATTGGTGGAGTAGATATCGCCCGGGCGGTCGGCCGCCCAGGCGGGCGTGGCGAGAAACGCGCTCACCGCCATGCCGACCCCGATGGTCACGGCCCTCAACGGCGCCCTACTCTCACTCCGCAACTCCATGATGCCGCGCTAGTTGATACTGCCGAGGGCCACCGCCGAAATGGCAAGCTGGCTGAGAATCTGGGTCATATCAACAGCGAACCGTCTCCAGTTGAAGGGCAACAGGTCTCGTGGCACCACGATCGACGTGCCCGGCGGCAGGGGCTGGCTGCCGCCCATGCCGGCGAAACCGGTGGAATAGGGCTCCGCCTCGCCATTCGGGTAGACGATGAACACCCGCCCCTTGTCGGCGGTGCGCTGATAGCCCCCGGCTTCCCTCAGATAGGCATCCACCGTTTTCCCGGCCACGAACTGCAATGTGCCCGGGTTGAGGACGTCGCCCACCACGGTGACCGAACTGGGCCGCTTGGGCATGTGGAGCTCGTCGCCCGGCTGGAGCACGACGTCCAGATTGGGCCGGACCCGGAGCACCGTCGGATCGGCCTCGATGACCACGCGCCCCGCCGCCTCCACGGTCTCCAGCTCGCGGGCCGTCGCCTGGATGGTGGCGAGCCCCTGGGCATTGGCATTCTCCTGCACGGCCGCCAGGGTGAGCGCCGAGTTCAGCTCGCGCGCCGCACGGCGGAAGCCTGCCCGCTGCGCCTCCTTGGCGGATTCCCGGGTGAACACCGCGCCGTAAGGATAGGCCTGGTTGGTCAATCCGCCGGCGCGCTCGATCACCTGCGAGAGCGTCTCGCCGCGGCGCAGGGCATAGAAGCCGGGCCGCACGAACTCGCCGGTCAGCAATATGCCGCCAAGCTCGCGCTGGTTGAGCACCTGGTTGAACCGCAGCGCACTGCCGGGCGAAACCGTCACACTGGCCGCATTGGTCTGCAGCAGGTTGATCTCATGCCGCGTGATGCTGGACGTGCCCTCCGCCTGGGAGACGGCATATTGCAGGATCTCCACCGAGCTCATGTCCGCCGTATCCACGACACCCCCCGCCACATTGATGATGGAGGCCAGATCGGTGGTATCGGTGACCGGATAGACACCGGGGCGGCGCACCGCGCCATGCACGGCGACCACATGCTCCAGGACGAAGGCCATCAGCTCTTCGTTGATATCGAAGATATCCGGGCAGGTCAGGCTGGTCTGGCCGTTCTGGAACGGATCGGAGGCGATGTTGGCGACGGCATTGGCGAACCGGTCCGAGCGCGTGTCAGACACGATCTGCGCCAGCCGATTGAGCCCGCGGCAACTGCTGAAATTGCCGGTCGCCGCCTGCTGCTGCAGATTCTGGCGCAGGAGATCGCTCTGCTGCCGCTGCAATGCGGCCAGGTCGCCCGAACTGGCCTGAGCGGCCAACTGCTGCGCGTCGCCGCTGGCGGTCTCCTCCGTCTGACGTTCCGGCACGCGCCCCTGCACGATGACCTGCTGCACCAGCGCGGAGGACAGGAACTTCACGTCATCCATGCCGAGGACATAGAGCCAGTCCGAGCTCTTGAACTCATAGTCCGACGTGCCCTTGATGGCGCCTTCGAGGCTGACCGCCTTGAAGATGCGGGCCTGCGTGGCCGGATCGGTGGTCTCCACCACCGCGAAGGGCAGATAGGGGTCCCGCTCGAGCTGGTTGATGTCGTGGATCACGTCGGAAAGCTTTGGCGCGCTTTGCAGCGAGACATAGCCAGGCACGTTTATATGCCCCAGCACCCTGATGGAGCCGACGCGCATATCCCGCACCAGGCTGACATGGAGGATATCGCCACTATGCACCGTCCCGCCGCGGCGCTCGACCTGCAGCATGGCCTGCAGACCGGACTCCTCGATATGGTTGAGCATGAAGCCATAGCCCCGGGGCCGCAGCGTACCGCCGGCCCGCCCCAGCGCCTGGTCCACCGCGATGCTCGTCTGGCCCGGCGCCAGCTCGTAGATGGCGGCACGGTTCACTTCACCGGTCACGGCAAATGTCTCGCCGATGGGAGGTACGATGATCTGGTCGCCGTCCCGCAACGTCAGGTCAGCACCCGGCGTGCCGGTCAGCACCTTGTATATGTCCACCTTCTGCACATCGCCGCCACGCACCACGCGGATATCCCGCAGCGTGCCCGACTTCTTCACCCCGCCGGCGATGGAGAGCGCCTCGACGACGGACGACAGGCTGGTCACGCGCTGGACACCCGGATGCTCGACCTCTCCAAGGACATAGACGGAGATGACACGCACCGCCCCGAGCGAGACATAAGCCGTGGTGCCCAGCAAGGAGGCTTCCGTCTGCTGCCGGAGCTCATCCCTCACCTCCTCGAACGTGCGGCCCGCCGCATTGATGGGAGCCAGGCTGGGCACCAGGAGCCGGCCCTCGCGGTCCACGGTGATGACGTAATCCGCCTCCGTGGAGCCGTGCAGGCTGACCACGAGCTGGTCGCCCACGCCCAGCACATAATCCGAAGGGGCGCGGCCGACGGTGAGCTGGGTGGGCGTGACCTGCCGGGAGAAGATGTCGTAGCCGAATTGCCTGAGGGCCAGGCGCGGGTCTTCCCTTGTATCGTCCCGCGTCTCCTCCATGAGATCGTCGACCTGGCTCACGTCCCCCAGGATCTTCAGCTTCTCCATGCGGTCCTGGCGGCGTTCCTCCTTGGCCTTCTCCAGCTTCTCCTCGTCTGCAACCAGCATCCGGGAGCGGTAGTCGCGCTCGAGGGCGGAGGGCTTCTCCTCCTTCTGGGGGAGCATGGCCTGCCCCTGCATGAGGTCTTCCGAACCGGTCTGGTCACGCAGGCTGTCGATGGTCGATGTTCTGGAAACGGGGCCGGTGGCCCTGCCGACCCGTGAGTTGCCGAAATCCAGCAACTGCTGCAGGTCCAGGGATTGCGCGTCGGCGGTCTGTGTCAAACCGGCGGTCGACAAACCGATGAGAATGAAGCAAATTCCCAAAGTCCAGCGACACGATTTTCTTTCAACAGGCATTCCCAGTTCCCAGTGATGAGGCCTATGCGGCGACAAGTTATTTTGGTCTTCACCCTGACAGCCGCGGGGAGCCTGCTGCTGTCCGGATGTGGTGACAATCCGTTGTTCCGGAACATACGGGACGTTGCACGGTATGCAACCTCCGGCATGCCCGACACGCCCATCGACCGGCAGAAGTTCGCGAACCTACCATATGCGACCATTGCGGCAAAGATTGGTAAGGGACAAAAAGCGGTCCTGGTGCTGACACACAATCAATTTTCCGAAGAGGAATGGGTGGCGACCAACGGGGCGACGCTGGTGACGAAAAACGGCCGCCTGATCAAGACCTCCGGCTTCGACGACAACATCCGTGGCACACAATACGATGCCGACGATCCTCTGGCCAGCGAATCAACCGAGCTCGACGGCCAGAAGATGTACCGCGTGCTCGACCTGGATCTGGAAGGCAAATTCCGCTCGGTGCCCATCACCTCGGAGTTCGAGGTCATCGGCCCGCAACAGATCGATATCGAGGGGATCAGCTTCGATACGGTGCTGGTGAAGGAGCATAACCGCGCCCATACCATAAGCTGGAAGTTCGACAATTATTACTGGCTGGACCCCTATAACGGGTTCGTCTGGAAAAGCAGCCAGCACTTCTCCCGCAACTTCCCTCCGGTGGTCATCGAGGTCCTGAAGCCGGCGCTTTGACCTTGCTTTGAGCGCGGGCGACGGGGCCGTCTCACACCCGCCAGATGCCGCGTGTGTCGATGACGATCTTTTCCTGCAGCAGCCGGCGGTCCACGGTCTTGAAGGCGGCGTGGTCCACCAGGAGCAGGAGGATGTCCGCTTCGCGGATGGCGTCCTCCGCCGGGACGAACCGCAGGCCCGGCAGGTCCTGCAGGGCCTTGGGGCACGCCTTCACATAAGGCTCCACCGCCAGGATCTCGCCCACCTGCGCCTCGGCCAGGGCGCGGGTGATCTCCAGCGCCGGACTCTCCCGCAGATCGTCGATATTGGCCTTGAAGGCCAGGCCCAGGCAGGCGATCTTCGGTGACTTGAAACGGTCCGCCTTCTCGCGGACCTTGTCGATCACCCAATGGGGCTTGCCGTCGTTCACCTCGCGCGCACTGCGCATCAGGCGGGCTTCCTCGGGCGCGCCATGGATGATGAACCAGGGGTCCACGGCGATGCAATGGCCGCCCACGCCCGGTCCCGGCTGCAGGATGTTGACGCGCGGATGGTGGTTGGCGAGCTCGATCAGTTCCCAGACATTGATGTTGAACCGGTCGCAGATGAGAGATAACTCGTTGGCAAAGGCGATGTTCACGTCGCGGAAGGCGTTTTCGGTCAGCTTGGCCAGTTCCGCCGTGCGCGAGTTGGTCTCCAGAATCTTGCCGGCGACGAAGCTGCGGTAGAAGTCAGCGGCCGCCGCCGTCGATTCCCGGTCCACACCGCCGACGATACGGTCGTTGCTCACCAGTTCCTGCAGCACCTTGCCGGGCAGCACACGCTCCGGGCAATGGGCGAAATAGACCGGCCGGGCCGAGTTCCCCTCGCCCTTGCGGGTGGCCAGATCCGGGCGGGCCGCCGCCACCCAGCTGCGCACGCTCTCGGTGGCGCCCACGGGGCTGGTGGATTCGAGGATGACCAGGTTGCCCGGCTGCAGATGGGGCGCGATGGCCTTGGTGGCCTGTTCGACATAGCTCAGATCGGGCTCGTAATCGCCCTTGAACGGCGTGGGCACGGCCAGTATGAAAATGTCCGCTTCCACGGGCTCCAGCGCCGCCGTCAGCCGGCCGCTCTGAACGGCGGACTTCACCATGATATCGAGGTCGGGCTCGTAGATATGCAGCTCGCCCCGGTTGATGGTCTCCACCACGCGCGGGGTCACATCGACGCCATGCACCTCATAGCCCTTGGTGGCCAGCAGGCTGGCCGTCGGCAGGCCGATATAGCCCAGGCCAACCACGCAGATACGCTGTTCAAAGTTCGCCATAAATGTCGCCTTCAGTTTGAGAGCTCAGCGAAGGGAGGGATGGCCTCGCCGTCGTCGGCCAAGCCATACTCCCGCCTGAGCGCGCTGACAATACGCCCGGTGGCCAGGCCGTCGCCATAGGGATTGATGGCCCGCGCCATGGCGTCGTAATGCGCCGGGTCGTCGAGGAGCGCCGTCGCCTCGGCCACCACGCGGGCCCGGTCGGTGCCCACCAGGATGACGGTTCCGGCGTCCACCGCCTCGGGCCGTTCGGTATTGTTGCGGGTCACCAGCACGGGCTTGCCAAGGGATGGCGCCTCCTCCTGGATGCCGCCCGAATCCGTGATGATGAGGTGGGCCTGGTCCATGAGGTAGACGAAAGGCAGATAATCCTGCGGCTCGATGAGATGGATATTGGGGTTCTGGCCCAGGATGCGCTTCACCGGCTCCTGCACATTCGGATTGAGGTGCACGGGATAGACGATGCGCACATCGCCGCGTGCCGCGATGTCGAGAAGCGCCCGGCACATGGTCTCCATGCCCTCGCCGAAATTCTCGCGCCGGTGGCCGGTCACCAGGATCAGCCGGCGGTCGTCGAGGAACGGATAGCGCGCCGCGATGCCGGCCCGCATGGTCTCATCGTCCAGAAGCTTGCGCCGCGTCGCCAGGAGGGCGTCGATCACCGTGTTGCCGGTCACCACGATGCGGCCCGCCGGCACCCGCTCGGCCAGCAGATTGTCGCGCGCGAAGGCGGTGGGCGCGAAATGCAGGTCGGCCAGCACGCCGGTCACCCGGCGGTTCATCTCCTCCGGCCAGGGGCTGTGCATGTCGCCGCTGCGCAGGCCGGCTTCCACATGGCCGACCGAGACCTTCTGGTAGAAGGCGGCCAGCGACGAGGTGAAGGTGGTGGTGGTGTCGCCATGCACCAGGATGCGGTCCGGCTGGAAATCGCGGATGACGCTTTCCAGCTTCTGCAGCACCGAGGTGGTCACGTCGGTGAGGCCCTGCGCCTTCTGCATGATGTTGAGGTCGTGGTCCGGCACGATGTCGAACAGGGCCAGGACCTGGTCGAGCATCTCCCGATGCTGGGAGGTGACGCAAAGGCGCGTCTCGAATGCCTCGTCCGCCTTCAGGCGGATGACGAGGGGCGCCATCTTGATAGCCTCGGGACGGGTGCCGAAGACGACGAGGATACGGGGTTTGCGGTTCATAAGCGGCGCGCGACGATGACGATTGGATGTTGAGCGGCAACGGCCGGCAATGGCCGGGTTCGGGCGTATTGTCGGTGGAGGTCACCTATAGAGGCAAGATGTGAATTTCCGGTGAAGACACATCCGCTGAATGCCCACCGCACCGCCCTTTCCCGTTTCCGGGCAAAAAGAAACACCCGCCCATCCGAAAAGATGGGGGGGTGCTTCCGATTCCGAAACCGTACGACTTTAGTTCGTCGTCGTGGTCGTCGTGGTGGTGGTCGTGGTGGTCGGCGGCTCGGGTGTCGTATCTTCGATCTCGTCGCCATCATCCGTCGCCGCGGCAACAGCCACGCCGATCGCGGTGACAACCACGACACCGGTCACGATCGCCGAGGTGCTCAGACCACCTTCACCAAAAAGGGCGCCAGCAGAATTGCCAGCAGCGGTACCGGTCCCCGTCTTGCTCATCTGCGGAGAGGGAGACGCCGCGTACGCCAGGCCCGGGGCAGCAGCAAGAGCCAGAACGAGGCCGACAGCGCTCACCGTCTTAGAAATGTTCATACCAAAATCTCCAGCCGAGTTGTTTTTCTATTCAGACCACTGTCAGTTCAGCGCAGCAGCAACATACCATCCGAATCTTTCATGCCGTTTGGCACTACCGTTCTTATCGCAAACACGTTCCACGCGCAACTACTTAATTCGGCTAACAACCAGATTTATCGGGAAGAATCCCTATCCGCACTGCATCGCAATAAAAAACAAAAAAATATTAAGCGCGCGTTAACAGCGCTCATGTGGGCAAAAAACCATGAAAATACGGCAATCATTGGGCGCTTCGGAGACCCTTCAGAAAGGCTTCCAGAGCGTCCCGCGCGGCCGCGCTTTCAAAGACATTGTGCCTTTCACCATCGCTCAGAACGAGGGATTCGGCGTGGTCCCGTCCCCCGAAAAAGGCGCCGCAATCCCCGTCCTGCGAGCGGGTGCGCCCTTCCTCGTACCAGGGGTCGGACTCCTCAACCATGGAGAGTATCGCCTCGTCCTCCGGCGCTGCCAGGCCCCGCACCAGCGGGCCGCCATGACAGGTCCACAGGGCAATGATCCGGGCATCGAACGCATCCCCCCGATAGAGAGCGGCCGCCACCCCGCCTTCACTCACTCCGAACAGCACCTTGTGCCCGGCCCTCAACCAGCCAAGTTCATCCAGTTGCTGCACGGCATAGTTGATCTCCGCCTGGCGGAAATCATAGACGAACAGATTGTAGCCGCCGGATTTGGTCTTGGGGTCGCACTGCATGGGCCGGTAGGCGCGGGCGAAACTGTCCGGCGCGATCACCAGATAACCCTGCCGCGCCACGAACCGCATGATCTTCTCGTCTCCCGAATGCACGCCGGCGCAGCCGTGGAGATAGAGCACCAGCGGCAGGGTCCAGCGCCCGTCGGGCCAGGCGCTCACCTGAGGATCGTCCATGCGGAACCGCCAGACGCCGCCGGCGCCGTCGGGCGCGAATATGCGGGCCTGCCGCCAGGTATTCTCCAGGTCGGAGACGCCGGGCGGCGGCGGGCGCGTGCTCACGCCCGTCGTGCACTGGCAAAGCACCAGCAGAAGGAAAGCCGCCACTGCCAGCCGACTCGCGCTCATGAGGCGCTCCCCGCAAGGCGCGCCGGGCGCACCCACCAGCCGGGCGCCGCCGCCTGCAATGCCGCGCTGGCGCGCTCCGCCATGAGCCTGTCGCCATAAATGCCGAAGCAGGCCGTGCCGCTGCCCGACATGCGGGCAAGCTGGCAGCCGGCCGTACCGCTCAACTGCTCCAGCACCGAGACGACGAGCGGCTCCAGCTCGGTGGCGGCGGCTTCCAGATCGTTGCGCCGCTGGGCGATGGCGTCGATCTCGGAGATCGGCATGAACATCCGCTCATGCCCGTGGCAGCAGGCGCAATCCGTATGCCCCAGGTCGTAGGCCGCATAGACGTCGGGCGTCGCCAGCCCGACTCCGGGATGCACCAGCACGAGATGCAGCGCGGGCACGGCAGCCGCCGGTTGCACATCCTCCCCGATACCCCCGACCAGCACCGGTACCGACGCCAGGCAGGCCGGCACGTCGGCCCCCAGCTTCAGGCCCAGGCTGCCCAGCTCGTCATCGCTTATGGAGAGATGGCAGAGAGACCGCATGCCGCGCAGCACCGCCGCCGCATCGGCGGAGCCGCCGCCCAGCCCGGCCCCCGCCGGAATGATCTTCTCTATATGGATGGCGACCGGCAGGGCACGCCCCGCCCGCTCTTCCAGCAGCCGCACGGCGCGCACGGCCAGGTTGTCCTCGCCCGGAGGCGCCCCGCCGGCATGAGGGCCATCCATGGTGAGCGACAGCGCATCGGCCGGCTGCAGATGCACCCTGTCCGCAATATCCAGGAATCCCATCAGGCTGTCGATGGTGTGGTAACCATCGGCCCGCCGGCCGGTGATCTCGAGGAAGAGGTTGACCTTGGCCGGCGCCTCGATGCGCAAGCCGCCGGCCCCGTCCCGGCTGATGTCAGTCACCGTCATGAGCGAAGGGGTCGCCGCCGGGCTGCGTGTCCCGCTTGGCCTCCAGAATGTCGATATTGGTGCCGTCGCCCCCCAGGTCGATGGCATGGGACCATTGGAAGCGGGCTTCCAGGATACGGCCGACCCGCCAGTAGGCATCCCCCAGATGCTCGTTGATCTCGGGCACCTCGGGGCGCAGCAGCACGGCGCGCTCGAGCTGCTCCACGGCCTCGTCATAACGGCCCAGCTTATAAAGCGCCCAGCCCAGGCTGTCGACGATGTTGCCGTCGTTGGGGCGCAGTTCCACCGCCTTACGGATCATGGTCAGCGCCCGATCCAGGTTCTCGCCGCGCACCACCCAGGAATAGCCCAGATAGTTGAGCACCACCGGCTGGTCGGGGCTGAGCTCCAGCGCCATCAGGAGGTCGGCTTCCGCCTTGTCCCACTGCCCCAGCTCCTCGAAGGTCGTCCCCCGCGTGTAATAGAGGGACCAGTGGTTCTCCTTCGGCTCGTTGATGCTGCCGATGATGGCGTCATAAATCTGCCGCGCCTTGTCCGGCTCGCCCTGGCGGCGATAGACATCGGCCAGGGTGATGGCGACGGTCAGGTCGTCGGGGTTTTTCTCCCGCATGGATTCCAGGATGCGGCGCGCCTCGTCCGCATTGCCCATGCGGTACTGCATGGTGGCATAGTCGCGCTGCGCTTCCCAATGCAGGGGCGAGCGTTCCGACACCGAGGCGAAAGCCTGCACCGCCGCCATGTCCTGGCCGGACGCCTCGTAGAGATTGCCGAGGAGCATACGGCCCTCATCCGACTCCGGCATCAGGAAATTGGCGAGCTGCGCATAGATGATGGCGGCCGAGCGGGTACCGTTGCGGTCCAGCGCCTGCGCGGTATCGAAGAACACGTCGGAAAGCCCCTCGGCGGGAGAGGCCACCACCGGCACGTCCTGGCCCGCCAGCACGCTCGCCCTCGCCGCCTCCACCGTCGGGTTGCCGGGCAGCGCCTTGATGTAATCGTCATACAATGCCACCGCGTCGTCCTTGTGACCGGTGGTGGCGAGGAACCGCCCATAGGCCAAGAGCGTGCGCGGTGTGGCGCCGCCGGGCACGGTGAGCGTCGTCTGGAACGCCTGTTCCGCCGCGTCGACCCGTCCCGCCCGGGCCAGGATGAGCGCCTGGTGGAAATGCTGGAACGACGCGAAGGAAGCGGAGGAGTCCAGCTTCGCCAGTGCCGTCAGCGCTTCGTCGGTGCGCCCCAGACCCTGCAGCACCCAGGCCTGCACCAGGGGGCCGACCAGCGTGTTGAAGCCGGTGGCGGGCATGGCCTGCGCCAGTTCCAGGGCGGGGCCGTAACGCTCCGCCTTCACATTGTCCAGCACCAGCAGCAGGGGTGCCAGCGAAGGCGCGTCGCCCGTCTCCATCAGCCGCTGGGCGAGCGGCAGCGCCTCGCTGAAGCGGCCGTTGGAGAGCGAGGTTGAGAAGCTGCGCTCCAGAAGCGTCTGGTTGGTGGGGTCGCTGGCCAGCGCCTCGCTGTAATAGAGGGCGGCGGCGTCCATCTCGTTGAGCTGTCCGGCGACGCGGCCGGCCAGATAGGCGCCGAACGGCGCATCGCCCAGCACGTTCCGCTCGATCGACATCTGCTGCCCGGCATCGGTGGCCGTGGTCGTGGCGCAGCCCCCCATAAGCAGCGCGGGCAGCAGCAGGGGAAGGGCCGCCAGCGGGGAAAACCGTCTTGTCACCGAGCACTCACTTTCCGTTGATCGTCCGCCGTTGATCGCCTTCATGTCACCCTGGCACCCGCACTGTCGCGGCCAGGGCTTAACATCCAACTAATCTAGCGGGGCCGCCGGCATTTTGCAGCCTACATGTTGGGGTAGTTCGGCCCGCCGCCACCTTCCGGCACCACCCAGTTGATGTTCTGGGTGGGGTCCTTGATATCGCAAGTCTTGCAGTGAACGCAATTCTGCGCGTTGATCTGCAGCCTCGGGCCGCCGCCCTCCCCTTCCACGAACTCGTAGACGCCGGCCGGGCAATAGCGTTCCTCCGGCCCCGCATAGTCCTTGAGATTGACCGCCACCGGCACGGACTCGGACGTGAGCCTTAAATGGCAGGGCTGGTCCTCCTCATGGTTGGTGTTGGAGATGAAGACGGAGGAGAGCCGGTCGAAGGTCACCACGCCATCTGGCTTGGGATAAGGGATGGGCTTGCAGTCCGCCGCCTTCCTCAGCGTCTCGTTGTCCCGGTGGTGGCCCAGCGTCCAGGGCACCAGAAAGCCGAGCCCCAGCGCATGGAGCCACATGTCGA
>Ga0182744_1004026_pt1 | contig 11227 bp, 6 predicted proteins | sample eDN3rd30CKraftMG_FD_128525 | JGI IMG/M metagenome (GOLD analysis project Ga0182744, IMG submission 128525) | Enriched Miracle-Growth compost microbial communities from Emeryville, California, USA - eDNA 3rd pass 30_C Kraft MG (version 2) (version 2) ...
GAAGTAACGACGATTCAAAAGGAAGAAGATAAATTAACCATCGCAGGCTATAATATTGAAAACTTCGCAGCTTCAGATACCGTAAAACGCGACAAGCTGGCTAAATCAATGGTTGATAACTTAGGAACTCCGGATATCATTGGTCTAGTTGAGGTACTGGACGATAGTGGCGAAACGAATAATGGTGTAGTAAAAGCGGATGGTAACTATAAGGCACTAAGTGATGCAATTCAAAGCTTTGGCGGACCTGCTTATGCTTGGACAGAAATTGCTCCAGTTGACGGAAAAGACGGTGGAGTACCGGGTGGGAATATCCGTGTTGGGTACCTTTACAATCCTGAGCGTGTAACACTAAACGAGGCACCAAAGGGAGATGCAACAAGTGCTGTAGATTATGAGAATGGTTCTTTGACCTTAAACCCTGGACGCATTGACCCAACAAATGCTGCATTCAACAGTAGCCGAAAGCCGCTTGCAGCTGAGTTTACTTTCCAAGGCGAAGAAGTCATTGTCATAAACAATCACTTCAACTCAAAAGGCGGAGATGAGCCGTTATTTGGAAAAAATCAACCGCCTAATCTTAAAAGTGAAGCACAGCGTATCGAAATTGCTAACATCGTCAATAACTTTGTTTCTGATATGAAAGAAGATAACGAAGATGCAAATGTAGTTGTTTTAGGAGACTTAAACGATTTTGAGTTTTCTGCACCACTTACAGCTTTAAAAGGTGATGACTTAACAAACTTAGTTGAAACACTGCCTGCTTCCGAACGATACACTTATAACTATCAAGGAAATGCGCAAGTATTGGATCATATTTTAGTCTCTAATAACTTAGCTGAGGCAGCAAAACTTGATATCGTGAATTTTAACTCTCCATATATGGAAGAGCATGGACGCGCTAGTGACCACGATGCACTTGTGGCACAGTTAGATTTAACGGTTGAAGAAGGACCGTTTACATTGTCACTTCTTCATACGAATGATACACATGCCTATGTAGAGCAATTCCCGCGACTAATAACGGCGGTAAACGATTTACGTTCACAAAAGGATAACAGCCTGTTGTTAAATGCAGGAGATGTGTTCTCAGGAACCTTATACTTCAGACAGTATTTAGGTTTAGCAGATTTGTATTTTATGAATCAATTAGGCTTTGACGCTATGACACTTGGAAATCATGAGTTTGATAAAGATTCGGCTACGCTGGCGAATTTCATCCAGCAAGCTGATTTCCCGATAGTGTCTTCGAATGTAAATATGACAAACGACGCTGACCTAGGTCCACTTTTTAATAGTTCAATCGGTGGAAGTAACGAACAAGGAGAAATCTTCCCAGCGATTATTAAGGAGGTGGATGGGGAAGAGGTCGGTATTTTTGGATTAACAACCGAAGATACATCGTTCCTTGCGAACCCAGGAGATAACATTGTGTTTGAAGATGCAGTCGAAAAAGCGAATGAGACCATTGATAGACTTGAAGCACAGGGTGTAGACAAAATTATTGCGCTATCCCATTTAGGTTATCAGCCAGATTTAAATTTAGCGGAAACAGTAGATGGCATTGACGTAATTGTTGGCGGGCACTCTCATACCAAACTAGATGCTCCAGTTGTCGTAGAAAAAGAGGAGCCGACATTAATCGTACAAGCTAATGAGTATTTAAAATACCTTGGTGTTCTGGACGTAACATTTGACGAAAATGGGGTAATCGTGGATTATACTGGAGAACTAAAGGATGTAAATACGTATGCAGAGGATGCTGCTGCCAAAGCGAAGGTGGAGGAATTCAAAGTCCCATTAACAGAACTACAAAAGCAAGTAGTCGGAAGCACATCAGTTGCATTAAATGGAGTACGTGAGGATGTTCGCAGTAAGGAAACCAATCTAGGAAACTTAATTGCAGACGGAATGGCAGCGAAAGCAAATGAATTTGTCCCAACGTATATTGCGATGCAAAATGGCGGGGGAATTCGTGCCTCTATTGATCAAGGCGATATCACCTTAGGAGAAGTGTTAACAGTACTGCCGTTCGGTAACAACTTAGTTACTCTTGACCTAACAGGTGAAGAAATTCTTGCGGCCCTAGAGCACAGTGTGAGTGCACCTGGTGCAGGTGGATTCATGCAGGTATCAGGGTTGAAGTTCAAGTATGATCCAGCGAAACCTGTAGGTGAACGAGTTTGGCATGTTGAGGCATTAACGGCTGATGGGTATGAAGAACTTCAAGAAGATAAAATGTACCGAGTAGCGACAAATGCCTTCACTGCAGACGGCGGCGATGGATATAGCATGTTTAAAACGGCGAAGGACGAAGGGCGTATCGCTGAGTTATACATTGTAGACTTTGAAGTGTTTACTTCTTATTTAGAAAAAGTAAATCCTGTTTCACCTGAAGTTGAAGGTAGAATTGTCCAAGAAGTTTCAGACAGTGCAGCTCCACAGGCTCCTGCGGTAAACCAAGTAACTGACAAATCAACACAAGTGACTGGAACAGCAGAACCAGGTGCAACCGTTGAAGTATCGATTAATGGTACGCTTATTGGATCAAGCACGGCATTAGAAGATAGCAGTTTTGTAGTCGAAATCGCCAAGCAAGCAGCTGGAACACAGCTTGCCGTTACGGCAACAGATGCGGCTGGCAATGTCAGTGAAGAGACGATAGTAACGGTAGTGGACATTACACCACCAAATCAACCAAAAGTTAATCCTGTTATTCACAATGATACAGTTGTCACAGGAACAACGGAATCCGGTGCAAGTGTTACAGTAATGCTGGGCAAGGTGGAGATAGGATCAGCTGTAGCAGATGCTAATGGTAAGTTTGAGGTATCTGTGCCTAAGCAAAAACATAAGAATCTATTAAACGTGACAGCAACAGATGGTGCCGGAAATGTAAGTAAGACGACCATTGTGGACGTATTAAAGAAAAACGGGAAGTGAGAAAAAAGGCAGATTGCTCATAGGGCAACCTGCCTTTTTTATGAGTATCTTTACATATTAGTGAAAGGGTCCAAGGAAGGAGAAAGTTGAAAAGGTAATATGAATGTAGTGGATAAATTTCATTGAGAATGAATGCTGTTATCCTGTATGATTGGGAATAGAGAGAAAATGTAATTGGAAATTATTATTTTCATGAATAAAGGGGCTTCATAATGGGGTTACGTAAGCAAAAATTGGTTATTATTATTCTTTCAGGTTTAGTGTTAGCTTGATATTTTTGACATTAGTTAACATAATTATATTATGTTAACTAATGTCAAAGTGCATCTATTAATGAAAACCTTTTCATAAAGCGGATCCTTCAGTATAATAGAAACTATTAATCTCCAGGAATTAGCATAAGTCACGATTTAACTTTCATTCATTCGCAGGTAAGATTTATTATTCTTACCTAGATTCGGAGCAAGGGAGCAATAGAATGAAATCATTAGAATTAAATGACTTATTACATATTCGCCAAGAAAATGAATTATGGTTTGCCAACAATGAACGAGCAGTTTTTGTTTCGACGAGAGCTTTTGGGGCGATGCAGCGGGATTTAATCGAGAATATTGGGATAGATCGTATGAAAACCTTCTTTTTTAAGTACGGTTATCAATTAGGAGTTGAAGATGCACAAGAAGTAGCGAAAAGAGATTCTTTGAGTTTACTTGAGAAGATCGAATATGGTCCGATTATTCATGCCTTAAAAGGACATACGAAATCCACTATCACGGAAAAAGACTTTGAAGTAGAAGGCAATGAAATTAAATCGTTTCGCTTTAAAGGGGTTTGGGAAAATTCATATGAAGCAGAACAACATCTAAAAAACTTTGGGATTAGCCAAGGACCAGTTTGTTATACATTGACTGGGTATGCTACAGGATATATTTCTGGTGTGGTGGGAGTGGATGTCTTTTTCAAAGAATTGCAATGTCAGGGGCAAGGAGCCCCGTACTGTGTATGGGAAGGCCGTCTGGTTTCGGAATGGAAGGATGAGGCAGAGGAGTTCTTTTCGTATAGTAAAGAATTGCCGATCTTAAAGGAACTAGAACAAACCAATGAAAAGCTTATGCTGGAAAAAAATAATCTCACACTCGTTTCAAAAACATATAACGAGATGACCAATGAGCTAATTAAAGGCAATAACATCGACTCTATTCTCGACATCTTATATAAACAACATCACTTGCCGATTGTTGTAGTGGACAGTCGCAAACAAATCATTGCCAATAAGGGAATAAATCTAAAAGACTTTGATACATTAAAAGTAACCTACTCTGAAATACCAGATAGAAAGCAATGCTATTCCAAAGTAGGGATTTTCTCGTTTGATAACGGGACAAGTCTGATGAGCCCGATTTATCTCATGGGCAAGGTAGTGGGATATTGTTCTTTTCTTTATGAGCAAGAAAGAACCCCTAATTATGAGATAGACTCCATGATTCTTGATCGTCTAGCATCGATTTGCTCACTGTTGTTTTTAAAAGAAAAAACGGAAGTGGAATCGTTGGAACAGGTCAAAGGTCATTTTCTCGAAGAAATTATTAGTGGGAAGTATACAAAACAAGAAATCATGAGAAAAGCGGATTATTTTCATTTAGATCTCTCCGATCACTACCATATTGTGGCGTTAACCTACAAGTTTTTAAATACATTCGATGAAAAGGAATTTACCATACATAAAAAATCTTTTGAATTGGTTTCTGCTTACTTTAGAGAAGTAGCAAACCTGAATGTGTTAATTGGGCAACAGCCTGACAGCTTAATTCTATTGATTACCGAGAAACAAGTCACACAGAAAAACATCGAGAAAACAATTCGGGGATTATTGGCATATTTAAAGAAGTACCTAAAAAATGCTCAATTCTTAGCTGGAATAAGCTCGCAAAACAGCAGTATCTTAGAATCAAAGGTGGCCATGGAAGAAGCACGTTCTGCACTGCGGATATCTTCGAGGGATGAAAACATTACGCTTTTTAGTGATTTAGGTATGCTAGGAATCTTAATCAATGATCAAAACGAACAAGCGATCAAGAAAATGATCTCCGATCAACTAGGGATCCTTTATGAGAACCTCGATAATAATAAATTAGAATTGATTGAAACGCTTTACCATTTCCTAGAACAAGGTGGAAACTTGGATCAAACAGCAGAATCCCTCGCGCTCTCAAAAAGCGGACTTCGGTATCGTCTCAACAAAATTACCGACCTTCTTGATTGTGACTTGCGTGATCCCCAAAGACAGTTTCAGTTAATGATGGCGTTAAAAGCATTGAAAATAATTGAACACGAAAAAATTAAAAATATCCAAGCAGATTAAATGAAACTATAATACTTATAACTTGTGAAGTAACAATTTGTCAGATTTCCCACAGAGATTCAAAAGTGGGGTCTGGCTTTTTTTTTGCCTAACTGACACAAAGATGTAGTATTCACTGAGTTTTCTGTCATTTTGTGTTATTGTTACGAATTTTCAGATAAATTATGATAGTACTAGTGATGGACAGATCAATCACATTAAAAATCGCAAAAATCTAAGAATGGAGTTGAAGAAATGTATACAGGTAAAGAATATTTGGAAAGTCTCAATGACGGCAGGTCTGTTTACTTAAACGGAGAAAAAATTAAAGATGTTACCACACATCCCGCTTATCGTAATGCTGCTCGTTCATATGCAAGAATGTATGATGCTCTTCATGATCCAGCAACACGTGACATCTTAACGACAACAACTGAATTTGGTGACAGAACTCATAAATTTTTCAAAACCCCTACTAGTTCTCAGGATTTGCTAGAATCTAGAGATGCGATTGCAGAGTGGGCAAAGTTAAGCTATGGTTTTATGGGAAGAACCCCTGATTATAAAGCATCCTTCACTGGGCACTTAAATGCGTTTGGTCATTTTTATGAAGGTTTTGAAGACAATGCAAAAGCATGGTACAAAAAAGCAACAAAGGAAGTACCATTTATTAACCATACAATTATCAATCCACAAGTGGATCGTTCAAAACCTTTACATGAGAATAAAGATTCCTTTGTTCGTGCGGTTGCAGAGCGTGATGATGGAATTATTGTAAGCGGTGCCAAAATGGTCGGAACAGCTTCAGCTTTAACTCATTATAATTTTGTTGCAAACTATGGACCAAAAGATTTAGGTGGTGGCGATGATAGTCACGCACTAATTTTCTTCGTGCCAATGAATGCAGAAGGGGTCAGCATGATTAGCCGCCAATCCTATGAGTTAAATGCATATAAAAACGGAACGCCATTTGACTATCCGTTATCCAGCCGCTTTGATGAAAATGATGCGGTGATTGTGCTCGATAACGTATTCATCCCTTGGGAAGATGTATTGGCTTACCGAAATATTGAAGTATCTAATAACTTCGCAAAAGTAAGCGGTTTCATTCCGCGGTTTACTTTCCATGGCTGTACACGTCTTGCCGTAAAACTAGATTTTATGACCGGGCTTCTATTAAAAGCAACAGAGGGAGCGGGAACGAAGGATTTCCGCGGAGTTCAGGCAAAGATTGGCGAAGTCGTTGCATTACGAAATATGTTCTGGGGTCTTTCAACTGCAATGGCAACAGATCCTGAAAAAGGGCCAAACGGCTTAGTAATTCCAAACTCATTCTCAAGTGCAGCTTATCGCGCGTTAGCACCATTGGCTTGGGTAAAGGTGAAAAATATCTTTGAACAAGTTGTGGCTGGCGGGTTAATTCAATTACCTTCAAGTTCAAAGGATTTCCTTAATGAAGATTTAAAACCTTACTTAGACACGTATTATCGCGGTACGGGCATTGGTGCAGAAGAACGTGTGAAATTATTGAAAATGGTATGGGATACAATCGGAACTGAGTTTGGTGGACGTCATGAATTATATGAAGTCAACTATGCTGGAAATCATGAAAACATCAATATGGAAGCATTATTCCACTTTGAGGCAACTGGTGCTGCGGATCAACAAAAAGCATTTGTTGATTCTGCCTTAAGTGATTATGACCTTAAGGGTTGGACAAATAAAACATGGGCAGAGGCAGCCGAAAAAGAAGCAGTTAAATCATAAAGGTAATAGGAGGGAACAAAATGGATGATCGTCAATTTCGCCAAGCTATGGGGAAATTCGCTACGGGTGTTACGGTCATCACGTCTGAGGCAGAAGGAGAGGTGCACGGCATGACGGCTAATGCCTTCATGTCGGTCTCTCTAGATCCAAAGCTAGTGGTGATTTCCATCGGCGAAAGAGCGCAAATGCTTGAAAAAATCAAGAATAGTAAAAAGTTTGCTGTCAATATTTTATCGGGAGAGCAGCAAGAATACTCAATGCTTTTTGCTGGTCAGATAAAGGAAAAAAGGGAAATCGATTTCGAACAGCTAGCGGGACTCCCTGTCTTAACAGGAGCCATCGCTCAGGTAGCATGCGAAGTGGTAAATGAACACATAGAAGGAGATCATACCTTATTTATCGGCAGAGTTCTCGATATTAAGCTTGATGAAGGAGAGCCGCTCATGTTCTTTAATGGTCAATATCGCTCTTTTTCTCCTGAAGTAAGTCTCACTAATAAGTAGTTTATTTCAACCAATATATCTAATAGGAGGATTACCATGACTTCTTACCAGGAACCCATTTTTGATGTAGCTCAGCTTGCTCATGTGGAGCTTCTTTCTCCGAAGCTTGAAGAATCTGTTGAATTTTTTACTAGATTTCTAGGGATGGTGGTAACCGCTCGATCAGGAAAATCGGTTTACCTTCGCGCTTATGAAGATTTCTATCACAATACGTTAATCCTTACAGAATCTGATCAGGCGGGAGTAGGCCATGTTGCTTGGCGTGCCACTTCACCGCAAGCGTTAGAACGTCGTGTAGCGGAGATCGAGAAGACAGGTTTAGGCAAAGGTTGGATTGATGGAGATATCGGTCACGGAAGAGCCTACCAATTCACTAATCCTGATGGACATTTAATGGAAATTCTTTGGGACGTTGAGTATTACCAAGTGGAAGAAGGACAAAGATCGAAACTATTAAATCGGCCATCAAAACGTCCGGATCGCGGCGTACCGGTTCGTCGCTTAGATCATATTAATCTTATGACATCGAATCCAGGGGCAGATACAGATTTTATGATCGACACACTCGGTTTTCGATTAAGAGAGCAAATTCAAGATAATGGCCATGTTCTTGGCAGCTGGATAAGTGTTTCCAATCTCGTTCATGAAATTGCCTATATGCAAGAGCCAAGTGGAGTTCAAGGTAAGCTGCATCATTTATGCTACTGGTATGGAATTCCTCAAAACCTTTACGATGTAGCAGATTTAATGAAAGATCATGGTATTAAAATTGAAGTCCCACCGAATAAGCATGGAGTCAGTCAAGCGTTCTGTATGTATGTGATTGAACCAGGTGGAAACCGGATTGAATTATTCGGAGATGCAGGTTATATCATTACCGACCCAGCATGGAAGCCTGTGGTTTGGGATATGAAGGACGTTCCCGGAAATGGAGACACTTGGATTGGAACTGAATTCCCAGTATCTTGGTGGACGCAGGGTACACCGCTCACACAAGTGAAAACAGAGGAAGTTGTCAAGTCTTAATCCATTGATAAGCTACGATTTTTAGAAAGTAGTCCATTAAGTGATAAGAAAATTGTGAACGATGGAGGGAGCTATCTTGGAATTCATTCATGTTACGAGCAACAACCGCGAACAAATTCTTTTACAAACAAAGCCCTGTGTAATGGCTTTAGGATTTTTTGATGGCGTGCATTTAGGTCATCAGAAGGTGATAAAAGAGGCAAAAAGGGCTGCGGAAGAACAAGACCTCCCTTTAGTGGTTATGAGTTTTTTTCCTCATCCGAAAGAAGTCCTTTCGAACGGGACAAATATCATCCCTTATCTTATGCCAATGAAAGATAAACGTAGGATTTTTGAAGACTTAGGGGTTGATTGTTTTTACTTGATTCAGTTTACCAAGGAATTTGCAGGTTTATCTCCAAGGGATTTTGTTCAAACCTATCTTCTTAACTTTGGAGCAAAACAGGTGGTAGCTGGATTTGATTTTACATATGGACACCGGGGCGAAGGCAATATGGATACCATGAATAGGGATTCTGATGGAAAACTTGAGGGTATCAAGGTGGAGAAAATTGAGCGGGAAGGGGAAAAAATCAGTTCTACGCTTATTCGTCAGCTGTTGTTGGCAGGTGAAGTGGAGAGGATTTCTTCTTTTTTAGGGAATGATTATCAAAGTGAGGGCAGGATTGCCTTCCGAAAAAAACATGTGGAAGTAGCACTCCATCCATATTATTTGATGCCTACTTCAGGCTGGTATGAAGTTACCGTAAACCTTCACCAAGAAACGACCACGCAAATCGCGGTCGTTCGTGATGGAAGACTTACTTTGCTATCACTCCTAGAGCAAGTGTTTCCTTATTATGAAGGGGAAACCGTCCGACTTTCTTGGAGGAAAGTATTGCCTGCAGGCGTTGTTTACAAAAATATTTCGAGCCAAGTCTTTTTACGTTCCTCTTTAGTGGGTCTATGAGGATATTTATCTTTTCCAGTAACCAAGTCTCTCGGAAATTAGATTACCGGAAATGATCAATTCCCTAGCAAAATACTGAATCCGTTGTTTAGAGATACGCGAGCTGGGTCCTACTAGATTAATAGCAGCAATCACTTTTCCGGTATGATCTCTTACTGGTGCTGACACGGATGTCCTTCCAAGCGTATATTCATCGATACTAACGGAATAGCCGTTCTTTAAGATTGTTTTCAACTCTTCACGAAATACATCTGGGTCTGTGATGGTGTTGTGTGTAATCGGATTCAGACCATTTTGAATCACCAGATCGACCAAGTGGTTTCCGCTATGGGCAAGAAGAAGCTTTCCTGAACTCGTACAGTGAGCATAATTATGAAATCCTAAATGAGAGGGTACTTTATTCGAAGTTTTACTTTCGACTTTGTCCAAATAGACCACATGGTTTCCATCTAAGATTGCCAGGTGGGCGGTTTCCCCGCATTTATTGGCAAGGTCAGTAAGAAGTGGTCGTGATTCTGTATGTAGATCGATGTTGCCTAGGACAATGGAGCTCAATTCAACAACAGATAGACCTAACTCAAATTTATTGGTCTCTTTATTTTTTTTTACTAAGCCTTCGGATGCAAGTGTTGCAAGAATTCTCTGGACACTGCTTTTTCCTAAACCAAGCTCATTCGCTAGCTCACGAACTCCTTTATGTGGTTGATCCATTTTAAAGGCCCGCAGGATTTTAATCGCATTTTTTACAGATGAGAGCAGCTTTTCTTGTTCTTGTATCATATTTTCCTCCGAATATGAAAAATAATAAAAAAATTTCTGTTAGCGTCCCGTATAGAGGGACGATGTCGTTGTGAGTATCATTGTAACCCCTTAAGATTGAATCATACAACAGGTTTTCGACAAATGAAAAAGCATTTGATATCGAACATAATGAAAACGGTATCACTTTTCAGTATATTTCGTCAATATAATTTGTGCTTGTTTTACAAAACTAAAAAATTTTGGAGGTAAATGACATGACTATTTTTAAAGAACCAATTTTTGATGTAGCACAACTCGCACACGTGGAGATTCTTTCTCCAAAACTAGAACAATCTGTTGAATTTTTTACTAGATTTCTAGGAATGGAAGTAACCGCTCGTTCTGGGGGCTCCGTTTATCTTCGTGCTTATGAAGATTTTTACCACAATACATTAAAAATCACAGAATCAAAAGAAGCTGGGGTTGGTCATGTTGCCTGGCGTGCAACATCTCCGCAAGCACTAGAGCGCCGTGTAGAAGAGATTGAAAGGACGGGCCTAGGCAAAGGCTGGATCGACGGAGATATTGGTCATGGTAAAGCCTATCAATTTACTACTCCTGATGGTCATCTTATGGAAATTCTGTGGGACGTGGAATATTACAATGTTTCAGAAGAGCAGCGCTCAAAACTATTAAATCGTCCATCTAAGCGTCCAGAGCGTGGTGTACCGGTTCGCCGCTTAGATCATATCAATCTTATGACTTCCAATCCAGGAGTTGATACAAACTTTTTAATCGACAATCTTGGCTTCCGTTTAAGAGAGCAAATTCAGAATAACGGACATGTCCTTGGAAGCTGGATTAGCGTATCCAATCTTGTTCATGAAATTGCGTATATGCAAGAGCCTAATGGAGTGAAAGGCAAGCTTCATCACCTTTGCTACTGGTATGGCATTC
>Ga0182744_1004027_pt1 | contig 11218 bp, 12 predicted proteins | sample eDN3rd30CKraftMG_FD_128525 | JGI IMG/M metagenome (GOLD analysis project Ga0182744, IMG submission 128525) | Enriched Miracle-Growth compost microbial communities from Emeryville, California, USA - eDNA 3rd pass 30_C Kraft MG (version 2) (version 2) ...
AGTATGAAACCTGCGGCGCATGCTTTCCGATCCAGCAATTATAAGCGCATCCGACCTAGCTTAATGCAGCCCTTTGGCCGCTAGTTCGCCTGCCGGCTTGTGAAAAGCCCATCCATTCAAAACAGTCGCACTCAAGTCCGCGATCCGAGCCAGACTATCCCGACGCCAACCACGACAACCGCCCAGCCAACGAGGGATATCGGTGAAGGGCGCTCCCCAAGTGCAAATATTCCAAGCACGCCGACCAAAGCGAGCGTCAGGAGAGTAAACGGGTAGACCACATGCAGCGGAACGCGCGACAAGGCATAAAGCCAAAGCAACATGCCAATGGCATAAAACACCAAGCCTAAACCGACCCGCAGATTGAGGAACCCGGCGGCCTCCGTTTGCCCCTGCGCGCCCAGCTTCAGGCAAATCTGGCCCAATGCCGCAAGGCAGGCGCTTAAAATAATGGCGACCAAGGTAAGGCCGTTCATGGCCCGACTTTCTGCAGAGCACAAGCCGCCCGATAACGCCAGCGAGACAAAGTCGTTACCACGCTCACGGGCAATGGTGCTAACAAGGCCAGACGCAGCTTCCAGGCAAGATCGCCGCCGCCGTCCAATTGTGTCAGATCATCCCTACGAAAAGCCAAAGCCTCAGCAGACAAACGTGCTGCCCCGGCCTCGCTGGCGTAAATGATCGTATTATATCGGTACCAGGGATCGACTTCGCCATCATGAACAAAAGCCGGGCGAACGAAATCGTAGGCTGTAAAGCCCTGCTCATCAAAAAGCCCCGCCCAGAAGGACGGCAGACGCTCATTGACGTGCATTTCTCCGCCCTGCCCGGGACGGGCTGCGGAAAACATGACCAGATCACTCATCGCGCATAGGCCTTCGACAAAAGACCGGGCGTGTTCGGGCGCGAGATGCTCGGCAACTTCCAATGATTGCACCAGATCAAAGCGGCGATCCGCCCCGAAATGGCCTGTCAAATTGGTTGGATGAAATGCCCCTTTAAAGAGCAGGCGATTTTGATCGACATACGCGCCGTCAAACCCGTGTAAATCACAGACGCCATTTTCCGCCCAAACCGATAACCAAGCCCCCTGTCCGCACCCCACGTCGGCAACACTATGGATTTCCGCATTTGCCGCCAGCTTGGGAATCAGACGCCTGGCGGAGCGGAGGGCTGTCATATTTACCCAATCATAAAAGCGATTGTCATAAGCATGGGACATGTGCCGATTCTCCGAATGCAGGCGAGAGAAACCCCTATAACATCCAAGCTTTTACGAAATATCACTGGTGCAAATCAGTAGAGCGAAAAATGCAATCCAACAGTGTGATTCCAGCCACGTTAAATGGAATATGGAAAGCAACCTTTTGGTGCTTGGTCGCGGTCGGTGCCGGCCTTATCTGGCTCGCGCCGCGTCCGCCCATGATCGACCTGCCGCAGCATGCCGGACAATTGACCTTATGGCTTGACCTGCTGAAGGGCACGTCCCCATGGGAAAGCTTGTTACGCATCAACATGTTAACGCCTTACCTGATTGGCTATGGCACCGCCCTGCCTTTCGCGGCTCTCTTTGGATCGCTCATTGCCGTCAAAGCTGTTTTGACCATCTCATATCTGGTCTGGATTATCGCCTGCCGAGCCCTGCGCAAGGAAATAGGCTCAGATCCGCGTCTGGAGTTTCTCTTCCTCTTTAGCTTCTTTGGCTTTGCTTGGCAGTGGGGCTTCATGACCTTTCTGGTCGGCGCGCCTCTTTCGATACTTTTCCTGTTATTTGCGATCAGATACTCAAAGCAACCCAGCGCTGTTGGCGGGGCCGGTATCGTTGGCTTTGGCATCATTCTGCTATTTTCTCACGCACTCCTGTTTATTTTTGCTACTGGTATCGGCGGGTTGATCACGCTGGCGCAACAAAAACGCATTCGCAACATGATCGCCGCGATCATACCCTATATAGCTCTCGCTGCCATCCTGGTTGTATTCCAGTTCTTGGCGCGCGATTTCAGCAATGCTGTGAATCTTGAGCGAATGACCCCTGCGGGCTGGGCCTTCGGCGTCCCTGTGGTCTATCGTCCTATCGCATCTCTCCTGTTCACAGTCGCTTCGACTTTTACCGGCTTAAACCTACTGCTTGCGTTAAGCGTATTTACAATTCCTATCGTGATGGGCACGCACATCAAGAAAGACCTCCCGCTCATCATGCTCGCTGTCTTAGTTTGCATATTGATACTCGTCCCGGACGAGGCATTCGGGACGGGTTTCGTGTCCAGCCGCTTCGCACTTTTTCTCCCTATTTTCTGGGCATTGATATGGACGCCCGTGCAGAACCGCGGCAGACGAGCCAATGTGGGCACTGGTTTACTCGCGCTTATGTGCGCAGGTATTTTAGGCATGAGGGCAATCGATATTATGGCATTCGCCAAGGAGACGACGAGCTTCGAAAAGGTTCTCGCGGCAGCCCAACCGGGAGAGCGAGCGATTAACCTGACTTTCGACAAAAGAAGCGAGGCGATCCAAGACGGCTACGCCTACCTGCATATGAGCCTATGGTACCAGGCGGAAAAAAGCGGCTTCGTAGATTTCAACTTCGCCTATTTCTTCCCCCAAGTTGTAAGATTCCGCAAAGATATCGGTCCTGTACTCGACGACAAAAGCAGCTTCCATCCCGAGCAATTCAATTGGGCGGAACCGCACATGCACGTCTATCGCTACGCATTTATCCGCGGCTCGTCCCAACACGTCGCCAGCGTCGCGAAAATGCCTCTTTGCGGAGCGCAAATGATCGCTCACGAAAATGAATGGACCTTGCTGAGACGAAACGATTGCAAGTAACGGTAAGGTTGAAGCCCTGCGACTATTTCATCGCCGTCCGAACGGGCTTAGTCCTCGCCCCACGACCGCGTCAACGACGCAAATACTGTGACCTGACGAACGAACAAGGTGCGCACTGCGGTCCTGCAATCAGCGGATGCCGGCTGCTTCACGTTGAGGATATGACGCCCCCACTTCTTCAAATCCAGCTCGCTCTGTGACGACATAAAGAGGCCTGCGCTTCACCTCACCATGAATTCGACCAATGTAGAGACCGATAATTCCCGTCATAAGCATATTGGCGCCGCAGAGAAAGGAAACGATGACCACAGTAGACGCCCAACCCTCAATCACTCGGTCGCCGATGAGCTTAAGGCCGATAGCGTAGAACCCATAAAGCAAGGCTACGGCGGATATTCCCATCCCGCCCCAGATCGCCAATCTCAGAGGAAAATCGGAAAAGCCGACCAGTCCGGTCAGTGCAAGACGCAACATTTTGCGCAAAGGATATTTCGTCGTGCCCGCCGCCCGCCCCGGCCGATCAAACTCAACCGCGGCCTGTCTAAAGCCAAGCCAGGCAAACATACCGCGCACGAAACGATCGCGTTCGGGCATTTGGAGGAAAGCGTCGAGCGCATCGCGCCCTACCAAACGAAAATCCCCCACGTCCTCGGGGATCGGAACGGACGACAGGCGATTCAAGACCCGATAGAAGAAGCGAGCGCTTCTCACCTTAAAGGAACTTTCTCCTTCGCGTACCAATCTCTTCGCGTAGACGATCGAATAGCCTTCACGCCATTTCGCAATCATGCCCAAGACAAGCTCGGGCGGATCTTGAAGATCGCCATCCATGACAATGACCGCATCGCCGCAGGCGGCTTCCATACCTGCGGTAATAGCAATCTGATGACCAAAATTGCGCGACAGCTCGATATATTTGAAACGCCTATCGTGTTTGGCCTTGGCACGCAGGAATATGCCTGTCGTATCGGTACTTCCGTCATTGACAAAGATGACTTCGGCCGACGCATCGAGCTTCGCCAGCAGCTTTTCCAGGCGCAGCGAGAGGGTCGGCAGAACCGCTTCCTCATTGAAGAGCGGAACGACGATACTATAGGTGGGCCGGGCAATCGACATGCGGAAACTCTTGCGACCCGCATCACCTTAGAAGGTAAGCGTTAAGGATCGATTGAAGGCAACGGCCCGGAACACCCGCCATCTCCGATCCGCCGGCCGTCAACTTATCGTCTTCCACAGACGCGACGGCGCCATTGGAGACACCATCGGCAGCCGGTGGCGGTGCTCATCGCGATCCAAGATTCGAAACGAACTTGGCTGGCCCACGCATGAAGCCGAACGGCTATTTCACCAGTTCGGCCGCGCGCCTGGCGAAACGGTCGTCGAAGGTCTTTGCCAGATCGACCTGGGCATCCTTCATTTCCGGATCGAATTTGACCAGCATGTCGAAGGTCGATTGCATGCCCGCGCGGGGAATGAGGCCGGTCTGCGAATAGGACGGCTGCGAATTCTTCGCCGCCAGCATGTAGAGGTCCTTGTCGCCGAGGAGATACTGCTCAGGGACAGTCGCCGCGATATCGGCAGGCGTCGCCGTCTTCAGCCAGACCAGCGTCTTGTAGAAAGCGTTGACCAGGGCCTGCGTCGTGCGCGGATTCTTCTCGGCAAAATCGGCCTTGAGATACAGGACGGCAGCCGGGTTCGAGCCGCCGAACAGGGCTCGCGTGCCCTCTTCCGTCCGGGTGTCGTAGACGATGCGCACATCGCCGGTACGCTCGAGGAAGGACAGCACCGGCTCCAGGTGCGAGATCGCCTGGATCTCGCCCTTCTGGATCGCGGCCAGCGCCGACTGCGCCGAGCCGATGCCGATATAGGCGGCGTCGGATGGCGACAGGCCGGACTTCGCCATGATGAAGTTCATCAGCATGTTGGTCGACGAGCCCGGCGCGGTGACGCCGATTTTCATGCCTTTGAAGTCCGCCGGACCGTCCCATTTGACGCCCTTCTTCACCGCCACCGCGATGCCGGGAAACCGCCCCAGTTCGATGACGGCGCGAACGTCCTGGCCTTTCGCCTGCATGCGGATGGTGTGTTCGTAGGCGCCCGTCACCACATCGACCGAGCCGCCGATGAGCGCCTGCAGCGAGCGCGAGCCGCCGGCGAAATCCTGGATCGTGACGTCGAGCCCCTGCTCCTTGAAGAAGCCTTTCTGTTCGGCGATCGTCAACGGCAGGTAGTAGAGCAGCGCCTTGCCGCCGACCCCAAGCGTGACCTTGGTTTTCTCCGGCGCCTGCGCGGCAGCGCCAAAGCCCGACAAAGCCAAAGCGGCCAGCGCCGCGCCGAGAACTGCAAATTTCCTCATATCGCTCTCCCTCAAAATTCTATTCAGCTTGTTCGGTCGCCGGCCTGCGGCCGCCAGGCCAGCAGACGGTTTTCGACCAGGGTGACCATCCAGTCGATCAATATCACGAAGGCCGAGAGCACGACCATGCCGGCGACGACGCCGGTCATGTCGAATGTGCTCTCCGCTTCGTGGATCACATAGCCGAGGCCCGCGGCAGAGCCGAGATATTCGCCCACGACCGCGCCGACGAGCGCGAAACCCACCGAGGTATGCAGGGACGAAAACATCCACGACAGCGCCGACGGCCAGTAGACGTGCCGGAACAATTGCCGCTCGTTCATGCCGAGCATGCGCGCGTTGGACAGAATGACCTGGCTGACTTCCTTGACGCCCTGATAGACGTTGAAGAAGACGATGAAGAAAACCAGGGTCACGCCGAGCGCCACCTTCGACCAGATATCGAGACCGAACCAGAGCATGAAGATCGGCGCCAGGACGACTCTCGGCAAGGCGTTGGCCATTTTCACGTAAGGATCGAGCACCGCCGCGACGCGCGGCTGGCGCGCCAGCCAGAAGCCGACGACGATACCCGCCAGCGAGCCGATGCCGAACGCAAGCAGCGTTTCGACGAGGGTGATCCACAGATGTTTCCAGATCATGCCCGTGGCGAAGAAACGCCAGATGCGGGCGATCACGTCGGTCGGCGTCGAGAAAAAAAACTTGATCTGTTTGACGTCGCCGAGGATCGGCCAGGTCGAGACCGCGTGCCAGATCAACAGCATCGCAAGGCCGAGCGAAACCTGCCAGATGAGAAGTCTCGTTCTGCTCATGTCAAACCTTCAACGCGGCGAATTCATCGCCATAAGCGCGCATGACCTCGGCCTTGAGATCGCGCCAGATGGCGTTCTGGAACGCATGGAAGCGCGGATCGAGCCGGATGTCGCCGATCTCGCGCGGCCGCGGCAGGTCGATGCGATGTTCGGCGATGATGTGCGACGATGGCCCCGCCGACATGACGACGACGCGGTCGGACAAGGCGATCGCCTCGTCGAGATCGTGGGTGACGAAGAGAACGGCCTTGCGGTCGGCCTGCCACAGCGCCAGCAGCAGGTCGCCCATCAGGGTGCGCGTCTGCGCGTCGAGCGGGCCAAACGGCTCGTCCATCAGGAGGATGGCGGGATCGCGGATCAACACTTGCGCCAGCGCCACCCGCTTCTTCTGCCCGCCCGACAATTGATGCGGATAGCGATGCACGTAGGATTTGAGGCCGACCCGCGCCAGCCAGGCGAGCGCGCGCTCCTCCGCCTCCCGTTTCGACACGCCCTTCACCTCGAGCGCCACGGAGACATTGGCAAGCGCCGTCTTCCACGGCATCAGCGCATCCGCCTGGAACAGGTAGCCTGCCTCGCCGACGATGCCGGAGACGGCGCGGCCGCGCACCCGCGCCTGGCCGGCACTCGGCGTCTGCAGGCCGGCTGCGACATTGAGCAGGGTCGACTTGCCGCAGCCGGTCGGGCCGACGATGGCGACGAATTCTCCCGGCGCGACGGTGAGATCGACGTCGGCCACGGCGCGGTAGATCTGCTGGCCGGCGCCAAACGACACCGCCACGCCGTTCAGCTCGATCGCCGCCTGTCCGCTTGCCTCCCCTGACACCACGCACTCCTATGTCTGTTCAAACCGCAAGCTGACCTATCGAAGGTCGAGGAACAAGGGCAGCTTTAGCCTAATGTGGAATACCGATCTCGATCACCACCGGACAATGGTCGCTCGCCTTCGGCCGCTGCCAGCCGACGCGCGGATAGCGCGGCGTGTCGGCAAGCCGGGGCACCCGCCACGGCTGGCCGCGGCGGATCACCTGCGGCACCGCCTGAGGATTGGCAGCCGCCAGCGCCGGCGACAGCAGAATATAATCAAGCTGCACATGTTCGTCGGAATTGGGATGGTAATGCGTCCAGCGCTCGTCCGCCGGCAGCCGCTCGATGACGTTGACCGCAAACCCGCCCTCCAGCAGCGGCGCCAGCGCCGGACAAGCGACGGCCTTGCCGTTCGCGTAAACGAAATCGTTGAAGTCTCCGCAGATCATCCAATGGGCGGCGGCAGTCCTGTCACCAAACTTCTGTTCGATGAGGCGCCGCACGGCCAATGCCTCCGCGTGGCGGATCGGATTTGTGATGGCGGCGCTGTCGCCGCGCAGATAGCCCGTCTGCTTGGATTTGAAATGACAGATGAAGATCGTCAGGTGCGTGCCGCCGAGGTCGACGTTCACCTCGAGGCAATCGCGCCGGAAGATGCGCTTGGCCGGCTTTTCGCCCGCGGCGGTGAGCGCCTGCCAGTCGAGCGGCTGATCGCGCAGGAAATCATAGGTGAGCCCGGCATGCGAGCGCAGCGCTGCTTCACGCCGCGACAGGAGCGCCACATCGATGCCGCGCGTATCGTTGCCGGACAGAACATAGCGCCAGTCGTAGAAATAGCGCGACGAAACCGCCTGCTTTTCCTCCGGTGTCAGCCCCTTGTTCACCGAGCCGAACTGCTGATGCAGCACGGGCTTCAGGTAATTGTCGTAGAAGACCTCCAGCGAATCCTCGCTATCGACTTCTTGCAGGCAGACGATATCGGCGTTGGTTTCCGCCAGCGCCAGGGCGGTGAGCTGGCGCATGTCGTCGGCATGCACGGCGGTGAACACCATGCGCGCCAGTTCGAACTGCGCCGGATTGTCGAAATCATAACCTCCGAGCAGGCGCCGCTCGCGCCGCACCCGCCCGGAGAAATCGAACCTGGAAAACAGGTTCTCGACGTTGAAGGTCGCGATGCGAATGTTCATCGCGATCCCCAGCCTGTAGGACCAATCAGTTGCGCTCTTGGTCGACCAGCTTGTTCTTGCCGATCCAGGGCATCATGGCGCGCAGCTTGGCGCCCACTTCCTCGATCTGGTGGGCGTTGTTGCGGGCGCGGGTGGCCTTGAACGAGGTCTGGCTGACCTTGTTTTCCAGCATCCAGTCGCGGGTGAACTTGCCCGACTGGATGTCGGAGAGAACGCGCTTCATCTCGGCCTTCGTCTCGGCCGTCACGATGCGCGGGCCGGTGACATATTCGCCGTATTCCGCCGTGTTCGAGATCGAATAGTTCATGTTGGCGATGCCGCCTTCATAGATCAGGTCGACGATCAGCTTCACTTCATGCAGGCATTCGAAATAGGCCATCTCCGGCGCATAGCCGGCCTCGACCAGGGTTTCGAAACCGGCGCGGATCAGTTCGACCAAGCCGCCGCACAGCACAACCTGCTCGCCGAACAGATCGGTCTCGCACTCTTCCTTGAAGTTGGTCTCGATGATGCCGGCACGGCCGCCGCCGATCGCGGCAGCGTAGCTGAGGCCGAGATCATGCGCATTGCCCGATGCGTCCTGATGGACCGCGATCAGGCAGGGCACGCCGCCGCCCTTGAGATATTCGCCGCGCACCGTATGGCCGGGGCCCTTCGGCGCCACCATCAGCACGTCGAGATCCTTGCGCGGCTCGATCAGGTTGAAATGCACATTGAGGCCATGGGCAAACAGCAGCGCTGCGCCGGGCTTCATGTTGGCTTCGAGGTCGTTGCGGTAAATGTCCGCCTGCAGTTCGTCCGGCGTCAGCATCATGACGACATCGGCCCACTTCGCGGCGTCCGCCACTTCCATGACCTTGAGGCCTTCGCCCTCGGCCTTCTTGACGGTCGCCGAGCCCTTGCGCAGGGCGACGACGACGTCCTTGACGCCGCTGTCGCGCATGTTGAGGACGTGGGCATGGCCCTGCGAGCCGTATCCCACGACGGCAACCTTCTTGCCCTTGATCAGGTTGATGTCCGCATCACGATCATAATAAACGCGCATTGTCAGCGACTTTCCCAGTTGAAGCACGGCGGGGCCGCGCAGGATTTGTAAAAACTAATGGCAGAGCAGGATTTCAGATATCCGTGCTGTCAGACCCCATTCGGGCGCCCTTTTATGCGCCCCCGAGGCCTCCGTCAAAGGCAGCCAGCCCGCAGCCTTCCGGCGGCGACCCCTGCCATGGTTCGATTCTCCAGTCCGTTACACCTCCACCAGCATCGGATACAGCGCGGCCAGCAACAGCACCGCCATCACCACGTTGAAAATGCGCGCTTTGCGCGGATCACTCAGGAACTGGCGCAGGCCGGTGCCGAACGCCGCCCAAACCACCACCGACGTCACGGTCGCTATGAAGGAAACGGCGATTAGTCCTGCCAAGGTCACGCTGAATGCGCCGGGGCGAGTGAACGCCGCGACGGCGCTGATCGCCACCAGCACGCCCTTCACGTTGATCCACTGGAAGGCCGCAGCCTCAAGGAAAGTCAGCGGCTTGCCCCGCCCCTCCGCCTTCGGGCCGCCGCTCGCGGTCGCGACCTTCCAGGCCAGCCACACCATATAAAGGGCGCCGCCGATGCGCAGCGCCTGGAAGGCAACCGGGTGCGCCACCACCGTCTGGCCGAGCCCCAGGCCCACCACCAGGATCAGGAAGGCATAGCCCGAGACGACGCCGACCATATGCGGCACCGTGCGGGCGAAACCGAAATTCACGCCGGAGGCAAGCAACATCACATTGTTGGGACCTGGCGTCAGCGCTCCGGCAAAACAAAAGGCCGCGGCCGCCAGTGCGAGTTCGAGGGTCACGTCGACCTGCGGAAATAGCTGGGGCCGGACCGGCCACTGTCTTGAAATAGTTGCGCAATTCCAGGCATCATTGGAACGATTGTGATTCCGCCGGTCAGGGGGCGTCGCGACCCGGCCTCGGCGCAGTCAGCAGAATTGCCGCCGTCATCGAGAAGGAACCCAAGATGCAGCGGATTCACAGCCACTTCCTTGCGCTCGGCGCGATCTACCTGGTCATCGGCCTGGCGCTCGGCCTGCACATGGGCGCAAGCCACGAGTTCAAGTTCGCGCCCGTGCATGCCCATATCAATCTCGTCGGCTTCGTGCTGCACAGCGCCTTCGCACTGATCTATCGCACCTGGCCGGCGCTTGCTGATACCGTTCTGGCGAAGGTTCATTTCTGGCTCTTCATCGTCTTCTCGCCGATCCTGATGGTCGGCATCGCCCTGACGCTCACGAGCGGACAGGAAGTTCCCGTCATGATCGGCTCCCTGGGCGTATTCCTCGGCGTCCTGGCCTTCGCCGCCAATGTGCTGCGCTTCTGGGCGACCGGAAAACTGGCGTAAGATCACCCAGCCATTACGGGCTTCTCTAGATGCGTTGAGATTCACGTCAGACCGGCATTTGCAGGCCGGTATCACGTGAAGATCGGCGCATCTAGTCTGCTTCTGCACCGCGCGTGATGGCGGCAACCCCTGTGCGCGCCAGCTCGACGAGACCCAGCGGACGCATGATACCGAGGAAATCGTCGATCTTGGCAGGCGCCCCGGTCAGTTCGAAAATGAAGCTCTCCGTCGTCGCGTCCACGACTTTAGCCTTGAACGCTTCCGCCAGCCGCAAGGCCTCGACCCTCATCTCGCCCTTGCCGCGCACCTTGATCATCGCCAGTTCGCGTTCGATGCTGCGCCCGCGCAAGGTCAGGTCGGTCACCTTGTGGATGGGGACGATGCGCTCGAGCTGATGGCCGATCTGCTCGATCGCCTCCGGCGTGCCGGTGGTGACGATGGTGATGCGCGACCAGTGCTCGGCATGCGCCACCTCTGCAACCGTGAGGCTCTCGATATTGTAGCCGCGGCCCGAGAACAGCCCGACGACTCTGGCAAGAACCCCCGGTTCGTTGTCGACAAGCACCGACAACGTGTGGCGTTCGATGTTGGATTTGCCCGTGGCGGACGAATAGGGAGACAGCGAGGCGGGAGCATTCATGATTCGATATCCTTAGCGTATGGCCGAAAAACAATGTTTGTTTTGGCCGTCCATTCTGTTGTTCACGCAAGACCTGCCAGAAGCCCTCATCCTGAGAGCTTGTGAATCTATTGATTTTCGAGATTTTCACACTGAGTCAAATCAACGAGTTACAGCTCTCAAGAATGGTCAAAGTCGAATAGATTCACAAACTCTGAGG
>Ga0182744_1004030_pt1 | contig 11207 bp, 11 predicted proteins | sample eDN3rd30CKraftMG_FD_128525 | JGI IMG/M metagenome (GOLD analysis project Ga0182744, IMG submission 128525) | Enriched Miracle-Growth compost microbial communities from Emeryville, California, USA - eDNA 3rd pass 30_C Kraft MG (version 2) (version 2) ...
TCATAGACACAAAAATACGCAAGCACCTGCTATTCAGGGCAGTTTTAACAAAATTTAACAAACAAAGTAGCCGTAAGCAGCCAAAGAAAAGCCCAGATAGGTTTATATTGGAAGAAGCAAACCGCTTGGCGGCCTGCCTCTATATCCTTAGAAAGCCTTGATATTAGAAAGGCAGGTCGTCATCATCCGGTGCGGCCGAAATATCAACCGGAGGAACATGTGGTGCAGGTGCAGCCATTTCAGGAGCCATCTTATTTACCCGCCACGCTACCAGCGAATTGAAATAGGTGGTCACACCATCTTTATTGGTCCAGGGTCTTCCCCTCAAATTAAAAGAAACCTCTACATCCTCGCCCGGAGCCAGATTATCAAAAAGGTTCACCCGATCTTGGGTCGCCTCAAAACGAATATATTCTACAAACTGCGGATTTTCAGCATATTGTATAATCAAATCACGTTTCTTAAACGTATCTGTTACTTGCTGTGTTGCACCAACCTCGTGTACCTTACCTTTTATTTCCATAACAATTAAACAAATATAAATCGTAAAATTAGGGATTTTTGGCGACAATAATCTGTAACTTCGCAGAATTAGCTATGCAAGTTTTCAACACCCCACAAAAAGTAATCATTACCTGCAATAAAAGGTTATCACCTTATCTGCAACAAGAAGTAAAAGCATTAGGATATCCTATTAAGCGCGCCTTCAGTACAGGCGTTGAGCTATTGGCTACTGTAAACGACTGTATTACACTTAACTTAAATCTGTATTGCGCCAGCCAGGTATTATACGCTATTAAAAGCTTTTCAGCGAAAGATGCTTCTGCGCTATACCATGAAGTGAAAGCGATTGCCTGGGAAGAACTGATTGATTTTAATGGATATTTCTCTGTCAATTCCAATGTCGATAATGAAACCATCAGTACACCACTGTTTGCCAATCTGAAAGTAAAAGATGCGATTGTTGATCGTATCAAAGAACAGAAGGGCGTCCGCCCCAATTCTGGCCCAGAGCTCAACAAGGCAGTCATTCATCTTTTTTGGAAAGATGATCAAGCCACTATTTACATCGATACTTCCGGAGAAACACTCGCCAAGCATGGTTATCGGAAATTACCCGGAAAAGCACCCATGCTCGAGGCACTCGCAAGCGGCGTTATCCTAGCATCCGAATGGGATAAAAAATCGGCTTTTGTCAATCCCATGTGTGGCTCGGGAACTTTAGCGATTGAAGCAGCCCTCATTGCCACCAACCGGAAACCGGGATTTTTTCGTATGAATTATGCTTTCATGCATTTATTGGGCTATGACGAACAGGTTTTCTTTGCTGCCCGTCGCAAGTTGAAAGACCAAGTGCTTAAAACCGATTTAAAGATTATTGCTTCTGATATTGATCCAGATGCTGTTAAAATAGCACAAGCCAATGCAAAAACAGCCGGTGTAGACCAATGGATTACTTTTGAAGTGGGCGATTTTTCAAAAACAACCATTCCACAAGCACCAGGCGCCATTATATTCAATCCCGAGTATGGCGAGCGCCTCGGTATCCACAGTAAGCTCGAGTTAACCTACAAACGAATTGGCGATTTTATGAAGCAGGAATGCAAAGGTTATCGCGGCTTTGTTTTCACCGGGAATCCCGACTTAGCCAAAAAAATAGGCCTCCAGACCTATCGCCGTACTGAATTCTATAACGGCAAACTGGATTGTCGATTGTTGGCCTATGAATTGTATGATGGTAGCCGAAGAGATCCAAAAACGACTCCAGATGCATAATACTCTCGTCCATAAAACCAGGGCCTTTGTACAACAAACACTCCACAAGGCCGAGGCAGGTCATGATTGGTTTCACGTAGAGCGTGTATGGAAAAATGCACTCCTCATTCTGAAAACCGAACCCGCAGATACGTTGGTAGTCGAACTAGCAGCACTCCTGCATGATATTGCCGATAGCAAATTCCACCAAGGCAATGAAGAAATTGGCCCTCAAATGGCCCAACAATTCCTGTCCACCCAGCATGCTGATGCAGCAACTATCCATCATGTGAGCCAAATCATCCGAAACATGTCTTTCAAATCGAGTTTAGCACCAACCGATTTCACATCCAAGGAAATGGAGATCGTACAGGATGCCGATCGTTTAGACGCCATTGGTGCCATCGGTATCGCACGAGCGTTTCATTACGGTGGTTTTAAAAACCACTTGATATATGACCCGCATATTCCACCTCAACAAAACCACAGCAAAGAAAGTTATAAGAATAGCACCGCACCCACCATCAATCATTTCTATGAAAAGCTCCTGCTTTTAAAGGATAAAATGAATACCGCAACAGCTAAGAAAATAGCCGCAGAGAGGCATCAATACATGGAAGGTTTTTTATCGCAATTTTATGCGGAGTGGGAGGGTAGAAAATAAAAAAGACCTATAGCAATTGCTCAGGCCTTTCCATTTCTTTTTTCCTAAAGGGGAACTTATACTCTTCTTGATTTGATACGAGCAGCTTTTCCAGTTAGGTTGCGCAGGTAGAATAATTTTGCTCTACGTACTTTACCATATGTATCAACAATGATTTTATCAATGTTAGGCGAATTCACGGGAAAAATACGTTCTACACCGATACCATTTGATATCTTTCTTACAGTAAAAGTTTGGTTAGAACCAACGCTGTTTCTTTGGATAACAACACCTTTGTATACCTGAATCCGTTCTTTGTTACCTTCGCGAATTTTATAATGAACACTAACGGTATCACCAGCTTTAAATGCAGGAACTTCATTTTTTGCTACCGCCTGCTCTTCTACAAATTTTACTAAATCCATGATTTTAAGTAATTAACAACGATTTTTAACCCGTAAAAATCGGACTGCAATATTAGTTATTTTATTTTAAATTTAAAAACCTATTTTTTTCTTTTTTAATTCGATAACGGTTACACTTATCCATCTACAAAAACTATTCATCATCCAACAAATCAGGCCTTCTTTCTCGTGTCCTTATTAAAGCCTGTTCATACCGCCAAAGATCAATTTGGGCTTGATTGCCGCTTAACAATACGTCCGGAACTCGGTGCCCTTGCCAATCCGCCGGCCTTGTATAGACCGGAGCATCCAACAATTCTCCCTGAAAGGAATCCGAAAGTGCTGATGTTTCGTCCGATAACACTCCCGGAATAAGCCTTGCTACCGCATCTACTAAGACCGCTGCTGGCAATTCGCCTCCAGAAACAACATAATCGCCAATCGAAATCTCACGCGTGACAAAAAGATCACGAATACGTTGATCAATTCCCTTATAGTGGCCACACAATAAGATGATATTTTCTTTCAATGCCAGCCCATTCGCTACCGATTGATTTAACGTTTGTCCGTCAGGACTCATGAAAATCACATCCTCATAATGCCGTTCGTGCTTCAACTGATCAATGCATGCAGCAAACGGTGCTATTTGCATAACCATTCCACTTCCACCACCATAGGGATAATCGTCTACGCTCTTGTGTTTATTATCCGAATAATCCCTGAGATTATGGACATGGATTTCAACCAAGCCCTTTCGTTGTGCCCGAAGCAAAATAGAATGGGCAAAGGGACTTTCTAATAACCCTGGTAAAACTGTTATGATATCAAACCGCATATGGCTCTTCTTTATTCTCCACTATATATATCAATCAGCCCTTTTGGCAGGTCTACATGAATGGTACCCTGCTCTTGGTCTATGGCTACGATAAATGTGTCATTCAAGGGAAACATCAATTCCCGTTGCCGGTAATGAACCACCGCGATATCTTGCTGCGGAAATTCGTTTATCTCCATGATTTCTCCCAGTTCTCCATGCGTTTCATCATAAACCACGTAGCCCTTTAAATCGGTCACCTGAAAAGTTTCTGGATCACGCTCTGGACGCTTATCATTGGGCAAATAAGCGGCTTTTCTAACCAACTGTTTTGCTTGATCAATATGGTCGACATCTGCAAAATAAAAATACCCGGTTCGATTCGGAAAAAGCTTATAATCTTCTACAAAAAAAGGAACCAGTTTCTTATCTATTTCAAGAAACACAACGCTTAGATCCAGATCTTGATAATCAGCAAAATCAAAATAGAGCTGTACCTCGCCTTTAAGTCCGCGTGTCTTACTAATATAACCGACATAAAAACAATCGTCTACCTGCATCGTTGTCTATTAAATTGAAATTAAAAATGCCATTTTTGAGGAGATTCCACAAAAATGGCATTCTATTAAGATATCAAACTCAGCTGTACTATTCAGCGTTTGTTGTCTCTTCGTTTTCAGAAGCTGCCTCAGGAGCCTCTTCAGTAGCAGCCTCATCGGTTGCTTGTTCTGGCTCTTCTGCGGGCGCATTCTTAGCTGCAATTGCCGCTGCGCGTTCTTCTTTTTTCTTAGCTTCTGCTGCAAGAGCTGCTTTTTTAGCATCTTCCTGCGCTTTAGATAAGCCGTCTTTTTTGCCAGCAATCTGCTCTCCCTTGCCTTTTAACCACTCTTGGAAGCGCGTTTCTGCTGTAGCTTCATCAAAGGCACCTTTTTTCACACCACCTTCTAAGTGTTTCTTATAAAGTACGCCCTTATAAGATAAAATAGCACGTGCTGTATCGGTAGGCTGTGCGCCCTTATTTAACCAATCTAATGCTTTATCAAAATTCAATTCAATGGTCGCCGGATTCGTGTTTGGATTATACGAACCTAAGCGCTCAATAAATTTACCATCACGAGGTGCACGCGAATCAGCTACTACTACATGATAAAAAGGCTTGCCCTTTTTACCGAATCTTTGCAATCTTATTTTAGTTGCCATTTGAGATAATTTATGTATTCAACATATTTCCCGGAGCTTTATGCTGCGGGGCTGCAAAGATAAATATTTCCTTTTAAAAAAATCAACATTCTATCTATTTATTTGAAATTCACGCATCTAAAAATATTTCAAAAGGACATAAACCCATAGCACCACAATCAATACAGCAAGCAGTCTGCCAAATCCTTTTTTCAGCTTTTGTGGCATTCCTTTGTAATACCAGCTGAAAAGAATCACAAATAATATGAGTAAATAGGGTAATAACTTCCGCATTTGTTTTGAAAATCCAAACCTACGGTTTATTTTAAACATTTATCTTTCTTTCGTATAATTGGTAAAATGTGCATTTTTCAAAACACCGTGTCCGTTTTAGCGTTAATTATAAAAAATTAAAAAGTCGTGGGTAAAACAATTATCGTCTCTAATAGATTACCAATTAAAATTTCAGAAGAAAACAATCAATTAACTTACATACCCAGCGAGGGCGGATTAGCGACCGGCTTGGGTTCTATATACAAAGAGGGGACAAATATTTGGATTGGCTGGCCTGGGATCGAGGTAAGCGATACTGAGCAACAGGCCATCATAACCACCGACCTAGAAGCACACAATCTCGTCCCGATTTTTCTGAGCGAAGAAGAAATCACTCGGTATTACGAGGGGTTCAGTAACGAAGTGTTGTGGCCCATTTTTCATTACCTTTCTACCTATGCCAATTATGATTACCACAATTGGCTTTCTTATGTGCAAGTTAATCAGAAATTCGCCGACGCCATTTTGCATCATTTAGATCCAGATGATACCGTTTGGGTGCATGATTACCAGCTCCTGCTTGTTCCAGGTTTAGTCCGTTTGAAACAACCAGCCGTATCCATCGCCTATTTTAACCATATTCCTTTTCCATCACAGGAGCTTTTTCGGCTGATCCCCTGGCGCAAAGAATTGCTGATGGGTATGCTTGGGGCCGATCTGATTGGGTTTCATACTTTTGATGATGTCCGTCACTTCTTGAGCGCAGCAACACACTTGTTACCCGTGCATGCTGATGCCAACCGTCTTCGTCTCGAAAATCGGATCATCTTAGCAGAACCTTTTCCAATGGGGATCGATAGCGATAAATTTGCCCAACTAGGCAAAAATCCAGAAGTCATCCAACATATCCAAAATTTCAAGCAAAGCTTTGATGGGAAAAAAATCATTCTCTCTATTGATCGGCTCGACTATAGCAAAGGGATCATCCAGCGATTAAATGCGATTGAATTGCTGTTCGACAAAAATCCAGCATATATTGAAAAGGTCATCTTCTATATGATCGTCGTACCATCCCGAGACAATGTTACGCAATATAAGCTGCTCAAAGATGAAATAGACCGTTTGGTAGGAAACATCAATGCCCGATTTCGCACATTCGAATGGTATCCCATCGCCTATTTTTATCATGGCTACCCCGTAGAAATTATTTCTGCGCTTTATAACGTGGCCGATGTCTGCCTGGTTACACCGATGCGCGATGGCATGAACCTAGTCAGTAAAGAATATGTAGCGAGCAGAAACGATAACAACGGAGTGCTCATCCTGAGTGAAATGGCTGGAGCATCGAAAGAATTGAACGATGCCCTATTAGTGAACCCCAATAACATCAGCGAGGTTCGGAAGGCCCTGATAACGGCGTTAAATATGCCTACTACAGAAATGCAGGATCGGATGAAGGCCATGCGCGCCGTCGTTTTCAAGTTTAATATCAAACATTGGGTTAAAATCTTTATGGCTCGTCTAGCAGACATTAAGCAAATGCAAAAAGACTCCCGTGCAAACTTAGTGAAAGAGTCCATCGAACAGGCTATCCAGCAAAAATATGTGAAGGCTCAAAATCGACTTCTATTATTTGATTATGATGGCACCTTAGTGGGTTTCAAAAAAGAAATAGACGATGCTTTTCCAGATAACGAACTATATGCCCTGTTAGACTCGTTTATGGCCGACCCAAAGAATACCCTGGTCATCATCAGCGGTCGCAAGCATACTACACTTGAACACTGGTTTGGCCAACGTCCTTATACCCTCATTGCCGAACACGGTGCCTGGAAACGAATAGGTAATAGCCCGTGGGAACAATTACCCGGTCTATCCACCAACTGGAAAGAGGAAGTAATAAAACTCATGGAAACCTATACCGATAAAACTCCTGGTTCTTTTATAGAAGAGAAATCCTACTCTCTTGCTTGGCATTATAGAAAAGTACAAAAGGGGCTTGGAGCCTTACGCGCCAATGAACTGATGGATAACTTACAATACCACCTCAATACCTTTGGTTTGAAAATGCTCGATGGAGATAAGGTAGTAGAGGTTAAAAATGCCGATGTCAATAAGGGGCGGGCCACACTCAACCTCTTGCACGACACCAGCTATGACTTTATTTTGGCCATTGGTGATGACCGTACCGACGAAGATACATTCAAAGCCCTCCCAGAAACGGCCATTTCTATTAAAGTGGGTGGCAATGTATCCGCAGCGAAATATTACCTAGAAGACCAGCAAGATGTGCGAGCACTGCTAACCGCTTTACTGAGCAGCTCAATCGCTTAGTACCTGTTTAAATTAAAAATCGTGGATTCCCCAATTTAACAGCGATCCGATTAACGGCATTGATGAGGCCCACATGGCTGTATGCTTGCGGAAAGTTTCCCCATTGGTCGCCATTATCAGCATCCACATCTTCACTGAACAAGAACAGGTGATTCGCATATTTTAAGAGGTTTTCTAGCGTTTCGATGGCATCGTCTGTGCGCCCTACGCATGCCAATGCCTCCACATACCAAAAGGCACAAATCAAAAAGGTCGATTTCGGTTTACCAAAATCATCTGCATGCAAGTACCGATAGAACAATCCATTTTCATCTCGCAAATCTTTCTCCAAGGCAATCAAATGATTTTTTGCCCGTTCGGATGTAGGATCTAAGTATTTCATAATGATCAGCTGCAAGGTGCTTGCATCCAGATGTTTGCTGCCAACTGCGTGCGTATATGCCTTCCGATCGGGATCATAGCAATTTTCAATATGGACGGCCGCCCGATCAATCAAAGCCAAGGCTCGTTTCTCTAAATCAGCGTGACCAATTTTTCGGGCAATCCGTACAGCAGCCTTGCTTCCAGCCCACTGAAAAAGATTGGTATAACAGTGATAATTGGCAAAGTTCCGAAATTCCCAAATACCGGCATCTTGTTCGTCAATTGTCTGTTCAATTTTCTCCACAATAATTTCCAGCCACTTGGCAGAATGACTACGTTCTTCAGCCACAAAACGACTGTCAGTATACATGGGTAGCAACGTAAGCAAAACCTGACCATAGACATCGTTCTGTATATGCTCATAAGCTTGGTTACCAATCCGTACAGGCTTGTTGCCTTTATATCCAGATAGATGACTAAGCTCTTCTTCAATCAGCTCGCTTTTACCATTAATGCTATATAGTGGTTGATAACGCCCCTTTTCATTGACAGAAATGTTCGCAATAAATTCGGCATAGTGTTCCATTTCTTCAAATTGCCCAATCCGTAAAAGCGACGCGAGCACATAATAACTATCCCGTAACCAGCAGTATCGGTAATCCCAATTACGGCCGCTCCCTGGGTGCTCCGGCAAACTAGAAGTACTCGCAGCAATAACAGCACCGGTATCTTCGTATTGATGTAATTTGAGGGCCAGCGCGGAGCGTATAACCGCCTCCTGATAAATGGTGGGAATACTGGTATGCTTAATCCATGTGCGCCAGTAGTTCGTGGTCTGCCATAAAAATCGCTCCGCAGTTTCGGCTAAAGGTGCCTCCAAGGGTTGGCCATATGTTAATATTAAATATTTCGTATCATGCAATACAAAAGTACCTGGTTCAAAAAAATGACTGATCGGCACATTGGTTGTTAATCGCATTTTATCCGGACCTCCTGTAAACTCTACGTGGTTGCTGCCCCGATGCCGCTCCTGTGGTTTCCGCCCATAGTCTGTTACCGGATAACAACGCATGCGTACTCGAGGTTCCCCACTAATCCGTTCCACTTTTCTAATAAGCATCAGCGGTTTATAATACCGCTCGTACTGCCTAAAACGAGGGGCAAAGTCCGTCACCCGATAAACACCATCCGCGCTGCTTATCTCCGTTTCTAAAATGTTGGTATTCGGTAGATAGCGCTGTTTCGACGTGAACGCTCCGTCCGGAAGAATAGAAAATTCACCTCCATGAGTTTGGTCAAGCTTGCGGCCAAAGACAAAAGTGCTATCAAATGCTGGCCAGCATAACCACGAAATATGTGTGTCTGTTTGTACATGTGCGATATAGGCGCAGTTCCCGATAATGCCACTTTGATATGTGTGTCTATCCATATGGTTAAGTAAAAAGCTATTATTTGATTGTATCTTGTTACTTGCGTCTTATGTCTTGATACTATAATATATTAATTCAAAAACAGCGACTTGGTTGTCTGGGGAATTAATTTCAAATCTAAGGCCTTGTCGAACATCAATTGAACAGCTTGCCTACCTTCTTCTCCAAGGTCAACCGAATACTGATTCACATACAAATCTATATGCTTGTACATCACTTCATCGCGCATCGCTTGCGCGTGCTGTCGGATAAAGTCAATCCCAGAGGTTGGGTGTTCAAAAGCAAATTCAACACTCCGCCTCAACACCCGATTAATCCGTTGCTTCATTTCATCTGGAAATGAACGGCGCACCACAATTCCTCCCAACGGAATGGCACAGCCCGTTTCCTTTTCCCAAAAGTCGCCCAAATCAATCACCTTAAAAAGCCCCTTTTCCTGATAGGTAAATCGGTTCTCGTGAATAATCAACCCTAAATCCACTGCGCCTTGCAATACTGCATCTTCAATAGCTGAAAAGACGCGGATTTCTTTATGTTGTAAGGCAGGAAAGGCCAGTCCCAATAAGAAATTTGCCGTGGTATACTTCCCCGGAATGGCTACCGTTAAGTGGGAAGGCGCTGCCTGATTTCCAGGCGAGCCGAGTGCAGCAATATATGCTTGATTTTTAGTAATTAGCAACGGGCCTACACCAAATCCCAATGCACTTCCTGCATCCAACAGTACATAATCATCCACCGCATAGGCATAGGCATGAAAACTTAATTTACTAATATCTAATTCTTTATTGAATGTTTTATGGTTCAGCGTTTCTACATCGTCATAAGACACCTTAAATTGTAAGCCTTCGGTATCTATTTTATGATGAATCATCGCATCAAAAATAAAAGTATCATTTGGGCAGGGTGAAAAACCTAAAGTTAATTCCATAATAATCTGGTATACGTACTACTTGATGAGCAAATGTAGAAGAATACCCAACGCTTTTTTTAGTTACAATGTCATTTTTACCATTCATCCGCTTCCTATGTGCCTATCTGCCCACATTTAGCAACAAGCCAATCGTTCAGTTGTTTGATAGCTAGTCCGATTTTCCATTTCGATTTATCACGCTTTTCCACATAGTTGGAGATACTTCTTACCTGCATGCTCGGGACCCCTGCTTGTTTACAAGCATAATAAAACGCTGCCCCTTCCATGCTCTCCACAACAGCGGATGTACGTTGCTGCAATCGATTGATCGTTTGGGCATTTCCATGTACGCTATTCACGGTTATGCCTTCCACTTGTCTCAATCCTTGACTCCAATGAGCAGCCACACCCGGCATCGCGGAATACGTATTTTCACCAAAACCAAGCTGTACAATGGATATAAAATCCTCACCGTCTTCCGCACCTAATTCATACAGCACATCACGCACAATAAAAACCATTTCACCCAATGCCATTTCTCGCGAAATCGCCCCACAGATTCCCACATTCAAGGCAAAATCATAAGATTGCTCCTGAAAAGCCTTCCCTAAAGAAAATGCGGTTGCAACCATGCCTACCCCCGTAATCAGCACGTCAAATAGAACGGGTACTTGTGCCTGTCTGACCGCTGTAAGGAACGGTTCAATTTCTGCTTCGGTAGCCGCCACTAATAAGCTTTTAACCTTTGTCATATCGTGCCAAGATAAGCATTTTCGTCCAAGCAACCGCTGGATGACCCTCGTTTTTCAGACGGCTTTATATGGATTCCCCAAGCAAAATATACCATATTAGCATTATTAAACTTATCTTTGCGGGGCTAATAAGAGGTTATGGTTTATATTACACGTAGAGAGCGCTTTAGCGCCGCTCATAAATTATATCGGGAAGACTGGAGCTTGGAAGAGAATGAAGCTACTTTTGGCAAGTGCAGCAACCCCAACTGGCATGGACATAATTATGAGCTTTTTGTAACGGTTAAAGGGGAAATTGATCCCACTACAGGCTTCGTTATCGATTTAAGGATGCTTAAAAACATCATTCA
>Ga0182744_1004031_pt1 | contig 11207 bp, 10 predicted proteins | sample eDN3rd30CKraftMG_FD_128525 | JGI IMG/M metagenome (GOLD analysis project Ga0182744, IMG submission 128525) | Enriched Miracle-Growth compost microbial communities from Emeryville, California, USA - eDNA 3rd pass 30_C Kraft MG (version 2) (version 2) ...
CCGGCGAGGATCGCCCCGACGAGCGGCGCCACGATGAACGCCCAGAGCTGCACGAGCGGCCACGCGCCCTCAGCGGATGCGCCCCAGACCGCGGTCGCGATCGAGCGCGCCGGGTTGAGCGAGGCGTTCGAGACCGGGATCGCGATGATGTGGAACACGGCCAGCGCGAGGCCGATCGTGAGCGGGGCGAAGCCCGTCGGTGCGCGACGGTCGGTCACCCCGAGGATGATGACGAGGAAGAGGAACGTGATCACGACCTCGATGCCGAGGACGGCCCAGAGGCTGAAGCCGTTCGCCGAGTGGGCCTCGAAGCCGTTCGAGGCGAAGCCCCGGCCGGTGATGGCCTCGAACGCACCCGCGGGGCCGCCCGCGAGCAGCGCCGCGAAGAGGCTCGAGGCGATGAGGCCGCCGACGATCTGCGCGATGACGTACGGGAGCACGTCCTTCCAGGCGAACCGGCCCGCGAACGCGGCGCCGATCGTCACGGCCGGGTTGAAGTGCCCGCCCGAGACGTGGCCGACCGCGTAGGCGGCCGCGAGCACCGCGAGCCCGACGGAGAGCGCGATGACGAGGGTGTCGCCGGAGAAGAACGCGGCGCCGAGCACGGCCGAGACGAGCAGCGCGGTGCCGACGACCTCGGCGGCGAGTCGCTTGGCGATTGAGGGGGACGAATCGAGCGCGACATCGGAGTCGGCGAGGACTGGTTCAGACATGATGCTGCCTTTCCTAGGGGTGGTGGAACCGACTGGAACCTTAGCGGAGCCTGGGAGCGTTTCGGCGGACTGCTACGGCCAGTTGCGCGGTCCGCGGCTCGACGCGATCCGCCGACTACACTCGGATCGATCCGGAGGCATATCTGATGAAGCGCGCGGCGGCGCAAGTCGCGACCGCGACACTCGTGCTCGCCGTCGCCGGGTATGCAGCACAGCTCATCGGAGCGAGAGCTCTCGGGCCTGCCGATTACTCGGTGTTCGCGGTCTTCTGGGCGGCGTTGTTCATCGTCATCGGCTTCATGAACGGCATCGTGCAGGACACGACTCGAGTCGCCCGCATCGCGAAGCTCAGGCTCGATGCGGGCGAAGCGCAGGATGTCGACAAGTCCCACCCGCGGGCGGTTCTCGTCGCCGTCATCGTCGGCATCGGCTTCGCGATCCTCGTACTCGCGACCGGGATTGGGTGGGGGCCTGTCGTCTTCGGAGCGTCGTGGCTCGGCCCGTGCCTGCTCATCGCCTTGGGCCCGCTGCTCGTCGCGATCCCGGTCGCCGCCTCGGGCGTCCTGGCCGGTATGGCGAGATGGGGCGGATACTCGACCCTGATCGTCCTCGAGGGGATCGCAAGGCTGATCGCGTTCGTCGTCGTCGCGCTCCTCGCGCCGAGCGTCGAGTGGTTCATGGTCGCGACCGTGGCCGGATTCGCCGCCTCGATGCTGCAGCCGGCGTTCGATCGGCGTACTCGGGAGCAGCTGGCCTCCGTGCGCTATGACGTCCCGCTGCGCGGGTCGTTCGCCCGGATGCTCCAGGCGATGCTCGCGACGGGGCTGTCCGGGATCCTCGTCAATGGGCTCCCGGTCCTGATCTCCGCCGCGGCGGCCGTCAACCCGCGCGGTGCGAGCCCCGCTGAGCTCGGGGTGCTCATCCTCCTCGTGATTCTCACTCGGGCGCCGCTCACCGTGCCGCTGTCGAACTTCCAGAGCGCGTTCATCGCGCGATTCACGAGCCTGGATGCACGCGGCCGGCGGCGGTGGCTCGGTGTCGCCGTGCTGCTCGTCCTCGCCGCGAGCACTGTCCTCGCGATCCTGGCCGCACTCGTCGGGCCGCCACTGCTCCCGATCGTCTTCGGAGCGGGCTTCGAGGCCGGACCGTGGATCGTGGGTGCGCTCACGGCCGCCGCGAGTGGGCTTGGGATCATCGCCCTGACGAGCGCCGCCGCGATCGCCGCGTCCCGGCACACGCTCTACCTGGCCGGCTGGGCCGTTGCGATCCTCGTGTCACTCGTGCTCCTCTTCACGCTGCCGATCCCGCTCGACTGGGCGACCGCGAGCGCGGTCGCGGCAGGTCCGATCGCGGGAGCCGTCGTGCACCTCCTCGGGCTGCGTCGAAGCACGACGATATAGTGGTCGCCGATGCTGTCGGTGGAGAGCGGAGTGTTGGCCCTTGCCTGAACGCGTGCTCGTGACCGGTGCACTCGGCTATATCGGGAGCCATGTCGTCGAAGCGCTCGTCGCGCGCGGTTTCGAGGTCATCGCGGTTTCTCGGCAGGCTGCCGACGAACGGACATCTCCTACGGGGGTCACCCGGGTCGTCGCCGATGTCGTCGACCCGCGGCTCGACGTGTCCTCGCTCGCCGACTCGCCGCCCGACGTGCTCCTCCATCTCGCCTGGCAGGACGGGTTCGTACATGGTGCGCCATCGCATCTCGAGCTGCTGCCGCGTCATCTCGACTTTCTTCGCCGCGCGGCAGCCTGGGGAGTCGGCCGGATCGGCTCGATCGGCTCGATGCATGAGATCGGCTACTGGGAGGGCGCTGTCGACTCGGACACCCCGGCCAATCCGCTGAGCCTCTACGGTGTGGCGAAGAACGCACTGCGCCAGGCGATGGCCATCAGCTTGCCCGCATCCGTCGAGACGTTCTGGATCCGGTCCTTCTACGTCGTGGGCGACGACCGTCGCAATCACTCCGTCTTCACGAAGCTGCTCGAGGCCGTCGATCGCGGCGACGAGGAGTTCCCATTCACGACTGGCTCGTCGCGCTATGACTTCATCGACGTCACGGAGCTCGCCGCCCAGATCGCGCTGGTCGCGACGACGCGGGGGCTTACCGGCATCGTAAATTGCTGCTCCGGCGAGCCGATCTCGCTGCGCGAGCGAGTCGAGTCGTTCATCGTCGAGCAGGGGCTCGGAATCCGCCTTCGCATTGGCGCCTTCCCGGATCGCCCCTACGATTCGCCTGGGATCTGGGGCGACGCCACGCTGATTCGCGAACTCGTTGCGGCCGACCGGGCGCAAGGCGGGTGAGCGGCATTCCGGCCGTACCACCATCCGCGGCCCGCGAGCATCCGAGCATCTCGGCGGCCCTCAACGGCAGCGACAACGCGCTCAACCTGATCCGTCTCGTACTCGCTTCGATCGTGATTGTCAGTCATGCGTTCCCGCTCGGCGGGTGGGGCGAGGATCCGGTTCTGCGCTGGACGCAAGGACAGGCGAACGCAGGTGGCATCGCCGTCATCGGCTTCTTCGCGATCAGCGGCTATCTCATCGCGAAGAGCGGCCTGCGCACCGATGTCGTGCAGTTCCTCTGGCACCGCTTCCTGCGCATCTTCCCGGCATTCTGGGTCGTCCTGATCCTGACAGCCTTCATCCTCGGTCCCATCCTCTGGATGACTATGGGGCGCCCGCTCGCGGACTACTTCACGCTCGGACCCGGCGGACCATTCGCGTACGTCACGGAGAACTGGACGCTACGCCTCGGTACCTGGGGGATCCATGACGTGCTCGCCGGCACTCCGTACGGCATCGTGGTCAACGGCAGCGTCTTCAACGGGTCGCTCTGGACACTCTGGTACGAGTGGGTCTGCTATCTCATCATCGCTGCGTTCGTGCTCTTCGGGGTGCTGCGGCGCGCGAAGTGGATCGTCGCGCTCGCCGCAGGGTTCTTCTTGATCCTGCAAATCGCCGAGACGGTCTCGCCCGGAGCGGTCACCGCGGTGGTCCCCTGGTTCGAGTCGATGTACGTGGTGAATCTGGGCCTTCCCTTCCTGGTCGGGTCGACGATCGCGATCTACAGCCGCCATGTGCCGTTCGACAACTGGTTCGGTATCGGCGCGCTGCTCATGGTCGGCGGGACCCTGGTGTTCGGCGGCTTCAGCACCCTCGGGAGCCTCGCGGGCCCCTACGCGGTGCTGTGGCTGGCCGCGCGACTACCGCAATCGTTCAAACGTGTCGGGGCGAAGAACGACTACTCATACGGGGTCTACATCTACGGCTTCGTAGTCGAGCAGGTCGTCGCGTTCATCGGCGTCCAGCGCTTCGGCTGGTTGCCATACGTGGTGCTCAGCCTCGTCCTCGCCTTCGCGATGGCATGGCTGAGCTGGCATCTGGTGGAGAAGCGAGCGCTGCGGCTCAAGGCCTGGGGCCCGGGGCGTGGCGTCCGCTACTGGTGGGACCGAGCGGTCGAGGTCAAGCGGCGTCGACGTCCGGCGGATCCCGGCGATCTCGCGCAGTGAGCCGATCGACTTCGAGCGTCAAGAGTGCGATCCGCTCGGCGAGCGTCCGCGTCTGATCCTCAAGCTTGGTGAGCTCGGAGCTCGCCTGAAGCGCGACGAAGAACAGGATCGCGATGCTGCCGAAGAAGATGAGGTTGACGGGGATCGTGATTCCGAGAAGACCCGCGAACCAATCGAGCACCGCTGGGAAGACCGCGAGCACGAGAGCAATGGTTCCGGCGGCGAGCCACCAGATCGCGTGGCGCTCGCGCAGTCGCTTGCGACGTAACAGATCGACGACGACGATCAGGACGAGCACTGCGGAGACGATGCCGAAGATATAGCTGGTGAGGTTCACGCGGTGGCCTCCTCATACGCCGACCGGGGGCGCAGGTACGCGAAGACGAGTGCAATCCCCGCTCGCCCGAGGTACAGCGCCGACTTCGCGAAGTTGTGCGACGGAGTCCCTCCAGCGCGAGGGCGCATGGCCACGGGTACTTGCCGGATGACGAGCTTGCGCCGCGACGCGATCACGAGCGCCTCGATAGTGTCGCCGAGGTACTCCGCGGGGTAGTGATCGGCGAAGAGCGCGATGGCTCGCGGACCGGCCGCACGGAATCCGGAGGTCGTATCGGTGAGGCGAGTGCGCGCCGAACGGCTCAGGATCGCTGCGAGGACCCGCATCGCCCATGCCCGGGGGCCGCGCACCCGGTACTCGCCCTCGCCCGCGAACCGCGCGCCGAGCACAAGGTCGGCTCCGTCATCGAGTTCCGCGAGCAGCGCGGGGATACTCCCGGGATCGTGCTGACCGTCGGAGTCGACCTGGATGGCTGCTCGGTATCCGTGCTCACGCGCATATCGGTATCCGGTGCGCATCGCACCGCCGACTCCGAGGTTGAAGGGGAGCGTCACGACGAGGGCCCCCGCGCCCATCGCTCGAGCGGTCGTCGCGTCGCGCGAGCCGTCGTCGATGACGAGCACGTCGCAGGACGGCGCCTTCGCCCGGACCTCGGCGATCACGTCCGAGACGCTCGCCTCCTCGTTGAACGCCGGCATCACGACGAGTACGCGGTCGGCGGTCGGCTGCACGTCCTGATCCTATTTCGTCAGAGTCCACCCATCGCGTGGCGCAGGAGGTTTCGCCGGGCGGCACCGGCTGAGGGACGCAGCGCGCCCGGCAGCTCGGTGAGGGCATTGAGGCGGGATGAGAGGTGCCATCTCGCGGCGCGCGCCGCTCGAGACCACCCGAGGGCGTTGGCACGCTCGGCGGCTTCCGCGAAGAACACTCGCTCCTGCGCGAACTTGGTCCCGTCGGCTCCCGTCGTGGCGGAAAGGCTCCTCGCGTGGCGGCGGTACGAGAAGATCGGCTCGTCGTCGATCACGAGCGCGCCCCCGTCGGCGACGATGCCGAAGATCATCGCGATGTCCTGGACGACGTCCAGATCGGTGCGGAATCCGCTGCCCATTCTCTCGCGCCGCCAAACGAGCGACGGGAAGTAGGTCCAGTTTCCTCGGAGCAGGCTCGTCGCGAGCGGCTCGCCGGCGGCCAGTAGAGGGCGACCTCCACGGGGCACGTACGAGCGCTTGACCCGATCGGCGAGCGGGAGGTGCGGCTGTCCGTCGGCGTCGACGACCTGCACGCCAGGCTGCACGAGATCGGCGTCGGGGAAACGCTCGATGAGCTCGAGCACGCGAGCCACATAGCGGGGGGACATCAGGTCGTCGCAGCCCATGATCGTGAGCCACGGGGCCTCGGCGATCCCAATCGCCTTGTTGTAGTTGCGGCTCGGCCGGAGGTTCTCGTCGTTCCGGATATAACGGACCCTGGGATCGTCGATGGCGGCGGCCCAACGGCCTGGTTCGACGTCGGGGTAGACGTCGTCGATGATCGTGAGCCGCCAGTCGGGCGAATCCTGAGCGAGCACGCTCTCGACCGCGAGGCGGAAGTGGTCGGGCCTGCCGTAGAACGGCATCATGATGTCGAGCCTCACGCGTGCCGCCTCGCTTTCGGGTCCTGACGCGGGCCGACCGCTATCCTTGCGTGTGCCCCGTGCGTGTGCGCGGTCCAGTCTATCGATGAGGCTCTCCCCACCATGAGTTCGGATGAATCGCGGCCGGCGTCCCCCCTCGACGACGGGACCGCAGTCCGGCTGGTTGCCAGTGCCGGTCGGCGCGCGGTGTATGCCGCGTCGAGCATCGAGCGGCTCGCGCCACGCATTGTCGAGGCCGCTCGAGCGATCGCGGAGTCGCTCGCCTCGGGCGGGAAGATCCTCGTCTTCGGCAATGGCGGGAGCGCCGCGTGCGCGCAGCACTTCGCCGCCGAGTTCACGGGCAAGCTCGCGCTCGACCGCCGTCCCATGCCGGCCATCGCGCTGACGGTCGACACCTCGGCGCTGACCGCGATCGCGAACGACTACGGCTATCAGGAGGTCTTCTCGCGCCAAGTCGTCGCACTTGCGAGGCCGGGCGACATTGTCGTCGGCATCTCCACGAGCGGGACGAGTGCGAACGTCGTCTCGGCGCTCACCGCGGCGGAGGCGGTCGGTGCGGTCACGGTGGGGCTCACCGGCGCGATCGACGGGCTCGGCGCCCGGTACTCGCTCTCGGTGCCGCTTCGTGAGACCGCGCGCGTCCAAGAGGCGCACGATGTCGTCCTGCACGAGCTCGCGCAGGTCGTCGAGCGGATCCTCGTCCCGGATCTGGACGACGATGCGAGCGCGGACCGCTACCCATTCGTGCTCGACGAGGATGACCTCGCGCCGCTGCGCGCCTGGCTGCGCCGCAGCGGTCAGACCCTCGTGACGACCAACGGGGCGTTCGACGTGCTGCACCGTGGTCACCGCGAGAGCCTCAGGCAGGCGCGAGCGCACGGCGATCGTCTCGTCGCGCTCGTGAACTCCGACGAGTCGGTCGCGGCGCTCAAAGGGCCCAATCGGCCGATCCGAGGTATCGAGGACCGCCTCGCCGACCTCGCGACGAGCCCGGATGTCGACCACGTCGTCGTGATGCCCGACGCTGACCCGATCCGCCTGCTGGGAATCCTCGAACCCGATGTCCACACCAAGGGTCAGGACTACGAGGAGCGCGGCATCCCGGAGGCGGATGTCGTCGTCGCAGCCGGCGGTCGCATCGCGTTCCTTGGCTTTGTCGACGGCTATTCGACGACGAGTCTGGAGTCGCGGGTCCTGGGGGCGCGGGACTGATGGGCATCCTCGTCACCGTCGTCGGCGATCTCATGCTCGATGTCTCGGAGGAGGGGTCCGTCAACCGGATCAGCCCCGAGGCACCTGTCCCGGTCCTGCACAACCCGGTCGCTCGCTATGCGCTCGGCGGTGCGGCGAACACGGCGGCGAACGCGAGGACGCTCGGCGCCGATGTCCGGCTGGTCGGCGCGGTCGGCCCCGACGAGGCTGCGGAGCGCTCCCGGTCGCTCGCCGCGCTCGCCGGCATCGATGCGCGATTCATCGAGGTCGAGGGCTATCGCACGACGGTCAAGCGGCGGTTCCTCTCCGGGGGCCAGCAGATGCTTCGCGTGGACGTCGAGGATCGCATGCTCCCGGTCCCGGGCCGAGCCAGTCTCACGGCAGCGGCAGTCGACGCCGTCGCGGGCCGCGCGGTCGTGCTCTCCGACTACGACAAGGGGCTCATCGACGCGGACTTCGCGGAGACGATCATCGCGGCGGCGCACGCGGCGGGCGCGAGCGTCGTCGTCGACACCAAGCGGATCGATCTCGCGTGCTTCCGCGGGAGCGCGGTGCTGGCGCCCAATCACCACGAGGCCCAGCGGATCACGGGCGAACCGGATCCGCGTCTCGCGGCGGAGTCGATCGCGAGGATGACCGACGGCAGCGCTGTGCTCGTGACGCTCGGCGCCGACGGCATGCTGCTCCTGGAGGGTGGCGTGGCGACGCACATCCCCTCGAACGCTCGCGAGGTCGCCGACGTCACCGGCGCGGGCGACACGGTCACGGCGGGCCTCGCTGTCGCGCTCGCGGAGGGACTGCCGCTCCTGGCCGCGGCGCGCTGGGCCAATGCGGCCGCCGCCGAGGCGGTCTCCCATCACGGCACGTATGCAGTCTCGCGCGCGGCGATCGGGGATCCGGTCCCGTGAGCCGAGGCACCGGCGCGGCCGGCCCGATGATCCTCGCGATTCGCCACGGTGCGACCGAGCTCTCCGCGTCGGGTGCCTTCGTCGGCCGGACCGATCCGCCGCTATCGGCCCGGGGGGAGACGCAAGCGATGGCCTGGGGCGGGTTCGCGGCGTCGGGTCTCGTGACGCGGACGGCGACGTCGCCGCTGCGCCGCGCGGCGCAGACCGCTGCGCTCGCGGGGTTCCCCGCCCCGACGGTCGACGCCGATCTCGCCGAATGGGATCTCGGCGAGCTCGAGGGTCGGGACGCCGAGACGTGGCGCCGCGCGAACCCCGGATGGTCGCTCTTCGACCAGGGCCCGCCGGGTGAGGCGGGCGAACGCTACGCGGATGTCGCACAACGCGTCGGACGCGTGATCTCGGGAGTGACGAGCGAGGAAGGGCTGACCGTCCTCGTCGCTCACGGCCAGCTGCTCAAGGTGCTCGCCGTCGAGCTGCTCGGCCTGCCTGTCGCGAATGCGTCGCGGCTCGCCTACGGTCCCGGGCGCGCGGCGCTGTACCTGCGCCGTTCGGCGGGGTGGTGCCTCGCCGGTTGGAACCTCGCTGCGCCCGGCGATCCGGCCAATTTCGTCGCAGAGCTCACCTGATGCCCACTGTCGGACAGCTCGACTCGCTGCGCGTGCGCCTGGCCAGCCGGTTCGAGCCCGCCGAGCCGCTCGCGGGGATCGCCGAGCTCGCGACCAGGTACGATCGTCCGCTCAGTGTGGCGATCGTCCGCTCGGACGGGATCGGCGACTGGATCATGTCGCTCGGGATCGTCGACGGCCTGCTCGCCTCACCCGCGGTCGGACGCCTCACGATCGTCGCACCCGGGGGGTATCGCTCGCTGCTCGGGCATCGGGATGGCGTCGCCTTCGAGCCGTTCGAGGCGCCGACGATCATCGCGCCGCCGTCGCCCGGTGGCACGATAGGCAAGGCCCTGGCGCTCTCGCGGTTCGGGCAGCGACGGGCGATCCGTGCGGGTGCGGCGCGGCACGGGCGCTTCGATCTCGCGGTGCTTCCGCGCTGGGACACCGATGCGGGCTTCAATGCCCGCGCTTGGGCGCTCGGCGCGGGGGCGGTCCTCGCGGGTCACGATCCCTCGCTCGTCCCCGGTGCAGGCCCACGCGAACGCGAGGAGCGCGCACTGATCGCGATCCGCACCTCGGACGATCGCGCTGCCGCGCACGATACGGCCCACGCTGCATCCCTCGCTGAGGCACTCGGCGTCCCCGTCGTCGCGCCGGCGGGCGCGGGCCTGCGTCAGTTCGGCGTCGAGCGGGGCAGCCGCAGCCGTCCGCTCGTCCTCGTCCACGCGGGCTCCAATGAGCCCCGGCGCCGCTGGCCGGTGGAGCGCTGGCGAGACGTCATCGTCGAGCTCGCTGCTACGGGGGCGGAGATCGTGCTCGTCGGCGGCCCCGAGGACGTCGAGGTCTATACACGGATCACGGCGGGTCTCGGCGTCGATGTCCGATCAGTCGCCGGCCAAATGCCACTCGGCGAGTTGCCCGAGCTCGCGGCGCAGGCAACGCTCCTCGTCGGCAACGACAGCGGTCCTGCCCACGTCGCGTGCTCGGTCGGCACGCCCGTGGTCGTCATCTCGAACCATCCGGTCGACGGCGACCCCGCATACCGCACGAGCCCGTCGCGATTCGGCCCTTGGGTCGAGGCGAGTCGACTGCTGCGGCCGGCGTACCCGATCCAACCGTGTGTCGGCTTCTGCTCGGCGCCCGAGGCGCACTGCATCGCCGCGGTCCGCGCCGACGAGGTCGTCGCGGCGTCGATCGAACTGCTCGCCGGTACCGCGGGCGACGCCTCCTGAGACCGCCTCAGCCGAACGGGTCGGACGCCGGCGTTCTCCCCGCGGCGCGCTCCCGCGCGTCGGCCTGCAGCACGGCGTCGAAGCCCTCGCGGCGCATCCGGACGTCGAGGTAGAGCAGCGTCGGGACCGCCGCTTGGACGACGACCGCGATCGCCGTGATGACGACCTGGAGGAGCAGCGAGACGATGAGCACGACGATGGCCCGCGCGTCGAGCGTGCCGGCCGGCTGGGCCTGCTCGACGACGCCGCTCAGGAAGGCGATCGGCATCGTCACGATCTGCGCCCCGGCCTGCACGATGAGGTTCACGAGGAGGGTGATCCCGAGGATGCGCCAGAAGCTCCCCTCGGTCATCGCCCAGGAGCGGCGCAGCGCCGCGCCGAGCGGGAGCCGCTCGATGACGATGAGCGCGGGGACGAAGGCGAGCTTCGTGCCGAGCCAGAACGCGACCGCGATGATCGCGAGGACGGCGAGCACCCCGAGCCCGGCTGCGGTGATCGCCCCGCCGACCCCGCCGGTCAGACCGAGCTCGACGAGCCCGAGCAGGATCGCGATGGTGACGAGTCCCGCGCCGCCGCCGAGGATGAGCATCCAGCCGATGAGCGCCGCCACCCGGCGCCGGGCGCGCCGCCAGAGCTCGCGGAGCGGGTGCCGTTCGCCGAGCGCTGCCCGGGCCACCTCGGTCACGACGACGGCCTGCGGGATCGCCATGAGGACGACCTGGAGGACGACCGCGACGAGTGCGGCCAGGGCGACGGCGGTCACGACCCCGCGGACGGCGTCGAGGTCGGGGCTCGCGGCCGGGTCGATGCCCGAGACGGCGCCCCAGGCGACGAGCCCGACGAGGCCGACGGCGAGGAGGCTCGTCACGAACGCGATGCCGAGCGAGAGCCAGAACGTCGGTCCGGGGTTGCGCCGGATGACCTGGAAGGCTGCGGCGATCACGTCGGCGAGGAGGAGCGGGCGAAGCGGGATGAGCCCCGGCTTCGGCGGCGCGGCCGGGGCAGTCCAGGCCTGCGGCGGCTCCGGCGGGGTCCAGCCCGGCGGGGCGTACTCG
>Ga0182744_1004034_pt1 | contig 11204 bp, 10 predicted proteins | sample eDN3rd30CKraftMG_FD_128525 | JGI IMG/M metagenome (GOLD analysis project Ga0182744, IMG submission 128525) | Enriched Miracle-Growth compost microbial communities from Emeryville, California, USA - eDNA 3rd pass 30_C Kraft MG (version 2) (version 2) ...
CGGCGTGCTTGGCGGCGTCCCGGTTTCGCGCCTGCTGCCAGACGCAGGACTTGACGACCTGCTGCTGGTCGCCAGCACGGAAGTGAACACGGACGAAGACCGCACTGCCTTCGTCGATGCGCTTGCCGCCGTCCTTGGGGAGATTGCCGCATGCTGAACCGTCAGGGACGTCCCACCATTACGGGCGACGCCGCGCCGGTCGCCGCCAGCGCGGCGGAGCATCGCACATTTACCGGCAATCGCGCCCTGCAACAGATCGAGCCGCTGCTGTTCGAGATCGGCTCGACCGAACGCTGCGGTGTCGATCTGGATGAGCCGGCGCCCTTCACCGCGCGGCTCGGCGCACTGGAGGCGGCCGCGCCGGTCGATTTGCCGGCGCTGTCCGAGCCGGAGACCATGCGCCATTTCGTACGCCTGTCGCAGAAGAACTACGGCATAGACACCGGCATGTTCCCGCTGGGCTCGTGCACCATGAAGCACAATCCGCGCCTCAATGAGCGGATGGCGCGGCTGCCCGGCTTCGCCGACGTGCATCCGTTGCAACCGGTCGCCACGGTGCAGGGCGCGCTGGCGGTGATGGACCAGCTGGCGCACTGGCTGCTGACGCTGACCGGCATGCCGGCGGTGGCGCTGTCGCCCAAGGCGGGCGCCCATGGCGAACTGCTCGGGTTGATGGCGATCAAGGCCGCCATCGCGGCGCGGGGCGAGGGGGAAACGCGCAATGTGGTGCTGGTTCCCGAATCCGCCCATGGCACCAATCCGGCCACCGCCGCGCTGCTGGGGTTCAGGGTGAAGTCCGTGCCGGCGCGCGACGACGGCGCCGTGCATCTGGATGATGTCGTCGGCCTGTTGGGGCCGGACGTCGCCGCCATCATGCTGACCAACCCGAACACCTGCGGCCTGTTCGAGCCGCAGATTGTTGAGATCGCGGCGGCGCTGCACGCGGCGGGCGGCTACTTTTATTGCGACGGCGCCAATTTCAACGCCATCGTCGGCAAGGTGCGACCCGGCGATCTGGGCGTCGACGCCATGCACATCAACCTGCACAAGACCTTCTCCACGCCCCACGGCGGCGGCGGACCCGGAGCGGGGCCGGTGGTTCTGTCGGAGCGGCTGGCCCCGTTCGCGCCGGTCCCCTTTGTTCGCAAGGGCGCTGACGGTCAGCTTACGTTGGTGGAGCAGGCGGGAGAGGGAGAGGCGGCGCGGGCGTTTGGCCGTCTGACCGCATTCCATGGCCAGATGGGCATGTATGTGCGGGCGCTGTCGTTCATGCTGTCGCATGGCGGCGAAGGGCTGCGCCAGGCGTCGGAGGACGCGGTGCTCAGCGCCAATTATGTGCGCGCTTCGCTGGCCGATCTGCTGACGGCGCCCTTCGGTGACCGGCCGTGCATGCACGAGGCGCTGTTCGATGACGCCTGGCTGAAGGACACGGGACTGACGACCCTGGACATCGCCAAGGCGCTGATCGATGAGGGTTTCCACCCGATGACAGTGTATTTCCCGCTTGTCGTGCACGGGGCGATGCTGATCGAGCCGACGGAATCGGAATCGAAGGTTTCGCTCGACCTGTTCATCGCGGCGATGCGCGATCTGGCGATGGCGGCGAAGCGGGGCGACGCCGGGCGTTTCACCGGCGCGCCGCGCCATGCGCCGCTGCGGCGGCTGGACGAGACCCGCGCCGCGCGCCAGCCTGTCCTGCGCTGGACGCGGCCACAGCCAGTTGCCTGACGGCGCGCCCTGTCAGTAAGCAGCAGCGATGCGTGGTGTTTTGCCCGTGCGTCGCTTTCATGACGCGGCGTATTGCGCCACATTGACGCCGCCATGGGCGCGCCAGTGGGGCTGGCCGCCATTCCGGTGGCCGGCGACGGTAACAGCCGTCGCGACGAAAATTCCGGCGCAATCCCGGTGAGCGCACCGGCATTGCCCTGAAAGGGAGAGAAACCGATGACAGGCCAGTCAGCCGAATTGCTGGCGCGCGATTTCAGCCTGATTACCGATCTGGTCAGGGCGCATGCGCAGGAACGTCCGGAAGCCCGGGCGGTGGTTCACAAGGACCGCAGCCTGACCTACGCGCAATTCGACGCCGAGATCGATCGCGTCGCCGCCACCCTGCAACAGGCCGGCCTGACGGTGGGTGACCGCATCGCCGTCTGCGCCATGTCGTCGATTCCCTATGCGGTGACATTCCTTGGCGCCCTGCGCGCCGGCGTGGTGGTGACGCCGCTGGCGCCGTCCTCCACCCGCGAGCAGCTGCAGGGCATGGTCGCCGACTCAGGCGCCAAAATCTTCTTTGTCGACACGCCGATCACCGAACAGCTCGGTCCGTTCGACTGGTTCGGCGGCCAGCTGGTCGCGCTGGACGACGCGGCTCCAGGCCAGCCCTGGTCGTCGTGGCTGGCGCCGGAAGGGGCGCGGCCGGCGCCGGTGGACATTCCGCCATCGGCTCCGTTCAACATCATCTATTCGTCCGGCACCACCGGCCTGCCCAAGGGCATCGTCCAGTCGCACCGCATGCGCTGGGCCCATGTGCAGCGCGGCGCCATTTTCGGTTATGGCCCGGACGCCATCACCATCGTCTCCACGCCGCTTTATTCCAACACCACGCTGGTAAGCTTCCTGCCGACCCTGACGCTGGGCGGAACCGTGGTGCTGATGGAGAAATTCGACGCGCACGGCCTGCTGGAGCTGGCGCAGCGCGAGCGCGCCACCCACGCCATGCTGGTGCCGGTGCAGTACAAGCGCATCATGGCGCTGCCTGATTTCGACAGCTTCGACCTGTCGTCGTTCGTGATGAAGTTCTGCACCAGCGCGCCGTTCCACGCCGACATCAAGGCCGATGTGCTGAAGCGCTGGCCCGGCGGTCTGGTTGAATTCTACGGCATGACCGAAGGCGGCGGTGGCTGCTCGCTGGCCGCGCACCTGTTCCCGGACAAGCTGCACACGGTTGGTCGCCCCAACGAGGGACACACCATTCTGCTGCTTGATGAGAACGGCAATGAAGTGGCGCCGGGCGAGATCGGCGAGATCGTCGGCCATTCGCCCACAGCGGTGATGAATGAATATCACAACCAGCCGGGCAAGACGCGCGAAACCGAGTGGATCCACCCGGACGGCCGCCGCTTCATCCGCACCGGCGACGTGGGCCGGTTCGACGAAGACGGCTTCCTGACGCTGATGGACCGCAAGAAGGACATGATCATCACTGGCGGTTTCAACGTCTATCCCAGTGATATCGAGGCGCTGCTGCACACCCACCCGGACCTGAACGACGTGGCCGTGGTCGGCGTGCCGTCGGACGCCTGGGGTGAGACGCCGGTGGCCTTCGTGGTGGCCGCGCCGGGCAAAAGCGTGCAGGGCGCCGACATCCGCGCCTGGGCCAACGAGCGGCTGGGCAAGGTGCAGCGCATCGCCGACGTGGTGGTGACGGACGCCCTGCCGCGCAGCGCCATTGGCAAGATCCTGAAGCGCGAGCTGCGCGACGGCTGGGTGGCGCAACAGCCGGCCGCCTGAGCCGGCCCGCTCTCCGGGGCGCCGGCCCATGGCTGGCGCAGCCGCCATGATTCCCGAAAAACCGCCGCCCGGACGCCGGACGGCGGTTTTTCGTTGCGCCTCGTGTTTCTGAAGCGGGCCATAGGAAAACGCTCCGGCGCTCAAACACGGGGCGACGGCCCTCTTCACGGCGCCGACAATGGCCTTCCACTCCCGGGTTATCTCTCCGGGACGGTGGGGGCCGCGGCGCCCGCGGCCATGCCCTAGGGAATGATGCGGGTGCGTGGCCCCACATAGACCGGGCCGACGTTTTGCGTCGACATCACGCCCTGCACGCCCATGGAAACCGTGAGGTCGCCGATTTCGGTGGGCGTCACCACGTCCGCCTGAATGCGGCCATAGGTAAAGGCGCCTGACTGGCCCTTGCCGCCGATCTGCACGCCGGCGCCAACGCGCCCGCCCACATGAATGCAGGCGGCGGTTCCCTTGACGCGGTAAAAGCCGGGGCCGCGCTCCGGGCAGGGCTCGGCGCCCCACAAATCCGGAATGTAGGGCCTGCGCGGAAACGCGCCACGGGCGTCATAGCTGGTGAGGCGCGGCAGGTCGGGCGTCGGCGGTCGCTGGCGGAACAGATCCGGCGACCGGTCAAGGCCGAAAGCCTTCACCACATCCGGCGCGGCGCCAAGACGGGGTTCAGGCATGACCCCAGCCTGTCGGGAGAAGCTGAAAAAACTGGGTGGTTCAGGAGGGGTGGCGTGCGCCGGGGACAGGGCGGCGGCGGAAAAGGCGCAGGCTGCCAGGGACGTGGCGGCAGGTTTGCGGGCCAGACACCGCAGGACAGCCGTGGCCAGAGAGATGTTGAGGATCGTCATCTGTTTTCCGATACCTGGTCGACCCACCATTCCGATCAGCTTCCAGAAAACAGGGCGTCCTGCCCGTCCCTGGACGGCGTCAGCATAGCCCTGCAGGCGCGCGCGCTCAAACAGGACGTCGTGGGGGACGGTCCGAAGATGCAAGGTCCGGCAAAGGTGTGGAGGGGATACCCGTCAAAGGGATGAAGCCGGCCGGGCGGACGATGGCGAGCCCGTTGACAGGCTGCCAGGTCAGGCAATGGACAGTTTTCCCAATATCGCAAAGCGGGCATCGAAAAACGTCCAAAAAACATCTGGCGCCAAAAATAACATGTTGCGCGCGTCGGAACGTGATCGTATGAATCAGGTACGACGCAGTATCCCGGTGGAGCGGTCTTCTGGTTTTGAAGCTACGCCATCTGGTTTGCGCCTGGCGCAAAAAAGCCAAAAAAAAGGCCGCGTCAGGGACGCGGCCATAAAGTCTAGGGAGGAAACGCCCAAGGAGGGCTGCAGCATCGCTGCTGCAAAGTCTCTATATGGGTTTTTCTGATTCCTCGCAAGTGAATTGCGACAGGGACACTGTCCTTTTTTGCCGATGCCCCATGTGTCTGATGCATGGGGTGCGCCTTGGCGTTGGCGCATGTTTTTCTGTGACATTTCGCGCAGGTTCAAAAGGCTGGCAGGCGCTGCAATTTGGCGGGCCGCGCCGGGCTGAACAGGCTTCGCGCGTTGGGGCCATGCCGCGCCTGTCCTGTCGACGGCGCCTGTAAGCGTCACGCATTGTTTGATCCCCCGCCACCATCGGTCCTTGCCAGACTGCTGCGGCTTCCGTTGTTAGCGGAGGTGTTGTCGCTGACGGACTTCATTGCGCCCGGGGCCGACGCTGCCGCAGGGGCGGCGGCCAATTCGCAGCGGCCTGAACAGGGACGGGGCGTCGTCGCCTGATAGGTGGCGCATATCATGGTTGGGAAGATTGTGCGGAGGGGCTCCGGGCGCTGGTTTCGGTTGGCGCGCGCTTCCGCTCGTCAAAGCCCATTCGTGTCCAGAGCCTCTCCAGGTTGAGCCCGCTCCTGTGGGAAAGCCGCCAGCGGCGCTTGCCGGCTGGCATTCATTTCATGGATTCCCGCGACCTGCCGCCGAAACTGACTGCCTTCCCGAAACTGGTCCCCGAAACAAGAAAAGCCGCCCCGGGGGGCGGCTTGCCGTTAACGGCCGGGTCTCCTTAACCGGATGCTTTCTGCTCAGGTAAAGTGGGCGCCGTCCGCGATAACGCCAGCGCGTCAGTGCGTGAAAGCGCCGCGAATCTGGTTGACGCCGTTGCGAACCAGCGCGTCGGCTGCCTCGCCCTGCGTGCGGTCACGCAGGATAACCTCGGCGGCCTGCAGGCCGGCGTTGGCGGCGGCGGCGCGAACCTCGGCGGTCGCCTGGGCCTCGGCCTGGGAAATCTTGGCCTCGGCGGCGGCGGTGCGGCCGGCCACGAACTCGGCGAGGCGGTTGTGCGCCTCCTGGGCGACGCGCGTGGCTTCCTCACGGGCCGCGGCGACGATCGCTTCGGCTTCCTTCTCGGCGGCCTGACGCTTGGCGACGTATTCGTCGCGCAGGGCGCGGGCTTCGGCCGACAGGCGACGGGCTTCCTCAAGCTCGGTGGCGATCCGCTGGCCGCGCTTGTCGAGCAGGTTGCCGATGGTCTTGAAGCCACCCATCCACGCCGCAATGCCGAGGAGGACGAAGAACGCGACGGCGACCCAGAATTCGGGCGTATTCCACATCGCTTTTACTCCTGAAAAGCGCCCGCCCAGCTGATCGGCTGCGAGCGCCCGAATTCCGGTAAATGTTGAAACCCGCTTCAGGCGAAGGGCGATGGCGCCCTTCGGCCATCGGGGGTCAGACCGCCGCGCGGTCCAGGGCGGCGTCGACTTCCGCGCGAGCCGGAGCGGCGCCGGTCAGACGCTCGACGATGGTCGCCGCGGCTTCCGCAGCGATGTCGCGCACATTGGCCATGGCGGCGGCGGCGTTGACGCGAATGGTCTCTTCGGCGGAAGCAATCTTCTGGTTCAGATCGGCTTCAAGCGCCTTGCGGCGGGCTTCGAACTCCGCGGCCATTTCCTCGCGGGCCTGATGGGCGATGGCCTGCGCGTTGGCGCGGGCGTCGGCGAGGGCCTTTTCATAAGCCGTAACGGCTTCCTCTGACTCGGCGCGCAGCCTCTGCGCTTCGGCCAGATCACCGGTAATCTTGTTGTGACGCTCGTCAAGCACCCTGGCAATGCGCGGCAGGGCGATGCGGGACATCAGGAAGTAGAGCACGGCGAAGGAGATCAGCACCCAGAAAATCTGCGACGCGAACGTCGCGCTTTCGAAGGGCGGAAATGCGATCGCGCCGTGGACCTCATTGGCCACTGCCGTCGAGGCGGAATGGGTAGGGCTAGCCATGCGACCTAATCCTCAGGCGGAACCGGCTGGTTCGCTGCCCGCACAGGCGGGATTGCTTCGTCGGCTCAGGATCGCCTTGTCGCCAGGGCGTCCTGTTCGCCAGGGCGTCTTGGCCGAAATCCTGTCCGTATATTGGCCAGAGCCTCCGCGCCGGGCGTCGCCGCCCGCATGGGAACCTCCAGCCTGTCCAACGCCTGGCGCCGTCGCCGCCCGGTGGCTCCGGACGGCGCATTGGCTCCAACGCGCCAGGTAGACTGGCCCGGGAATGGACGCCGGACGACCATTCCCGATGCGTCAATCAGACCGCGAACAGCAGCAGCAGCGCGATCAGCAGCGAGAAGATGCCCAGAGCTTCCGTCAGCGCGAAGCCGAGGAGCAGGGTGCCCTGCTGGCCGGCGGCGGCCGACGGATTGCGCAGCGCGCCCGACAGGAACTGGCCGAACAGGTTACCGAGGGCGAGAGCAGCGCCTGCCATGCCGAAGCAAGCGAGACCAGCGCCGATGTACTTGGCTGCAACGGGATCCATTTGAAAACTCCTGGTCGAAAAAGTTGGAGAGGCTGGGATCAATGATGGCCCGGATGGAGCGCATCGTTGAGGTAGATCGTTGTCAGGGTGGCGAACACATAGGCTTGCAGCGCCGCGACAAGGAACTCGAGGGCGGTCAGCGCGATGGCCAGCGCCAGCGGCAGCGGCGACAGCACCGCCCACGCGCCGGCCGTCAGCAGGGTCACCACGAAACCGGCGAAGATTTTCAGGGCGATGTGGCCGGCCAGCATGTTGGCGAAAAGACGCACGGACAGGCTGATCGGGCGCGACACGAACGAGACAATCTCAACAGCCACCAGCAGCGGCAGCAGCCAGCCCGGCACGCCCGACGGCACGAACAGCCTGAGGAAGCCAAAACCGTGACGGTAGAAGCCGTAAATGATGACGGTGCCGATCACCAGAGCCGCAAGGCAGAAGGTGACGATGATGTGGCTGGTGACGGTGAAGCCGTACGGCAGCATGCCGAGCATGTTGAGAACCAGCACGAACATGAACAGCGAGAACACGAAGGGGAAAAATTTCATCCCTTCCGTTCCGGCGCTATTTCGCACCGTTGTCGCCACAAATTCGTACAGACTTTCGACGATAGACTGCATGCGGCCGGGCACGACGGCGGCGCGACCGATGCCGCCGATCATCAGGATAGCGGTCAGAGCGACGGCGACCCACATGTAAATCGCCGAATTGGTCACAGCGATCTCATGGGCGCCGGCGTGGCCAAGCGTCACGATATTCTTGATCTGGAACTGATGGATCGGATCAGCCATGGCCCGTCAGGTCCCCTTCCTGTCGCCTCGCAACGCCCCGTCAGGCCCAAAACGCCCCACGGTCCGTTCACATTGTCAATCGGTCAGCGCTCGTTAGCCTATCCAGGTCACAAGCGCCAGACCGTGCGGTTCACACAATCGGTTTTTATTGCCCGGCGCCGTCTTTTTTATCTGACGGAACCTGCAGTTGCCCGGTTGCGCGCATAACGTTGTAGACGCCGGTCAAGAAGCCCAGCATCAAAAATACAATCAGCCCCCAGGGGGACGCGCCCAAGACGCGGTCTATCGACCAGCCAATGAGCCCGCCGGCGGCGACGCCGGCGATGAACTCGGCGGAGAGACGAAACGCCCGCCCCATGGACGAGGCGCCGCTCGCCGCCTGTCTCGCCGTTTCCGCAGCCGTTTTGCGCGCCTCCGCCTCATGAACGGCGTCGAGCTTCGCGCTGAGGCGCTTCATGCGGCCGGCAAGATCGGCTTCCGTCGCGGGCTGTTCGCCTGCGCCTTCATTCCGCCTGTCCGTTCCGTCTTTGCTCATGGAGAACCCGCCCTCTGTCCGCAAGGCCTGAGACCAGAATTTCCCCAAAAGCCGGCGGCACCATAATTTTTGCACTTTCGGGTGTCAAGGCTCGGGAAAGTCGCGTAAGTTATTGTAAATGAATTAATAAATTTAGTTTGTGAATTGCGGCGGCGCGGCGCCCAGCGACTTTGCTGCGACTCTTTGCGCCGAGGCGTAATGTCGGGCGTAGCGGTGGATGGGCGGACATGTGGTGAAACAGATTCGGGTTTTCGCTGCATCCGGTTGATCTGAAGGGTGTTTTAACCTCCCTGTCGCAATGGAGCGATGACCTGGCGGCTGTCGCCCGCCGTTTGCGCAACAAAAGACCCGAATCTCTTGGTTTCACGCGGCAAATGACCATTGGCGATGGGGAGCTGGCCGCAAAAAAAATGGCCGGCCCCAGAGGCGCCGGCCATGTCATCACGCGCGCGACAGAATCACCTGGCGTGACTCGATCACCTGGCGCCATTCAATCACCTGGCGTCACTCGCCGGTGAGGGGCTTCAGAGCCTTGTCGATATCTTCCATGGAGAGGGCGCCGCGGTAGGTCTTGCCATTGATGAAGAAAGTCGGCGTCGAGTTCACGCCAAGCTTCGCGCCGCGATCACGCACGGCGTTCACCGCGTCCAGAATCTTCTGGTCCTTGAGGCAGCTTTCCACCTTCTCCTGGGTGAAGCCGGCCTGCTTCAGCAGGTTGGTCAGGCCTTCCAGCGGCTTCTGGGTGAACGCCCAGTCGTTCTGCCGGGAAAACAGCAGGTCGGTCACCGGATAATATTTGTCGTTGCCTTCGCAGCGGGCGAGCATGAAGCCGGCGGCGGCGAGAGGGTCGAGCGGGAATTCACGCAGGGTGAAGCGCACCTTGCCGGTGTCGATGTACTTCTTCCTGAACTCCGGGAAGGTGGTGTTGTGGAAATCGGCGCAATGGGAGCAGGTCAGCGAGGCGTACTCGATGACATGGACCTTCGCGCCCTTGTCGCCCAGCGTCACGTCGCCGAGGGGGCCGGCCTCGCCGAGCTCCTGGGCGCTGACGGTTTGCGCCATCGCGGGCGCGAGGCCCAGGCCGCCGGCTACGGTGAGGGCTGCACCAATGGCCATGGTTTCCAGCAGGCGGCGACGTGTGATCATCTCATGCTCCTGGCCGGGGCAGCCGGCTTCAAAATATATCAACGGGGGACGGTGGCGGTCAGGTTCCCGCCGTGTTCCGTCCAGATGGCGACCATGCGCCCTGTGAACCGTGGGCATGGACCCGGGTGATGTAATTCCCCCCGGAATTCGGGCGGAAGCATGTCTGAAGCGCCGGCCAGGATCAATCACCGGCCGGGCTGGCAGGCGGCGGACCGCGCGGAACCTTGAGGGCATCGCGCTCCGTTGACCGCCGGGATGGGCGACAGGCGGGGCCGGCCGCGCTACCCGGGGCCGGCTCAGCCGGCGGCGGGTCGGCTCAGCACGGCGGCGCCAAGACGGGTGAGGGCGCCGCGCAGGCGCTCGTCTTCGACGCGGGCGGTGAGCGATTCGGCCTGCCGCCGCGCCTGTGGATCAATGACCGGAACGGGCGGCGGCGCGGCCGGACGCGGCGGCGACCCCTGGCGGATGAGAATTTTGCCAATGCAGCGCCAGCCGAAATGGGCGTTGATGCGGTCAATGATCACCGGCGCCGTGTGCTGCAACTCCAGGGCGAAGGCGCTGCTGGCCAGGACTTCCAGCGTCGCCGGGGTTTTGGGGGCGTCGCCATGGCGGGGCTGGCGCGGCCAGTTGATGCGCAGCGGACGCGCGTACTGGGCCAGGCGCGGGCCGACGATATCCTCCCACGCCAGCAGGATGTCGCTGGCGGCGAACCCCTGGGACGCCAGGGCCTTGTCCAGACAGCGGTCGAGCAGATCGGCGAGGGGGACCGGACGGGAAGGGCGGGCGGGAGGCTTCATGACGTGATGCTCTGGGCGTTGTCGCGGACAGGGTGAGCCAGCCGCGCGCTACAGTATATATGTATATAGGCCTGCGACGGCGCGCCGGATAGCGTCGCCGGCGCGATTGGGCAAGACAGGGCGGCGGCGGTCTGGCAAGGCGGTCGCGGCGCGTCCGGTTGGCGCGGACGGCAAGGGGCATCGGAAGAGGGCATCGGATATTTTCATGACGGCGGGTTGTCAGTGAGGCGTACGCCTGGTTCATCGTTCCCGGGGCGCGGCGGCGCCGGCGCGCGGGCGTTTGCGGCCCGGCGACGCGGGGGCGCCAGGGCAACGCCAGCAGAAGCGGAGGCGCCGCCGGAGCCGCCGGCGGCCCAGCGCAAGGCGCGGGACGGCGTGGCCGTGCGGAAATCAGGCGGCCCTGAACTTGCCGCGCTGCGCCCGCAGAGCCGGCCTGAGCCGGCGGCGTTGCTCGGGTGGTACGACGCTCACCGGCGCACCCTGCCATGGCGGGCGGCGTCTGGCGCGCAGGCTGATCCGTACCGGGTGTGGCTTTCCGAAATCATGCTGCAGCAGACCACCGTGACGGCGGTGCAGCCTTATTATGCGCGGTTTCTGGCGCGCTTTCCCGATGTGAACAGCCTGGCGTCGGCCCCGGCGGAG
>Ga0182744_1004035_pt1 | contig 11202 bp, 8 predicted proteins | sample eDN3rd30CKraftMG_FD_128525 | JGI IMG/M metagenome (GOLD analysis project Ga0182744, IMG submission 128525) | Enriched Miracle-Growth compost microbial communities from Emeryville, California, USA - eDNA 3rd pass 30_C Kraft MG (version 2) (version 2) ...
ACTTCGGGCTGTTCGCGCAGGATCGCTTCGACCTGGCGCAGCTGCCGTTCGGTTTCGTCGAGCGACGTGCCGGGCCTGGTGTGAAAATCCATGACGAAGCCGCCCTCGTCGACCTTCGGCATGAAGCCGGTCGGCACCGCGTGCCAGGCGAGTGCGCCGACCACGAGCAGCGCCGCGATCGCCAAAGGCAACACGATCGGGCGCGCGAAGAGGCCGTCGAGTGCGCGCGCATGCAGGCGCGCCAGCCGGCCGTCGCGCTGCGCGGCCGGATCGCGCCAGCGCGAGAAGTCGACGAGGCGGCGCGCCAGCAGCGGCACGACGAGCGCGGCGAACACGCAGGAGATCGCCAGCGCCGACGCCATCGTGATCGCGAGCGCCCTGGCGAACGCGCCGGTGACGCCGTCCATGAAGCCGAGCGGCACGAACACGATCAGCGTGGCCAGGCTCGAACCGCCCAGCGGATGCAGGAACTCGCGCGCAGCCGGCAGCACGGCGCTACGGCCGTGGCCGGTGCCTCCATCGCCGGCGCGGCGCGCGACGTGCTCGACGACGACGATCACGTCGTCGATGACGAGGCCGACCGCGGCGGCGATGCCGCCGAGCGTCATGATGTTGAAGCTCATGCCGAGCAGGCCGAGCACGAGCGTGGTCGTCATCAGCGTCGCCGGCACCACGAGCACCGCGACCAGCGCCGCGCGCAGGCTGCGCAAGAACAGCAGCAGCACGAGGCAGGCCAGCGCGAGGCCGACGAGCACCGCGTCGCGCACGCTCGCGCGCGAGGCGAGCACGAGCGTGCTCTGGTCGTACCAGTTCACGAGGTGCACGCCGTCGGGCAGCGCATGGCCGGCGAGCCGCGCACGCACGTCGGCGGCGATCTGCACGGCGTCGCCGTCGGGTTGCTGGTAGACGTTGAACAGCACCGCGGGCTTGCCGTCCTCGACGATGCGCAGCCAGAACGGCGCCGCACCGGGCACGACGTCGGCGACGTCGCCGACGCGCACGACGCCGCTTGCCGCGCCGCGCACGACGATCGACTTCACGTCGTCGATCGAGCGCAGGTCGCTGTTGGCGACGACGAGGAACAGCTTGTCGCGGTCCTGCACGCGGCCGACCGCCCGCAGCGCGTTGCCGGCACCGATCGCGGCGACGAGGTCGTCGAGGCCGAGGCCGTGCGCGGCGAGGCGATGCACGTCGGCCTCGACGTGGACTTCCTCGACGGCGCCGCCCTGCACGTCGACGCGCGCCAGGCCCGGCACCGCGGCGAGCAGCGGCACGAGGTCGTACTGCGCGAGATCGCGCAGCCGGCCCGGCGACACGCGATCGGAAGTGAGCGCGTAGGAGAGAATCGGGAACACGGTCGGATCCATGCGCCGCACCGTGTAGGTCGTACCTTGCGGCAACGCCGGCAGCGCCTGCGCGACCGCCGCGTCGACGAGCAGGGTCGCCGCGATCATGTCGCGGCCCCAGCCGAAGTCGACGGACACCTGCGCCGCGCCGCGCGAGGACGCCGAGCGCACGGCGCGCACGCCCGGCACCGCGCGGATCGCTTCCTCGACGGGGCGCGTCACCGCGAGCACGGTCTGCGCCGCCGGCCGGTCGCCCGACGAGAGATCGACGACGACGCGCGGGAACGACACCTGCGGGAACAGGCCGACCGGCAGCACGAACGCCGCGACTGCTCCGGCCAGCGCGAGCGCGAACGCGACGAAGACGATCGAGCGCGCGTGGCGATCGACGAACGTGACGAACGTCATCGTGTCGCGCCGCCGGTTTGCGCGGGCGCCATGCGCACGCGGCCGCCGTCGTCGAGCTGCGCATTGCCGGAGACGACCACGGCGAGCGCCGGATCGAGTTCGCCGTCGACGACGGCCGTTGCGCCGTCGGCGCCGAGGCGCGTCACGGCGACGCGATGCGCGGTCGTATCCGCGACCTGGAACACGTAGGCGCCTGCGTCGTCGTCGAGCACGGCCGCGCGCGGCACGAGCCAGCCGTCGAATTCGCCTGCGGCGATCTCGACGCGATAGGCGGCGCCTTCGAGCAGCGTGGCGGAATCGACTGCGACGTCGGCATCGACGAGACGGCTCGCCGGATTCAGGCGCCGGCCGACGTGCGCGACCTTGCCTTGCACGGCGTTGCCGGAGCCGTCGAGCGGCGACAGCGTCGCCGTCTGGCCGGCTTCGACGTGCGTGAGGTCGGCCGCTTCGATGCCGCAGGCGACGACGAGCCCGGCGCTGCGCGTCAGCGTCAGCAGTGGGACGCCGGCGGCGACGCGCTCGCCCTGCGCGACCGGGATCGAGCCCACGACGCCGTCGAACGGCGCGACGAGCGTGCGCCGCGGCTTGCCGCCGGTGTCGCGCTCGATCGCGTCGAGCGCGCTGCGCGCATCGACGAGCGCCCTGTCGGCCTGCGCGAGCTGGTCGCGCGTCGCCAACTGCTGCGCGAGCAGGCGTTCGATGCGCGTGCGTTCTTCTCCGGCGAGCTTCAGCGCGGCGACGGCTTGTGCGTGCGTGCTTTGCGCGGCGGCGGAAAGATCGAATTCGAGCAGGCGCTGGCCCGCGCGCACGGCTTGTCCCGGCCGCACGGCGATGCGCGCGATGAGGCCCTCGGCCTGCACGTTGAGCGTGAGGCTGGCGTCGGCGGCCGGCGTCGCCGTGCCGAAGGCGACGAGCTTTCGCGGCAGCGTGCCTTGGCGCACGGCCTGCGTCTCGACGAGCACGCTGCCCGTCGTCGTGTCGTCGGCGCCGCGGACCGGTTGCGGCAGCGCAAGCGCGGCGATCGCGGCGGCGATGGCGAATGCGGCTTTCATGGCGTTTCCCGCTGCGAGGAAGAGGGCATTCCGGCGCGCGGCATGCCGTCGCCGACGAGCGCGCCGATCGCCACGCGCTGCTCGTCGAGCAGGCGTTCGAGCACGAGCACGTCCTGCCGTTTCGCGTTGCGCGCGCTGGCAAGATCGACGTAGCTGCGCGCATCGAGATCGCCCGTGGCGAGCGCGGCGCCGGCGCGCTGCACGGCCGGCTCGATCTGTGCGAGCAGCGCGCGCTGCGTGTCGACTTGGCGCTGCGCGTCGGCGTGTCCGGCGAGCAGCGATTCGACTTCGGCGCGCGCGGCGACGAGGCGCGCTTCGAACTCGGCGCGGAGTCGCTCGCGCGTCGCGCGTTCCTCGGCGACGGCGCCTTGGTTGCGGTCGAACACGGGCAGGTCCATCGCGATCTGCGGACCGGCGCTGCGCACGCCGCCGGTGTCGCGCGCGTAGGCCGGGCCGAGCGTCAGTGCCGGGAACTGCGCAAGCACGGCGGCGCGCAGTGTCGCTTCCTGCGCGCGGTAGCCGAGTTGCAGCGCGATGAGGTCGGGACGCCGGTTCGGCAGGTCGGCAAGCCGCGCGCGCACGCTTGCGGCGTCGATCGGCGGCAGGTGTGCGTCGCCGGCGAGCGCGAGCGGCACCGACGGCGCGAGGCCGACCAGCACGGCGAGATCGCGACGCCGTGCTGCTTGCGCGCGTCCGGCATCATCGAGCCGCTTGCGCGCATCGGCCAGCGCGGCGATATCGGGTGCGAGCGTGGCCAGCGTCGCGTCGCCCGCATCCAGCGCGCGGCGATCCGCGACGACGCGCTGCGTCCACAGCGCCGCGTCGTCGCGCAGCAGCGCCAGCTCGCGTTCGCCGACGATGACGTCGACCGCGGCGAGCCGCGCTTTCTGCATCGTCTGCCATTCCTGCCAGAGCACGGCGGCATCGACCGATTGCGCGGCAGCGCGTGCCGCGTCGCGGCGGGCCGAGAGCGTGACGAGCGCCTTGAGGTCCTGGCCGAGGCTTGCGGTCCACGCCGGCGTCGTGCCGGTGCCGCCGAGAACTTCGGCGTAACTCGCGCCGAGCACCGGATTGGGCAGCAGCCCGGCGTCGTGCTGCCGTGCGCGGGCGACGCCGCGCTGCGCGCGCGCGGCGACGAGATCGGGATTGTTGTCGAGCGCGAGGCGTGCGATCGCGTCGGGCGTGAGGCGCTCGGGCAGCGGCGCGTCGTGGCGCAGCGCTTCGAGCGAAGTCGCGCCGGCGGCGGAAGGATCGAGCGCGTGCGGCGCGTAGGTCGCGCAACCGCCGAGGACGATCGCCGCCAGCGCGACGGCGATCGTGCGTGGAAGGAAATTCGCGGGCATCGACAGCGAATCTAGCCGCCATTGCCATGCGGGGAAGTGGCCGCAACATTACGTTTCCGCAACTTGACGCTGCGCCGCGCGTGGGCCTAGATGCCACCTCCGTTTCCGATCTTTTCGCGCTGGCGCGCGCACCATCCCTTGAGAATCCTGCTCATCGAAGACGATGCGGAAACCGCCGCCTACGTGACCGCAGGCCTGCGCGAGGCCGGGCACGAGGTTGCCGTCAGCGGCGACGGTCGCGACGGCTTGTTCCAGGCGAGCGGGCAGGACTGGGACCTGCTGCTCGTGGATCGCATGCTGCCGCGCATCGACGGCCTCGCGCTCGTGCGCACGCTGCGCGCGGGCGGGATCGAGACGCCGGTGCTGTTCCTGACCACGCTCGGCGGCATCGACGATCGCGTCGGCGGGCTCAACGCGGGCGGCGACGACTATCTGGTCAAGCCGTTCGCGTTCTCCGAACTCGCCGCGCGCGTCGCCGCGCTCGGCCGGCGGCCGCGGCGCACCGCGGTCGAGACGGTGCTGCGCGTGGCCGATCTCGAAATGGACCTGCTCGCGCGCACGGTGCGGCGCGCGGGCGGCGCCATCGATTTGCAGCCGCGCGAATTCCGCCTGCTCGAATTCCTCATGCGCCACGCCGGGCAGGTGGTGACGCGCACGATGTTGCTCGAACGCGTCTGGGAACTGCATTTCGACCCGCGCACGAACGTCGTCGAGAGCCACGTCTCGCGGCTGCGCGCGAAGGTCGACAAGGGCCATCCCGTCGCGCTGATCCAGACGCTGCGCGGAGCGGGCTATTGCCTGCGCGAGGCGCCGTGAACCTGCGCCAGCTGGTCCGCACCTCGAGTTTCCGCCTCACGCTGCTCTACGCGGCGGTGACGAGTCTGAGTTTCCTGCTGCTGTTCGCGGTCGTGTTCTGGTCGACGACGCAATACCTGCGCCACCAGATCGACACGACCGTCGCCGCCGAGATCAAGGAAGTGCGCGTCGCCGCCAACGACGGTTCGACGCAGGGGCTGAGCGGCGCCGTGGACTCGCTGGTCCGCCAGGCCGAGGGCTTCTACTACCTGTTGCAGGATGCGCGCGGCGACAAGGTGGCCGGCAACCTGCCGCCGCGCGATGCCGTGCCCGGCGTGCGGGAATGGCGCGAGCGCACGTCGCACCGGCCGGGCGGCAGGATCGAGATTCGCGGGCTCGGCCAGGCCACCGACGACGGCGGCTACCTGTTCGTCGGCATGAACGCACACGTCGTGCGCGAGCTGCGCGAATCGGTCGCGCAGTCGTTCCTGTGGGCCGCCGCCGCGGCGATGCTGCTCGTGTTCGGCGGCGGCGCGTTGATGAGCGCCGCGGTCCTGCGCCGCATCGAGGTGGTGAGCCGGACCAGTCGCGACATCATTGAAGGCGATCTCGCGCGGCGCATCGCGCTCAGCGGCAGCGGCGACGAGTTCGACCGTCTGGCGATGAGCCTCAACGCCATGCTCGACCGCATCGGCGAACTCATGGAGGGCCTGCGCCAGGTCTCCAACGACATCGCGCACGATTTGCGCACGCCGCTGACGCGGCTGCGCCAGCGCCTGGAGCTCGCGCAGCAGCGCAAACCGGACAGCGAGGCCCTGGTCGCGGTCGTCGAAAAGACGATCGCCGACATCGACTCGATCCTCGACACGTTCGGCGCGCTGCTGCGCATCGCGCAGATCGAGAGCGGCACGCGCAAGGCGAACTTCCGCGACGCCGACCTGTCCGCGCTGCTGCACAACGTCGCCGACGTCTACGAGCCGGCGATCGAGGACGGCGCGCAGTTCCTGCATCTGGACATCGCGCCGCAGTTGGTCGTGCGCGGCGACCAGGAACTGCTCACGCAGCTTTTCGCCAACCTCGTCGAGAACGCGGCGCGGCACGGTCCACCCGGAACGCACATCAAGCTCGCGGGTTGTCGCGTCGGCGACGCCGTCGAAGTCACCGTTTCTGACAACGGCCCCGGCATTCCGCCGGCGCAGCGCGACAAGGTGCTGCGCCGTTTCCACCGGCTCGACGTGAGCCGCACCACGCCCGGCAACGGACTCGGGCTCAGCCTCGCGCAGGCTGTCGCCGGGCTGCACGACACGCGGCTCGAGCTGGCGGACAACGATCCCGGCCTGCGCGTCGTGGTGCGCTTCGCCGCCATGCCGGACAGCACCGGCCGAACGACATGACCGCCGCGGATCGGCTGCGCCCGGACATCGCATGGCTGTCGCTGCACTCGCGCGGCGTCGCGGCCCTGTTCGCGCTCGCCCTCGTGCTCGCGTTCGGTTTTCTTGGCTCGCGACCGCTGTGGGAACCCGACGAAGGACGCTACACCAACGTCGCGCTCACGATGCTCGAAAGCGGCGACTGGATCGACCCGATGCGCAACGACGACACCGGGCACTGGAGCAAGCCGCCGCTCACCTACTGGGCGCTCGCGTCGAGCTTCTCCGCATTCGGCGTCAACACCTGGGCTGCGCGCCTGCCGTCGGCGCTGTCCTTGCTCGCCTGCGTGCTGCTGGTCTGGCTGATCGCGCGCCGGCTCGCGCAAGGCACGCAGACGCTCGCCGCGCTGGTCTACGCGACGATGCTGCTGCCGTCGGCGGCGGGGCAGATGGTCACGACCGATTTTCTGCTCGCGGCGTGCGAAGCGCTGGCCGTGTACGGCTTCGTCGTGTTCCGCTTTTCCGCCTCGCCACGCCGCGACGCCGGCCTGCTCGTCATGTGGCTTGGCTTTGCGCTCGGTTTCATGACGAAGGGGCCGCCGGCGCTGATTCCGCTACTGCCGATCGCATTGCTGCATGTGCTTGCGCCGCGCGCGACGCCGGCGCGCTGGTTCCGGCACGTCGCCGGCGTCGCGCTGTTCGTGCTCGTCGCGGCGCCGTGGTACGCCGCAGTCACGCTGCGCCATTCGGGGTTGCTGCACTATTTCCTCGGCGCCGAAGTCGTCGATCGCGTCGCCACCGACCGCTTCGGCCGCAACGGCGAATGGTACGGCTGGCTCAAGGTCTACGTGCCGACGCTCCTCGTCGGCACGTTGCCGTGGACGGCGAGCCTGCTGCGCTGGTTCGGTGCGTTGCCGCGCCTGCTCGGGCAATGGCGCAACGCGTCCGCGCGCGAGTCGGATGCGCCGCGGCTTTTCGTCGCGCTGTGGGCGCTGTTGCCGCTGGCCGTGTTCTGCGCCGCGCGTTCGCGGCTGCCGCTGTACCTGCTGCCGTGCTTCGCCGCGTTCGCGATCGCGATTGCCGGCGTGCGCCACGAGCGGGGCGCGGGCCTGCCGCATTGGCCGTGGCTGGCGCTGTGGGCCGCGGCGCTGTTGGCGCTGCGCCATGCGGCAGCGGTATTTCCCACTGACGCCGACAGTTCGGCGTGGGCGCGCGCCGTCCGAGAACGCGTGCAGTCGCCGGTGCGGGAGGTCGTCTTCGTCGAGGACGAACCGCGCTACGGGCTGCACCTGTACCTGGGCGCGCAGGTCGAGCGCATTTCGCGCGACCCGTTGCAGGTGCACGACTACAACCCGAAGTTCGACGAATCGTTGTGGCAGGAACTGCGCGAAACCGGCTTCGGCGGCCATGCGGTCTACGTGACGCCGGAAATGGGCTGGAACGGGATTGAACAGGCGATCCGCGCACACGGTTTCCGCGCACGCCGGCTCGGCGCACCGTATGCGGGCAGGGTCGTCTTCGCCGTGGCGCCCGACGACGCAGGATCTTGATCGGGCGACGCGCCTTCCGCCGTCCTCCTTGCGGTCGATCGATGGCGCGAGCTGACCGCGCATCCGGCTCGCCGGTTATGATTCGCGTTTCCCCGCGCGCGGCGCCACGCCGCCGCGCGCGCAATCGCCTCATCCCGGAGCCGCATCGTGACCGCACACGCCTCGAACCTCGCCTTCGTCTTTCCCGGACAGGGATCGCAATCGATCGGCATGCTCGCCGAGCTCGGCGAACTGCACGCGCAGGTGCGCGAGACGTTTGCCGAGGCGTCCGACGGCGCCGGCGTCGACTTGTGGGCGTTGTCGCAGGGCGGCCCGGACGTGATGCTCAACCGCACCGAATACACGCAGCCGGCGCTGCTCGCCGCGAGCGTGGCGACGTGGCGCGTGTGGCAGGCGCAGGGTGGCGCGACGCCGTCGCATCTGGCCGGGCACAGCCTCGGCGAATACAGCGCGCTCGTCGCCGCCGGCGCGCTCGCCTTGCGCGACGCCGCGCACCTCGTGCGCATCCGCGGCCAGGCGATGCAGGAGGCGGCGCCCGAGGGCGTCGGCGCGATGGCCGCCGTGCTCGGCGCCGAGGACGCGCTCGTCGAGGAGGTCTGCCGCGAAGTCTCGGGCGAGCACGTCGTCGTGCCGGCCAACTACAACTCGCCGGGCCAGATCGTCATCGGCGGTCATGCGCAGGCGGTCGATGCCGCGCTGGCGAAGCTGACCGAACGCGGCGTGCGCAAGGCGGTCAAGCTTGCCGTCAGCGTGCCTTCGCACACGCCGCTCATGCGCGAGGCGGCGAACCGGCTCGCCGAGGCGATCAAGGCTTATCACTGGAGCGAGCCGCGCATTGCCGTCGTGCAGAACGTCGATGCGCGCAGCCACGCCGGCCTCGCCGAAATCCGCGAATCGCTGGTGCGCCAGCTCTACCTGCCGGTGCGTTGGACGCAGTGCGTGCAGGCGCTCGCCGCCGCGGGCGCGACGCGCATCGCCGAATGCGGGCCGGGCAAGGTGCTCACGGGCCTCGTCAAGCGCATCGACAAATCGCTCGACGGCCGCGCGCTCGGCACGCCGGGCGAGTTCGAATCCACGTTGGGCGATTGGCGCGGTTGAGCTGGCAACCATCATTCTCGTCATTCCAGCGAAAGCTGGAATCCAGCTTTCGATTTTCGTCATGCAAGAGCAAAAACTGGATTCCAGCTTTCGCTGGAATGACGGGCAAAAGACAGGATTACGCAGATGAGCAAACCCCTCGAAGGTGAAATCGCCCTCGTCACCGGTGCGTCGCGCGGCATCGGCGCGGCGATCGCGGACGAACTCGCGTCGCTCGGCGCGAAGGTGATCGGCACGGCGACGACAGAATCCGGCGCCAATGCGATCGGCGAACGCCTCGCCGCGCACGGCGGCGCTGGCCGCGCGTTGAACGTCACCGACGGCGCCGCCGTCGAGACGCTTGTCGACGACATCGCGAAGGAATTCGGCGCGGTCACGATCCTCGTCAACAATGCCGGCATCACGCGCGACCAGCTGCTCATGCGCATGAAGGACGAGGACTGGCAGGCGATCCTCGATACCAACCTGACCTCGGTCTACCGCACGAGCAAGGCCGTCATGCGCGGCATGATGAAGGCGCGCAAGGGCCGCATCGTTTCGATCGCGTCGGTGATCGGCCTGACCGGCAACCCGGGGCAGGCGAATTACGCGGCGGCGAAGGCCGGCATCATCGCGTTCTCCAAGTCGCTCGCGCGCGAGATCGGTTCGCGCGGCATCACGGTCAACGTCGTCGCGCCGGGTTTCATCGACACCGACATGACGCGCGCGTTGCCGGAAGCGCAGCGCGACGCATTGCTTGGCCAGATCGCGCTCGGTCGCCTTGGCGCGGCCGAGGACATCGCCAGGGCCGTCGCGTTCCTCGCCTCGCCCGCGGCCGCGTACATCACCGGCGAGACGCTGCACGTCAATGGCGGCATGTACATGCCGTGAGGTCGCGCGAGCCCGTCCGCAGGCGCATGGCGGTAAAGTAGCGGCACCGTTTTCCTTCCACTACAATGCCGCGGCTCCGGAACGGCGTCGCGATCAGCGCGGCCCGCACCGCAAGAAACCCATCGCGAGGAACACAGACTCATGAGCACCATCGAAGAGCGCGTCAAGAAGATCGTCGTCGAGCAACTCGGCGTGAAAGAAGACGAAGTGACGCCCAACGCATCGTTCGTCGACGACCTCGGCGCGGATTCGCTCGACACCGTCGAGCTGGTGATGGCGCTCGAGGAAGAATTCGAGTGCGAGATCCCGGACGAGGAAGCCGAGAAGATCACGACGGTGCAGCAGGCCGTCGATTACGTGAAGGCGCACGTCAAGGCCTGATCGTCGCCGACATGCGTTACCCGAAGCTGCGCCCGCGAGGCGCAGCTTTTGTTTGTGAAGTCCGCAACACACGCCTGCGTACGCATCCGATGTCGTGCGCCGCGTCCGCGCCGGCCGCAGGGCCGGCGCACGAAACGAGGTTCGATCAATGAGCAAGCGTCGCGTCGTCGTCACCGGTCTCGGCATCGTCAGTCCCGTCGGCAACGACGTGGCCACCGCATGGGCGAACATCACCGCCGGCAGGAGCGGCATCGGCCCGGTCACGCATTTCGACGCATCGACGTTCCCGACGCGCATCGCCGGCGAGGTCCGCGGCTTCGATCCCGCGCAATTCGTCGCCGCGAAAGACGTCAAGAAGATGGACCCGTTCATCCACTACGGCGTCGCCGCCTCGGTGCAGGCGCTCGCCGACGCGGGCCTGCATCCGCACGAGCACGACGAGGAACGCATCGGCGTCGCCGTCGGCGCCGGCATCGGCGGCATCGCGACGATCGAAGATACCGCGATCACCTACCACGAGCGCGGCCAGCGCAAGATCTCGCCGTTCTTCGTGCCGAGCTCGATCATCAACATGGCTTCGGGCCAGCTCTCGATCATGCTCGGCCTCAAGGGCCCGAATATCGCTTGCGTCACCGCGTGCACGACCGCGACGCACAACATCGGCCTGGCCATGCGCATGATCCAGTACGGCGACGCCGACGTCATGGTCGCCGGCGGCGCCGAATATGCGACGGTCGGCACCGCGATGGGCGGCTTCTGTTCGGCACGCGCGATGTCCACGCGCAACGACGAGCCGACCAGGGCGAGTCGTCCGTGGGACAAGGATCGCGACGGTTTCGTGCTCTCCGACGGCGCCGGCGTGCTCGTCATCGAGGACTACGAACACGCCAAGGCGCGCGGCGCACGCATCTACTGCGAACTCGTCGGCTTCGGCATGAGCGGCGACGCCTACCACATGACGGCGCCCGCCGAGAACGGCGAAGGCGGCG
>Ga0182744_1004036_pt1 | contig 11202 bp, 8 predicted proteins | sample eDN3rd30CKraftMG_FD_128525 | JGI IMG/M metagenome (GOLD analysis project Ga0182744, IMG submission 128525) | Enriched Miracle-Growth compost microbial communities from Emeryville, California, USA - eDNA 3rd pass 30_C Kraft MG (version 2) (version 2) ...
AGCCCGGCGATGACGAACCCGTACTCGACCGGCGTCACCCTCCAGCTCATCCCGAAGGCCGCGGTCGACAAGATCCCCATCCTGTCGTTCTCCTACGGCCTGTCGGCTTCCGCCGACGGCAATACGTTTCCCTGGGTCTTCAATCCGCCGTCCACCTACTGGGACGGCGCTTCTGTTTTCATCAAATACGTCGCGCAGCAGTCCGGCGGCTTCGACAAGCTGAAAGGCAAGAAGATCGGCCTCGTCCATCTCGACGCGCCCTACGGCAAGGAGCCGATCCCGCTGCTCGAAGCGCTGGCGAAGGACTACGGCTTCGAGCTCAAGCTCTACCCGGTGCCGGCCTCCGAGATGCAAAACCAGTCCTCGCTGTGGCTCAACGTGCGCCGCGACCGGCCCGAGTGGATCTACCTGCAGGGCTTCGGCTCGATGAATCCGACGGCGGTGAGCGAGGCGGCCAAGACCGGATTCAGGATGGATCGGCTCGTCGGCAACTGGTGGGCGGGCGGCGACGATGACGCGCGTCCGGCAGGGCCGGGCGGCAAGGGCTATCTGTCGCTCGACTTCAACCAGGTGGGGCAGAACTTCCCGGTGATCCAGGACATCCTCAAGTACGTCGTGGACAAGGGCAAGAGCCAGGTCGCTTCCAAGGAGAAGGTCGGCGAAAACCTCTACAACCGCGGTGTCCTCAACTCGATCTATATCGCGGAAGCCATCCGCAATGCGCAGAAGCTGTCGGGCAAGAAGGTCATCACCGGCACCGAGGCCCGGCGCGGTCTTGAAACGCTGAGCATCAGCGCTGCGCGTCTGAAGGAACTCGGCGCCGACGGCTTCGCCGCGCCGGTGGCGGTTTCCTGCACCGATCACAACGGCCATCACAGCGTGTTCGTCGCCGAATGGGACGGCACGAAGTGGACCAAGAAGTCGGACTGGATCGAGCCGATCAAGGACAAGGTGCTTCCGCTGATCGATGCCGCCGCGAAGGAATACGCGACCTCGAATACGGGCTGGCCGAAACGCACCGAGGCTTGCGACAAGGCGGGGTGAGGAGGCTTGCACGTCTCGTCTCCCTTTAAGGGAGAGGGGACGTGCAAGGCGCGGCTGAGAGACCACGCGAGTTGCCGGAACAAATCCCTCGACCGGTTCGCCTGCGGCGTCTCGAAGGGAAAAGGTCTGCCTGAAGCCCGTTCGGAGCATCCCATGATGGCCGGTGAGCATCTCGGAGGATCGAAGGCAGCCGGCTTGGCGCCTGTCGCGGATACCATCCTCGCGCTCAACAATATCGAGGTGATCTACGATCGCGTCATCCTGGTGCTCAAGGGCGTGTCGCTCGAAGTGCCGAAGGGCGGCATCGTCGCCCTGCTCGGCGCCAACGGCGCGGGCAAGACGACGACGCTGAAGGCTATCTCGAACCTGCTTCATGCCGAGCGCGGCGAGGTCACCAAGGGCTCGATCCTGTTCGAGGGCCGGGAGGTGCAGGCGCTGTCTCCCGACGTCTTGGTCAGGCGCGGCTGCATCCAAGTGATGGAAGGCCGCTATTGCTTCGCGCATCTCACCGTCGAGGAGAACCTGATGACCGGCGCATTCACGCGCCGCGACGGGCGCGCCGCGATCGCGCGCGATCTCGAGGTCGTCTACGACTACTTTCCGCGCCTGCGCGAGCGCCGCCATAATATCGCCGGCTATACGTCGGGCGGCGAACAGCAGATGTGCGCGATCGGCCGCGCGCTGATGTCCAAGCCGAAGATGATCCTGCTCGACGAGCCGTCGATGGGCCTTGCGCCGCAGATCGTCGAGGAGATTTTCGGCATCGTCGCCGCGCTCAACGCGCGCGAGCGGGTGTCCTTCCTTCTGGCCGAGCAGAACACCCATATGGCGTTGAAGTACGCCCGCTATGGCTACATCCTGGAAAATGGTCGCGTGGTGATGGACGGCGAAGCGAAGTCGTTGGCGGAGAACGAGGACGTCAAGGAATTCTATCTCGGGATCGCCGAAGGCAAGCGTAAATCGTTCCGCGATCTCAAGCATTACAAGCGCCGCAAGCGATGGCTGGCATAGCGTTTTTATGTCCCATTCTTTACTGTCGCGGCGGACTTGTTCCGGCCATCTCGTCAAGGGCGCCATGCCGCTTTCATCGGAGTGCCGCGGGGCAGGCCCGGCCATGACGAAAGAGCAGACCGATGCCCGACTACTTCGACGATCTGGAAACCCGCGATCCACGCCAGCGCGAGGCCGACCTGTTCGCGCAGCTACCGGCGCAGATTGCGCGCGCGATGCAGGCCGAAGGTTGGGCGAGGCACCTTGCCGGCGTGGAACCGGACGCAGTCACGGACCGGGCCGCGCTGGCCCGGCTGCCGCTGCTGCGCAAGTCCGATCTCGTCGCGATGCAGAAGGAGAATCCGCCGTTCGCGGGATTCAACGTTGTCGCGCCGGGCAAGGCGCGGCGGCTGTTCATGTCGCCGGGGCCGATCTTCGAGCCGGAAACCGGCGGTGCCGATTTCGGCGGTGCGGCGCGCGCGTTGTTCGCGGCTGGCTTCCGCGCCGGCCAGATCGTGCACAATTCGTTTTCCTATCACCTGACGCCGGGCGCCTACATGCTGGAATCTGGCGCGCATGCGCTCGGCTGCGCGGTCATTCCCGGCGGCGTCGGCAATACCGACTCGCAACTGGAGGCGATCGCGCATTTCAAGCCCTCCGGCTACATCGGCACGGCGGATTTCGTGAAAATCCTGCTCGACACCGCGGAGAAGTCCGGCAGGGACGCATCGTCGCTCAAGCGCGCGCTGGTGTCCGGCGCGGCATTGCCTTCCTCCTTGCGCGAGGAATTGAGGGGCCGCGGCGTCAACGTACTGCAATGCTACGCGATCGCGGAAACCGGAGTGGTCGCCTACGAGAGCGTCGAAGGGCTGGCCAGTCACGACGCGGGGATGATTCTCAACGAGAACCTCATCGTCGAAGTCGTGCGGCCCGGCACCGGCGATCCGGTCGCGGAAGGAGAGGTCGGTGAAGTCGTGGTGACGACGTTCAATCCCGATTATCCGATGGTGCGGGTCGCGACCGGCGATCTTTCGGCATTCGTGGGCGGCGTCTCGCATTGTGGCCGCACCAACCAGCGCATCAAGGGATGGCTGGGCCGCGCCGACCAGACGGCGAAAGTCAAGGGCATGTTCGTGCGGCCGGAACAGCTCGCCGAGATCGGCCGACGCCATCCCGAGTTGCGCCGCCTGCGCCTCGTGATCGAGCGCGAGGGCGAACAGGACTGGATGACCCTGCGGGCGGAATGCACCGCACCTTCCACCGCGCTCGCCGACGCCGTGGCTGCGACCCTGCAGGCCGTCACCAAGGTTCGCGGCGCCATCGATTTCGTGCAGCCGGGCGCGTTGCCGAACGACGGCAAGGTGATCGCCGACGAGCGGCCGATAGGATAGTTGCTTCCGCGTCCGGGCGGGCGAGGCGACCCGGGTCCCGGTCTCCGCAGCTCGCGGCATTTCATGCGCGCTGCGGACTTCCCGGCTATCTCACGACAATCCGGTTGCCGGTCGCGACATGGACCGTGCCGAGCTGGCGCAGATAGACCATGACCTGGTTGGCGAGCAGCGGCGAATCCTCGGCGGCAAGCGAGCGGGGCGCGTCGCGGAATTGCACGTAACCGTCGCCGCCGCGCGCCATGAAATCGTTGATCGCGACCTTGTAGGTCCGCGCTTCTTCCAGCGGCAGGCCGCCGATTTTCATCGACACGATGCGGGCGCCGGGCGGACGTGCCGGATCGACCTCGATGGCGATGCCGGACACCTGCGGGAATCTCCCGCCGCTGCGCGGTAGCTGCGACAGTCCGTTCTCCAGCGCCGCGCGCAGGTCGCGGCCCGTCACGTCGACCACTACGGTGCGGTTGCCGAACGGCAGTTCGGCCAGCACATCGCGCCGGGTGATGCTGGAGCCTGGAGGGTAGACCTTGCCCGAGCGGATGCCGCCGCCGTTCATGATCGCGGCGTCGGCGCCGGTCTGCTCGCGCATGGCGTCGGCGAACAGGTTGCCGATCGCGGCTTCGCGGGTGCGCACCGTCGCGCTGCGGGCATCTAGCTCGACCGCCGTCATGGCGAGCGAGACATCCATCTCGTGGCTGAGTTCCTGTTCGTATCCTTTTACCGCATCCGACACGTCCGGATCCGGCGTCACGGTCGCGGTGTCGATGATTCGGAAATTCGGCCACCATCTCACCTGCCGTCTGCCGTCGATCTCGTTGACGTCGAAATCGATGTCGATCGCGGTGACGTAGTGCGCGTCGTAGCTCGATTCGACGAGCGCGTTGCGGCCGTCGAAGGAGATCAGCAGGTCGTGCGTGTGCCCGGTCAGGATCAGGTCCGCCTTGCGGGTGCCGAGGAGTTCCTGCGCCTGGGCGCGGGTGGCGTGCGCCACCGCCACCACGAAATCCGCGCCGTCGCGCCGGAGCGCATCGGCGTTGTCCTTGAGCGTCTGGACGGTCGGAGCGATCCGCAGGTCCTGCGGATTGGACGTGCGGGCCGCATCGTCATAGGTCGCGCCCGTGAGGCCTATGCGCACGCCGCCGAAGGCGACGATCTCGCGATCCTTGAAGCCCGGAATCGGATTGCCGTCGGGATCGCGCAGGTTGGCGGCGAAGATCGGAAAGCGCGCTTCCCGCATCCGCTGCAGGAACACGTCCTTGCCGAAGTCGAATTCGTGATTGCCGGGCGCGAAAATGTCCGGGTGGATCGTATTGGTGAGCGCGACAATGTGCTCGCCGCGGTCCAGGCCCGACATGATCGAAGGCGACAAGGTGTCGCCGCCGTGGGCAAAGATCACCGGATGGCCCTTGGCGCGCTCGGCCTTCACCACGGCGGCAAGGCGGGCGAAGCCGCCGCGCACCTTGCCGTCCTCGCCGCGCTGCCCGTCCATCAGGTAGATGTCGTTGACGAGCAGGAAGGTGATGCGCTGCGCCAGCGCGGAGGTGACGGAGGCGGCGAGCGCCAGGCACAGAACGGTGGTGACGAGGACGAGATTTGCGGGCCGGCGGAGTGTGCTCATCGGGAGCGCTTTTTCGAAGTGCGGGCGGCGGACGGGGCACAAGCCCTAGCATGGGCGGCGACTTGCGGCTATCGCTAGCGCATGATCGCAAAGAACCGCGTATGTTCGGACGGGTTTCCAGCGCATGAGTGAAACTGCGGCGCTTTCCAGCCGGGTCGGTGTCCTGCTGGTCAATCTCGGCACGCCGGAGGCGGCGACGCCTGCGGCGCTGCGTACCTATCTGCGCGAATTCCTGTCGGACCGGCGCGTGATCGAAAGCCAGGGCGTCCTGTGGAAGCTGGTGCTCAACGGCATCATCCTCCCGTTCCGGCCGCGCGCGAAGGCGCGCGCCTATGCCAGCATCTGGAACCATGCGGCCGGCGAATCCCCGCTCAAGACCATCACGCGCGCGCAAGCGGTGAAGCTTGCCGCGATGCTGGCCGCCGAGCGCAAGGACGTGACGGTGGATTTCGCGATGCGCTACGGCCTGCCGCCGATCGCGGAGCGGCTGGAACGGCTGCGGGCGCAGGGCTGTGTACGCATTCTCGTCGTGCCGCTCTATCCGCAGTATGCCGCGGCGACCACGGCGACGGTCGCGGACGAGGCTTTCCGCGCGCTGATGAAGATGCGGGCCCAGCCGGCGCTGCGGATCGCGGCGCCGTATTATGCCGATCCGGTCTATATCGAGGCGCTGGCGGCATCCGTTGAAACGACGCTTGCCGCGATGGCGCAGCCGCCGGAAGTCCTGATCGCGTCCTACCACGGCATGCCGCAAGCCTATGTCGATGCCGGCGACCCCTACGCGCGGCAGTGCGCCGAGACCACGCGGCTCCTGCGCGCGCGCCTCGGGATGGACGAGCGCAAGCTGATCATGACGTTCCAGTCGCGGTTCGGGCCGTCGCGGTGGCTGCAGCCCTACACCGACGAAACCGTGGCGCGCCTCGCGCGCGAAGGCATCAAGCGCATCGCCGTGGTCATGCCGGGCTTCGCGGCCGACTGCCTCGAGACGCTCGAGGAGATCGCCATCGAGAACGCCGAAATTTTCAGGCGCAATGGCGGCGAGACGCTGACGGCGGTGCCCTGCCTCAACGACGGCGAGGATGGCATGGCGGCGATCGCGGCGGTGGTCCGGCGCGAGCTGCAAGGCTGGGCCTAGCGCCAGCCCAGCGCCGGCGCGACGTGCGTGAGGATGGCCTCGATGACGTGGGCGTTGTACTCGACGCCGAGCTGGTTCGGGACCGTCAGCAGCAGCGTGTCGGCCTCGGCGATCGCCTCGTCTTCCCTGAGTTCCTTGACCAGAACGTCCGGCTCGGCCGCGTAGCTCCGGCCGAACACGGCGCGGGTATTGTCGCCGAGGAATCCGATCTGGTCCGCGCTGTCGCCGCCGCGCCCGAAGTAGGCGCGATCGCGATCATCCATCAGCGCAAAGATGCTGCGGCTGACCGATATCCGCGGCTCGCGGGCATGGCCGGCTTCCTTCCACGCCTCGCGGAAGGCGCGAATCTGCTTCGCCTGCTGGATGTGGAACGGCTCGCCGCTTTCGTCGTTCTTGAGCGTCGAACTCTGCAGATTCATCCCGCGCTGGGCGGCCCAGACCGCGGTGGCGTCCGAGCCGGCTCCCCACCAGATGCGCTCCCGCAATCCTTCCGAATAGGGCTCGATCCGCAACAGTCCGCCCGGATTCGGGAACATCGGGTTCGGACTGGGCTTCGCGAAGCCTTCGCCCTTGAGCACTTCGAGCAGAACCTCGGTGTGGCGCCGCGCCATGTCGCCGCCGCTCATGCCCTCGGGCGGGGCATAGCCGAAGTAGCGCCATCCGTCGATCACCTGCTCGGGCGAGCCGCGGCTGATGCCGAGCTGCAGGCGTCCGCCGGCGATGAGGTCGGCGGCGCCGGCATCCTCGGCCATGTAGAGCGGGTTCTCGTAGCGCATGTCGATGACGGCGGTGCCGATCTCGATCCGCTTCGTCCTCGCGCCGACGGCGGCCAGCAGCGGGAACGGCGAGCCGAGCTGACGGGCGAAATGATGGACCCGGAAATATGCGCCGTCCGCCCCCAGCGCCTCGGCCGCGACCGCGAGTTCGATCGACTGCAGCAGTGCATCGGAGGCGGTGCGCGTCTGCGAGTGCGGCGAGGGCGTCCAGTGTCCGAACGAAAGGAATCCGATCTTTTTCATGCAGCGGGGTCTTCCGAACTACGGGGTCCGGCGCGGGCTAGGCCACGCCGGCGCGCAAGAGGTCGTGCAGGTGCACGATGCCGACCGGCTTGCCGCCCTCGACGACGAACAGGGCGGTGATCTTCGACGAATTCATGATCTCGAGCACTTCGCTCGCGAGCTGGTCGGCGCGAACCGTCTTCGGCGTCCGGGTCATCACCGCTTCGACTTCCTGCTCCATCAGGTCGGGCCGCATGTGGCGGCGCAGGTCGCCGTCGGTGATGATGCCGGTGAGCCGGTCCTGCGCGTCGAGGATGCCGACGCAGCCGAAGCTCTTTTCCGTCATGCGCATGATCGCCTCGGACATCCGCGCGCCGGCGCGGATCGTCGGGATCTCGTCGCCGCTGTGCATGAAGTCGCGCACGAATTTCAGGCGCGCGCCGAGCCGGCCGCCCGGATGGAAGTCCCGGAACTGCAGTGCGGTGAAGCCGCGGTCCTCCAGGAGCGCGATGGCGAGCGCGTCGCCGAGCGCCAGCTGCATCAGCGAGGAGGTGGTCGGGGCGAGATTGTGCGGGCACGCCTCGCGCGCGGAGGGCAGCACCAGCGCGACGTCCGCCGCTGCGCCGAGCGTGCTGCCGGATTTCGCCGTCATCGCGATCAGCGGGATCTTGAACCGGCGCGAGTAGTCGATCAGGTTCTTCAGTTCTGCCGTCTCGCCCGACCAGGACAAGGCAAGGATCACGTCGTCTTGCAGGATCATGCCGAGGTCGCCGTGGCTTGCTTCCGCCGGATGGACGAAGAACGCCGGCGTCCCGGTGGAAGCCAGGGTCGCCGCGATCTTGTTGGCGACATGGCCGGACTTGCCCATGCCGGAAACGATGACGCGGCCGCGCGCTTTGCGGATCAGCCCGACGGCCGCAACGAACGGGGCGCGCAGGCCGTTCTGCATCGCGGCCGACAGCGCGGCGATGCCGCCGGCCTCCGCTTCGAGCGTGCGCAGCCCGGAGGCGATCGTTCCCCGGTCGCCCCTATCGGTCGGGCCGGGCATCTCCAGCTTGTTGTTTGGCATTACGGCTCCGAATTCGCCGCGGCGGCGGTATTCCAAGGTCAAATCATAGCACGCGCCCCTGGCGCGGGACGACCGGGCGGGCCCTCTCAACCTCCTGTTAACCATAGGGACTTAACTCTTGTTAACCAATTTTTTGCCGCCGGCGCCCGTGAGGACCTATCTTGCCGCGCGACCGCATGCGTTCGCTCGCGTTTCTGGGACTCGTGGCGTTTTCCGGCGCCGCGGCTCTGCCTGCGCATGCGCAGATGACGGCGCGCGACTTCCAGCCGACGCCGGAGGGCACCGCGCTCACTTTCGCCAAGGTGAAGCCCGTCCGGAAGGGCCCGTCCCGGTTCGGCGACCTTCCGCTGAGCGGCGCGCGAAGCACCGATGCCGCGATGGCCGCCGCGCGGCAGGCGTCCGGCCTCTCGGGCGATTCGCACGAGGATGACGACACGGCGACCGGCACGACCGGATTCGATGCCGCCAACATATCGAAGAAGCGAAAGAAGAAGCCGCGCTACGCCGCGCCTCCGCCTCCGCCGCTCGATCCGGCGGCCGCCGCCACTGCGCGCGCCATCGCCCGCGGCCCGCAACAGCTCTACAGCCGCCGGTTCGTGCGCTATGACCCGGCGGCTGCGGCCACGGCCACCCCGCTCGTCAATTACGTGCCGGTGCACCGTATCCCGCGCTACGAAGACGATCCCTATGCGCCGCTCGGCCTGCGGTCGGGCTCGTTCCTGTGGTTTCCCGGGATCGAGCTCAGCGCCGGCTACGATACCAATCCGCTGCGGCGCACGGCGCGTACGCCGTCGGACTTCTTCGTCGTCGCGCCGGAGCTGAAGGTACAGTCGCAGTGGCTGCGCCACCGGCTGAATGCCGAGTTGCGCGGTTCCTACACGACCTATGGGCGGACGTTCGAGGATGCCGCCGCCAGCGCCCCGCCGTGCGACTGCACGCCGGGCATGCTGGCGACCCAGGCGCTGACCAATTCCGGAATCCCGCGCTCGCTCGACCGGCCCGACTTCAACTCGAAGGTCACGGGCCGGCTCGACACCTACGGCAACAGTCACGCGGACGGCGAATTCCGCTTCAACGTGGGAACGGACAATCCGGGCTCGCCGAACATCACCGCCGGGCTCGATCGCCTGCCGATCTATACGCAGGTCGGCACGACGCTCGGCTACACGCAGAACTTCAACCGGCTCGATGTGACGCTGAAGGGCGGCGTGGATCGTGTCGCCTATCAGCAATCGCACCTGACCGACGGCACTTCGACGAGCAACACCGACCGTGACCTCTACCAGTATTCAGGTGCGCTGCGGATCGGCTATCAGTTGCGGCCGGGGGTCGAACCGTTCGCGGAAGTCTCGGCCGATCAGCGCGTGCACGACCTGACCTACGACCGCAGCGGCCTGCGGCGCGATTCGACCGGCACGACCTTGCGTGCCGGTTCGACCTTCGAGCTGACGCGCCAGCTTGTCGGCGAGGGATCGGTCGGCTACACCATGCGCGACTACAAGGATCCTTCGCTCAAGCCGCTCTCTGGCTTCGTGGCGGACGCCGCGCTGGTCTGGACGCAGAGCGCGCTGACGGTCTGGACGCTGTCCGCGAAATCCGCGGCTGACGAAAGTATCCTCACCGACGTGTCGGGCGCGCTGCGGCGCGACGTCAGCCTCAATGTCGATCAGTATTTCCGGCGCTGGCTGGTCGGGTCGCTCAAGGCGGGCGCCGGCTTCGATCATTATATCGCCGACGGTCCCTCGCGCGAGGACCAGCGCTATTTTCTCTCGGCGGCATTGGCCTACAAGCTCTCCCGTGATTACCAGATTCGCGGGGAGATACGCCGCGACTGGCTCAATTCGAGCGTCGCCGGCGTGGACTACGTCGCCGATACCTACCTGCTGACGTTGCGCTGGCAGCGATAGCTGCCGGCGGCGTTCGCGCAATGCGAACGGGCACCGGCGCATCACCCGATGCGCAAAGCGGTTGAACCGCATGGATGTTTCCGCCAAAGTCCCGGCGCCGCGAGGGCGCGGCGGGAGTTGCAGATGGCTGAGCAGGGCAAGCGGGTAGGATTGTTCGTCACCTGCCTGGTGGATCTGATCCGCCCTTCCGTCGGATTTGCCGCGGCAAAGCTCCTCGAGGAGGCCGGCTGTACGGTCGAGGTGCCGGTGCAATCGTGCTGCGGCCAGCCGGCGTTCAATTCCGGCGACCGGGCGACGACCCGCGCCATCGCCGAGCAGGTGATCGACAGTTTTGAATCCTACGATTACGTCGTGGCCCCGTCGGGCTCCTGCGCCGGCATGCTCAAGGCGCACTATCCCGAACTGTTCGAGGGCGATCCGAACTGGCGCGCGCGGGCCGACGCCTTCGCCGCGAAATGCCACGAACTCGTCTCGTTCCTTGTCGACGTACTGAAAGTCGAGCGCGTCAGCGCGCGATTCGACGGCGCCGTGACCTACCACGATGCGTGCTCGGGCCTGCGCGAGCTTGGGATTCACGCGCAGCCGCGGCGCCTCCTGGGCACGGTTCAGGGCCTGACCCTGACAGAAATGCGCGATGCCGACGTGTGCTGCGGCTTCGGCGGTACATTCTGCGTCAAATATCCCGATATCTCCAACGCCATCGTGATGAAGAAGTCCGACAACATCGCCGCGACGGGCGCACGGACCCTGCTCGCCGGCGATCTCGGCTGCCTGATGAACATGGCGGGCAAGCTCCAGCGCGAGGGCAGCGCGATCGACGTGCGCCATGTCGCGGAGGTGCTCGCGGGCATGACGGATGGTCCGGCCATCGGCGCGCCGCCCGGCAGCGGACAGCATACATGAGCGCGCTGTCGACTTCCCCGCGCTTCAAGGAGAACGCGCGCGAGGCCATGGCCGACCCGGAGCTGCAGAAGGCGCTCAAGGTCGTCGAGGTCAATTTCATCGCGCGGCGCAAGGAAGTCGCCGACAAGCTGCCGGAATTCGAGGCGCTGC
>Ga0182744_1004037_pt1 | contig 11202 bp, 10 predicted proteins | sample eDN3rd30CKraftMG_FD_128525 | JGI IMG/M metagenome (GOLD analysis project Ga0182744, IMG submission 128525) | Enriched Miracle-Growth compost microbial communities from Emeryville, California, USA - eDNA 3rd pass 30_C Kraft MG (version 2) (version 2) ...
CAGGCTGGCTGAAATCCCCGGCATCGCGCGGCTGCGCTACACGACCAGCCATCCGCGCGACATGGACGACGAGTTGATCGCCGCGCATGGCGACCTTGAAACGCTGATGCCCTATCTCCATCTGCCGGTGCAGGCGGGCTCGGACCGCATCCTGAAGGCGATGAACCGCAAGCATAAGGCCGGCGAATATCTGAAGCTGATCGAGCGCATCCGCGCGGCAAGGCCGGATATCGCCCTGTCGGGCGATTTCATCGTCGGCTTTCCCGGCGAAACCGAGGCCGATTTCGAGGACACGATGACGATCGTGCGCGAGGTCGGCTACGCCTCGGCCTTCTCGTTCAAATACTCGCCGCGCCCCGGCACGCCGGGCGCCGAAATGGACGGCCACGTGCCCGAGGCGATGAAGGATGAGCGCCTGCAACGCCTCCAGGCGCTGCTGGTGGAACAGCAGCAGGCTTTCAGCGTTTCCATGGTCGGCCGCACGATCGAGACCCTGGTCGAGAAGCCGGGCCGGCAGGCCGGCCAGAAGGTCGGCCGCTCGCCCTGGCTGCAGCCGGTAATTGTTGATGAAAAGGCCGGTGAAATCGGTGACATTATTCCAGTGCGAATCACGGGAACGGGCTTCAACAGCCTGCACGCCGAGCCGGTTGCGGAAGCTGCGGAGTGACGGATTCGCCGCATGAGGAGAGACGCTTGAGCCCAGCCGAGATCAAGGCTTTACCCGTCCAGGCTCCGTCAGGGGCGTCCGACATGGCGCACATTGTCCTTGCCTTCGACGACAACAAGCTTGCCAGCGCGCTTTACGGCCAGTTCGACGAGAACCTGGCGCGGCTCGAACAGAAGCTCGGCGTCGATATCCGCTCGCGCGGCAACCAGTTGACGATCAAGGGCTCGGCTCCGGCGGCGGAGCAGGCGCGCAGGGCGCTCGACAGCCTCTACGAGGTCTTGCAGAAGGGCGGCGAGATAAGCCCGTCCGACGTCGACGGTGCGGTGCGCATGTCGGTGGCCGTCGACGATCAGTTGACGCTGCCCACGCTGGAGCGCCGGGGCAAGATGGCGGCAGCCCAGATCGCCACGCGCAAGAAGACGATCTATGCCCGTTCGCCTAACCAGGACGCCTATATGCGCGCGCTGGAGCGGGCCGAACTGGTGTTCGGCATCGGCCCGGCCGGCACCGGCAAGACTTATCTGGCGGTGGCCCATGCGGCGATGCTTTTGGAACGCGGCTTGGTCGAGCGCATCATCCTGTCGCGGCCGGCGGTGGAGGCCGGCGAGCGCCTCGGCTTCCTGCCCGGCGACATGAAGGACAAGGTCGATCCCTACCTGCGGCCGCTCTACGACGCGCTCTACGACATGATGCCGGGCGACAAGGTCGAGCGGGCGATTGCCGCCGGCGTCATCGAGATCGCGCCGCTGGCCTTCATGCGCGGCCGCACGCTGGCCCATGCCGCCGTCATCCTCGACGAGGCGCAGAACACCACGCCGATGCAGATGAAGATGTTCCTGACCCGGCTTGGCGAGAATTCGCGCATGATCGTCACCGGCGACCCGACCCAGATCGACCTGCCGCCCAACACCAAGTCCGGGCTGGTCGAGGCGCTGCGCATCCTCGACGGCATTTCCGGCGTGGTGACGGTGCGCTTCAACGATGCGGACGTGGTGCGCCACGCGCTGGTTGCCGAGATCGTCAGGGCCTACGACCGCGACGGCAAGGTGTCGCGCGGCCTCGGCGTCGAGGGCTGACCCCGGCCTATGAGATTGAGATCGGTGATTTCACGATCGCTACCCCCACCCCTGACCCCTCCCCACAAGGGGGAGGGGAACACCCACCGTTGGCCTCCATTTCTGAAGCGCGAAACGGTTCCGGAATCCCCCTCCCCCTTGCGGGGAGGGGTCAGGGGTGGGGGTATTCGCCGCATGCGACTGGCCAAACTCCATGGCGGATAATCTCCTTTCGCCCCCGCTCGACATCGAAGTTATCGTCGAGGCGGGGCAGTGGCCGGCGGAGACGGATCTGGCCGGATGGGTCGAACGCGCGGCCGCGGCCGTGTTCGCGGAGATCGGCGCCAGCCGGCCGGGACAGTCGGAACTTGGCGTCACCTTCACCGACGATGCCCATATCAGCGTGCTCAACGCCGACTGGCGCGGCAAGCCAAAGCCGACCAACGTGCTTTCCTTCCCGGCCTTTCCCGAGACGAAGGAAGGCCCGCTGCCGCCCATGCTGGGCGACATCGTGCTGGCCGCCGAAACGGTAGCCGCCGAAAGCGAACTGGAAAACAAGCCGCTGGAGCACCATATCACGCATCTTGTGGTCCATGGTCTTCTGCACCTGCTCGGACATGACCATATGACCGATGCGCAGGCCGACGAGATGGAAGCGATCGAGCGCGCGGCGCTGGCGAGGCTTGCCATTCCCGATCCCTACGCGTAACACCGATGGACCAAGTGACCGGACGACGATGAACGACAAAGCAGAGATTGCCGCGCAGCCCGCGCCTGGCAACCTGATCGGAGCCCCCGATCAGCCCGACGACGAACCCGGATCGAGTACCGCGTCCGGCAGCGCTTCGGGCGACCACCATGCTGCCGGCCCTTCGCTTCTGCAACGCGCGCTGGGCCTGTTTCGGCAACGCAACGGCACCTCGCTGCGCGAAGAGATCGCCGACGCGCTGGCCGAGACGGCGAGCGACGCGGAATCGTTTTCGCCCGGTGAGCGCGCCATGCTCAACAACATCCTTCGGCTGCGCGAAGTCCGCGTCGAGGACGTGATGGTGCCGCGGGCCGACATCGAGGCCGTGGAGATCGGCACCTCGCTCGGCGACTTGCTCGGGCTTTTCGAGCAATCCGGCCATTCGCGCATGCCGGTCTATTCCGAGACGCTGGACGATCCGCGCGGCATGGTCCACATCCGCGACGTTCTTGCCCACATCACCAAGGTCGGCCGCGTCAAGAAGGGCAGGGCGACCAAGAAGGCGCCGGCCCCGAGCGTGCTCGACTTCGCCCGGGTCGATCTCACCCGCAGCATCGACGACCTCAACCTGATCCGCCCGGTGCTGTTCGTCCCGCCCTCCATGCTCGCTTCCGAGCTGATGGGCCGCATGCAGGCGACGCGCACGCAGATGGCGCTGGTCATCGACGAATATGGCGGCACAGACGGCCTCGCCTCGCTGGAGGACATCGTCGAGATGGTCGTCGGCGACATCGAGGACGAGCACGACGACGACGAGCCGATGATTACCCAGGCCGGCGACGGTGTTTTCATTGTCGACGGCAAGGCCGAGATCGAGGAAGTCGCCCAGATGATCGGCAGCGATTTCAGCCCCGGCGAACACGGCGATTCCGTCGATACCATCGGCGGCATGATCTTCAACACGCTGGGCCGGGTGCCGGCGCGCGGCGAGGTGGTGCAGGCGATCCCGGGCTTCGAGTTCCACGTGCTCGACGCCGACCCGCGCCGCGTCAAGCGCGTGCGCATCGTTCACAGCGGCAAGGCCGAGCGCCGGCGCCGCGCCGTGCGCGCGGAGCAGGCTTGAGCGGGGGCAGGGCCGCAGGCCCCCTTGCGGCGGTGCTGCCGGGCGGGCTAGAAACGATCATCGACTGAGTGACAACTAGGGTTCCGGGCGGCCGCCGGCCGCTGCTGGTCCGAGCGTTGTAGACCCCGCGCCACATGGCGCGGCTGCACCCAAGGGACAAAAGCCCAGAGGCGGAGACGTCGAGACTTGAACGCCGTGCCGGGGCACGGCCTGGAGGTCTCATGTCCTATGCCGCCCTTTCCCTCGTCGTGCTTGCCGCCTTCATCCATGCGGCATGGAACCTGCTTTCCAAGCGCGCCGCGATTGCGGGGCCGAGTTTCGTCTTCGCCTATAATCTGTTCTGCTGCGTGCTCTATGCGCCCTGGGCGCTGTGGATTCTCGCGCGGGGCGAGATGGCATGGAGCCTGCCGGTCGTCGGCTGCATCCTGCTCACCGGCGTGGTCCACCTCGCCTACAGCCTTTGTCTCCAGCGTGGCTACCAGGTGGCCGACCTCTCGGTCGTCTATCCCGTGGCGCGCGGCATGGGGCCGACGGTGTCCACGCTCGCCGCCTTCCTGTTCCTGGGCGAGGCCCCGACGTCGAACGGCATCCTGGGGTTGCTCTGCGTCGTGCTGGGAATTGGCCTCATTTCCACGCAAGGCAATCTGGCCATTTTCCGCCGCCCCGGCGGGCTCACGGGCGTGCGGTGGGGCGTCGTCACCGGCATGCTGATCGCCTGCTACACGGTGGTCGACGCCTATGGGGTCAAGGTGCTCGCCATCCATCCCGTCGTCCTCGACTGGTGCTCGAACTTCCTGCGCTTCGCTTTCCTCGCCCCGCTCATGCTGCATGACAGCCATGGCGCGCTGAAGCGGATGCGGGGAAAATGGCGTCTTGCCGTCGGCGTCGGCCTGCTGTCGCCGCTGTCCTACATACTGGTGCTGATGGCGCTCTCGATGCAGGCGCCGCTCAGCATCGTTGCGCCGATGCGAGAGATGTCGATGATGGTCGGCGCGCTGTTCGGCATGGTCATCCTGCAAGAGCCAGTCGGCCGGTGGCGGATCGTCGGCTGCTTCATCCTCATCGTCGGCGTGATCCTGCTCGGCGCCGGATAGATAGGCGCTGACCATTTGGAACGCGGGCCGGCGCCTGATAAATCTTGTCGCCGTGATTCGCGCGACGTGGACAGCTTGATGCAGCGCCTTTCCGGCCGGATAATTCTGCTCTGGGGCTGGCGCCGCTCGCTGGTGGCCTTCCTGGCCGGCGCCCTGGCCGTCCTGGCGCAGGCGCCTTACGATTTCTTCGCCGCCTGCTTCGTCTCCTTCCCGGTGCTGGTGTGGCTGATCGACGGCGCGACGGCGGAGCCGTCCGCCGGTTGGCTCGGACGCTTGCGGCCGGTGTTCGCCGTCGGGTGGTGGTTCGGCTTCGGCTATTTCCTCGCCGGCCTGTGGTGGATCGGCGGCGCGCTGCTGGTCGAGGCCGACAGTTTCGCCTGGGCACTGCCGTTCGCTGTGCTCGGCATTCCGCTCATGCTCGCCTTCTTTTACGGCTTCGCCACGGCGGTGGCCCGGCTTTTGTGGAGCAGCGGTATCGGCCGCATTGCCGCGCTCGCGGTCGGTTTCGGCTTGGCCGAATGGCTGCGCGGCTTCCTGTTCACCGGCTTTCCCTGGAACGCGGTGGGCTATGCCGCGATGCCGGTGCCGCTTCTGATGCAGAGCGTTTCGGTCGTCGGCATGGTCGGCATGAACGCGCTCGCCGTGTTCGTGTTCGCCTTGCCGGCGCTTTTGGCCGACCGCCGCCATCTTGCCGTCGGCGGCGCGCTGTTTGTCCTGATCGCCGCCGCCCATGTCGGTTTCGGCTATATACGGCTTACGCAGAAGGCGGAGCCCGCTACGCAAAGCCTCGACGTGCGCATCGTCCAGCCCAATGTCGACCTCGCCGAGAAATGGGACGCTTCGGTGCGCGACCGCATCTTTTCCGACCTGGTGGCGCTGTCGACGAAAGCGCCGGAACCGGGGCATGCCAGGCCGCAACTGATCCTTTGGCCGGAAACTTCGGTGCCGTTCCTGCTCACCGAGCGCCCGGAGGCGCTGACGGCCATCGGCGATATGCTGGACGACGGACAGATGCTGCTTGCCGGCATCGTGCGCGAGGAACCCGGCGCGACCGCCGCCGACAGCCGCTATTACAATTCGGTGGTGGCCATCAACGACAGCGGCGAGATCGTTGACGCGGTCGACAAGGTCCATCTGGTGCCCTTCGGCGAATACCTGCCTTTTTCCGATCTCCTGCGCCGTTTCGGCCTCGTTCAGCTCGTCGCCGGGCCGATGGTTTTTTCGGCGGGCAACGAGCGCCATTCGATCCAGGTGCCGGGCGGCATCCGGGCACTGCCCTTCATCTGTTATGAAGTAATCTTTCCCGAGTTGGTGGCAGTTGACGCAGCGTCAACTCAGCTTATTGTAAACGTTACCAACGATGCGTGGTTTGGCGATACGCCGGGTCCGTATCAACACTTCAGGCAGGCTCAGCTTCGTGCAGTGGAAAATGGATTGCCTTTGCTGCGTGCCGCCAACAACGGAATCTCGGCCGTGGTCGATGCCAACGGTCGTATTGTTGACGCATTGGGGGTGAATGCCCATGGAGCTATGGACATACATGTGCCGATAGCGCGGCAGACGGTGGCAACGGCTAACCAACGGCGTGTTAACGGTTTTCTGATAATGGTCCTGCTCGCTCTCGTGGCCGCCTCGCTGAACGTAAGGCAAAGACTACGGATGAATTGACAGCGATTATATTAGAAATTCATATTATAATGGATGGCGTGGGGAACCCGATTGCCCGCTGGGCGGAACCGGACGGTCGGGGCGGAAAACACAAAAATTGCCGGGAAGCTCGGCGAGGACGAAATGATAGAACAAAACAAGAAGAAGCCGAACCCTATCGATGTTCACGTAGGAAGCCGGATCAGACTTCGCCGCAACATGCTTGGCATGAGCCAGGAAAAGCTGGGCGAAAATCTCGGCATCACCTTCCAGCAGATACAGAAATACGAGAAGGGGACCAACCGGGTCGGAGCCAGTCGCCTGCAGGCGATCGCCTCCATCATCGACGTGCCGGTGGCCTTCTTTTTCGAGGATGCGCCCGGCCAGGAAAGCACGGGGGGCCATGGCTTTTCCGAGGACCCTTCGACCGCTTTCGCCGTCCAGTTCTGCTCGACGCCGGAAGGCCTCCAGTTGAACCGCGGCTTCGTCAAGATCGCGGATCCGAAGGTTCGCCGCCGGATCATCGACCTGGTCAAGTCGCTGGCCGACGACGCCGACTGACTGCCGCGCCATCGCCCGTGTCGCCTCGAACGATTGAAACGGGCCGCTGGACCAAAAAGTCCGTTGGCCAGTCGCAAACCCTTCGCGATCTCGCGGAGATGAGCGCCGATGCGGCGTCGCCGCCGGCCCGGGCGCGGTTTTGGAACGTCGTTGCGCCATATGGGCCCAAACGCGGCAAAGCTTGCTTGACGAGCGGGCTTGGCCCCCGCTAACAGACGTTTCGCCACGTCGGCGGTCTGCCGATCGTTTTCGAGAGGGGACACCCGTTATGCGGCAGAACTACTACTTCACTTCCGAATCGGTTTCCGAGGGCCATCCCGACAAGGTCTGCGACCGCATCTCCGACGAGATCGTCGATCTGGTCTATCGCGAGGCCAGGAAGACCGGAATGGACCCCTGGGACGTGCGCGTCGCCTGCGAGACGCTGGCGACCACCAACCGCGTCGTGATCGCCGGCGAGGTTCGGGTTCCCGACTCGCTCCTGAAGAAGGACAAGCAGGGCAACATCCTCACGGATGCCGAAGACTTCCCGATCATCAACCCGACGAAGTTCAAGGCTGCGGCGCGCAAGGCCATTCGCGAGATCGGTTACGAGCAGGCGGGTTTCCACTGGAAGAAGGCCCGCATCGACGTGCTGCTGCACGGCCAGTCGGCCGACATCGCGCAGGGCGTCGACAATGCCTCCGACAGGCAGGGCGACGAAGGCGCCGGCGACCAGGGCATCATGTTCGGTTATGCCTGCACCGAGACGCCGGACCTGATGCCGGCCCCGCTCTACTACAGCCACAAGATCCTCGAACTGATGGCCGCCGCCCGCCATGCCGGCGAGGGCGACGCCGCCAGGCTCGGTCCCGACGCCAAGAGCCAGGTGACGGTCCGCTACGAGAACGGCCGTCCGGCCGCGGTCACGCAGATCGTCGTCTCCACCCAGCATCTCGATGAAAGCTGGGATTCCCGGAAGGTCCGCCAGGTCGTCGAGCCCTATATCCGCGAAGCGCTCGGCGATCTGCCGATCGACGACGACTGCAACTGGTACATCAACCCGACGGGCAAGTTTGTCATCGGCGGGCCCGACGGCGATACCGGCCTGACCGGCCGCAAGATCATCGTCGACACCTATGGCGGCTCGGCGCCACATGGCGGCGGCGCCTTCTCGGGCAAGGACACCACCAAGGTCGACCGCTCGGCCGCCTATGCGGCGCGCTACCTCGCCAAGAACGTGGTCGCAGCCAAGCTGGCGGATCGCTGCGCCATCCAGCTCTCCTATGCCATCGGCGTTGCCCAGCCGCTGTCGATCTATGTCGACCTCTACGGCACCGGCAAGGTCGACGAGGGCAAGCTGGAGGACGCGCTGCGCAAGGTGATGGACCTGTCGCCGACGGGCATCCGCCGCCACCTCGACCTCAACAAGCCGATCTACGCCAAGACCTCGGCCTATGGCCATTTCGGCCGCAAGGCCGGCCGCGACGGTTCCTTCTCGTGGGAACGGACCGACCTCATCAAGGCGCTCAAGGAAGCACTCAGGGAAGAAGCCGTCCCCGCCTGAGAAAAAACGCGCCGTGCTGGCTTTGCCCGCGCGGCGCCTGGCTGCTGTCGGACCCGGAAGCCCGATGAGTTCACAGACCTCCCATTCCAGGCCAAGCCGCTCGACCGAGGCTTTCTACGGGCGTCGGCACGGCAAGGCCATCCGGCCGCAGCAGGCGGCAGCACTGGAGGCCGGGCTCAAGGCCTACGGGCTCGATCTGGCGCAGCCCGCGCCGGCCGACCTGCACACCCTGTTTGCGGCGGAGGTCTCCGCCGTGCGGCTGGAGATCGGCTTCGGCGGCGGCGAGCATCTTCGCCATGAAGCCACGGCCAACTCGCGTACCGGCTTCATCGGCGTCGAGCCGTTCGTCAACGGCATGGCCAAGATGATGACCGCCGCGACCGCTTCCGGCCTTGCCAACCTGCGCGTCCACGACGACGACGCCACGCAATTGCTGGACTGGCTGCCGCCCGCTTCGCTCGACGGCATCGATCTTCTCTATCCCGATCCGTGGCCGAAGAAGCGGCATTGGAAGCGCCGCTTCGTCAGCCGGGTCAATCTCGACCGTTTTGCCCGCGCGCTGAAGCCGGGCGGCGTTTTCCGCTTCGCCTCGGATATCGACAGCTACATCAACTGGACGCTGCTTTTCTGCCGCGCGCACGAGGCCTTCGAATGGCGGGCGGCCGAGGCCGCCGACTGGCACCAGCCCTATGCCGGATGGCCGGGTACGCGCTACGAGGCGAAGGCCATCCGCGAAGGGCGCCGGCCCGCCTATCTGACGTTTCGGCGCCGCTGACGGCGCCCGGCCCGGCCGCCGCCGATTCCGGCAACATTGTGTTGACAAGCCTCGCCGGGAAAAGTTTCTATGGAAATCCTTCTGCCGGCGGCAAGCCGCCTGCACGTGCATGAGAGGGGGCGTTTCCTGCCCGGCATGACGCGTGGTCGGCAAGTGGCTCGGATCGGCCCTTTCGTTTGAAACAACGCTGGAGATTTCCATGAAGAAACTGACCATCGCCCTGTCCCTGGCCTGCATGTTCGCCAGCGCCAGCGCCTGGGCTGCCGACTACAAGATCATGGCTCCGGCAGCGCCCGGCGGCGGCTGGGACCAGACCGCGCGGGCCATGCAGTCCGCCCTGCAGGACGAGAAGATTTCCTCTTCCGTCCAGGTCTTCAACGTCCCGGGCGCCGGTGGCACCATCGGGCTTGCCCAGTTCGTCAACAATTCGTCGGGCGACCCGAGCCAGCTGATCGTCGGCGGCTATGTCATGGTCGGCGCCATCCTCACCAACAATTCCCCGGTTGCCCTCGACAAGGTGACGCCGATCGCCCGCCTGACCGGCGAGTATGAGACGATCGTCGTGCCGGCCTCCTCCGACATCAAGGACATGGCCGGCCTGGTCGAGAAGCTGAAGGCCGATCCGGGTGCGGTCTCCTGGGCCGGTGGTTCGGCCGGCGGCGTCGATCACATCACCGCCGGGCTTATCGCCAAGGCCATCGGCGTCGATCCGACCAAGGTCAACTACATCGCCTTCTCCGGCGGTGGCGAAGCGCTGGCCGCCATCCTCGGCGGGCAGGTGACAGTGGGCATTTCCGGCTACGGCGAGTTCGAATCGCAGATCAAGGCCGGCCAGTTGCGTCTCATCGGTATTTCCAGCGACGCCAAGGTCGACGGCATCGACGCGCCGACCTTCAAGGAAGGCGGCGTCGACGTCGCCATCCAGAACTGGCGCATGGTCGCGGCAGCGCCCGGCCTGAGCGACGAGCAGAAGGCGGCGATCACCGCCGACATCGAGAAGATGGCGCAGTCCGAAACCTGGAAGAAGACGCTTGCCGACAAGGGCTGGGAAAACACCTACCTTGCCGGCGATGACTTCGCCAAGCAGCTCCAGGCCGATACCGAGGCGACCGCGTCGATCCTGAAGGACATCGGCCTCGTCAAATGAGCGGCAACCCGCAGGAGCGCGCGCCGCAACAGAAAGGCCGCGCCGCCGACAAGGCGGCGCTGGCCATCGCCGCGGGGCTGGCGGTGCTCGCCGGCGTCATCGCCTGGAGCACCGCGACCATGGGCGGCGGCGGCGCCTACTCGCGGGTTGGCCCGACCACCTTTCCCTATGTGATCGCCGGTGTCCTGCTGATCCTGGCGGTCTGCACGGCGGTTTCGGCCATGCGCGGCGGCTTCCCCGAGCGCGAACCTGAACGGGCCGCGCCCGTCCTGTGGATCGTCGGCGGGCTGGTCGGGCAGATGCTGCTGCTCAAGATTGCCGGGTTCTCGATCGCCACGGGCATCCTGTTTGCCGCGACGGCGCGCGGATTCGGCCGCGGCCCGCTGTGGATGACCTTTCCCATCGGCGTCGTGCTGTCCTTCGTCGTCTGGTTCATCTTTGCCAAGGGCCTGCAGTTGACCCTGCCGGCCGGACCCTTCGAAACCCTCATTACCGGCTAGAAGCGATCGGGTAGCGCGGCATGGACACTTTCGTACTTCTCGCCAATGGTTTCCTGGTCGCCTTAGAGCCGATCAACCTGTTCTACGCGCTGATCGGCGTCACCCTCGGCACCGCCGTCGGCGTGCTGCCGGGCATCGGCCCGGCGCTGACGGTGGCGCTGCTTCTGCCCGTCACCTACAAGCTGGACCCGGCCGGCTCGCTGATCATGTTCGCGGGCATCTACTACGGCGGCATGTATGGCGGCTCGACCACGTCGATCCTGCTCAACACGCCGGGTGAAAGCGCCTCCATCGTCACCGCGCTGGAGGGCAACAAGATGGCCCGCAAGGGCAAGGGCGGCCCGGCGCTCGCCACCGCCGCCATCGGCTCGTTCGTCGCCGGCCTCATCGCCACGCTGG
>Ga0182744_1004038_pt1 | contig 11200 bp, 9 predicted proteins | sample eDN3rd30CKraftMG_FD_128525 | JGI IMG/M metagenome (GOLD analysis project Ga0182744, IMG submission 128525) | Enriched Miracle-Growth compost microbial communities from Emeryville, California, USA - eDNA 3rd pass 30_C Kraft MG (version 2) (version 2) ...
TCCTATTGAAGCGTTTCATAAATTGGGGTGAATCATGTAAAAATTTAAGATCCCTTGAACATCGATTGGAATGTCAACTACAAAATTATTATTTATTCTCCTCCGCCACTCAGTTTGGTGCTCATTGTTCCAATTAATTTTTGCAGCGCCCCGGTTTTATTAAATTGTATTTTCATCGGGAAATATCACTATATAGCTTATACATAAAATACTAATTGTATATCAATTATTTATAGAATCTTCCGCTATTTTGTATCCAGCCGACCCTATCTTCTCAATATTCATAACGTTATTTTTTAACCTTAGACGATCAATATAACAGTGATCTTTGAAAATCAATTAATATTTAATTTTGCTTATCCAGAAAAGTCGTAATTTTACCGTCCTGCCCAAAAAAGCAGGATGCAAGCGCTGCATTTGCAGATGGTTGCATTAAAGGGTCCAGGAATCGTCCTGGTCACCAACCTTTATAAGAAGCGCTCGGATGGATTATAAATTTTTAATTTATACGTCATACAGTTATGCCATACCTATTGGCCGACCGCTGGAACTTGAAATCCTTGCCAGAGGATATCAAGTGTGCTGGTTTACCTATATCCCTGAGACTAAATCCTATATCCCTAAAGACAGCAGACTCCTAAATACTATTCAGGAAGTGGTGGACTATGATCCGGATATCATTCTATCAGTTACCGATTATGTTCCGGATTTTCTGTCCGGCTTAAAAGTGCAGGTTTTCCACGGGTTTAATCCTGACAAAAGAGGTAATGATGACCATTTCAATATCCGCGGATTCTATGATTTATACTGTACACAGGGACCATCAACCACCCACAGGTTCCTGGAGAAACAAAAAGAAGATCCGCATTTTGAAGTCGTTGAAACGGGCTGGCCCAAAATGGATCCTTTGTTTGAAAAAACTGAAGAAAAAAGCTGTTCATTGCCCGTTATCCTGATTACTTCCACCTTTAGTCACCGGCTCAGCCTGGCCTTAATTGAGGAAGTCCGCCAGGAAGTCAAAAGACTGGCTGACACCGGCAAGTATCAATTTATTACCGTCCTGCATCCTAAGCTGGATCAGCAGACGGTTGAAAAATGGAAGGCCTTAAACGGCCCACATTTTACCTTTTACGATACGACCGATCTGGTACCTTTATTCAAAAGGGCAGATATTATGCTCTCTGACACCACTTCCGCCATCCAGGAATTTATGCTGGCGGGTAAACCCATCGTAACCTTCCGGCATAAAAAGCCCAATCCATGTGTAATAGATGTAACCCAGGTTAAACAACTGGAAGCAGCCCTTGACGAGGCCATTTTACAGCCGGCGCAACAGTTAAGTGCCATCCGCCAGGTAGCGGACCAGAACCACCCTTACAGGGATGGCAAAAGCAGCCAACGGGTTATTGACGCATGTATTGAGTGTCTTCATAGGGACAAGTCCCATCTAAAAAACAAATCCCTGAATTTAATCCGAAAATATAAATTACGTAAACTTTTACAATATTATCCATTAAAATCTTATCGTAAGCCCGCCTTTCGACCGAAGCAGTGACAAAAATGATCATTAAAACCGGGGTTTTGCGCATCACTTAAAGTCAGGGCGATTTAACTTATCACTCACCATAAAACCTTCAGGTATGGAACTGTCCGTTATTATTAGCAGCAGCAACCATGACACCAACTGTTTAAATAAGACTTTAACGGGTTTTGCCGTGCAAGGCTTCAAGGATTTTGAAATCATCATTGCAGGCACACAGCCCGGTGAGCCTATTGAGCAATTGCTACAATCTTTTGGTCAGGCCTTTCGCGCCATCAAATACATAGCGCAACCTCCGGTTAGAAACCAGGCGGCATTACTGAACATGGCCATTCAGGCCAGTCAGGCTGATTACCTTGTTTTCACTGAGGCAAACTGCATTCCCCGAAAGGATTTTCTGGCGATCCACCATGAAAGGAAAGAAGCCACCTTTTTTCTCTCCGGCGGAGCCTTTAAACTGGCCCCTCATATTCACCAGGGGATGGAACAACAACACATTGAGACGCAGGATTGTTTTGAAACGCGCTGGCTGAAAAAACGTGGTCTTGGTTTTTCCCTAAAAAATCAACAGCTTTCCCAAAACCGGTTAAAATCTAATATCCTGAATGCCCTGGTTCCCGCCAAAGCATCCTGGAACCCACATAACGCTTCCTGCTGGAAAAAAGACCTGTTGGATATCAATGGTTTTGACGAGCAGATCGAAGACCAGGACCTGGCAAGAGATCTTTGCCAAAGGCTGCACAACAACGATATTAAAGGAATCCCTGTTGGATTCAATGCCATTTGCCTGCACCTGAATAAAATGAATGCCCAAAAATCCCGAGGTCCAGCCTTACAGGCACCCACTTTAAAACCTTTGCGCTGTGCCAGGCAGGCCTGGACTCAATATGGCATATACAAGGGCCACCAGCCTCTTCCTATACCTTATCCTGAAATAGATAAAGGCTGAGATGAAAAAAGCAACGCATTCCCAAAATGAAAATTGGTGGATTGAGGGCGGCGATTTACAATTTGCGCTTTCTGCCTTTGGCCATTTTCAACACCGAGCGCATGGAAGGCATCAACAGCTGCTTTAAATGGGTTTTTAGAATTTTGCCCATTGTTTTTGCCTTGATATAGCGAAAATTATGATAATGGTTACCCAGTTCAAATTTAAGTTGATCTATTTTTTCAGGCGTTGACAATTCGTCCGGCAACATCGCATCCATCAATTCCCTCACCCTATAGCGTTCCGTGGCGATCCTGTAAGCAGTACGGGAGCGTTCTTCTGCCTGATATTGCTTGATGGATTCACTGTCCAGATGATGCACGACTTCCTTTACAATCTGGTAATTTTCTTTGGCAAATTGCGGCATATATAGCCGCATTCTGCCTTCATAACACTGCTGATCAAAATCAATGGCTCGGATATTATATTGGGTCCCTTCTATATCAGGCGTAATATCCACGACAAAATTATAAGACCGCATATCCCCCAATAATCGAATAAAGCAGGATTCATTGAACTTGACAAATGTTTTTAAAAGCCTTACTTTATTGGTTTCAGGGCTGTTTAAGTAATCCCTTATAAAAATGTCGCCCGGGATGCCGGCAATATGCTCTTCAATCAAAGTCTGGCCACAGGTAAAGAAAGTAACCCTGGAGGTGGCCAATAAGTGCTCCCATTCCAATCCATAAATACGGTTGGCGTCTGCCTTTTTGATATAGAAATGATCATAGTTGCCATTATTAACATTGATAATACGGATCCTGAAGGGCTGGCTGTTACCAAAACTGCAAAAATCAATTCGTTCTACATTAAGATTGGCCGCAAAGCTATAATCTCCTTCTGTTTTGAGAATAGCATAACATTTTAGCAGCCCTTCTTTTAGGAATTCCCATTCCCGCATATCATAACTCACTTGTTCCCAGGCCGTTTCCTCTCCCTGATCATTGATCAGGGGACGGGCATAGGTAAAATGGACCAAATCCTGGTACTGTACGGGCAGTACTAATTCCCTGCCATAGGTTTTCAGGTAGGTACGCAGCCTGTCACTGACCGGATAAATCGGTTTTTTCCTTGAGGGCGGGGCTGCTTTCTGTGGTTCTATTTTCATATTTACATATCTGCAAAGCAGCTATAATTGGCTGACATCACACCCATAAATGTACTATTAAATTTTTTAGAATGAAATCCGTTAATCATGGACGTTTTTTTGCTTTTTGTTTAGGGGACGGGCGAGTTTCAAACGTATTATAAAAGACAGTAATTACTTGCTAAACTTTATTATACTTTATATAAGATGAAGAAATTGAAGAAATTCGGAGTCGTTATGCTCCGGGCAATGTACAGTGACAGGTGGAGCCGCATTATGATAGGCACTGGCATACTGAGTATTATCCTGGGTATCTGGCTGGGTGAAAAACCTGAATATATAAACATTATTCAAGGAATCATCCTCATCATTATGGGAATTTGGCAGCTGATCTCCAATAAAAGAAAAAGGCGACAGAGGTCTGAACGGAGGTCAAAGGAGCAGACGCACAATGGTGTCTGATGAAAACTTTTCCAAATTTCCTACCTAAAAGCCGGCCACACTGTCGTCTCCCCTGATATCGGCTGCCGCCTGCATACCAGTATATGTTTTTCCGGCCACTGTATCCTTTTGGGTCGCATCAAACAATATAATTTCCGTTCTGCCAATACCGTTTACGGTTTTAATCGAATAGCCCATCTGTTTTAAGCTATCGATTACCCCCGGAGCAAAGCCTTCTTCCATCATGATTTCATCAGGCAGCCACTGATGATGAAATTTCGGAGCAGCGGTGGCCTCTTTGGGTGTTTTCCCATAATCGATAATATCTACGATTGTCTGGAATACTGACGTGGGTATGGTCGTACCGCCAGGTGTACCTACGACCATAAAGGGCCTATTGTTTTTTAAAACGAGCGTGGGGCACATAGAACTCAGCATCCTCTTACCTGGCTCAATTGCATTGGCAATACCGCCTACCGCACCAAACATATTTGGCACACCGGGTTTTGCACTGAAGTCATCCATTTCATCATTGAGCAGGAATCCAGCGCCTTTTACGACGACCCTGCTGCCAAAATTACCATTTAAGGTTGTCGTAACAGAGACAAGGTTCCCTTCCTTATCTGCCACACAGATATGGGTCGTTTCCTTATGTTCATAAAGCTGGCCGGCTTTTACCATGCTGGAAGGAGTGGCTTTTGCCGGGTTAAAATCAGCCATCCTATCTGTCAGGTACTGATGATCGATCAAAAGACTGTCAGGCACCTGAAAATAATCGGGATCTCCCATATATTTAGCCCTGTCTGCATAGGCCCGCCGCTCAGCCTCTGTCATAATATGGATCGCTTTAGCGGATAAAAAGCCCATTGTATCGATATTAAAGGGCTGGATCATGCCCATCATTTGAGCAAGCAATAACCCGCCGCTGCTGGGCGGCGGAAAACTGACGATTTGGTAGCCATGGTAAGTAAATTGTATGGGCTTGCGGACCACGGCCTGATAACGAGAGAGATCCTGTTCTGTGATAATCCCGCCGCCCCTTTGCATTTCCCGGACCAGTAACTGCGCAGTTGTTCCCTGGTAAAATCCGGCTGCGCCTTTTTCGCGTATCCGTTTTAAAGTGGCTGCCAGTTCCGGTTGCATCAGAAGATCACCCGGCTGCCAGTCGGCGCTCTTAACAAAGGCCACAGGCCCTGCATTAAAAGTCTGAAAGTCCTTTTTAAAGCGGTTAAGCAAACTCGCTTCGGACGACGTAATTTTAAATCCTTTTTCAGCCAGTTCAATAGCCGGATCTATCAGTTTTTGAAAGGGCAGCCGGGCACTTTTATACATACTGAAAAGGCCTGCAACAGCTCCAGGTACACCAACGGCCAGATGGCCGTCCTGTGATTTATGCAGGTCTGCCTGTCCATTACTATCCAGATACATATCTTTAGTGGCCTGAAAAGGTGCCCTTTCCCTGAAGTCCAATGCGTGGAGTGTGCCATCGGCTCTCCTGGCCACCATAAAACCCCCGCCACCGATATTTCCGGCCTGGGGATAAACAACGGCCAGCGCTAACTGTACCGCAATAGCTGCGTCATAGGCGTTGCCGCCCTGTTGTAGAATATCCCTGCCGATCTGCGCTGCATATGCTGAAGCGCAGACTACAACACCGTTTTTAAAATGGCCGTTTTTAACAGGCGTTGGCTGCGCACAGAGAGCGCCTGACCAAAAAGGGGAAATAAAAATCAGGGAAAGAGAAATGAAAAATGTTGATTTAGTGTTTAACATGGTCATGTTTTATAGGGTCATGGTATGGTTTTCTGCTATGCTCCGGATACTGCCTTTCAGATAGCATTATCGTAAAATTAACCAATCATTTGCAGTCAGCCCCTCAAAAACCCCGTTATTTTTAATGCCATCTCTAAATCGATCCATTTGATTCAAAACAAAGAAATATTTTGTTTTTTTTCAAGATAATTACATCGGAATACTTTAACTTCCCTCATGAATTAGAAAGCGTTTATCCATAAGCAAAATTAAGAATCTATGATAGTCGATGAAAAAGAAGCAAAAGAAGGATTTGTAAAATCAGAGGTACATAATCATATATCTACCATTTTATTTTATCACCCAAAAGGCAACGCACTTCCTTCAAAGCTCCTCAAAAAGCTCAAGGAAGAAATAGACCATGCCTCTCACGATGACAATGTAAAAGTTGTACTGCTGCGCTCTGTGCAGCACGATGTATTTTGCTCGGGAGCCTACTTTAATGAGTTATTGGAAATCAAGGACCAGAAGGCGGCGCAGACGTTTTTTATGGGCTTTGCGGAAGTCATTAAATCCATGCGTAATTGTGCCAAACTCATTGTAGCCCGTGTACACGGTAAAGTCGTTGGTGGCGGGCTGGGACTGGTTGCTGCAGCCGATTATGCCATCGCACTGGAAGGAGCCGATGTCCGGCTCAGCGAACTTTCTATTGGCATTGGTCCTTATGTTATTGCACCGGCCATGGTGCGTAAAATGGGCTTATCTTCCTTCAGCCAACTGGCCATTGATGCACATCTTTGGCGCAACAGTGACTGGGCCCGCCGAAAAGGCCTATATGCAGAACTACACCCCAATAAGGCTTCCCTGGAAGAATCTATTGAAAGACTGACCACCTCGCTTTCCAAAAATTCCCAATCAGCCAATACCCAACTTAAAAGGATGCTGTGGGAGGATACGCCCGAATGGGATAATCTTTTGCAGGAACGTGCTGCAAAGACCGGAGAACTCTTGCTTCAGGAGCAGGCGCAGCAATTTTTGGCACAATTTAATAAAAGCGTAATTTTCTAAAACAATCCGCGAATTATTTAAAACGAACAAGCCCCGTTTGAGTTTAAATTCTCAAACGGGGCTTGTTCGTTTTAAGCGTTTAGGTCACTTATCCTGTTACTTTTGACAAAAGCTTGGATTAATCGGCCAGCACGGTGATCAGGCTTTTAATAATAGCGCCTAATTTCACGGCTTCCAAAATCTTGATCTCTGCCGTACCTTCCCCTACCAATTTGGACTCGTGGGCATTCACACAAAGCTCACAACCATTGACTGCTGAGATAACCAGGCTGATCAGCTCAAAAGTTTCCTTTCCGATCACCGGGTTCATCATAATGGACATTTTGATGCCTGCAGGCTGCGTATTGTAAAACTCTTTGCCGGCGAAGTGGCGGAAGCGGTAGAATATGTTATTGACGTTCATCAGTGAAGTCAGCGACACTACTTCAGCCAGGTCTTCTTTTGTGGCACCTGCCTGTTCAGCCCCCTGGCTAAAAGCCTTTTTCAGGGGTACAAATTTTTCATTGACAGCCACACTGTATGCAATCAGGTAAGCCTCTTTCTGAGACAAGTTCTGCGCATTTTTCAGGGCGTTGGTGACGTTGATTTTTAAATCCTTGATATAACGTGCATTGGTCTGAACTAAACTTTCCGCTTCCTGGGAAGGGTTATAATCTTCTACCTGTAAAAAATTCAACAGGTTCGTATATGTTTCATTTTCTATTGCTGTAATTGACATAATATTTTAATGTTTTAAGGGTGGACGGTTGTTTAAAAAAAGTTTTTCATCCGTTACCCGGTTTCATGTTTTAAAAAAGGCAGGCAAACCCTGTTGCCCGCCCTTCTTTTTTTTCTTAGTTGTCACTATTTTTCACTTGCTGCAGGAAATTAGTTTAATTCTGCGTTTAACTGGGCGGTTAAGGTCTCTTCACCTTTATTCCAGTTACAAGGGCAAAGTTCATCTGTTTGTAACCCGTCCAGTACGCGGAGCACTTCCTGAACATTACGGCCGACATTCAGGTCATTCACACTTACCCAACGGATAACACCTTCCTGGTCAATAATAAAAGTGGCACGGTAGGCTACTTTCTCTTCTGCTTCCAGAATGCCCAGCTCTTCTGCCAGGGATTTGGAAGTATCTGCCAGCATGGGGAATTTCAGGTCTTTTAAATCCTTATGGTCTTTTCTCCAGGCTACATGGACAAACTCTGAATCGGTGGAAGCACCGATTAAAGTTGTATCGCGGTCTGTAAATTCTTCGTAATTTCTGTTAAACTCAGCTATTTCTGTCGGGCATACAAAAGTGAAGTCTTTTGGCCACCAGAAAAGTACAGTCCACTTACCTTTCAAATCTTCATTACTTAAATCGATAAACTCTTTGCCTTTTTCAGTTGAAACGGCTGCTTTCTTGGTAAATGCGGGAAACTGACTTCCGATGGATAAAATTCTGTTGCTCATTTTTAGATCCTTTTTATTTATATGGTTGATAATTAATTATTACGCTGCAAAATTAAGACAAAACATTATAGTTAAAAATTGTTATTAGCTATCCTGATATAGATAAAATCTATCAGAAAAAAGGGTTTCCCTTGCCATTGCCTGTCTGGATGGACTTTCAGCGATTTTCTGTTTAAACTTCCGTACTTTTAAAGCCAAAATTTTGATGCATGAAGCAATTTAAATGTTGGATAACACTCTTTTTTGCCTGTATTTGGACAGCGGCGCACTTGCAGGCACAACCGTATGTAACCAAATATAAGTGGTCCAGGGATGGCGACCAGTATTACACGATCAGTAACGGTGAAATCGTCCGGATACATATGCCGGACCAAAGCTCAACCACCGTTCTTGCAAAAGTCGACCTGACTACCCAAAGTATGCACCAGCAGGTTAAACCGGAAGATTTTTCCATTAGCGAGGATGGCGGCAAAATTCTTTTGTATACCCATTCTGAAAAAGTATGGCGTTACCATACCCGTGGCGATTACTGGGTCTATGATATAGCAACAAAAGCCCTGACCCAACTGGGTAAAGGGCTCCCGGAAAGCTCCCTGATGTTCGCCAAATTTTCACCGGACGGGAAAAAAGTAGCCTACAGCAGTGGGCACAACATGTATGTGGAAGACCTGACCTCCCATCGTATTAAACAGTTGACAAAAGATGGCACCGATAGAATTATCAACGGTACTTTTGATTGGGTCTATGAAGAAGAATTCGGGGCCAGAGACGGATTCAGGTGGTCAGGCGACAGTAAGAAAATCGCATTCTGGCATGTAGATGCCAGAGAGATCAAAAATTTTCTGATGATCAACAATACGGATTCCATTTATCCTTATACCATCCCGGTAGAATACCCCGTGGTGGGTCAGGAACCCTCTTCCGTTAAAATCGGCGTAGTAAATATAGAGGATGATAAGATTACCTGGATGCAGATACCGGGCGATCCCAAAGAACATTATTTGCCCAGGATGGAATGGACTGCAGGGGACGCGGTGGTCGTACAGCAACTAGACCGTAAACAACAGGTCAGTACCCTTTATCTGGCAAACGCCTCAAATGGCGTGGCCCATGCTTTTTATAAGGAAAAAAGCGATACCTGGGTAGATATCAAATCCAGGTGGCATGGGGATAATCCAATCGGATGGGACTTTATTGAACAAGGTAAGGCCTTTTTATGGGTCACGGAAAAAGACGGCTGGCGTCATATCTACCGTGTGGATATGCAAGGCCATGAAAAACTGATCACCCAGGGAGATTATGATATACTGGACCTGCTGGCTGTCAATGAAAAAGAAGGGTATGTTTATTTTATGGCTTCTCCGGATAATGCGACCCAGCAATACCTGTACAGGACAAAGCTGGACGGTTCCGGCAAGGCCGAAAGAGTCTCTCCCCAAGAGGAGGCAGGGACACATACCTATAATATTTCTCCGAACGGCAAATATGCTGAACATACCTTTTCTAATGCCAATACCTTTCCAGTCAGGGACTGGGTCGCCCTGCCTTCCAATAAGATCATTGGCACAAAGCCGGTAACAAGGCCTTTACCACCAGGTTTTCCCAAGGTCAAGTACATCCAGATCAAAACAGATGAAGGGGTCGTCATGGACGCTTCCGTTACCTTGCCTGAGCATTTTGATTCTACCAAAAAATACCCCCTGGTTTTTTATGTTTATACCGAACCGGCCAGCTGTACGGTTAAAGACAGTTGGGGCAATGGGCGTAATTTTCTTTATCAGGGCGATATGCAAAAAGACGGATACATCTATGTCAGCATTGACAGCAGAGGGACGCCGGCACCAAAAGGCACGGCTTGGCGACATAGCATTTACAAAAAAGTCGGCATCTTAAATATTCATGACCATTATGAAGCAGCCAAAAAAGTGGTCCAGTGGCCCTTTGTGGATAAAGACCGGGTCGCTGTATGGGGCTGGAGCGGTGGCGGATCTACTACGCTGAACCTGATGTTCCAGCATCCGGATGTGTATAAGACGGGGATTGCCGTAGCGGCGGTGGCCAACTTTTTGACCTATGACAATGTCTATCAGGAACGTTATATGGGACTGCCAACGGATCCCGACAATACATACAAAACGGCCTCTCCTTTAAGCCATGCGGGTGGCCTTGAGGGCAACCTGCTGGTGATTCACGGGTCGGGAGATGATAACGTCCATTACCAGAATGCAGAAATGCTGATAAATGAACTGATCAAACATGATAAGATTTTCAGCTTTATGGAATTCCCTAACAGGACCCATGCTATTTCTGAGGGAGAAGGAACTTCTAAGTTCTTGGCACATTTGTATACGCATTACCTGCAGCAGCATTGCCCGCCAGGTGCCAAATAAGCCATGAGCCCTGTTCATTGCCGTATTATGCAGGGCAGGCTACCATAATAAACAAAACAGATAAAAAAAATCGCAGTGTTTAAAAAGTATTAAGCACTGCGATTTTTTTTGCCAAACCAATAACTTTTTTACCGGACTGGCGAAGTATAGAAGTACCGCTTTGTGCCCCCTCTTTATCACCGGTTAATCCCCGTCGATATCCAAAGTAAGACATAAGGACCTTACATTTGGGATACCGCTAGGGTACATTGATGTACTTATGAACCTGGACACAAAGACTCCAACCGGGATGGGATTTGACATAGTCAATCATAAGGGGTAGCATTTGTTTTTCCTTTGACCACTCCGGCTGTAAAAACAACCGGCAGTCACCAGATACCTGAACTGCGTGGTCTTCCCCCCATTTAAAATCCGATTTATTATATACCACTACCTTCAGTTCGTTGGCTTTTGCCAAAACCTCCGCCAATGGCGCCTTAAATTTTTTAGGTGAGACA
>Ga0182744_1004039_pt1 | contig 11199 bp, 7 predicted proteins | sample eDN3rd30CKraftMG_FD_128525 | JGI IMG/M metagenome (GOLD analysis project Ga0182744, IMG submission 128525) | Enriched Miracle-Growth compost microbial communities from Emeryville, California, USA - eDNA 3rd pass 30_C Kraft MG (version 2) (version 2) ...
CATCAGCGTTGGCATCGGCTTTAGCGTCGGCCTGTACATCGATCTTCGCATCGGGCCTTGCATCGCTGCCCGTGGCCTCGCCGGCGCCAGAGGCCGCAGAGACGGACTCTGCCGCCTCGCCTGAAGCGGGGGTCTGGGCCGCTCCATGGGCGGCTCCATGAGTCGTTTCATGGACCGCTTCCCGGGCGTGCTCTGGCGAGAAAAGCGCGCTCTCGGGCAGACCCGAAAACGCCTGCCCGGCGTCCTCAGGGGTGGCCGGAGCAACAGACGTAGCAGAAGCACCAGAAGCACCAGAAGCACCTGAGGTTCCTGAGGCTCCTGATACATCAGATCCATCGCGTGCAACGGAAACGACAGGCTCGTCCAGCTCCCGCCGGGCATTGGACTCCGCCGTCAGGAGCGCCTCGCTCGAGGCGCGTGCCAACCCTGCTTCAGATGGCGGTTCAGCGTGCCGTTCGGCTTGCCCGGCATGGCGGGGCGCCTCCGGCTCCGCCGCGGCGACAAGAGGCCCCTCGTCGCCCGCGCCTCGGGCCAGCCATAGGCCCCCACCAACGGCAAGCAGCACCAGCACGGCCAACGGCAAACCCCAGCCGACCGGCCGACCGGCCCCCGTGCCGGACGCTTCGACAGCCCGGGCCGTCGCCACCGAAATCGGGCCGCTCGCCGTGCCGGGCGATTCGGCGGCCCCGGCCTGCGCCGGCGGAATCGAGCCGTTGTCCTCCCTCGGGCCCTCCTGTTCCTGCCGCGCGCCCCACGGCGGAATGACGCCCAGGCTCAGCAGGAACTCATCCACGCTCTGCTGGCGGGCCTGGGCATCGTCCGAAAGCCCTCTTTGCACCGCCGCCAGCAGTTTTGCCGAAAACCGCTGCCGCGCGGCCTCATCGAAGCGCACATCGGCCCGATGGGCCATGCGTTTGACGGCATCCTGGGGCGGGTCGCCCGTGATCAGCGCGTAGGCGACGGCGCTCAAGGCATGAACGTCCGTCCACGGGCCCAGGGGCCAGGCGGCTTCTTCCATATACTGTTCGAAGGCCGCATAGCCGTCCGGCAATACGCCGTAGAGCCTCGCGGGATCGGACCTGGATTCAAGACCGGCGGAAGAGGCGCCATCGGGCCCCTGGCGGCTGAACGGATGCCCGTTGGGCCCGGGCTGCAGGAATGCGGCTCCGCCTTCGGTCACGCGTATTTGCGGCGGCGAGATTCGCCCATGCACTCGGCCCCTCTCGTGCAAGGGGGCCAGCGTTTCGCAGATTTCGGCCAGCAGCTGTTTGAGCTCCGCCTCGTCCCAGCTTCCACGCCGATTCCACAGCGCGCTTTCTTCCAGCGCCACCGTTTTCGGCGCCACGTCATGCATCGTCATCTATGTCCTCCATCGGCAAGGAATCCGCCATTGCCCGGGCCCGCCCCAGGAAAAGCCGGCTGAAGAGCGTCGCATTGAGCGCTCCGCCGTGCACATGGCTTTTATGAGCCGCGCCCTCGACAGGATTGGTCCACCAATAGCTGCTTACGGAGTGCTCGTTGAAGTAGCGCGGCAGTTCGGGCCAGCCCGATCCGCGGTCGGACCGCGCCAGCGGGGCCACCTCATGGCCGCCGTTGAGCACGCTGAGGATATCGTCCTCATCAGGGGACACCGGCGGCAGCGTCTCGCGCAACGTCCGCAGCGACGATTCGGCCCCGCTCAGGGATTCGTCGAGCTGGGCCGCACTGCAGCCGTGCCTCAAGGCACCCAGCAGGCTTGCCCCCAGACAGCCGTAGAGGCCGGCGGACCGCTCCAGCATGCCGGGCCGGTAAACCCCGGTGTCCACGCACAGCACCAGCACAAGCGGAAAGCAGCGGCCCACGCGGTCGCGGCCCGGACCCACGCAACCAAGCTGCACCAGACTCGTGCCCAGGCCTGCGGGAAGTACGAAGTTCCAGAACGGCGCGCGCAGATAGGCGGCCTCGCTGTCGCGCGACACCCGGAGCACGTCCGCCACGCCGCGCTGCAGCCATCGGTCCCACCACTGCACCAGATTGCGGTCCAGGCCGCGATGAACGAAATCTCCGCTGGCGGGCAGCTTGCCGTACCAGCCCAGCCTGAAACCCTCTGCATTGGCGGCATGCGTCATGGCGCTATCCCCTGCCCGGGCAGGCGAAACCCGTCATCTCGGCCAGCCTGAACGGGCTTTTGGCGCTGTGGGCCGTAATCTCGAGCACCACCTTGCGCCCCCCCAGGTCGAAGGTGGCCACGGTGACCTCGGGCGAAGGGCCCGGACTGAGGCTGGCCTGATCCAGCAGGCGGTTCAGGGCCCAGGGACCGTTGGCCGATATCCTGGAGCTGCCCACCTGGGGAAGCAGTTCGATGCTGGCCTGGCCGCCGGAGCCGGCGCCGGGCCATTGAACCGTGGTGCCCACCTGAGGGCCATGGGCATAGCGCACCGCCTGGCCATCGACATTCATGACGAACTGGGTGATCTTCTCGTCCATCTGCACCGGCTTTATCGTTACCTTGTAGCCCGGCTCGGGCCCACCCTGGGCGAAATACACGCTGTTGATGGTCGCCGCCCGCTGAAAGGCCCCCAGATACGAGGCCGACTCGCCCCGCTCTCCGTCGATGCCGGGCTTGAAGCGCCAGCGGCTGCTCGACATATCGACATGCTCGGCCAGTTCATTTTGGAAGACCGCCTCCATCATGCCGCCCGGGCCGAAGAGGCGGGCCATGTCATTGGGCGCGACATCTCGCGGTGAACGCGGCGAGAACGGGTAGCGGCCCGCGATGGACTGCCGGCAGAAGGTGCCGATGCGGGCCGAGATGCTCTGCCCCAACTGGCGCCTTTCGACACTGGAAACCTCGCTCGAGGCCTGCGCGGCAAGCTGGGTCAGCATGGTGGCCACCGGCTTGGGCATGCGGCCGGCCTCGGCCTGCAGCTTGCTGACCACGGGCGAAGAAGGCCGTGGGCCAGCGCTGCGCAGCGCGGCGTCGGCAGCGGTCAGGTAGCTGTACAGTTCGTTGAGCAAGCCGGTGGTGGCCGCCACGGGCGGCTCGGCGCCAGGCACGGCCGTTACCATATCGCGGTAGGCGGCGAAGTGCGTGTCGACGATGGTTTCGACCTTTTGCCGCGGCCCGGTGTCGCGCGCCTCCATGGCCTGCCCCACCGGCCCGAACATGTCCACCAGAGAGTCCTGGGTCGAGCTGACGCGTTCGCGTGCACGCTGCAGCAAAGAGCGCTCGTCGTCGCCCGACTCGCGCAGCAGCGTCGTTTCACGCGCCACCCCCCGCATCAATGCGACCAGGGGCGAGTTCGAGGCCGACAGCGTGCGCGCCATTTCTATGTTCTGCAGCAGCGAGGCCGCCGGCGCCAGCTTGAGATCGTCGAGGTAATCGTCCCAGATCCTGACGTAGTCGTTCAGGTAGAGGCGGCGCACGTCCTGATCCAGTTGCTCGGCCCGGGGCGCATCGGCCGGCGCGGGCTCGACCCCCAGTATCCACACGTCGTCGCGCCGCAGTTGGCTCGCCACCTCGCCGATGCGCGGGCTGAAGACGTCCCAATAGCCCTCGTAGCTATACAGGGCCGGCACGCCCTCGCTCAGGGGCCGCCCGCTCTGGCGGGTGAACACGGACAGCGCCGAAGGCCCGCCCAGGCGGACCAGCGTGATGTCCGGAGCGTCGTCCTTGAGCAGCAGGCGCCGCAGGCGGCTGTACGCCCTCTGGGCCAGCGGATGGGCGTCCAGATCGGCCCGTGCCCGCCGCAGCAGCTCTTCATCTAGAGGAAACGGCGACGAGCGCGCCCCCGTCTGCAGCAGGCGCCGCACATGGCCCGACAAGGCGTCGAACTCGGTCCGCGTGGTGCCCGAGGGCAGCACTTTCTGAACGTCGGCCAGCAGCCAGGTATGCAGGAAATCCGCGTCGTAGCGCTTGGCGTCGTACAGCATCAGGTAGGCGCGCAAGGCTTCGTAGGAATATTCGAGGTCGTCGGGCGGCGCCGAGCGCAGGGCCATCTCCACGCGCCGCGCCGCCTGGGGCATCAATATCTGCTGCTGGGCCGCGCGGTAGACGCCGTCCACGGCCGACTGGATTTTGCTGCCCTGGTAAAGGCCGAAGCGATACGACCAGGGCGGATTACGCGTATCGAGCCCCCCCGCCGAGGGCAGCTCGTACAGCGCCGTCATGTAGGGCATGGGGGTTTGCAGGTCGCCGGGCTGCGTGATGCGGGTGGCGGCGGCCAGCTCCCGGACGCCCGGCGCAGCGGCCTCGACCCGCGCCAGATAGCGCTGGTTGTTGCGATAGCTGGTCGCCATGCCCAGAACGATCGCCAGAGCCGCCACAGCCACCAGGGCGTAGCCCGTCCATTGCACGAAGCGGTAGCGCCTTTCCCATTTCAAATTGCGGCCGGCCAGGGCAGCTTCGGGAAAAACGACCTTCTTCAACAGGTCGTGCAGGAAGAAGCTGCGGCCATGGCCCGCTTCCGCCGCCTGGGCGCCGCTGTCGACGTGCAGCCCTTCCAGCCTGAGGTAGCGCTTGAGCCGCCCCGTCACCCGGTCGAAGGTCGATCCGCCCTGGGTGCCGCTGGTGAAATACACCCCGCGCAGCATCAGGGCCGACTCGAAGCGCGAAGACTGGAAGACGTCGCTCAGGAACTGGGCCAGCAAGGGCCTCAAGCCGGCGAACTGCTGGGGCAGCAGATAGGCCAGCGCCCGTCCGTCCGGCTCGGCTTCGGCATCCAGCACGTCCGGCAGGCCCTGCAGCAGCCGCTCCCTGAGCAGTTCGAACTCGGTATTGAAGGCCTGGGTCAGATTGAAGCCTTCGGACTGGGTGTCGGCATGCGGGAAGGTGAAGCCCCAGACCTGCTTGAGCTCATCGCGCGTGCAAGAGGCGAAATACTGCTCGAAGCCCGACATCAGGTCGGCCTTGGTGAGCAGCACATAGACGGGAAACACCAGGCCCAGTTGCTCGCGCAGCTCTTGCAGCCGCTTGCGCAGCACGCCCGCATGCTCGATGCGCTCGCCGTCGGAGGCGGACAGCAGATCGGCCAGGCTGATGGTGAGCATGACGCCATTGATGGGCTGGCGGCCCCGGTATTTCTTGAGCAGGCCCAGAAAGCCCTTCCACTCTTCTTCGTCCCCCGTGGGATCGCTCTCGTGCGTGGTATAGCGGCCGGCGGTGTCCAGCAGCACGGCGTCGTCGGTAAACCACCAGTCGCAATTGCGCGTGCCGCCCACACCGCGCAGGGCCGCCTTGCCGAAGCGATGCGCAAGGGGAAACTTCAGGCCGGCGTTCACCAGCGCCGTGGTCTTGCCTGAGCCCGGCGCGCCGATGAAGATATACCAGGGCAACTGATACAGGTGCTGCGTGGTCAGGCGCGACAGAGCCCAGCGCGGCCGGCCGGCGCCGAACTTCATGTCCTTGAGCAGCCCGATGGCCTCATCGAAACGCTCGGACAAGACCTTGATGTCCTGGTTGCCCGTCTCGGCTGGCGCGGCGGCCGGGCGCGCCGGCCGCCGCAACTGGCCCAGGAGCCGCGCATTCAGCCGGCCCTCGCGCCACCTGCGCCACAACAGGCGGCCCAGCCATGCCAGGAACAGCAAGGCAATGAGCCACAGGCGGGCGCTTTCGCTTTCCAGCGGCCTGACGGTCCCGAAGGCCAGCAGCGGGCCGGCGACCCAGATCAACAGGGCCAGCGCCACGACGCCCAGGAAATTCCACAGCCCGCGGCTGGACAACATTCCCATGATACGGCTCATGGTTCGACTCCCCCCAGCGAACGGTCGGCGCCGCCCTGCCCCTGCGGGGCGGCGAGCAGCGTGATTTCCACGCGACGGTTGCGCGCGCGGTTCTCGGGCGTATCGTTGGGCGCGACCGGATCGGCCTCGCCCCGCCCTTCGGCCCGAACCCGGGCCGGATCGGCCAGGCGCTCGTCGAGCAGGGTCTTGACGGCGTCGGCCCTGGCCTGGGAAAGCTCCCAGTTGGACGGAAAGCGCAAGGTCCGGATAGGCACGTTATCGCTGTACCCCCTGACCAGAATGCTGCCCTGGGTGTCATTCAGGGCGTCGGCCACCCGCGACAGCACGGGCACGTAGCGCGACAGCACCCGGTCGGAACCCGAGGCGAACAGGCCGTCGCCGCGCAGCACGATGACGCTGCGATCGGCTGCGTCGTGCACGTCGAGCAGGCCGTCGCGCACTTCGGCGGCCAGGAATTCGCCCAGCCGGAAAGGCGCGGGCTGCGCCGCCGGCTCGGCGCTCGCCTGCTGGATCTGCATGGCGGGCAGGGGCAAGGACGCGAGCCGCGCGTACAGCTCGTCCGAACGCCCTCCCAGGTTCCAGCTCAGGCCCAGATAGGTCATGAGGCCTATCGCGCCGACGATGACGGTAAAGACCCAGACGGGAACAGGCAGGCGCCTGACCTCGGACAGCAAGGGCGCGTCGTGCCAGTGAGGCGATAGGGGCGGCGCGTACTCGCCGCGTGCCGAGCGCAGCATCAGCAGCAGCCGCTGCTTGAGCGTCGCAAGCTGATTGCGCCCGTCGTCGGCCACGCGATAGCGCCCCTCGAAGCCCAGTTGCAGGCAGTAATACAGCAGCTCGAGCAGATCAATGTGGCGGGACGGGTTCTGCGACAGGCGCGCCAGCAGCTGGAAGAATTTTTCTCCGCCCCAGGTCTCGTTGTGGAAGGTCACCAGCAGGCTGTGCGCCGACCACACGCCGTTGCCACCCCAGGGCGTCAGGGCGGCCGCCTCGTCCAGCGCCGTGCACAGGCAATAGCGCGCGCCGAGTATGGTTTCGTTGGGCACGCCGGCCTGCTGCGCCCGGAGCTCGAACTGGCGTACCTCGTCGACCATGCGCTCGCGCAGCATGGCCGGCGAGGCATGGGAAGACGTCGCACGGATCTGCGGAATGAGCACCAGCAGCGGATTGGCCGCCTCCACCAGGGGATTGAAGGCGCGCGAGGCCGGGTCGCCTTCCGGCGCCCAGAAACCGCCGGAGGCGCCACCCGGCGCATCGCTCCACGAATCGGGCTCGAACGCCATCGCATCGTTCACGGACATCCCTATCTCTCCTGCCAGCTGCGCACAGCCCAGCACTCGAGCTGCAGGCCAGGAAACTCGCCCGCTAGGTGCAGGGCTAGGCCGCCAGTGCGCTCGAGCTGCTTCCACATCTCCCCGCTCTTCTCGAGCTCGAAGTACAGATATCCGGCGTGATAAGGCAGTTGGCGCGGTACGCTCGACACCTGGCGCAAGCCGATGCCGGGCAGTTGCAGATGTACCAGGTCGCGTATGCGTTCCACGGGACCCAGCTTGGCCTGGGCCGGGAAGCGCGCCCGCAGCAGGTCGGCGGGCACTTCGGCATGAACCGCCAGCAAAATGCCCGCGTTGCACAACAGGTCGGGATCGTTGATCTGACCCACGCGCACGCCTTGGCCCCTGTCCTCGAGCACGATCTGGATCGCGCTGTCTTCGACCACAGCCGACAGCGCCCGGCGAATGATGAGCAGCAGCGGCGCAAAGCATGCGGCCAGATCGTCGTGCACATACTGAGGAACCGCCTGGAAATGCCGCGACTGGGCATCGTAGGTGGTCAACTCGCCCGCCAGCATCAGTGCCTCGCGAAACAGCTGTTCGGGATGGACCCGCTCTACCTGCGCGGTGTGGCGCATGGGGCCGTAGTAGCGGTTCACCGTAGCCAGCATCAGGAACTCGGCCAGCTCCGAAACCCCGCCCCGGCCCGGCTGCATCATCCGCTGGGCAAGCACCGCGCCGCGCGCTTCGAGCAGGGCCTGCACCTCGCGCAGCCAGGATCGCAGGCCCGGGCTGGCCCCCACCGCCAGCACCGGAGGAATATAAGCCTCGTCCAGCACCACGCGATGATCGCTGCGCCGCTCCATGACCCGAACCACGCCCAGGGCCACCCAGTCCCCCTGCAGCTCGTCGTCGAAGGCCAGACGCAGGCGCAGGCGGCCGAGCTGCAGCACGGCGGGCTCCAGGCTGACGGCGCAGGCGTCGTCCACCTCGGTTTCAGTGACGTTGTAGCGCGCCAGCGAGCCGGGCGCCTCGTCGAAGTCCACGTCGCGCCCCCCCGCGCGCAAACGGGCGATGGCAAGCACTATCTTCCCGCCCTGGACTTCCGGGGAAATGCTCAAGGCGGGCGGCGCGTCGTCCGCCGAAGAAAACGAGAACGGTGTCCCATCGGGAAAAACACCCGCCGCCTCCGTCAGGGCGACGGCCCCCGAGGCCAGCGCCGCCTCGTCCAGGACCAGCCTGCGAAAGCCCCAGGCGATGCCGTCGACGCATTCGCTGCGCAACCTGGCCTGGGCTTCGAGATAGCGCTCCTGCTGCTGGAAATGATGAGGGCGCAGGAACATGCCCTCGGACCAGACCACTTTCTTCTGTGCCGTCATGATTACTCTGTGTGTGGATGGACGAGGAAGGGACGCATGCCGCGGCCCGTCCTCAGTCATCGTAGGAAATGATGGCCACGCCCTTCTGGTTCACCGCCAGCTCGATCTCCGCCCCGCCGGGAGAGAACTGCCAGAACTTGTAGATGTTGGTGCTGCGGCTTTCGGGCAGGTCCAGCAGCAGCCGCCAGTTGCTGGCGTCCAGGTCGCGATAGCCCGCGACGATGCCCAGTGCCCGCGCTTCGACGTGGCCGGGGCGCTCGAGCTCGAGCTGCTGCCCGGGCCGCAGCGTGACGCGTTGCACTTCGAGCAAGTCGGCGCCCAGTGTCTCCCGCGCATTGCCCTGCAGCGAAAAATAATCGGCCGCCTGGAAGGCCCCGGGGGCCTTGAGCTCATACAGGGTGAGCTGTATGGGCGAGGGCCGCCCGTTGGCATCCGGGTTCACATCCGGCGCGGCATGGAATCGAATCTCGTAAGGTACGGCCAGCTTGCTCGCGGTCGCGGCGCATCCGGCCGCCGCCACGCACAGGACGGCCAGCAATGAAAAAAACAATCGCCTTGCACTCATTCAAAAACATCCTCTGCTTCATCGGTTCTCGCCGCCTGCCCTCGCATTCGGCACCACATCAGACACAAATCAGAAGACAGGGGCGTTACAGCCAAACAGACTTACCTTCTATACATCCGGAAATATCTCTGCAGCATCTGCTTGCGCATCGCTCCCGCCACGGTCAAATTCCCGTCATGAGGCGCATCTAGGATGGTCCGGCTTCCTTCACCCTTTTGCCATGGAACCCTTGGACGCGATGAACTCAACACCCCGTCTTCTTGCCGCAATGACGACCAGCCTCTTACTGGCCGCCTGCGCCCACCAAACCGGCGGCGGCTCCGAAAACGCCACGCCGGCGCAAGAGCAGGCAATGGAACAGGTCCGCTCGGACTACGAAGCAGGCCGCTACGCCGACGTCGCCCGGCAGGTGGGACTGTCGGTCGACCTTCAGACCTCGCCGCGCGAGATGCATATCGAGGCGCTGAAGCTGCAAGCTTTCAGCTACTGCCTGCTGCAAGAAAAGTCGCGCTGCGAGCGCAGTTTCTCCCGCCTGCTGGCCCGCTATCCGGACTATGAACTGCCGCCGGCCGAGCGCAGCCATCCCATGTGGGGGCCGGTGTACGAACAAGCGAAAGCCGGGGGCCGATAATGCTGAGACTGATTTCAAGCCCTTTGCACCAGGGGGCGGCGCCCCGGTCGATCGAACTGTCCGAACCCGCCTGCATACTGGGCTGCGCCGCCGACGCCGATCTGGTCCTGGAAGCCGCGGCGGACGCGCCGCCCATCGGCCGCATACAGGCCGTCGTGCGCCTGCGGGACGGCCTGTGCAGCATCGAGAACCTCAGCGCTGCGGGCCGGGTGGACGTCAATGGCCGGCGGCTCGACTTGCGCCAATCCATGGGCCTGCGCGCCGGCGACAGCCTGCGGATGGGCGGGCATCACCTGGTGCTGGAAACGAGCGGCGGCGCGGCGGGGATCATCGGGACGGGGGCCATCGGCATGGAGGCCGCCGCGCAGGCGGACGGCATGGATGCGCCCCGAATGGCCGGAGTCGAGGCCGGAGTTGGGGTTGAGGCCGGAGTTGAGGTTGAGGTGAGGGCCCGAATTGGGGCTGGGGCTGGGACCGGAGTTGAGACTGATGCTGCGCAGGCCGCACCGGCCGAACAAGCCTCCACGCAGATCGAGGAGCAGGCCGACGCGGCCGAGGAAGAGGCCCGGGAAATCTTCAGCAGCCTGCTGGGCGGGCCCGGCGTGATCCCCGTGGGCAGCCCCACGCCGCCCCTGCCCGACGGAGGCGAAACCCATATTCTGTCGGACACGCGGCCCACTGTCCTGGACGATGCCGAACCGCTGCTCGGGGGGCGCCGCCCTCGGGACGACATCAGCGCCGTGCTCGATGCCGACCAGCCGTCGGACAGGCCGAAGCCCTAGTACCCCGTTTTACCAGTCCCGGCCTGGCCGCCGGCTCAGGAAAATTCGTAAACAAACTCTCCCTCCCGGGCCGAGAGCCCGATGCGCTGCAAGGCGCCGCCTTCCAGCGCCGCATCCAGCACCCGGCGGCTGATGCGGGGCAGTACATTGTTGACCACGATGGCTTCTATCATGCGCGCGCCCGACTCCACCTCGACGCAGCGCTCGACGATGAGCGCCGTGGCGGAAGGGTCCACCTCCAGTTCGATGCCGTGGTGGTCGCGCAGCCGGCCCGACAAACGCCCCAGTTGCATGGACACGATGCGGGCCAGCATGGCCTCGGGCAAGACATGGTAAGGCACGACGGCCAGACGTCCCAGCAAGGCGGGCGGAAACACCGACAGCAGGGGTTCGCGCAACGCCTCGGCCAGGCGCTGCGGCGCGGGCGGGCCGTCCGGGCGGCGGCATAGCAGAGAGATCTCGCGCGTGCCGATATTGGACGTCAACAGGATGACCGTGTGGCGAAAATCAATGGCTCGTCCTTCCCCGTCCTCCATCCAGCCTTTGTCGAACACCTGGAAGAACAGCTCGTGCACGTCGGGGTGGGCCTTCTCGACCTCGTCTAGCAGCACCACGCTGTGGGGCCTGCGCCGCACGGCCTCGGTCAGGACGCCGCCCTCGCCGTAGCCGACATAGCCCGGCGGCGCGCCCTTCAGCGTGGAGACGGTATGCGCCTCCTGGAACTCGCTCATGTTGATGACGATGAGGTTCTGCTCCCCGCCGTACAGCGCCTCGGCCAGCGCCAGGGCCGTCTCGGTCTTGCCCACGCCGCTGGGCCCGCACAGCATGAAGACGCCCACCGGCTTCTCGG